>Ga0081539_10000035_pt1:252500-302689 | contig 302689 bp, 283 predicted proteins | sample TabmetS4T2R2_FD_71023 | JGI IMG/M metagenome (GOLD analysis project Ga0081539, IMG submission 71023) | Tabebuia heterophylla rhizosphere microbial communities from the University of Puerto Rico - S4T2R2 | ecosystem: Host-associated > Plants > Roots > Rhizosphere ...
CCCACGCTTTCGCGCCTCAGCGTCAGGAAATGCCCAGAGACCCGCCTTCGCCACCGGTGTTCCTCCCGATCTCTACACATTTCACCGCTACACCGGGAATTCCAGTCTCCTCTGCATCCCTCAAGAACGGCAGTATCGGCCGACGTTCTTCGGTTGGGCCGAAGGATTTCACGACCGACTTGCCATCCCGCCTACGCGCCCTTTACGCCCAGTGATTCCGAGCAACGCTTGCCCCCTCTGTCTTACCGCGGCTGCTGGCACAGAGTTGGCCGGGGCTTCCTCTGAAGGTACCGTCAGATCACCGACGTATTAGGTCGGCGACCCTTCTTTCCCTCTGACAGGGGTTTACGACCCGAAGGCCTTCGTCCCCCACGCGGCGTCACTCCGTCAGGCTTTCGCCCATTGCGGAAAATTCCCCACTGCTGCCTCCCGTAGGAGTCGGGACCGTGTCTCAGTTCCCGTGTGGCTGGTCGTCCTCTCAGACCAGCTACCCGTCATAGCCTTGGTGAGCCATTACCTCACCAACTAGCTGATAGGCCGCGAGCCCCTCCAAGAGCGGTAGCTTTCGCCACCTTTCCTCCCCAGATCTCGCGATCCGAGGAACGTATCTGGTATTAGCCTCCCTTTCGAGAGGGTATCCCGGACTCAAGGGCAGGTTGCCCACGTGTTACTCACCCGTGCGCCACTAGAAGCACCGATGTATTGCTACACCGACGCTCCTCGTTCGACTTGCATGTGTTAAGTACGCCGCCAGCGTTCGCTCTGAGCCAGGATCAAACTCGCCAAGTAAAAGCGATGAACCTGGTCCTCAAGCTCGAACGTGTTACTGCATTGAAGCTGCAGTCACTCGGCCGAGCGCAAGGTACTCGTTAGAACGGATGGTGCTCACACCTTTTCGGTGAGCCAGTAGCATATGCGACTGTCAAAGAGCGCTGCGGTCAGCTTGAAAGGTGACCGGATCTGTTTCTAAATCGTTGCCCGCGGGGTGCGCAGGCAAAGACGAACTATACCCACCGCTCTAGGGGCTGTCAAGCTTTTGGACGCTCGAAAGCGATCGAGGCCGGTCAGACGCGCGGCGACTCGATTATCAACCGGAAAATCCGCCGCTTACCGAGCTTGATGGTGTGGCCGCCAGCCGAGAGGACCTGCTCGATTTTCTCTGCTCGTACCCCGTCCACCTCGACGCCACCCTGCTGAATGAGGCGGCGCGCCTCGGAACTCGAGGGAACGAGGCCCGCTTCCTTCAGGACCTTCGACAGCGGCCACTGCGAAGCTTCGGCGCGCAACGTGGCCCCCGGCGCCGCGACGACCGAGAGGTCCTTCGCGTTGCCGTCGCCGCCGAAGAGGGCCTCGGCAGTGACCTCCGCCTCGCGCGTCGCCGCGTCGCCATGCACCAGCGCCGTGACTTCGCGCGCGAGCACACGCTGCGACTCGCGTTGCTCCGGCGCCTGGCGCGTGATCACCGCCAGCTCGTCAATGCGCGCGAGCGGCAGAAACGTGAAATAACGCAGGAAGCGCACGACGTCGGCATCCGGCGTATTCAGCCAGAACTGGTACATCTCGTACGCCGACGTCTTGCCCGGATCGAGCCAGATCGTGCCGGATTCCGTCTTGCCGAACTTCGAGCCGTCCGTCTTCGTGACCAGCGGCAGCGTCAGGCCATACGCGGCGCGGCCCTGAACGCGCCGAATCAGCTCGACGCCCGCGGTGATGTTGCCCCACTGGTCGCTGCCGCCGAGCTGGATCGAGCAGTCGCGCAGCAGCATCAACGACATGAAGTCGTAGGCCTGCAGTACCTGATAGCTGAATTCCGTGAACGAAATCCCGACGCCCATGCGCGCCTTGACCGACTCGCGCGCGAGCATCGCGCCGACGGGGAAGTGCTTGCCGATGTCGCGCAGAAAGCCGATCACGTCCAGCTCGGACAGCCATGCATAGTTGTCGGCCAGGATGGCGGCGTGAGGTCCTCGATCGAAATCGAGGAACGGCCGGACCTGCCGCTTGAGCCGCTCGGCCCACTCGGCCACCTGCTCTTTCGGGTTCAGGGCGCGCTCGCCGGCCTTGCCCGAGGGGTCCCCGATGAGGCCGGTCCCGCCGCCGACGAGAACAATGGGCCGGTGCCCGGCTTGCTGGAGGCGTCGCAGGGCCAGCAGGGGCAGCAGGCTGCCCACGTGCAGGCTGTCGGCGGTCGGATCGAAGCCCACATAGGCGGTTCGCCGCCCCGAGGCGAGGTGGGCGTCGAGCTCGTCGGGGGTGGTGATGTCCGCGATCAGCTCGCGCAGCTGGAAGTCCTGGAGCAGCTCCGAGCGCATAGCCTGGAAGATTATCGCACCGGTATAATGGCCACGCATGGCCTCTGAGAGCATTCCGGCCGGGGGACGGCGGTTCGCGCCCGGCCGCCGGCGTTGGCTCCGCTTCTTCCTCATGCTCGTCGGCATCGGCTCACTGATTATGGCCGCTGCCGCCGGTGTCGCCGCCCTCTGGGCCTTCACGATCCTGCCGCGCAGCCTGCCGTCGGTGAAGACACTCGAGAGCTTTCAGCCGCTGCAGGGCACCAAGGTCTACGACGACAATGACGAGCTGCTGACCGAGCTGCATGTCGAGCGGCGCATCTTCGTGCCGCTCGCGCACATTCCACAGTCGCTGCGCGACGCGGTCATCGCCACCGAGGACCGCCGATTCTACTCCCACTTCGGCGTCGACCCCATCGGCGTCGCGCGCGCCGTCTATCAGAACTACCGCCGCGGCCGCATCGTGGAAGGTGGCAGCACCATCACGCAGCAGCTCACCAAGGTGTTGTTCCTGACGCCCGACAAGAGCGTCGAGCGGAAGATGAAAGAGGCGGCGCTCGCGCTGGAGCTCGAGCGCCGCTACCCGAAAGACCGCATCCTCGAGATGTATCTGAACCAGGTGTATTTCGGGAACGGCGCGTACGGCGTGGAGGCGGCGTCCCGAACGTATTTCGGCAAATCGGTCACGGAGCTCGGGCTGCGCGAGGCCGCGCTGCTCGCCGGCCTGCCGCGCGCGCCGTCGACCTATTCGCCGTTCGAGCATCCCGAAGCCGCCAAGCGCCGCCGCGAGGTCGTGTTCCGCCGGCTCGTCGAGTACGGAGCGCTCAAGGACGCCGACGCGAAGAAGCTCGCGCGCGCCGATCTGGGCTTGATCCCGCCTGAGCGGCGGCGCACGACCGGCCAGTACTTCCTCGAGTTCGTGCAGCAGACGCTCGAGGGCAAGTACGGCGCCGACATGGTCTTCAAGGGCGGGCTCAACGTCTACACGACGCTGAATCCGACGATGCAGCTTGCCGCCGAGCAGTCCCTGCGCGAAGGACTCAAGGCGCTGGAAAGCCGCACCAAGACCGCGCGGCCAGGCGAGCATCCCGAGGGCGCGATCGTGACCATCGAGCCGCAGACCGGGTACGTGCGCGCCATGGTCGGCGGCTACGACTTCTTCCGCAGCGAGTTCAACCGCGCGGTGCAGGCTCGGCGGCAGCCCGGCTCGGCTTTCAAGCCGTTCGTGTACGTCGCCGCGCTGGAGTCTGGTTTCACCGCCGCCAGCCGGATCGAGGACGCCCCGGTGTCGTATGCGATCGGCGGCAACGGCCAGACGTGGAAGCCCGAGAACTACGACCGAAAGTTCCGTGGCCCCACGACGCTGCAGCAGGCGGTGGAGGAATCGGTCAACGTCGTCACCGTCAAGCTGCAGGAGCAGATCGGCCTCAACCGCACGGTACGCGTGGCACGCCGCTTTGGCATCACGAGCCCGCTCGACGTGAATCTGAGCCTCGCCCTCGGCACCTCGGACCTCACGCTCCTCGAGATCACGTCGGCCTACGCGGCCCTCGCCAATCAGGGCGCGTGGCTGGCGCCGACGACGGTGCGGTACGTGACCGACGCGCAGGGCAAGCTGCTCGAGGAATCAATCGCGGAGCCAAAGGAAGCCGTGGCGCCCGAGACCGCGTACGTCATCACGCACATGCTGCGGGGCGTGGTCGAGCGCGGCACCGGACAGGCCGCCAAGGCGCTCGGACGTCCGATCGCGGCGAAAACCGGCACGACCAACGATTACTCGAACGCGTGGTTCGTGGGCTACACGCCGCGCGTCGCCACCGGCGTGTGGGTCGGCTACGATCGGCCGCGGAGCCTCGGCAAGGACGAGACGGGCTCGCGCGTGGCCGTGCCCATCTGGGTCGCGTACATGGGCAAGGTCCTCGGCGACAGTCCGCGCGAAGACTTCACCGTTCCGGACAAAGTCGTTCTCGTCCCGGTGGATCTCGATCCGTCCAACGAGTGCGTACGTGTGGTCACGATGGCTTTCGTGCGAGGCACCGAGCCGCTGGCGTGCGGTCGACGGCCACCGCCGCTCCCGCCGCCGTCTGGACTGCCGGGATCACCGCAGGCGGCGCCGCCGCCACCGACGATGCCGGGGACGCCACAGGCGGGCTCGATGTTCCCCGCTCCGTCGCTGCCGGCGACGCCACCGCCGGCGCTGCCCCGCGAGGCGCTTCCGATGACGAGCGGATCGCCGGCGCGCGTCGCGGCGACGCGATCCGTCCAGCCGATACCGCCCGCGGCCGCGCGGCCGCTCGACACGCAGGGCCCGTAGCGCCGCTCAGCCCTCCGCGCGCGGGTAGCCTGCCGCGATCTCGCTCCATGGCGCGCCGGCATCCAACAGGCGCCCGAAGACCGTCTCGAGATCCGTGATCGGCACGCGGATCTGCTGCATCGTGTCGCGCTCGCGGATCGTGACCTTGCCATCGCCGGCCTCGCCCTTCTCGGCGTCGCCGACCGTCTTCACGTCGACGGTCACGCAGTACGGCGTGCCCACTTCGTCCTGGCGTCGATAGAGCCGTCCGATCGCGGCCGTATCGTCGTACAGCGTGAGCCAGCGGCGCGTCAGCCGTCGGCGCAGATCGTGGCACGTCGCGACGATCTCGGAGCGCTTCTTGAGCAGCGGCAGCACGGCGATCTTGATCGGCGCCAGATCGGGGTGAAAGCGCAGCACGACGCGCTTCTCCCCGCGCACGTCCTCCTCCTGATACGCCTCGAGCAGGAAGGCGAGCAGCGCGCGATCCACGCCCGCGGACGGCTCGATCACGAACGGGACCAGATGCTCCTTGCGCTCCTCGTCGAAGTAGGTCAGCGACTTGCCGCTGAACTTCGCGTGCTGCTTGAGATCGAAGTCCGTGCGGTTCGCGATGCCCATCAGCTCGCTCCAGCCCATCGGAAACTTGTAGAGCAGATCCACCGTGCGCTTGGAGTAGTGCGCGAGCTCGTCGGCGGCATGCTCGTGGAGCTTGACGTTCTCGGGCGCGAGCCCGTACCGCGCGAACCACGCCTGGCAGTCGGCGATCCAGCGGTCGTGCCAGGCCTCGTCGGCGGGACGGCTGTCCAGCCGATCGTGCGGATTGACGAAGAACTCGATCTCCATCTGCTCGAACTCACGCGAGCGGAAGATGAAGTTGCCCGGCGTGATCTCGTTGCGGAACGCTTTGCCGATCTGGGCGATGCCGAACGGCAGCTTCCGGCGTGTCGACTGCAGCACGTTATCGAAGTTGACGAAGATGCCCTGCGCCGTCTCGGGGCGCAGATACGTCACGGCGGCGTCCTCCTCCACCGGGCCCATGAACGTCTTGAACATGAGGTTGAACTGGCGCGGCGCCGTCAGATCACCCTTGCCGCAATCGGGACACAGCGTGCGTCGCTCACCGCAGTGCTTACAGGGCTCCCCCGCCTTGATGGTGAACTTGTTGCCCTTGGTCGCGGCGCAGTAGTGCGTCCAGTCTCTGTCCTCGAGCTGGTCGGCGCGGAAGCGATGCTTGCACTCGCGGCAGTCCACCATCGGATCGGTGAAATGATCGACGTGACCGCTCGCCTTCCACACCGCGGCATTCATGAGGATCGACGCGTCGAGGCCCACCATGTCGTCGCGCTGGTGAACGAAGTCGCGCCACCACACGCGCTTGATGTTGTTCTTGAGCTCGACGCCGAGCGGGCCGTAGTCCCAGCACGAGCCGGCGCCGCCGTAGATCTCGCTGGACTGGAAGATGAAGCCGCGCCGCTTGCTGAGAGACACGATCACGTCCATGTTCGCCGCGCTCATCGCCGCTCTCCGGTGGTTGATCGAACGGGGACCCCGGTCGGGTCGTCATGGGACAGCCGCCGCACCTCGCGCAGGAACTTCGCCGTCCGCGTTGGATGGCCGATCAGTCGTGTCATGTGCGCTTCCAGGGCCGCCCGCAGCTCGGCCTCGATGCGGCCGAGCGGCTGGGCGAGCGCGTCCTCCCACCGGGCCAGGCGCAGACGACCGAGCGCGGCCACGGCCCCCGGGCTGATCGGCGTCGCGCCCGCCGCCTGCGCCGCGCACGCCTCGCACACGAGCCCACCCTCGTCGAGCGCGGGCCGGACGAACGGATAGGCGCGCCCGCACTCCACGCACCGATCCAGGCGTGGCCGGTGTCCGAGCACGTCCAGGCAGCGCGCGCCGAAGCAGACGGCCACGCGCGCCGGCGCGGTGGCGCCGGCCATCGCGCGCAGCGCACGGCTGAGCAGGCCGTACAGCGCCGCTTGAGGATCGCGCTCGGCGGTGAGACGGCCCACGCACTCGACGATCCACGCCGCCTGCCCGAGCCGCTCGAGGTCCGTGCGCAGCGCGGCGAACGGCTCGAGCACGTCGAAGTGATCCACGCGCACGAGGTCGCTGCGTCCGGTGTCGAAGAAGACGAGCTCGCCGAGCGTGAACAGCTCGAGCGAGCCGCCGAAGCGTGAGCGCATGCGGCGCGACGCCTTCGCGACGCCGCGCACCTTGCCGTGCTCGCGCGAGTAGAAGGTCACCACGCGGTCGCTCTCTCCGAGGTCGAACGAGCCGATCACCACCGCCGCGGACTTGCCAAGCGCCATGTCAGGACGTCAGCAGGAATCCGAACTCGCGCAGCGCCCTGGGATCGCGTCGCCAGTTCCGGCGCACGCTCACGGTCAGGCCGAGGAACACGGGCACACCGAAGAAGCGCTCGAGCTCGCGCCGGGCCTCGGTGCCGATGCGCTTGAGCATGGCGCCGCCCTTGCCGATGAGAATGCCCTTCTGGGAATCCTGCTCCACGAAGACGGTGGCGCGGATGTCGAGCCGCTCTGGCCGTGACCGCTCGGTGAGGTCTTCGACGCGCACCGCCACCGCGTAGGGCACCTCCTGATGCGTGAAGTGAAAGACCTTCTCGCGGACGACCTCGGCGACGTAGAACGTCTCGGGCTGATCGCTCGTCGCGTCGGCAGGAAACAGCGCCGGGTGCTCGGGCAGCGCCTGCACGAGGAGGTCGAGCAGGCGGTCGCAGTTGGTGCCGTCGGCGGCCGAGATCGGCAGCAGCTCGGTGAACGCGTGGGCGGCGCGCCAGCGCTCGAGCATGGGCAGCAGCCGCGCCTTGGGCTTCACCCGGTCGACCTTGTTGAGCGCACAGAAGATCGGCCCCGCAAAGGCGCGCAGGGGCGCCAGGACGAGATCGTCAGGACGATCGGGCGCGATCGCGTCGACGACGAGACAGACCACGTCGACCTCTTCGGCGGCGCGCTCCGCCGTCTTCTGCATGAACTCGCCGAGCTGGCCGTGCCCCGCGTGCAGGCCCGGAGTGTCGACGAAGATGATCTGGGCATCACGCCGGTTGCGGATGCCCGTGATGCGATTGCGCGTGGTCTGCGGCCGCGACGAAACGATCGAGAGCTTCTCGCCCACCAGTCGGTTGAGCAGCGTGGACTTGCCCGCGTTGGGCCGGCCGATCAGCGCGACGAACCCGGCTTTCATTGGAGCGAGAGCCGCGAGGCCGGCTTGGACCGTGGGTGGCCTGTTCTCGATGCGCGTGGCTCCGATTGTAGCGAGAGCCGCGAGGCAGGCTTTAAGCGTGGGTGGCCTGTTCTCGATGCGCGTGGCTCCGACACGCCCGGTCTACCCGAGCGTGTCATCGATCCGCCTGTCCGATCGTGATCGTTCAACAGTCCGCTCCACAATCGCACTGGAGTGCGGCCAAGGATCTGCCGCTCTCGCCGATGCATCAGGTCTGCCTCCACCGGGTCGCGATCGTCCCAGCCCACGAGGTGCAGCGTACCGTGAGTGGCGAGCAGATCGAACTCGATGGCGAGCGGCACGCCGAGCCGACGGGCCTGGCGCGCGGCGGCGTCCGCGGAGATGACGATCTGGCCGAGCAGTGGACTCGGGGAGTCCGCGGCCTCGAGCGGGAACGCCAGGACATCGGTGCGCCGGTGAATGCCGCGCCACTGCGCATTGAGTCCACGCATCTCGGCGTCGTCGACCACCCGTACCTCCACGACGCCGGCCGGCCGGCCGACGGCGGCCAGTGCGCGATCGACGGCGCGGCGAAGACGAGTGGTCGACAGTGGCACGCGGCGCTGGCGTTGCTCAATCGCCGCGGGCATCAGGAGGGTTCGGGGTGCGCTCCGTCCTCGCGCGCCGCCGCCGCGCGCGTCTCGTGGACGCCGTAGGCGCGGATGATCGCCGACACGAGCCGGTGGCGTACGACGTCGCCCTCGTCGAAGTACACGAAGTCGATACCCGGCACGCCGCGCAGGATTCGCTGGACCTCGATGAGCCCCGAGTGCCGCGACGTCGGGAGGTCGACCTGCGTGATGTCGCCGGTCACCACCATCTTCGAGTTGAAGCCGAGCCGCGTGAGGAACATCTTCATCTGCTCGGTGGTGCTGTTCTGCGCCTCGTCGAGAATGATGAACGCATCGTTGAGCGTGCGGCCGCGCATGTACGCGAGCGGGGCGATCTCGATCGCCCCTTTCTCGACGAGGGCGGCGACCTTCTCGGACTCCAGCATGTCGTAGAGCGCGTCGTAGAGGGGGCGCAGATAGGGGTGCACTTTCTCGTAGAGGTCGCCCGGCAGAAATCCCAGCCGCTCACCCGCCTCCACCGCGGGACGCGTGAGGACGATGCGCGCCACCTCTCGCTTCATGAGCGCGTTCACCGCCATGGCTACGGCCAGGAACGACTTGCCGGTGCCCGCGGGCCCGATGCCGAACACCATGTCGTGGGAGCGAATCGCGTCTACGTACCGTTTCTGGCCGACGGTCTTGGGCGTGATCCATTTCTTGCGCGAGGGAACGGAGATGGCGTCGGCGAAGACCGACTTCACGTCGGCGGCCTCGTCTTCGGAGACCATCCGCGCGGCCGCGCGCACCTCCATCGCACGGAGGGGCGCGCCGGTGCGCACGAGATCGGCCAGCTGCGTGAGGGCGCGCTCGGCCTTGACGACCTGGCGCTCGTCGCCCTTGAGCATTACGTCATGACCGCGCGCAACAATGCGGACGTCGAACTGGGATTCCAGTGTGCGCAGGTGGTCGTCGTTGCGCCCGAGGAGCAGGGCCAGGTCGACATCCGGCGCCAGCGAGAGGCGCCGCGTGATGGTGGTGGCTTCGCTCAATCCCTTAGCGTTCCTTCGGCAAGTCTACCACGCGGATGTGGAGCTCCTTGAGACGCTCGGGCGGCACCGGCGCCGGCGCTTGCATCAAGAGATCTTGCGCCTGCTGGTTCATCGGAAACGCGATGACCTCGCGGATGTTGGTTTCGCCGGCGATGAGCATCACGATGCGATCGATGCCCGGCGCCGAGCCGCCGTGCGGCGGCGCGCCGTAGCGGAACGCGTTCAGCATGCCTCCGAATCGCGTCTCGACGTCCTCGCGGCTGTAACCCGCGATGGCGAAGGCCTTGAACATGATGTCGGGACGGTGGTTGCGGATGGCGCCGCTCGAGAGCTCCACACCGTTGCAGACGATGTCGTACTGGTAGGCCTTGATGGTCAGTGGATCCTGCGTCTCCAGCGCCTGCAGTCCCCCCTGCGGCATCGAGAACGGGTTGTGGCTGAACTCGATCTTCCCCGTCTCCTCGTCGCGCTCGTACATCGGGAAGTCGATCACCCAGCAGAACCGGAACGCGTCCTTCTCGATCAAATCGAGCTCCTCGCCAAGACGAATGCGCGCTTTGCCGGCCAGACGGTCGGCGGCGGCGCGCTTGTCGCACACGAAGAACACGGCGTCGCCATCGACGGCGCCGGTCGCGCGCCGCAGGGCGCCAAGCCGCGCGTCGTCGAGGAACTTCGCGATGGGGCCGCGTGCCGCGCCGTCGGCGAGCACGACATACCCGAGTCCGGGAGCACCCTCGTCGCGCGCCCACTGGTTGAGCTTGTCGAAGAAGCTCCGCGGCTGCGCCGCGGCTTTGGGAGCGCGAAGGCCGCGCACGATCGCCCCGCGCTCGATGGCGCCTGCGAAGACGGCGAAGCCGCCGCCGCGGAACACGTCGGTGACGTCGTCGACGACGAGGGGGTTGCGCAGGTCGGGCTTGTCGCTGCCGTAGCGCGCCAGCGCCTCGTCGTACGCGATCCGCGGGAACGGCGGCGGCGTCACCTTCGCCTCCGGCCGAAACTCGGTGAACACGCCGTGCATGACCGGCTCGATCGCCGCCCACACGTCTTCCTGAGTGACGAAGGACATCTCCAGGTCGAGCTGATAGAACTCGCCCGGCGACCGGTCCGCCCGGCCGTCCTCGTCGCGGAAGCACGGCGCGATCTGGAAGTACCGATCGAAGCCGGCGACCATCAGCAGCTGCTTGAACTGCTGCGGCGCTTGCGGCAGCGCGTAGAACTGGCCGGGGTGAATCCGGCTCGGCACCAGATAGTCGCGGGCTCCTTCGGGAGAGCTGGCGGTGAGTATCGGGGTCGAGAATTCGGTGAAGCCCGCGTCGATCATGCGCCGGCGGATGCTGGCGATCACACGGCTGCGGAGCAGCACGTTGCGGTGCACGGCCTCACGACGCAGGTCGAGAAAGCGGTAGCGCAGCCGCGTGTCTTCGGGAAACTCGGCGTCGCTGTTCACTTGCAAGGGCAGCGTGTCGGCCGCGGACTGCACGATCAGCTCCTGCACGGCGACCTCGATCTCCCCCGTGGCAAGCCGGGGATTGATCGCCGAGGCCTCGCGCGCGACGACGGCGCCGGTCACCGTGATCACGCTCTCGAGCCGTGTCGCCTCCGCCGCGGCCAGCGCCGAGCTGCCCGCGTGGAAAACGCACTGGGTCAGCCCGTAGTGGTCCCGCAGATCGATGAAGAGCAGGCCGCCGTGATCGCGCTTGCGGTGCACCCAGCCGGATATCCGCACCGTCCGTCCGACGTCAGCCGCCCGCAGCTCGCCGCACGTGTGGGTCCGATACGCGGGCAGCGAGGCGCTCAACGGCCACCGGCTTTGCTGACGAGGGGCCTGACCTCGGGCTGTCGCGACGGGTCGTCCATCGTGGCGTGTCCCCAGAAGCCGTGCGCCATGAGATCGTCGAGCTGCTTCTTCACGTTCTTTCGCCTGACTTCCAAGGATACGAGATAGCCCGCCGACCTCAACATCTTGGCGCCGCGAACCGCGGCGGAGAGGTCGCCGCCCTCGTCCACCAGCAAGGCAACGCGACGCTGGTTCGCCGCCGCGTTCTCCGCATCCGGCCCGCGGCCCCGCTCGGCCAGGATCGAGATGAGGCGCTCGAACCCGATCGAGAATCCCGACGCCGGAACCACGCGGCCCAGCAGCCGCTCGACCATCCGGTCGTAGCGGCCTCCGCCCGCGATAGACGACGGGTAGCCTGCGGCGGCGATCTCGAAGATCGGTCCGGTGTAATAGCCCATGCCGCGGACCAGCGTCGGATCGAAGCGAACCCGGCAGCCCGGCGCGATCTCCGCATTGGCCGTCGCGATGATCTGCGCAAGCGAGTCCCAGGCGTCGGTCGCCTGAGCCTCGGGCAGCGCCGTGCGGAGCGTCGCGAGCGACACCTTGTCGGGGTCGAGGCGCGGCAGCAGCTCGGCGAAGCGCTGAACGGCCTGTACATCGTGGCCGGACTGCCGCAGGTCGCCAAGGACCCCGTCCGCCCCGAGGCGGTCGAGCTTGTCGAAGGCAATGAAGAACGCGCCGTGGGCCGCATCGGGAAAGCCGCAGTGCCGCGCGACGAGCTCGAGCAGCCGCCGGTCATTGATCCGCACCGTGAGATCCGCGAGCCCGAGCCGTGACAGCGCATCGGTGGTGGCCAGGATCAGCTCGATCTCGACGAGCGGCGACGCCAGACCGAGCACGTCGATGTCGCACTGGGTGAACTGGCGGAAGCGCCCCTTTTGCGGCCGCTCCGCGCGCCAGACGGGACCGATCTGGATGGCCTTCAGCGGATCGGGCAACCGCGCGTGGTTCTCGGCGTAATACCGCGCCAGCGGCACCGTAAGGTCGAACCGCAGGCCGAGGTCGGCCAGATCCTCCCCCGCCTGCCGCGCCGACTCCAGCTCCTCGCCGCGCTTCATGACCTTGAAGATCAGCTTCTCGTTCTCACCGCCCTCGCTGCCGGCCAGCAGGCGAAGATGCTCCAGCGCCGGCGTCTCGATGCGCCGGAACCCGTAGGCGCGATAGACGGCCACGATCTCGCGCACGGCGGTGTCACGCAGCTCGACCTCGTCGGGAAGGATGTCGCGCATGCCGCGCGGCGGAGCGGTCGGAAGACGGCCGGCCACGCGGCTATCCGCGCGGCGTGACGTACGGCGAGAGCGTGGCGGTCACTCTCCGGTCGTCATGATGATCTGCGTCTCGCCGGCGCCCTTCAGGAAGGTATTGAAGCGGACAACCGCCGCAATCAGCGTCGGCGGATTGTCGCCGGGGATGGCGCCGAGCGCGGTGATGACTCCCTCGAAGCCGGAATTGAGCGACTGGAACCGATAGCCCGCCGGGCCACGGAAGACGACGCCGATGTGCCCTTCGATGTGATTCTGCGGAATGATGATCTCTTCGATGCCGTCGCCGTCAAGGTCGACCGCAACCGGCACCGGCTCGAAATTGATGAACTCGCTGCGTGAGACGCGGCTGGACGTTCCCGGTTTGAGGAGCTCGAGCTTCAGGTAGGACCCGCCGCCCACCTGGCTCGATGACCGCCAGGTGTCCTGCGCGTCCACCGCGATGCGGAAGCGCTGATATTCGTCGACGAAGGCGAGCGCGCGCGTCCCCTTGCCGGCGATGTTGGCCATTGTGGCGCCGGTGGCCCGGAAGGTGTTCGGCACGCGGACCGCCCCGTCGTTCACCAGACGGTCACCGCGGAGCGTGAGACGGGTCGCCTGTCCCTTTTTGAAGAACGTCTCGTTGCTGAAGGGCTGACCCCAGAGCGTCTTCTTCACGCCCTCGCCCGCGGCGTCTACGGCCCACAGAATTTGCCCCGCATCCTTCACCAGCGTGACGGGCTTGCCATCCTTGACGCCCAGGATGAACGACGTCAATAGGATCTGGGGGTCCGGGTGGTACCGATTGGCGATGACCTCGAAGACGCCGTCGCCGTCGAGGTCGGCGAGCTGCACCGAGACGATCCGCCCGGCGGTCGTGAAGCGCTCGTCGTACGTCCACTCGGGCTCGAGCGCGCGGTCGGCGACGCGGTAGACCCAGATTTTCTCGCCATCGGTCAGGGCGACGCGCGCGATCTGGTCCTTCGGAGCGACCGAGACGTCCATGGCCACGATCGGGAATGCGAAGCGCCCGACCTCTTTCAGCGGAATGGAATTCTCGCCGCTCGAGTAGCTGCCGGCCTCGAGCTCGCCGCCCAGGAGCCGCGCGAGTAGCGAGCGCTGCTTGGGCTGGACCGGCTGACGATCGCCGCCGGACGAGAAGCGGTCACGGGGCGCCATCGACCTCACGGACGGCGGCACGAAGGTGGCCGAGGTCAGCACTGGCGTCGCGGTCGGCAGCGCGAAGTACCGCGCCTCGACGTACGGCTTGCGATCCACCAGCTTGAAATGCAGCGCCAGGAGCTGTTCGAACTTGAAGCGCCGGGCGCCGTCGCTGACCCCTTTGCCTTCGAGAAACTCTTCGGGGGTGATGCCCTGCTGCGTCGCCCAGACGCCCACCTGATCGCCCATCGCGACCTGCAGGCGGCCGCTGCGGCCGAGGCCCTCGACGATCTCGCTGAGCGCCGCCTCGACGATGTTGTCGCGTACGCCGGCGACGAACGGCACGACCGTGACGTGCTGCTTGGCCGCCGAGATGCGCGCCACGTCCCCCGGCGCCACGTCCATTCCGGCCTCGAATGTCGCAATGGCGTAGGCCTCGGCGACTTCCGTCACCCGCACGCGGCCCAGCGTCTTCTCGGTCTTGCCCAGAATCTCGCCGCTCTTCGGATGTCGGAGCTCGCGGCCCTCACGGAACAGGGACAACTCGAGGCCGGGCACCACCCCGTCGCGCTTGCCGATCGAGAGCGTCGCGGTCGTGCCCTGCACCTCGATCACTTCGCCGGACACTCGCGGAAAGCGGGCGACGATCTCGTTGACGATCGCCTGAAGCGGAGCCGAGGAGGCGGTCGGTGCCGGTCGCGCCGGAGTCTGAGCCCACGGGAGGGAGACGCTCGAGAAAATCGCCGCCAGGAGGGTTGCCGGCGCGACGAGCCGAGCCACGCTCGATCGCTTCATTCGCGACACTATATCACCTTCCTAAATGCGAGACGGGCCCGGAGGCGAACCCCCGGGCCCGTCGTTACAGCCCGAGACTGCTAGAAGCTGAAGCGGATACGGCTCGTGGCGATGATGATGTCGTCGACACCATCCTTGCCGCCACGCCCGCGAACCGCAGGGGTGGCGTCGCCGCAGCACCCAACGGTACGCGCATGCTGCAGCGCGTCGCCGGCGAACATGTAACCGCCGGCAATGTCCCACGCGATACCAGGAGCGAAGCGATACGTCGTGCTGAGGTTGATTTCGGTACCGAGGTACCGCGAATCACCTTTGGGCCGTCCGGTCGAGAAGTCCGGAAGCAGACCGGCCGACGCGACGAGCGTGCTGTCCGTATCGACCTTCTCCGCCGTCCAGGCCGGAGTCACGCCGGCGCCGATCGTGAACGCGGGTGTGATCGCGTACGCGACCTTGGCGCCAACCTGCATGCGACCGTATTTGTCGTAGCCGATCGCGACGCCGGGGTTGAGGCCGGCCGCGTTGTTGTACAGGATCTGGAAGTAGTCGATACCGAGCGAGAGGATCTGCGTACCCCAGTCCGCCAGATAGCTGGTGTCAGTATCGAGCGGCTGGAAGTAGCCGACGTTCTTGAACGGGTTGGTCTTCGCGTTGTCACCCGTCGTGTACATGCCCAGGAGACCGATCGACAGCGGTCCGACATTGAAGCCAGCGCGCACGTCGATCAGCCACGCGCTGATGTCCGCCTTCACCTGGGTGCCGACCGCGCCGTACGGCGCGACGCTCGCGGCCGGGAGGCCAGCGGGGGCGGCGATGAAGTTGTGCCGGTTACCGAACTGATAGAGGACCGTGGGCTGCAGCGTAACCGGTCCGGCCGTGAACCGCGCGTCCAAACCGATCGTGTGCCGGCTTTCGTTGATGCCACCGACGCCATCGAAGCCGCCGGCCACAAATGCGTTCGTGGTGTCGACACCACCGCGTCCCTGGCGCGTCGAGCCCGACGTGCGGCCCTTAGCCTGCAGGAACGAGTACATCGGCTTGATGTCGAGGCCCTTGAACGGCGAGAACCCGAAGCTGACGATTGCCGCCCAGTCCTCACCGCGCTGCCACCCATCCTTGCCGCCCGTGAGCGACTCTTCGAGCTGCACGTAGGTGAGGTTGAGCTTCGCGCCAGGAGCCACGTCGAGGCCGAAATACACGCCCGGGAAGTCACCGTTCGCGTAGACGGCCAGCTTGTCCGTCGCCACCGTTCCGAACGGCTGGGCGCCGAGGCGGACGGTGTTGGACAGCGGGATCGGCAGCGGGAACTCCGTGTACAGCCACTTCAGCTCGAACAGGCCGATCGTGTCTGTGTTGATGTCGAACCCGCCGTTCGCGCCAGCACCCTGTCGACCGCCTGCGGAGGCTGCGCCGGTCAGGTTGTTGACGGTCGTCAGGAACGTGTCCGCACCACCGGTCTGGCCGTAGAAGGCGTCGAGCTCGACGCCGAACACGGCCTTGGCCTTCCCAACTTCGCCGATGATGTCGAACCGACCGCGCGTACGGCCGTACGCCTGGGAATCCTTCGCGCGGTTGTAGTCGAGGTCGTACGTCGACAGGTTCTTCGCGTACGTCCCGACTTCGTCGATGAACCCTGTGATCGTCACTTTCGGAGCGGGCGCCTGCGCCATGGCGGGCGGAGCCAGCATCCCGAAGACGGCCACGAGGGCGACTGCGAGTATCAACAGTCTCCTCATCACTGCCTCCTCATAGAGCGTGAGTTGCAGTAACGAACTGCTGTGCCGCCAAAAGGACCGACAGCGACAACAGAAGCAGACTGCGGACAACGACAGGGTTATAGGGCCGAACGCCTCGAAACGTCAAGAAATTCTGACATTCCTAGTGGCCGCTCAACCTCCGTCCCCCAAGGCCTTGAGGCGCTCGACGGCGGCCTGGCCGAATGGGGAGTCGGGGGCCAGCTGCTGGGCGCGCTTGAGGGCCGCCTTCGCCTCGTTGGGGCGCTTCTGGGCAATGAGCACGAGGCCCAGGTTGTAGTAGGCGGCCTGGAGCTGGGGATCGAGGCTCAGGGCATATCGCAGCGCGTCTTCGGCCTCGCGGTAGCGCTTGAGGTGGAAGAAGGCCAGGCCGAGATTCTGGTGCGCCAGGTCGAGCACCGTCAGTGTCGGCTGCAGAATCGCTCTGCGGTAGGTGGCAACCGCGTCCTCCCAGCGGCGGGCCTCCGCAAGCGCCGTGCCGAGGTGGAACAACGTGTCGCCGCGGTTGGGATCCAACTCGACGGAGGTGTTGAGCTCGGCGATGGCTTGATCGACGCGGCCAAAATCCAGCAGGAGGAGTCCCAGGCTGTCGTGATAGAGAGCCGCTCCCGGGTCGAGCGCGACCGCCTCCTGCAACGACGACAGCGCCAACGATGACTGACCTTGCCGAGCCTGGGTAAGTCCTCGCTCATACGCGTTCTGCGCCTGCAGGCGTCTGGTCTCTTGGGTCTTCGCCGAGGAGCACGCGGTGGCCAGCGCGGTGACCGACACGAGGAGTGCGAGCGCGCGTTTCATTGACACCTTAGCGCCTCCCATATACCTTTCATAACGTGCCAACGTACGAATACCAGTGCGAAAAATGCCAGCGGGTCTTCGAGGTGCGTCAGCGCATCACCGAGGCGGCGCTGACCATCTGCGAGGTCTGCGGCGGCCGGGTCAAGCGCCTGCTCTCTCCGGCGCCGTTCATCCTCAAGGGCGAGGGCTGGTACGTCACCGACTACCCGTCCGAAGCCCGGAAGAAGGCCAAGGAGGCCGAGAAGTCGCCGTCCAACGGATCGGCCGACAAGGCGGACAAACCCGTGGCAGACAAGGCCGAGAAGGCAGACAAGCCCGCCGCCGCCGAGAAGCCCGCGGCCTCCACGAGCCCTACGGGCGCCGCCTCACCCTCCGCAAAGGCCGACTGACGACGACCGGGGTTCCCCGTCGAGCTCGCAGCCGCGCAGCCGCGCTGCCTTCGCGAACCGCAACTTCCAGGCGCCCACTGCCGCCCACCAGCGCGCCAGCCTGACCGGGGGTCAAGTCGCCGTAGGTCCCCACGAACGGCAGCGCGCGGCCGGCGAGCCGCACGGTGACCGCGCCGAAGCCCTCGAACGTGTCGGCCCGGATCGAGGTCACCAGATTACCGAACCGATCGACGTGGAGCACGGTGCCGGCCACGGCGCCATGTGTTTCACGCACCGTGGACCAGTGAAGGCGCACCGGATCGTCCACGCGCGGCCCGAGCCGCTCCGGCGCCACGCCGAGGGCCAGGTGCGCCGCCGCCGGCGCGAACACGTCGCGGCCATGGAACGTGCGACTGACCTTCGGCAGCCGGTACTCGGCGGCGGTGAGCTCGAACGCGCGCCACGCCGACCCGTCGAGAAAGGGCGTGAACAGCCCGTTGTCGGGGCCGACGAAGCGCGCGTCGTCGGTGACGATGGCGACTCCGCGGCGGGCGGTGCCGACTCCCGGGTCGACGACGGCCAGGTGGACGGTGCCGGTTGGGAAAAACGGCGCGGCGGCCTCCAGCGCGAGCGCCCCCTCGGTCACGTCGTGCGCCGCGACCTCGTGGCTGACATCGACCAACCGCACGTCGCTCGCGATGCCGAGGATGACTCCCTTCATCGCCGCGACATAGGCGTCACGGCTGCCGAAGTCGGTCGTCAGCGTGACGATCGGCGCGTGGTCCTCGCTGCCCGGGCCGGTCACCGGTCGCGATCGACCACGAAATCCGCGACGAGCGCGAGGACCTCACGCTCCTCGGAGGGCGCGAACACCGCGAGGTCGCGCTTGGCGTCGCGCGCGTAGGCGTGCGCGCGCTCCAGCGCATAGTCGACGCCGGCGTACTTGAGGACGAGCCGGCGGATCTCCTCGATCTCCAAAGGCTCGAGCGCGCGGCGCCGAAGCAGCGCGCGGACCCGGTCGGCCTCGGGGGGCCCCACCCGCTCGAGCATCGCGATGAGCGGCAGCGTGCGCTTGCCCTCGCGCAGGTCCGCGGCGATGGCCTTGCCGAGACGGCGCTCGTCGGCGACGAAGTCGAGCGAGTCGTCCGACATCTGGAAGGCGACGCCGATGTCCAGGCCGTACCGCGTGAGCGCCTCGAGCTGCGCCGATTCGAGGCCGCCTAGCAGCGCCCCGATGCGGCAGCACGCCGACATGAACGAAGCGGTCTTCTGCGTGATGATCCGGACGTAGTCCGCCTCGGACGTCAGCCCGCTGCGCTTGAGCTGCAGCTGGTAGACCTCGGCCTCGGTCATCGACACCGTCGCGCGCGCCAGCGTCTCCATGATCGCGCGATCGTTGTCCCGCACGAGCAGCGCGAAGGACTTCGAGTAGAGATGGTCGCCGACGAGGACGGACGCGTCGTCGCCCCACTGCGCGTTCGCCGACGGTTGGCCTCGGCGCAGCGGCGCCTGGTCGACAACGTCGTCGTGGATCAGGGTGGCGGTGTGAAGCAGCTCGACGCCGCAGGCCAGCCGTACGGCGCGCGGCCCGCGGTAGCCGGCGAGGCGGGCGGCGAGAAGCAGGAGCATGGGTCGTAACCGCTTGCCGCCGGCGCCGGCGATGTAGCCGCCCATCTCCTGGATCAGAGCAACCGGTGACGCGATCTCGCGGCGGATCTCCGCCTCGACGGCAGCCAGGTCGTCGCCGATGAGGGCGGTCACGCGCTCCTTGAGGACCCGCTCCAGAGTCGGCGCGGACACGACGGTTACTTCAGGACGACGCGGTCGCGCACCTGCACGTTGGCGCCAGGAGCGATGCTCTGGAGCTCAGCCACCGAGAACCGGTCACGGATCTCCGTCACACGCGCGATCGCAACCTCCTCGTCGAGCTCGCCGAGCATTTCACCGGTGACGGGGTGCACGATCGGAATCTTGTCGCGGCGCAGGCTCAGCAGGCTGCCGGGCCGGAGACCGTCGAGGTTGGTGAGGTCGATGACGATACGCACGTCGTCCACATAGACGACGTAGCCGCGCTCGGGTGGCTTCGGCGCAGGCGTCGGGACCGGAGTGGGCGCGACCGACGCCGTCACACGCGCCGGCGCCGCGGTCGCGGCGGCGCCACGGGCGCTCGCCGCGGGCGGCTTGGCCGTCTCGGCCGTCTGGTACATCGTGCCCTGGCGCGGGCTGATCTTCCCGCCGCCCGGCGGCGTCCCGTACTTGGCGACGATCTCCGGTGGCGCGATGAGCGCCGACTTGCCACGCAGCAGCGTTGTGATCGTCGTCGGCACCTTGTCCTCCTCGACCCAGACGTACTCCGGCTCGCTCGGCACGTCGCCGAAACGCGGGTTCTTGATGAGGAGCCACCGGGTCTCGGCCGACTTGATCACCACCGACGGTTCGCCGGGGTCACGAACGCCGAGGATCTTCTTCATCATGGAGCAACCGGAAAGAGCGACGGCAGGGACGAGCAGCCAGACGAGGAGCCGGATCTTCATCCGGCCGCGAGGATAACACATCGGGTCAGTCTTCCACGGGAGGTTCCCACGGGAAACGCTGCTCCTCAATCGCGCTGTTGGGCAGCAGGGTCATGCGCCGGGAGAACAGGGCGACGCCCGTGATGGCCGAAATGTAGGTGACATCCAGCGTCACCTGGCCCCGGCGCTCGAGCAGCATCGGGACGATCCACCCCGCGACCTCGAGGTTGGTGGCCGCCCGGACGGCCCGCTCGGGCCGGGCCAGCATTTCCTCCACCTTGAGACCGCCAGCGGCGAACATGTCCCCGACCGCAATGGGATCGACCACCTGGAAGCGCTTGCTCCGCTCCAGGACCGTTGCGATCAGGTAGGGCACCCGCCGTAGGTCGGCCCCGGCTGTCGTCATGTCGAGCACCGGCGCCACCGCGATCTTGATACGGCCCCGCGTGATCCGCGCGCCGTCCTCCGCCTGGGGACGTGTCTTATCGGGCGCGGAGACGAACGACGCCACCGCGAACTCGGACTGGACGCGGCGCACCTGCGCCCAGCCGAGGACGTCCTCGTAGCGGCCGAGCGGCTTGCCGCTGAGCGGGTGCGTGAACGTCGCGCCCTTGCGGAAGATCGTGTACTCCTGCCCGACCTGACCGCCCCGCGAGGTGCCGATGTCGAGGAAGATCTCGTCGCCCTCCACCGACACGACGATGCCCTCGACTGGCTGAAATGCCTGGATGAACTCGTCGGCCATCAGCGTAAAGGTCGCACCGATGCGGTCGGCGAGCCCCGCCGCGGCCGGCGCCGCCACGATCGCCGTGGCGAGCAGCGCCGCGGCGAGCATCGCGGCCGCGGGGCGCGCTCGACGCATCAGAACGTCACCGAGGGCTGATGCACGCCGAAGACCGCGCGCAGTCGCTCGCAGATCTCGCCCAGGGTCGCCGCCTGCTCGACGGCGTCCACGAGCCGCGGCATCACGTTCGCGGAGCTGCGGGCCGCCGCTTCGAGCGCGTCGAGGGCCCGCGCGGCGCGGTTGGTGTCGCGCGTCTTGCGCACCCGGGCCACCCGCTCGGCCAGCGCCTCGCTCACGCCCGGATCCACGGCGAAGAGCGCCGCCGGTGGCTCGTCGTCGGTGACGAACTCGTTGACACCCACCACGATGCGGCGCTTGTCCTCGACCTCGCGCTGCCACCGGTACGCCGCCTCCTGGATCTCGCGCTGCATGAACGCGATCGCCTGGACCGCGCCCCCCTGCTCGTCGATGCGCCGGATGTAGTCCTCGGCCGCCCCCTCGATGTCGCGCGTGAGGCGCTCAACGGCGTACGAGCCGCCGAGCGGGTCGACGGTGTCCGCCACACCCGACTCGTGGGCGAGGATCTGCTGTGTGCGCAGCGCGATACGGACCGCGCGCTCCGTCGGCAGCGCCAGCGCCTCGTCCATCGAGTTGGTGTGCAGCGACTGGCAGCCGCCGAGGACGGCGGCCAGGGCCTGCACGGTCACGCGCACGATGTTGTTCTCGGGCTGCTGGGCGGTCAGCATGCTGCCGGCCGTCTGCGCGTGAAAGCGCAGCGTCTGGGAGCGCGGATCGCGGGCGCCGAAGCGCTCGCGCATGACGCGCGCCCAGAGGCGACGCGCCGCCCGAAACTTGGCCACCTCTTCGATCAGGTCGTTGTGCGCGTTGAAGAAGAAGGACAGCTGCGGCGCGAAGCCGTCCACTTCGAGACCGGCGTGGCGCGCCGCCTCGACGTACGCGATGCCGTTGGCCAGCGTGAAGGCAACCTCCTGAACCGCGGTGCAGCCCGCCTCCCGGACGTGGTAGCCGGAGATCGAGATCGTGTTCCAGCGCGGCACCGCGTCGCGGCAGTACGCGAAGACGTCGGTGACCAGCCGCATGGACGGACCGGGCGGAAAGATGTACGTGCCGCGCGCGATGTACTCCTTGAGGATGTCGTTCTGGGTCGTGCCCGAGAGCGTGGCCGGGCCGACCCCCTGACGCCGAGCCACGGCCACATAGAGCGCGAGCAAGATGGCCGCGGTGGCGTTGATCGTCATCGACGTCGACACGCGGTCCAGCGGGATCCCTTCGAACAGGTCCTGCATGTCCTCGAGACTGGCGATCGAGACGCCGACCTTGCCGACCTCGCCCCGCGCGATCGAGGCGTCGGGGTCGTAGCCCATCTGAGTCGGAAGGTCGAACGCGACGGACAGGCCCGTCTGCCCCTGGTCGAGCAGGAAGCGGTACCGCTTGTTCGTCTCGGCCGCAGAGCCGAACCCCGCGTATTGCCGCATGGTCCACAGGCGCGAGCGATAGCCGGTGGGATGGATGCCGCGCGTGAACGGAAATTCGCCCGGCGTCTCGCGCCCGGCGTCGGCGGGAACGTCGGTCGGCCCGTACACGCGCTTGACGGGCTGCCCCCAGGACGCCACGGGCTCGCGCTCGCTGCTGCTCATGCAGAACTCCTCACAGCGGGATGTTGCCGTGCTTCCTCGGCGGGTTGGCGTCGCGCTTCGTTCGCAACACGGCCAGCACCGCGCAGAGCCGCGCGCGCGTGTCGCGCGGCTCGATCACCTCGTCGACGTAGCCGCGCTCGGCGGCCACGTAGGGATTGGCGAACTTCTCACGATACTCGCGGATGCGGGCCTCGCGGAACGCCGCGGCGTCGCCGGCCGCCTCGAGGTCGCGTCGATAGAGGATGTTGACGGCACCCTCCGGCCCCATCACCGCGATCTCTGCGGTCGGAAACGCGAAGTTGGCGTCGCCGCGGATGTGCTTGGACGACATGACGTCGTAGGCGCCGCCATAGGCCTTGCGCGTGATGACGGTCAGCTTGGGCACCGTCGCCTCGCAATAGGCATACAGCAGCTTGGCGCCGTGCTTGATGATGCCGCCGAACTCCTGTGCGGTGCCGGGCAGGAAGCCGGGCACGTCGACGAAGGTGACCAGCGGCACGTTGAAGCAGTCGCAGAACCGCACGAAGCGCGCGGCCTTCACCGACGCGGCGATGTCCAGGCAGCCCGCGAGATGCGCGGGCTGGTTGGCGACGATACCGACGGGACGCCCGCCCAATCGCGCGAACCCGACGACGATGTTGGGCGCGAAGGTCCCGTGTACCTCGAAGAAATAGCGGTCGTCGACCACGGCCCGGATGATCTCCTTCATGTCGTACGCGCGATTGGGCTGCGCGGGGACGATCGACTGCAGCGCCTCGTCGCGACGATCGACGGGGTCGTGCGTCGGCCGCACCGGCGGATCTTCGAGATTGTTCTGCGGCAGGAACGTGAGCAGCTCGCGGATCAGCGCCAGGCACTCCTCCTCGCTGTCCGCCGCGAAGTGCGCCACGCCGGACGTCGTGCCGTGCGTGGTGGCGCCGCCGAGGTCCTCGGCCGTCACGTTCTCGTGCGTGACCGCCTTGATGACGTCGGGACCGGTCACGAACATGTAGGAGGTGTTCTTCACCATGAACACGAAGTCGGTGATGGCCGGGGAGTACACCGCGCCCCCCGCACACGGCCCCATGATGGCCGAGACCTGGGGCACGACCCCCGACGCCAGCGTGTTACGCAGGAAGATGTCGGCATAGCCACCGAGCGAGGCGACGCCTTCCTGGATGCGCGCGCCGCCGGAGTCGTTCAGCCCGATGACGGGCGCGCCGGTCTTCATCGCGAGGTCCATGATCTTGCAAATCTTGCGCGCGTACGCCTCCGAGAGCGAGCCGCCGAACACCGTGAAGTCCTGCGCGAAGACGAACACCGGACGGCCATGCACCCGGCCCGAGCCCGTGACGACGCCATCGCCGGGAATCCGCTGCTCGGCCATCTCGAAGTCGTGGGTCTGGTGGACGACGAAGCGGTCCACCTCGAGGAAGGAGCCGGGGTCGAGCAGGAGCTCGACCCGCTCGCGCGCCGTTTTCTTGCCCGCTTTGTGCTGTCGGCGAATCCGCTCCTCGCCCCCGCCGAGCTCGGCAGCACGATTGCGCCGCCGCAGCTCCTCGAGGCGCTCGTCGGACGACATGGCTCAGATTATAATTCAGTCCCCATGCAACCCTGGACCCAGACGGTGCTGGTGGCATGCGCGGTGTTGCTCACGGCGGCGGCCATCCCCACCATCCTGGCGCTGCGGCGAATGATCCGACGGACGGAGACCGTGCTCGCGATCGTCGAGCAGGAGCTGAGACCGCTCGTCGGCCAGGCGCACGCCCTCACCGACGAGGTCCGCAACCTCGCGCGTGAGGCCAAAGAGGAGATCGAGCGCGTCGGCGAGATGACAGAGCGCGTGAACGCCGCGGCCGAAGGCGTCGGGCGGGCCGTGCACGGACTGGCCGGGCTCGCGCGCGCCGGCCAGCTCATCGGCGTGGCGGCCGGACTGAAGAAAGGGCTCGAGGTCTTCGTGACCCGCTTCGCAAAGGAGCAAGGAGATCACCATGGCGGATGAGCGGAACGACGCGGCAGGATATCTCGGTTGGTTCTTCTTCGGCGGCCTCATCGGTGCCGCCGCCGCACTGCTGCTCGCGCCGAAGACGGGCCGCGAGATACGCGATCAGCTCTTCGAGCAGGGCAACGAGTTCGCACGCCGGGCTCAGGCCATGGCGACCGATGCCCAGGACCGCGCAGGCAACTGGCTCGACAAGAGCCGCGAAGTGTTCGAGGAGCAGACCCAGCGGCTGATGAGCGCCTTCGAGGCGGGCAAGGACGCGATGCGCGAAGAGATCCGCAAGGGCGGCACGCCTCCGCGTGCCTGAGGTCGAGCTCCCGAATCCCGAGGAGCTGGAGGAGCGACGCGACAAGGCGTTCAGCCGTCGCGTCGCTCTCACCACCGCCGTCTACGCCGTCATGCTCGCCATCGCGTCGCTGGGCGCGGGCAACGCGATGAAGCACATGCTCCTCGCCCAGCAGCAGTCCTCCGACCAGTGGGCCTTCTACCAGGCCAAGGTGATCCGCGAGCACCTCTACCGGGCGCAGGCGCTGGTCATGCAGGCCGAGCTCGCCGACCTCGCCGCCGCGCGCGGCCCGCGGCAGGAAAAGCAGCAGGAGCTCGCCAAGCGGTTTGCGGATGAGGAGCAGCGCTACAACGCCGAGAAGAAGGACATCGAGAAGGACGCCAAGAAGCTCGAGCACGAGCGCGATGACTATCGCACGCGCGATCGATACTTCGAGTTCGCCGAAGTCTTCCTTCAGATCGCCATCGTCTGCTCGTCGGTTGCGATCCTCGCCACCTCACGGGCCATGTACGCGTTCTCCATGGTCATGGCCACGCTCGGCGTCCTGAGCACGCTGAACGGGTTCCTCCTCGTCGTGCGACTCGGCGCCCTCGACCACTAGCCGCCTGGCTTCGGCGTGTCGTCCCGGTGCGTGTCGTCGGACGCGCCTTCGTCGATGCCCTTCTTGAACTCGCGCATCGACTTGCCGAGCGAGCGCGCGATCTCGGGCAGCTTGCTGCCCCCGAACAGGACGAGCACGATCACCAGAATGACCATCAGCTCCTGCGTTCCCAGACCAAACACGGAGATCTCCTCTCGTCGGACAGATGGAACCGAGCGGGCGAGACGCTCAGACGAGTGGAGGCGCGCGCGAGACGGCCGGACGCGGGAAGCGCGGCGGCAACAGGGGCACGACCGCGGACGGCGGCGAGACGATGGCGCGAGGCGCGACGAGTCCCGGCGCCTGAGACGCCAGGCCAGGCGCTCCGTCCCAGACGAGTGCCAGCATCTCGTCGGCGTCGGCGCCGTCGTACATGCCCGGGATCCACGTCGGGTCCGGCACATTGGCGGCGGCGACCATCGGCGCCAGCAGCGCAATGAGCACGAGGACGGCGGCGGCGACGCGCGTCACGGCCGTCGCGTGAAGAGGCCGCCGGTCGCGCCGTCGTCGCCGCGCAGCCGCAGCGCGTCGCCGTTCACCGTGACGTCCCCGTCGCCCTCGCTGCCGAGATAACACAGCCGGCCGTCGGGAAGCGCCACGATGGCGCCATGCAGCGGCCGATCGTCGCCGTCGAAGAACGCCGTGCCCGTATACCGTCCGTCGGCGCCGACGGTGAGCCGCGCCGCCGTGTGGCCGCGCGCGGTGACGATTCGCCCCTGCCAGTCGCCGGCGAGCGTGCCGACACCCGGCGACGGGCGCGCACACGCGGCCAGCATCGCGCTCACGAGCAGTAATACGCCGAGGCGCATGGGGTCAGCGGTGCCGCGCGGGCGCCGGCGGCGCGGTTCCGAGGGCCGCGAGCCGCCGCGACACCCGCGTGGCGATCCAGAATGCGATCAGCGTCACGCCGAACGCGCACACGACAGTCGCGCCGGTCGGCAGATCGAGAGCCGCCGAGGCTACCATGCCGATGACGCTCACCGCCGTGCCAAAAGTCCAGCCGATCAACAGGCGGGCGGCGACGGTGCCACCGAGCATCACGCCGGCAAGCGCCGGCACGATGAGATAGGAAAAGACGAGCAGGACGCCCGCGATGCGGACCGAGCTGGCGACGACCACGCCGAAGGACGCATAGAAGAGGAAGTCCCACAGGCGCACGCGCCAACCCGCGTCGAACGCCGCGCGCGGATCCTCGGAGATCAACAAGAACGGACGCCGACAGAACCAGTGCATCAACCCCACCAGCGCGTAGAGCACGAACACCTTGCCGACCTCGAACGGCCGCACGGCCAACAAGTTGCCGACGAGCATCGTGCGAACCTGCTCGGCCCCGTGCGCGGCACGGTCCGCGACCAGGACGGCCGCCGCCGACGAGACCGCATACACGATGCCGATCACCGCCTCCTGCGACACGGTCCGCCGACGGCTCCGCGTGATGGCGAGCACGAGCGCGCCGAGCAGCGTGGCGGCCAGGCTGTACGCGTACGACTGCCACTGATCGATGTCGTGCCCGAGCAAGAACGCGACCGTGGCGCCGAGCGCCGCGATCTGAGCCATCGCGATGTCCACGAACACGACCTCGCGCGCGAGCACGTGGACCCCGAGATAGGCATGAATGCCTGTGAGCACCAGGCACATGAGGAACGGCGCCCACAGAATTGTAATCAGGTCAGACAGCATCCGCCGCTATCGTAGCGCCTTTGCCAGCGTATTGATGTTGAAGTCGATGGCGGCGATGTAGTTGTCGGCGCCCTTGACGGCACCGACGGCCGAGGCGACGACGAACGCCTTGGCACCCGCCTCCTCGGCCACGCGGTTAGCGAGCTTCACATCGTTCCAGGGCTCGACGAGTATGACCTTGATGCGCTCGTCCTTGATCTGCCGGATCACGTTGACCAGGTGCTGCGGCGAGGGCGGAATGCCAGGACGATCCTCCAGCGCCGCCGCCTGAACGAGACCGAACCGCGTCAAGAAGTAGATGTAGACCGGGTGAAAGACGACGACCTTGCTGCCCTTCACCGGGTCCATGAGCTTGTTCCAGTCCGCCATGCGCGCGTCGAGCTTGATCAGGAAGTCTTTGCGGTTCTGCTCGAAGGCCGCGCGATGCTCAGGCGCGACGCGGGCGAGGCCGTCGACGATGTTCTGCGTGATCGTCGGGGCGAGCCCTGGATCGAGCGAGAAGTGTGGATTGCCTTGCGGGTGAACGTCACCCATCGAGCGGTCGACGCGTGTCGTGGGCACCTCCAGGACCTGGATACCGCGGGAAATATCGATGCGGCCACGGCCGCCCGGGGCGAGGTCCGCATTGTTCGAGCCGGCGATGGCCACGTCGGCCCAGGCATCCAGCCCGAGCCCGTTCTCGACGACGGCGTCGGCGCGGCGGAGCTTGAGCATCATGCTCGGCCGGACCTCGGCCTCGTGGAAATTCTGCGTGCCTCGCGTGAGGCTGTCCACCTCGACGAGGTCGCCTCCGACCGCCTCCGTCAGCGACTTCAGATCGGGGATCGTCGCCACCACGCGCAGCTTGGGAGCCGCCTGGGCTCCCGGTACCAGCGCCGCCGCCGCCAGCGCGGCGAGCACGAAACGCACCGTCAATCGCTTGACCATGATGACTCCTTTAAAACGGATGCGCGGGGTGCGCGCCCAGGATGAACGTCGCCTGGAAGAGCAGCTCATCGACGAGGCGTGAGCTGCCGCCATTGCCGAGCAGGTCGCTGACGTCGCGATGGCTCTTGTCGGTGTGCTTGTACGCGAGCCGGAATCGGAGGAATTCCGAGGGATAGAAGCTCACGTATGGTTCGACCGCCCACTGCCAGCCGGGCGCCACCGGATACTGCGTCGCGTCGTAGCGCGCGCCGAGGGACCAGCGGCGCCACGGCTGCAGCTCGGCAGAGGCGTACCACCCGAAGCGATGCTTCGTCTGCTTCTGGAACGCGTCGAAGATCCCGTCGCCGTCGAAGTCGAGGCCGCGCTCGACGCGCCGGATCGAGTAGATCCCTTCACTGGCCAGCGTGAGCAGCGGATGGAGCCAGCCCTCGGGCCGGTACTTGAACTTCAGGTCGTAGCCGAGCAGCGTGCTGCGCAGCCGCTCGGCGGTCTCGCCATTGGCCAGCGACGCCCCGACCTGCAGCGCCATCGTGTCCGTCAGGTCGAAGAACGCCATGACCCGCCCCGTCGCCAGCGGGTGGTTGATTCGTCCACGGCCGAACGCGCTCTCGTTGTCGCCGTTGAAGACGCCGCCGAGCACCTGAAGGTAGAACGGCAGGAAGTCCGGGACCCACGTGGCTTCCGCGCCCTTTTCGACCAGGCCCTCCTCGCCGAGAAACACGCGGTACACATCGGGACGGTCAACCCACGGCAGGTCGTGCTCGTGAACGGCGTTGGACCATCCGAAGCGATTGCGCATCTGCCCGAGCTTCACTTGCGTCCCATACGGCAACGTCATCAGCGTGAGCGTCGCCTCGGCGAGGTGCACCGTCATCTCGTCGCCGGCAGCCTCCTCGCCCGATTCGATCCTCAACTCGCCGCGGGCATACGGATCGATCTGGCCGAAGAGGGCCACCTCGATCTCACGGGGGAAAAATCGGTTCTCGCGGCCGGCGAATGTCCCGCCCCCGGCCTTTTCGACGTTCTTCTGCGTCAGGTTGCCGACGAAATCGCCGGCGATGCCGATGTCGAACAGGAGCTGTCCTGCGCCGCGCTGTTGATAGAGCGAGAACGGCTGTCGGGGTCGCGCGAGCTCCGTCGGTGAGACGGGGCTCATCTGCGTCGACGGGTTGCTCGGCGCCTGCGCCGCGGGCGCGGGCTGTGCCGGCGGCGGCGCGGCCGGCGGCGGCGCCGGCTGAGCCTCGAGCCGCTGCAGCCGCTCGGTCAGCCCCTGCAGCTGCTGCCGGAGCTGTTCGATCTCACGCCGAAGGGCGCTCGCATCCTGCGCCAGCGCGGGCGTTGCGACGAGGAGTAATGCGACAACAGTGAGCGCGAATGCACGCATGTGAGGCCTCCCGTGCGACGAAAGGTGGTGCGTCCGACGCGGGACGCGACGACGACGGTGCGGAGCGGGAGGTCAGGCGGCGGGAGGCGCGCGGGAGAGATCGAGACGCCGCGTCGCGACATCCGGGGCGAGCGCTGGCGCTGAAGCGAGCCACACGGTGACGACGACGGCGAGCGAGATGACGGGGGCGGGCAGCGGCGCCACCGAGCCGAGCGCGCCCATGAGCACGAGATCGTGCTCCTGGTTGTAGAGGCCGATGCCGGCGCCGTCGTGCGTGTGAACGATGGTGGCGCCGGTGAGGAGCAGCGGAATGAAGATGACGGCGAGCAGGAGCAGCGTGGACAGCCGCGAGGCGACCGTTCTCACCAGATCCTACTCATACGTCAAGGCTCGTCTCGACGCAACGGTCATCCGCCGCGGCGCCAGTCGACGTGCGCCCCGAGGACGCGGTCGGCGACGAGATTGCGCATCATCTCGAGCGTGCCACCGCCGATAGCGAACATGCGCGCGTCGCGCATCATGCGCTCGAGCGGCAGCGTGCGGCCGTAGCCGGCCGCGCCGTGGATCTGCAGCGCCTCGCTGGTGACGTACTGCGCCGTCTCGGCGGCGAACGTCTTGGCCTTCGCGGCCTCGAGCGCGTCGGGAAAGCGGCCGCCGGCGCGTGCCGCCGCGCGGTGGATGAGCAGGCGCGCGGCGTCGATCTTGATCGCCATGTCGGCCAGCTTCCACCGAATGCCCTGGAAGTCGCCGATCGGCCGGCCGAACTGCCTGCGAGCGGTCGCATACGCCAGCGCCTTCTCGTAGGCGCCTTGCGCGAGGCCCAGGGCCACGGTCGCCGCACCGAGCCGCTGGCCGTTATATGCCGCCATGAGCTTCTTGAAGCCATCGCCGGGGCCGACGAGCAGGTTGTCCTTGGGGACCTCGCAGCCCTCGAAGTGCAGCTCGCCCTCCGGGATGCCGCGCAGGCCCATCATCAGCTCGCGGCGGCCGATGCGGAAGCCCGGCGTCTCGCGCTCGACGAACACGCCGCCGATACCCTCGGCGCCGGCACGCCCGCCGAATCGCCCGTAGACGAGATAGAGCCGGGACGTGCCGGCGCCGGTGATCCAGCACTTGTGGCCATCGATGCGATAGCCGCTCGGCGTCTCGTCGATGCGGGTCTCCATGTCGGTCGCGGCCGAGCCCGCCGCCGGCTCGCTGATCGCGATGGCCGGCTTGTCGCCCTCGAGGACCCAGGGGAACCAGCGGCGCTTCTGCGCCTCGGTGCCGTAGGCGTTCAGGGCGCCGACGGTGCCGAGGTTGCCCTCGACGACGATCCGTCCGGTGATCCCGCACGCCCGCGCCACTTCCTCGATCACGACGATCACGTCGAGCAGGGGCCGGCCGCCGCCGCCGTACACCGTGGGCACCGTCATACCCATGAACCCGGCGGCCACGAGATCCTTGATGTTGTCCCAGGGATACTGCTCGGTCGCGTCCCACCGCGCGGCCCGCTCGGCAAACGTGCCGTCGGCCAGGTCGCGGGCGCGCTGGCGAAGCGCCTGCTGCTCGGCGGTGAGCTCGAAGTCCATGCGGGCAGTGTAGCGCGAAGCGGGTCGCCTTGACCTCGACGTGCGCCCGCCCTAGGCTCCGGGTCGATGAGCTGTCCGCAGTGTGGTCATGACAACCCCGGCGCGGCGCGATTCTGCAATGGCTGTGGCGCGCGTCTGGCCGCGGCGTGCGCGGCGTGCGGGCAGTCGAATCCTGCCGGCAGCCGTTTCTGCAACGGCTGCGGCGCGCGCGTGGTCGGCGGCGAGGGACCGGTTGACCCGCGCATCGCGGCCACGCCCAAGCATCTCGCCGAGCGCATTCTGACGTCGCGCACCGCGCTCGAAGGCGAGCGCAAGCAAGTCACCGTGCTCTTCGCCGATCTGAAGGGCTCGATGGAGCTGCTCGCTGAGCGCGATCCCGAGGAGGCGCGCAAGCTGCTCGATCCCGTCCTCGAGCGGATGATGGAGGCCGTCCATCGCTACGAGGGCACGGTGAACCAGGTGATGGGCGACGGCATCATGGCGCTCTTCGGCGCGCCGCTCGCCCACGAGGATCATGCGGTCCGCGCCTGCTACGCGGCGCTGCGCATGCAGGACGCCATCCGGCGTTACGCGGAGGAGCTGCGCCGCAGCCAGGGTATCGAGGTGCAGGTCCGCGCGGGGCTCAACTCCGGTGACGTCCTGGTGCGGACGGTGGGCAGCGACCTGCGGATGGACTACACCGCGGTGGGGCAGACGACGCATCTCGCGGCCCGGATGGAGCAGCTCGCGCCGCCCGGCGCCATCCGGCTGACCGCCGAGACGCTACGGCTCGCCGAAGGCTTCGTGCAGGTCAAGCCGCTCGGACCGGTGCCGGTAAAAGGCCTCGCGGATCCCGTGGAGATCTTCGAGCTCGTCGGGGCCGCGGAGGCGCGAACGCGCCTGCAGGCGGCGCGGGCGCGGGGCTTCACGCGCTTCGTCGGGCGCGAGCCGGAGCTCGAGCAGATTCGCCAGGCGGCGGAGCAGGCCAAGGTCAGTCGCGGCCAGGTCGTCGCGGTTGTCGGCGAACCGGGAGTCGGGAAGTCGCGGCTCTTCCACGAGTTCATCCATTCGCACCGCACCCAAGGATGGCTGGTCTCTGAAGCGAGCTCGGTCTCGTACGGCAAAGCGACGCCGTTTCTGCCGCTCGCCGACTTGCTGCGCCGCTACTTTCGCGTCGACGACCACGACGACACCCGCACCATCCGCGCCAAAGTCACCGGCACGATGCTCACCCTGGACCGCGCGCTGGAAGACGCCGTGCCGGCGGTCTCATGGCTGCTCGATGCCCTGCCGCCGGACGACGCGTTTCTGACGATCGATCCGATGCTCCGCCGGCGACGCGCCATCGACGGCGCCAAGCGACTGCTGCTGCGCGAGAGCCGGATGCAACCGCTGCTCCTGGTCTTCGAGGATCTGCACTGGATCGACGCCGAGACGCAGTCGTTCCTCGACGGACTCGTGGAGAGCCTGCCGACGGCGCCGATCCTCCTCGCCGTGAACTATCGGCCCGAGTACCGGCACGCGTGGGGCAGCAAGACGTATTACCGGCAGCTGCGGATCGATCCCCTGCCCCCCGAGAGCGCGGACGAGCTGCTGCAGGCGCTTGTCGGGGGCGATGCCTCGGTCACCGCCCTGAAGGCGCTGCTGATCGAGCGGACCGAAGGCAACCCGCTGTTTCTCGAGGAGAGCGTGCGGACGCTCGTCGAGACCCGTGCGTTCGCCGGCGAGCCCGGCGCCTATCGCCTGACGAGGTCGATCGACGCCATCCAGATGCCGGCGACGGTGCAGGCGATCCTCGCCGCCCGCATCGATCGCTTGTCGCCCGACCTCAAGCGCCTTCTGCAAGCGGCCTCCGTCATCGGCAAAGACGTTCCGGTGGCGTTGCTCGAGCCTGTCGTCGACATCGCGGGCGAAGAGCTGCGCGGGGCGCTGGCGGCCCTGCAGACCGCGGAGTTCCTCTACGAGACACGACTGTTTCCCGATCTCGAATACACGTTCAAGCACGCGCTCACGCACGAGATCGCGTATGGCGGCGTCCTGCAGGATCGCAAGCGTGCGCTCCACGCGGCGCTCGTGGACGTGCTCGAGCGCCTGCACGCCGACCGCCTCACCGAGCAGGTCGAAGTACTCGCCCATCACGCGATCCGTGGCGGCCTCACCGACAAGGCGGTGCAGTACCACCGCTTGGCCGGCGAAAAAGCGGCGGGACGCTCGGCCAACCGCGAAGCCGCCGAGTTTTTTCAGGCGGCGCTCGGTGTGCTCGCCGGAATGCCGGAGACTCCCGAGACGCTGTCGGCCGCGCTCGACCTCCACGTCGCGCTCGGTCCGGTCCTGATCGTCTTCAAGAGCGCCGCCTCGCCGGAGGTGGCGGCCGTCTACGCCCGCGCCATGGCGCTCGTGGAGCGTCTCGGCGACACGTCACGCCGATTCCCCGTGCTGTGGGGATTGTGGTTCATCGACTACACCTGCGGACGCTACCCGGCGGGCCGGGAAAAAGGTCAGCGCCTCCTCGAAGACGCCAGCCGCGGAGATGACACCGGTCGCCTCGTCGAGGCGCACCATTCGCTGTGGCCGACGCTTCTCGCCATGGGTGATGCGAGAGCCGCCGTCCCGCACATGGAGCACGCGATCGCTCTGTATCAACGCGAGCGGCACGCGTCGCAGGCATTCCTGTACGCCGGTCACGACCCCGGCGCGTGCTGCCGATACCAGCTCGCGGCCGCCCGCTGGCTGCTCGGCTATCCCGACCGCGCCGTCGAGCACTCGCACGACGCGCTCCGACTGGCCGAAGAGCTCAAGCAGCCGCAGACGACGGCGATCGCGCTGTGGTTCGCCGCATTGCTCGAGTATCAGCGCGGCGAGCGCGTGGCCGCCGCCGACACGGCGCAACGGCTGCTCGCCGTGGTCGACGCCTACGGATTCGTGCCATGGACCGACATCACGATCGTCGTGCCACCCGCCGCCGACGCTTCGCGGCTCGACGCCACGGCGCTGGCCGACCTTCACCGAAGGCTGATGCTCGTTCCGACGGCCGCGTGGCGACAGGTGTTCGCACTCTGCGTCCTCGCCGCGACGGCCCACGAAGCCGGGGTTCCGGCCGAGGGGCGGCGGGCACTGGCTTCCATCGGCGAGACGAACCGTGGCGCGTTCCTGGCGCCGGAAATCCGTCGACTCGAAGGCGAGCTCCTCCTCCAGGAGACGGCCTCGAACGCCGACGCGGCGGAAGCGCATTTTCGCGCGGCGATCGACATCGCGCGGACGCGCGCGGAAAAGTCGCTCGAGCTGCGTGCGGCGATGAGCCTGGCGCGGCTCCTCGCGTCACGGGGCCGGCGTGATGAGGCGCGGCGACACCTCGCGGAGATTTACGGCTGGTTCACGGAAGGGTTCGACACGCGCGATCTTCGCGCGGCCAAAGCGCTGCTGACGGAGCTTGGCGGCTGAGTCTCGCCTAGATGTGAATCGCCTGGCCGAGGGCGGCCAGCGTGGCTTCGAGCGCCGCCTCGGACAGCGTGGGATGCGCGTGAATCGTGTGCATGATCTCGTCGACGGTGGCCTCGAGCGTGCGACCGACCGCGAACTCGTGGATCATCTCCGTCGCCTCGGGTCCGATGATGTGCACGCCGAGGATCTCGCCGGTCTTCTTGTCGGCGACCACCTTCACGAATCCCTCGGTCTCACCCAGCGCGACCGCCTTGCCATTGGCCGTGAACGGGAACTTCCCGACGGCGAGCTCGCGGCCGCCCTCCTTCGCCTTGCCTTCCGTGAGGCCGATCGACGCCACCTGCGGTCGGCAGTAGGTGCACGACGGGACGTTGCCATAGTCGACCGGCCGCGGGTGCTTGCCCGCGATGGCCTCCGCCGCCACGACACCCTCGGCCATCGCCTTGTGCGCCAGCAGCGGCGCGCCGGCCATGTCACCGATCGCGTAGACGCCCTTGACCGAAGTCTCCATCATCGGCGAGACCTTCACGAACCCGCGCTCCAGCGTGAGGCCGAGCGCCTCGAGCCCGACGCCCTTCGTGCGCGCGCCGCGGCCGACCGCCATCAGCACCTGCTCGGCATCGAACTTCCCGCCGTCGGTCTCGACCACCACGCCGGCGCCGCCCGGCTTCACCGCGCTCACCTTCACGCCGGTCTTGATCGTGATACCGCGGCGCGCGAGGCTGCGCGTGAGCTGCGTGCTGACCTCTTCGTCCTCGATGGGCACGATGCGGGCCAGCGCCTCGAGCAGCGTGACCTCAACACCGTAGGAACGGTAGACGTCGGCGAACTCCACGCCGACGGCGCCCGCGCCGATGACGACGATCGACTTCGGCTTGGCCTCGTTGCGAACGGCCCCGTTGGAAGAGATCACGAGCTTCTCATCGATCGCGACGCCCGGCAGCGACTTGGGCTCGGATCCCGTGGCCAGAATCACGGCGCGACCGGCCTCGAGCGTCGTCGTCGCGCCGTCCTTGCCGGAGACGTCGACGACGTTCTTCGACTTCAGCGATCCCGTCCCGGGAAACAGCGTGATCTTGTTCTTGCGGAACAGGAACTCGACGCCCTTGGCCATGCGGTCGGCCACGCCGCGACTGCGCTGCACGGCGGCTGCGTAGTCGGCTTTCATGCCCTGCACGGTGATGCCGAACGTCTCGGCCTTTTCGAACAGGTGGACGACCTCCGCGTTGCGCAGCAGCGCCTTGGTCGGAATGCAGCCCCAGTTCAGGCACACGCCCCCGGGACGATCGTCCTCGACGGTCGCGACAGTGAGGCCGAGCTGCGCGGCGCGGATGGCCGACACGTACCCGCCGGGGCCCGTGCCCACGACGACGACGTCGAATTTCTGTGCGGCCATGATTAGACGAGTAACCGCAACGGCTCTTCGAGCAGGCGCTTGACGTCCTGCAGGAACTTCGCGCCCATCGTGCCATCCATCACGCGGTGGTCGCACGAGATCGTCAGCGCCATGCGGCGGCCGACGCCGAGGCCCTCGTCGGTCACGACGGGCACTTTGCGAACGGCACCGACGGCGAGGATCGCGCCCTCGGGCGGATTGATGATCGCCGAGAAGTCGCGCACGTCGAACATCCCGAGGTTCGAGATCGAGAACGTCGCGCCCGACAGCTCCTGCGTGCGCAGCTTGCGCTGCCGCGCGCGCTCGGCCAGGTCGCGCGCCTCGACCGCGATCTGCGCCAGCGACTTGGCGTGTGCGTCGCGCAGGACGGGCGTGATGAGTCCCTCCTCGAGCGCGACGGCGATGCCCATGTGCACACGGTGGTACACGCGAATCGACTCGCCCTGAAACGACGCGTTCACGCCCGGATGATGCAGCAGGGTCAGCGCGCAGGCCCGCACGACCAGGTCGTTCACGGAAATCTTCGGTTGCCCCTCGAGCCCGTTGAGCTCCTCGCGAAGCTCCCACGCGCGATCCATCGCGACTTCGGACGTGACGTAGAAATGCGGCACCGGGGCCTTCGAGAGCGGCATGCGCTTGGCGATGGCCGCACGCATCGAGCTGAGCGCCACGTCCTCGAACTCGGGACCGCCGACGGTCGGCTGGGCAACGGGCCGGAGCGCGGGGGCCGTCGCGGCGGCCGCGGCCGGCGCCGACTGTGCCGCCTCGACGTCCCGCCGCACGATGCGGCCCCCCGGCCCGCTGCCCTGAATCAGCTTGAGATCGACGCCGGACTGGGCCGCGATCTTGCGGGCCAGCGGCGAGGCCTTGACGCGTCCGCCGTCAACCTCTGGTCGCGCCGGCGCGGTGGAGGCGGCAGGCTGCTGCGCGACGACTTCGGCGACGCGCGGCGTCGCCGGCGCCTCGGGGCCGCGGCTCGGCGCGGGCTTGCGCGCGGCCGGGTCTTCGCTCTTCGGCTGCGGCGGGACGGCGGCCGGTCTGTCGGCCATGCCCGGCTTGGCGCCGCTCGGCGCGGCGGCCGGCTGCGCGGCGGGAGCGGGCGCGCCGCCACCCGCGCCGGCGACGACCGCATTGATGTCCTCGTTTTCCTCGGCGATGACTGCGATCAGCGAGCCGACCGGCGCTTTGTTGCCGGCGCCGATCACGATCTTGCGCAGCACGCCGGAGCCGAACGCCTCCATCTCGACGTCGGCCTTGTCCGTCTCGACCTCCGCCAGGATGTCGCCGCTCTGGACGGGGTCGCCTTCCTTCTTGAGCCACTTGATGATCTTGCCGCTCTCCATTTGCTCGGAGAGCTTCGGCATCACGACTTTCGTCACGGCCATCTCAGCGGCCCCCGTTCGCGTAGCAGACTTTCCGCACGGCCTCCATGATCTTCTCTTTGGTCGGCGTCTTCGCGCGCTCGAGGTTGCGTGCGTACGGCATCGGCGACGCGGCACCGGTCACGCGTTCCACCGGCGCGTCGAGATCGTCGAACGCGTCCTCGGTGATCTCGGCGGCGATCTCGGATCCCATCCCCGCGAAGCCGGCGCCCGCCTCCACGACGACCGCGCGGTGCGTTTTGCGCACCGAGCCGATGATGGTGTCCTTGTCCATCGGCATGAGCGTGCGCGGATCGACGATCTCGACCGAGATGCCTTCCTTGGCGAGCTCCTCGGCCGCCTCCATCGCGCGGTACATCATGCCCATGTAGGCCACCACCGTGACGTCGGTGCCCTCGCGCCGCACGATCGCCTCGCCGAGCGGAATCAGAAAATCGGGGTCCTCCGAAACTTCTCCTTTGACGTTATAGAGAGTTTCCGACTCGATGAAGATGACAGGATTATCGTCGCGGATCGCGGACTTCAACAGGCCCTTGGCATCCATCGGCGTGGACGGTCGGACGACCTTCAGGCCGGGCACGTGATAGAAGTAGACCTCCATCGACTGCGAGTGCTGCGCGGCCAGCTGGTGGGCGGGCCCGCCGGGTCCGCGGATCACGATCGGCACGTTGTACTGGCCACCGGACATGTAATTGAGCTTGGCGGCCGAGTTGACGATCTGGTCCAGCGCCAGCAGCGCGAAGTTGAACGTCATCATCTCGACCACGGGCCGAAGCCCGACCATCGCAGCGCCGATGCCGACGCCGGTGAAGCCCGACTCCGCGATCGGCGTGTCCACGATGCGCTTGGGACCGAACTCCTTCAGCAGGCCCTGCGTCACCTTGTACGCGCCCTCGTACAGACCGACCTCCTCGCCGATGACGAAGACGTCGGGGTCACGGCGCATTTCCTCGCGCAGCGCGAGGTTCAGCGCCTCCCGGTACGTCATCACCGCCATCAGCCGCGCTCCTTGAAGATGTCGGTGAAGAGCTCGTCGAGCGCCGGCTCGGGCGAGGCCTCGGCAAAGGTCACCGCCTCGTCGACGAGGTCGCTGACGTCCTTCTCGATCTTCTTGGCGTCGTCCTCCGAGATCACGCCGGCCTTCAGCGCGCGGTCGCGGAAGAGCGCGATGGGGTCGCGCAGCTTCTCGCGCTCGACCTCCTCCTTCGTGCGATACACAGCGCCTGCCGGGTCGCGCATGCTGTGACCGCGGAAGCGGTACGTCCGAGCCTCGAGCAGGGTCGGCGTCTTGTCGCGCCGCGCACGGTCCACCGCGCGCGAGACCGCCTCACGCACGGCGAGCACGTCCATGCCGTCGACGGGCTCGCACGGCACGCGATAGGCCTCGCCGAACTTGTAGATCTCCGTCTGGGCGAGCGCGCGCTCGAGCGATGTCCCCATCGCGTAGCGGTTGTTCTCGCAGATCCAGATGACGGGCAGCTTCCACAGCGCGGCGAGGTTCAGCGCTTCGTGGAACTCGCCCTCGGGCACGGCGCCATCGCCGAAATAGCACACGATGACCTGGTCGCCGCCGCGGTATTTGATCGCGAAGCCGACGCCGGCCGCCAGCGGCAAGTGCGCGCCGACGATCGCGTGGCCGCCGAGGAAGTTCGTGGACTTGTCGAACAGATGCATCGAGCCGCCCTTGCCCTTGCTCAGGCCGTCGATGCGACCGAACAGCTCGGCCATGACGCGGCGCGGGTCCGACCCTTTCACGAGACAGTGGCCGTGCTCCCGATAGGTCGAGATCGCGTAGTCGTCCGGCCGCAGCGCCGACGTCGCGCCGGCGGCGACCGCCTCCTCACCGATCGAGAGATGGAGGAACCCACCGATCTTGCCGAGCGCATACGCCTCCGCCGCCTTCTCCTCGAAGCGGCGGATCAGGATCATGTCGCGCAGCAGTTTGTGCGCGAGGTCGGCATCGAGGCCCAGCCCCGGCGCCGCCTTCTGCGTCATTGTCTTGGCCATGCCCTACCCCCTGCCCACTAATCTACCAAGCATCACAGGCTGGCCTTAGCGGCTCGCACGTTCCGGCTCGCACTACCACTCATATGGCTCGCCTCGGACGGTCGGGCCCCAGCCCCACGACGTCCTGCGGCTCGCACTACCATCGCATGGCGCTCAAATCGTCGACGGAGAGACGGCGGCGCAGCCGGAAGATGGCCACGATGATCGCCAGCCCCACCGCCACCTCCGCCGCGGCGACCGCCATCACGAAGAAGACGACCGCCTGCCCTTCGGCCGAGCCGAGTCGGTGGCCGAACGCCACGAAGGCGAGGTTGGCCGCGTTGAGCATCAGCTCGATCGACATGAAGATGATGAGCGGGTCGCGGCGCACGATGACGCCCACGACGCCGATGGCGAACAGCACAGCCGACAGCCCCAGGTACCAGGACTCGGGGACCATGCTCACTCGGTCCGTCGGCGGGCCAACAGCAGGACGCCGACCATGGCGGCGAGCAGCAAGACCGACGTCACCTCGAACGGGAAGAGATAGTCGGTGAACAGCAGCCGCGCGATCGCCTCCACGCCGTCCGGCGCCGTCGCCGTGGGCCCGGGCGCGCGCGCGCCGCGCGTCCCGATGGTGGTAACCGCGACGAGCAGTGCCAGGAGCACGGCGCCCACGGGCAGCGCGAGCACTCGATACGGTCGCCGCGGGTCGGGTCCGGTCTCCTCCTTGCCGGGGATCAGCACGAAGATCGCGAACAGAAACAGCACCATGATGGCGCCCGCGTACACCGCCACCTGCGCCACCGCGAGAAACTGCGCGCCGAGCGTCAGATAGAAAACGGCGACGGTGCCGAGGTTGACCACGAGGAAGAGTGCGCCGTGGATCGGGTTGCGTTTGAGCACCAACCCGAGCGCGGAGCCGACCGCCACGCCCGCCAGGAGCACGAACGCGACGGAGCCCATCACACGGTCCGGTCGGCCGGGATGGGCACGGGCGAGCGCGGCACGCCGTCCTGGCCCGCCGGCTCGAGCGCGAGCAGCATCTCCTTCGTATAGATCATGCCGCGCCGGCTGTAGGACGAGAACTCCAGGATGCCGGTGTCCATGCGAATGGCGTCCTCCGGGCACGCCTCGACGCAGAAACCGCAGAAGACGCACTTACCGAGATCGATGTCGAAGCGCTCGGGCATCTTCTCGATCTCGGGATTCGGGTGTTCCTCCGCGACGATGTAGATGCAGCGCGCCGGGCAGACGGTCTCGCACATCATGCACGCCACGCAGCGCGGCGAGCCGTCCTCGCGGCGCACCAACCGGTGCAGCGAGCGCAGCCGCGGCGACAGCGGCCGCCGCTCTTCCGGGTACTGGATCGTCACCGCCCCACGCGCGTCCTTGCGCCCGAGCGAGCGCGCGATGTGCTTGCCCATGTTGCGGAAGAAGTGGCCGGCCGTCAGCACGAGCCCGGACACGACCTCCCGCAGATAGAAGCGCTGGCCGACCTTCACGGCCGGGCGCCCCACGCCAGCAGCACGGCACCGGTCAACACGATGTTGAGGATCGAGAGCGGGAACAGCCCGAGCCACCCCAGACGCATCGCCTGGTCGTAGCGGAAGCGCGGCAGTGTCCAGCGGATGAGCATGAGCACGAAGATCATCACCGCGACCTTGGTCACGAACGAGCCGACCTGCAACAGGCTCACCGTCAGGGAGCCGAGCGCGACGACCGTCCCCCACGGAAAGTGGAAACCGTCGGGGAGCAGGTACGGCACCTGCCAGCCGCCGAGGAACAGTGACGTGCACAGTCCGGCCAGCACGGTAGTTTCGACCATGTCCGTCATCAGGAACATGCCGAACTTCATGCCGCTGTACTCGACGAAGTACCCGATGATCTCCGACTCGCCTTCGGGCATATCGAACGGGATCCGCTTCGTAGCGGCGATGCCGGCGGTGACGAACAAGATGAAGGCGAGCGGTTGTGTGAGGATGCCCCATTTCGGGATCCAGCCGAACAGCAGATCGCCCTGCGCGCGCGTGATGTCCTGAAGGTTCAGCGAGCCATACCACATGACGACGCCCATGATGGAGGCGCCGATGGCGATCTCGGCGGAGATCATGAGCGCCGCCGCGCGCTGCCCGCCGAGCAACGCGTAGTTGTTCGCCGAGGACCAGCCCGCCATCATCACACCGTACACGCCGAGCGAGAGCATCGCGAAGATGTAGAGGACCCCGACGTTGAGCGTGATCGCCTGGAGCGGGATCACTCGGTCACCCACACGCAACGTGTCGCCGAACGGGATCGACGCGAAGGCCACCAGCGAGAACAACACCGAGACGAACGGCGCCAGCACGAAAAGCAGACGGTCGGCGCGCGCGGGGAGAAAGTCCTCCTTCGTGAGCATCTTCAGCGTGTCGGCCAGCGGATGGAACAGCCCCATGGCGCGCAGGCCGAAAATCGACGCGCGGTTGGCGCCGATGCGGTCTTGCATGATCGCCGACTGCTTGCGCTCGACCCAGCCGAGGATGGCGGCAACGTTGAGGACGAAGAACATGACGAAGGCGACTCTCCCGAACGCGATGCCGAAATCGGCCAACGCCGTCACGCGGGTGCCTTCGCGCGGCGCCCCGGCGGCTCCGGCGCCGTGGTGGGTGGCGTGCCCGCGAGCATGGCGCCGTCGGACCCGATCGACTGGTACGTGAGCGACGCGAATGCAGGTACCGCTTTCGCGAGCTCGCGGAACCACAGCTCGGCCCGTCCCAGCGGCGCGGGCCCCCGGAGCGCATGCAGGACGCGGCCGAACAGGTCCCAGCCGGCCAGCGCGTCGCCGGCGGGTTCGACGGCCGCGCGGAAGCGCTGGACCCGACCCAGGAAGCTGGTGAACGTGCCATCGCGCTCGACCCACGCGGCCAGCGGCAGCACGAGGTGCGCGAGCGTGCTCATACCGTTGTCGTTGGTGCCGCTGAATACGACCGTGTCGATGCGCCCGAGCGCTTCGGCCACGTCCCCGGCCGACCATCCGCATGCCGTGAGGTCGTGCTGCATCACCCAGAGGACTTTCACGCCGCCGGCACGAGCGCGCGCAAGAATCGGCCCCGCGTCGGCGGGAATCCCGATCGCCTCGGCGCCCCGCGAGTTTGGATGACGGTCGGCGCGCAGCAGGAAGTCGTCGTCCGCGGTCGGCGTCGCCGGCGGCACGGCGAAGGCGAGCTGGCGGATGCCCTGGTGCTCGGCCAGCCGCCGCAGCGCGAAGAGATCTTCGTTCGACAGCTCGGGCGACGCGAGGATCGCGATCTCGTCGGGCGCGTGCTCACGCAGCGCCGTCACCAGGAGTCCGAGCGCCTCGTCGCGCGCGACGTCCACGCCCTCGCGGCGCGCGAACCGGATCCGATTGGGATCGTCCACGGCGTCGAAGCCGTAGCGGCCGACGTCGCAGATCCACCACGCGTTGACCGCCGCGTTGAACCGCGGCTTGAGCCGGGCGACCCGCCGGCCACCCGCGTGGTGCGGGCGCTTGCGGTTCACGTGCACGTCGACGTTGCAGCCGCGCGAGCAGCCGGGGCAAATCGAGGGCGTGGTGTCGAGGTACCAGACGCGTACCTGAAACCGGAAGTCACGATCGGTCAGCGCGCCCACCGGGCAGATGTCGACGACGTTGCCCGAGTAGTTGTTCTCGAGATCGCGGCCCGGGAACAGGCCGATCTCCGAGCGATCGCCGCGGCTGAAGATGCCGAGCTCGCCGGTGCCCGTGATCTCGTCGCAGAAGCGCACGCAGCGCGAGCACAGGATGCAGCGCTCGGCGTCGAGGATCACGTGCGGGCCGAGCGGCACCGCCTTCGGCTTGTGCACCTTCTCGTCGGTCATGCGCGGGTCGTAGAGCCCGTGCTTCATGTAGTAGATCTGCAGAAAGCACTCGCCGGCCTGGTCGCACACGGGACAGTCGAGCGGATGGTTGATGAGGTGGAACTCCATGATCGACCGGCGCGTCTCCTTCACGCGGTCGGTCTCCGTGTGGACGACCATGCCGTCGGCGGCGGTGGTGTTGCACGCAATCGTCGGGCGCGGCGTCTTCTCGATGTCCACCATGCACAGCCGGCACTGCCCGGCGATCGACAGGCTCGGGTGGTAGCAGTAGTGCGGGATCTCGATGCCCAGGCGCCGCGCTGCCTCGATGAGATTCGTGCCCGCCTCGACCTCGATCTCCTTGCCGTCGATGGTGAGCTTAGGCATGGCTCATGCCCGGCACAGCGTCTCGAACTCGGGGCGGAACTTCTCGATGTAGGAGATGTAGGGGCCGATGGCCCCGTCGTAGAAGGCGCAGATCGTCGTGCCACCGCCGCGCTTGGCGACATCGAGGATCGTATCGAGATCGTCCTTGCGGCCGTGGCCCTCGAGGACCCGATGGACCATCTTCTCGATCCAGCCGGTCGACTCGCGGCACGGCGTGCACTGTCCGCACGACTCGTGGGCGTAGAAGCGCGCCAGCACGAACAGCGCCTCGGGAATCGACACGCTCTCGTCCATGACGATCACGCCGGCGGAGCCGATCATGGTCCCCGCGCCCTTGAGACCGTCGACGTCCATCGCCACGTCGATCTCGTCCGCGGTGAGGATCGCCGCCGAGCCGCCGCCGGGGACCACCGCCTTGAGCCGGCCGGTCCCGCTCACGCCACCGGCTCGCTCGATCAGCTGGCGCAGCGTGATCGAGACCGGCGCTTCGTAGACGCCGGGCTTGTTCACGCGGCCCGAGACCGAGTACATGCGCGTGCCGCCTTGCGTCTTGGTGCCGAGCCCGGCGAACCAGGCAGCGCCACGCTCGATGATCGGCGGCACGCAGCAGAGCGTCTCGACGTTGTTCACGATCGTCGGCTGGCCGAACGCGCCCTTGATCGCGGGGAAGGGCGGCTTGATCTTGGGCCAGCCCTTCTTGCCTTCCAGCGACGACAGCAGTCCCGTCTCTTCGCCGCAGATGTACGCGCCGGCTCCGCGATGCACCACCACGTCGAATCCCCGTCCGAGCAGTCCGGCGTCGTAGGCCTCCTTCACGGCGGCGCTGAAGCGGCGCCACGGCTGCACGTACTCGCCGCGGATGTAGACGAAGCCCAGGGCCGAGCGGATGGCGCGCGCGGTGATGAGCATGCCTTCGATGAGCGCGTGCGGGTCGCGCTCGAGCAGATAGCGATCCTTGAACGTGCCGGGCTCGCCCTCGTCGGCGTTGACGACCAGGTATACGGGGCCGGTGTGCCCTTTCGGGATGAACGACCACTTCATCCCCGTCGGGAAGCCCGCGCCGCCCAGGCCGCGCAGATTGGACTTCTTCACCTCGTCGACCAGCGCCGCCGGCTCCATGGCCTGGGCTTTCGTCCACGCCGCGTATCCGCCGGCGTCGCGATACGACGAAAGCGTGTGCGAATCCGAGCGGCCGAAATTGCGCATGAGGACGAGGTCAGCCATCAGCGGAGCGCGTCCAGGATGCGATCGCACTTCTCGGGTGTCAGATTCAGCTCGTACCGGTCGTTGACCTGCGCCATCGGCGCCGCCTCGCACGCGCACAGGCATTCCACCGCCTGCAACGTCACGCGACCGTCCTCGCTCGTCTCGCCGCGTCGAATGCCGAGGCGCGCTTCGAGGTGCCGCAAGATGTCCTGCGCGCCCGCGAGATGGCACGAGAGGTTGTGGCAGACCGCCACGACGTGGCGGCCCTTGGGCTGCTGGAAGTAGAGCGTGTAGAACGTGACGACCTCGTGGACGTGCGCCGGCGAGAGATCGAACAGGCCGGCGACGTACGCTTCGGCCTCGAGCGAAATGTAGCCGAACGTGTCCTGCGCCATGTGCAGCACGGGCAGCAGCGCGCCGCGCTTGTCGGGGTAGAGTCCCTGCAGGCGGCGGACTTCCGTGAGCTGCTCCGTCGAAAAGGTGATGGGCGCGGTCATCGATCCAATTCGCCGCCGATCATGTTCACGGAGCCGAACGTGGGGATGAGGTCCGCGATCATCTCGCCCTCGATCATGCGGTGCAGCGCCGCCATCGGCGGCAGGCACGGCGGGCGGCAGCGCACGCGATAGGGTCGGTCGCCGCCGTCGGAGACGACGTAGAAGCCGAGTTCGCCGTTGGCGCCCTCCGAGGCGAAGTACGCCTCGCCCTGCGGCGGCCGGATCCCGTAGCCCTCCATGATGAGCATGAAGTGGTTCATGAGACCCTCGATGGACCCGTACGCCGTCTCCTTGGGCGGCAGCACGACGCGCTTGTCGTGGGCGGTGACGCGCTCGAGCGCCTTGCGATTCTGACCCTGGAGGTTCGGCGACAACGTGATCGGCATCAGCAGCAGCCCCTCGGTCTTGCCCTGCTTGCCCTGGTCGACGTAGGCCGCGGGGTCGATGGGCCGTCCTTCGAAATCCACGTTGATCGGGCCCCCGGGAAGCGTCGCGAGCGCCTGCTCGGCGATGCGCATCGATTGCTCCATCTCCGCCATGCGCACGAGATAGCGTGAGTAGTTGTCGCCGTCTTTCTGCGTGGGGACCTCGAACTCCACGCGGTCGTAGGCCCAGTGCGGCGACGCGCGCCGTACGTCGTAGCCGACGCCGACCGCGCGCAGCAGCGGTCCCGTGATCGCATAGCCGATCGTCTCCTCGCGCGAGAGCGCGCCGATCCCGACCATGCGATCCATGAAGATCCGGTTGCCGGTGAGCAGCCGGTGGACCTCGTCGAGCACCTCGCGGGTCTGCTTGAACGCCGCGCGCACCTTCGCCTCGAAGCCCTCCGGCAGATCGGCCCGCACCCCGCCCACGCGACCATAGGAGATGGTCAGTCGCGCGCCGGTGACGTCCTCGATCAGCTCCCAGAGGAACTCGCGCGCCTTGATCATGTAGAGGAAGACCGTGAACGCGCCAAGCTCCATCGATGAAGCGCCGACGCACGTCAGATGGTCGCAGACGCGCGAAATCTCCGACATGATCGTGCGGATGAACTTGCACCGCTCGGTGACGTCGATGCCGAGCAGCTTCTCCACCGCGTTGGCGTAGGCGAAGTTGTTGATGAGCGGTGAGACGTAGTTCAGGCGATCGGTATAGGGGATCGCGTTGTTCCAGCCGCCCACCTCGCAATCCTTCTCGAAGGCGCGGTGCAGATAGCCGATCTCCACGTCGGCCTTGCGGATGATCTCGCCGTCGAGCTCGGCCAGGATGCGGATGATCCCGTGCATCGCCGGGTGCGCGGGGCCCATGCCGACGGTGAGGTTCTGGCCCGAGCCGGTGCCGCTGCCCTCGCCCAGCATGAATTCGCGCCGCGTCGTGGTCGGGGCGGCGTCCATCTCAGATCCTGGGACCGATCAGCGGCTGGCGTCGATTGATCGGGTAGTCCTTGCGCAGCGGATGGCCGACGAACTCCTCGTACATCAAGAGCCGGCGCGGATCGGGATGCCCCTCGAAGCGGACACCGAACATGTCCCACACCTCGCGCTCGAACCAGTTGGCGATCGGCCACAGCGGCACGGCCGTCGGCACGACGGCGTCGTCCTCGTCGACGCGCACCTTGATCCGGATGCGGTGATTCCACCGCAGCGAATAGAGATGGTAGACGACCTCGAACCGCGGACCATCCTCGCGGCCGGGATATTTCTGATAGTCGACCGCGGTGAGGTCCATGAGCACGTCGAACCCGAGGTCGGCGTCGTCACGGCACAGGCTCAGCGCGGCCGGGAGCGCGGCAGTGTCGACGACCGCCGTGTGATCGCCGTGCTGCGCATGAGTCTCCATCACGGACGAGCCGAGGCGCGCGCGCAGCCGCTCGAGGATTGCCGCGCCGTCCACGGTCCCTAGTACCTCTGGGCCCCGACCGCGATCTTTTCCTGGAGCTTCATGAGCCCGTCGATCACCGATTCCGGACGCGGCGGGCAGCCCGGAATGTACACGTCGACGGGAATGATCGTGTCGATCCCCTGCACGGTGGCGTAGTTGTCGTAGAACCCGCCCGTGCACGTGCAGACGCCGAATGCGACGACCCACTTCGGCTCCGTCATCTGCTCGTAGATGCGCTTGAGGACCGGGGCCATCTTGTGCGAGATCGTGCCGACGACGAACAGCACGTCGGCCTGCCGCGGCGAAAACCTCGGCAGGCCGGCGCCGAAGCGATCCACGTCGTAATGCGAGCACGCCGTCGCCATGTATTCCATGCCGCAGCAGGCCGTCACGAACGGATATTGGAAGATGGAGTATTTGCGCGCCCATCCAATCGCCTCGTCGAGGCGCGACGTGAAGAAGCTGCCTACTCCCACTCGAGCCCTCCCTTACGCCAGATGTACAGGTACCCCAGCATCAGGATGCCGAGGAAGACCATCATCTCGATGAAGCCGAACCAGCCGAGGCGGCGAAAGAGCATCGCCCACAGCCAGAGAAAGAACAGCTCGATATCGAACAGGATGAACAGGATCGCCACCGTCGAGAACTTGATCGGAAAGCGTCCCTCGCTCACCGCGATCGGGTCCTTGCCACACTCGAACGGCGCGAGCTTCACCGGTGTCAGACGGCGCGGCGCCAGCAACGCCGGAATGCCGAGCAGCGCGCCCGCCACGCCCGCCGCGAAGGCGAAGGTCAGGATGATCGGGAGGTATTCCATCTATCGGAGCTCGGAGGTCGGGTCGGGCCGTGGGTGGGCTGAGATAGATGCGCGTGGCTCCGCTCCGCGGACATCCGTTGGCTCCGATCTGCGGACAACCGTAGATGCGTGTGGCTCCGATCCGCGGACAGCCGTCGAGGTGGCGCTGTCGGCTTGCTTCTTGGCGTGGTACGAGCTGCGCACGAGCGGACCGGCCTCGACGTGCGTGAAGCCGAGCGCGCGTCCCGCTTCCGCGAGCTCCGCGAACTCTTCCGGCCGATAGTAGCGGCTCACGGGGAGATGCTGGGCCGACGGCCGCAGATACTGCCCCAGCGTGAGGATCGAGACGCCGACCCCGATCAGGTCGCGCATCGTCGCCAACAGCTCGTCACGCTCCTCCCCGAGCCCGAGAATGATGCCGGACTTCCGCGGCATCGCCGGCGCCGTCGCGCGCGCATGCCGGAACAGCTCGAGCGTGCGCTCGTAGCGCCCGCCGTGGCGCGCCACGCGGTACAGGCGCGGCACCGTCTCCGTGTTGTGATTCAGGATGTCCGGCGCCGCATCGATGACCGTCGTCAGCGCCGCGGCGTCGCCCTGGAAATCCGGAATCAGGACCTCGACACGGCAGCGCGGCGCGTGACGACGCACGGCGCGTACCGTGGCCGCCCAGTGTGCGGCGCCACCATCGGCGAGGTCATCGCGATTCACGGAGGTGATCACGACGTATTCGAGCTCGAGATCGCGTACCGCGCGCGCGACGCGCTCGGGCTCTTCACGGTCTTCCCACGTCGGCCGACCGTGGGCGATCGCGCAGTAACCGCAGTTCCGCGTGCAGACGTCGCCAAGGATCATGAATGTCGCCGTGGCGTCTTCCCAGCACTCGCCGATGTTCGGACAGTGGGCCTCTTCGCAGACCGAGTGCAGGTTGGCCTCCCGCATCAGCCGCTTGAGGCGCAGGTAGTTCGGTCCGCCGGGTGCACGCACCTTGAGCCATGGCGGTTTGCGCTCGCGAACTTCGACAACGGGAAGGTCGATCCGCGTCCTCAAAACCCGCTCATTATGCCACGCCGCTCTGAGCATCGCACGACGACACGGCTGACATGTGGGCGCGACGGTGGCATTGCCGTTGCTCCATGCACGACCGAGCACTCATGGTCGCTCACGGAGGAGAGAAATGAAAAAGATGGCGGTCTTTTTGTCGTTCCTGCTCGTCGCGGTGCTGCTGCTCGCGCCGGTGACGGCCGCGCTCGCGGGCGGTGGCGCGGGCGGTAGTGGTGGCGGTGCGGGCGGCGGCGCGGGCGCCGGTGCGGGTGCCAGCGGCGGCGCGTCGGGCGGCGCCGGCGGTGCGTCCGGCGGCGCGGGCGGCGCGTCGGGCGGCGCGAGCGGCGCGGCTGGTGCGGGTGCCGCAGGCAGCACCGGGTCGGGCAGCAGCGGCTCGCCTTCGAGTGGCGGCCCCGGCGGCACGGCCGGCAGCACGTCGAGCGGTGGTGGCAGCCCGAGCGCGAGCCCGGGCATCGGCGGCGCGAGCCCCGTCTCGCCCACGCCCGCGGTCCCCACTGGCGTGTGCGCGACCGGCGAGGTGCTGGTCAACGGCGTCTGCGTTCGGAGATAGCGGTCTGATCGCGCCGGCGCGGCTCGCGGATCGCGCGCCGTGCCGGCGCATTGGCGCGCGGCGACGCGGCCGCGCTCGTCGACACCGTGGCGACGTTCCGCGGTGTCGGTTCGGCGCTCAGGCGCTTCGCGAGGCAGCGGCAGCGCAGCGCCCAAGGCGTGCTCGGCGTCGATCGGCTCGAACCTTCCCCAGCCTCCCTCGGGGTACCACGTCACTTCGCCGAAGATCGTCCGTCCACTGTCCGAATAGAGGTCGACGCGGACGAAGACAAAGCCGACGACAGTCGGCGTGCGCAGTCGAGCATCTCGGCGAGATTGTCCGGCCGGGGGACATCACGCCCAACGGGCGGATAGATGAGCCGACATGCGTTGATGCGACGCCAATCGGGCGTGAAGAGCTCGCGTCGGTGTCGCGCAAAACGCTCGGCGTCGAACTGAATCAGCCGCAAGTCGCCGTTGAAGCAGAAGAACTTGTAGTCGAACAGATCGCCGCCGCCGTTGTCGAGCAGCGCCTCGGCGATGAGCCGCCACCATGTCAGAGCCATGCGTGGCTTTGAGCACGGAGGTCGGCGGGAGTGCGTCGAAATCGACCTCGTCCGCGGAAGTCCACACGCCGTAGAGCTCGTTCACATAGCGTGGCCAAAGGCGCTGCCCGACGACCCCCGCACCGCGTATTTGTCAGCGAGCCGCGGCATGATCGGCGACCGCATGTGGTGCGTGATCCAGTAACTCTTCTCGTTGAACAGCGTCGGGTTTCGCCAGTCGATCCGGCGCCCGTGCACGCGACGGAAGCGCCGCGCGAGCACCCGCCGCTCGGGACCGTAGTGCTCGAACAGATCGCCCACGGAATCGACGAGCGGGCGCAGCCGCCAGCGTAGTCCAGCCCACAGGCTCGCAGCTGTCAGCGGAATTCGACGCGGCATCGGAAAACCAGAACGACGACGATCGGCGACGCCGAGGGTTCGGGCCGGTCGACGCACTACGCGTTCAACCTGCTGGCCACGCG
>Ga0081539_10000036_pt1:2500-296724 | contig 296724 bp, 234 predicted proteins | sample TabmetS4T2R2_FD_71023 | JGI IMG/M metagenome (GOLD analysis project Ga0081539, IMG submission 71023) | Tabebuia heterophylla rhizosphere microbial communities from the University of Puerto Rico - S4T2R2 | ecosystem: Host-associated > Plants > Roots > Rhizosphere ...
CAGGACGAGGCCGTGCGTCTTCGCGCCGCGCAGGCGACGGATCAGATCCATTCCGGCGGTGATGTTGCCCCACTGATCGCTGCCGCCCATCTGCAGCGTGCAGGTGAACCGATCGAACAGCACGAGATAGTCATACGCCTGCAGCAGTGAGTAACTGAATTCGGTGTAAGTGATCCCCTCGTCGCTCTCGATCCGCCGCTTGACCGAGTCTTTGGCGAGCATCGCGTTCACGGTGAAATACTTCCCCACGTCGCGCATGAAGTCGATGGCGCCAAGCTTCGCCAGCCACTCGGCGTTGTTGACCAGACGCGCAGGCGCCGTGGTGCTCTCGAAATCGAGGAATCGCGCGAGCTGCGCGCGGATGCCGGCGACGTTGTTCTCGACCTGCTCGATGGTGAGCAACTGGCGTTCGACGGTCTTGCCGCTCGGATCGCCAATCAATCCGGTGCCGCCGCCGACGACGGCGATTGGGCAATGTCCGGCGCGCTGCATGTGCGCCAGCGCGAGGATGACCAGCAGCGATCCAACATGCAGACTCGAGGCGGTGGGATCGAATCCGATATAACCGGTGACCTGTCCCTGCGCCAACGCGTCGCGCACGCCGTCGGTCGCGTCATACACCAGTCCGCGCCATGTCAACTCGCTGAACAGGTCCATCAATCGCTACTATACTGCGCGTCGCCTATGCCTCTCACTCGACGCGCCGCGCTCAAGGGCGTGGCGGTGACCTCGCTCGGCGCACTCACCGGCGCCGTCACCTACGGCATGGGTGACGAGCGGCATCGCGTTGGCTTGACGCAAGCCACGTTGCCTGTCTCGGGCCTTCCGCCAGCGCTCGACGGCCTGCGCATCGCGTTCATCACCGACGTTCACCACAGCGTGACCGTGCCCGCCGACGATGTGAGGCACGCGGTAACGCTCGCCAACAGCACCGACGCCGACCTGTGCGTTCTCGGCGGCGATTACGTGACCTGGGGTGACCGTCATTACGTCGCGCCAGTGGCCGAACTGCTGCGGCCACTGCAGGCGCGCTACGGCGTGTTCGCGATTCTCGGCAATCACGACGACGATCGGGACATGCCGGGGGCGCTGATGCGCAACGGCTTCGCCGTCTTGAAGGATCAGCGCACGCGTGTCGAGTTGCGCGGCGAAGCGTTGGAGCTCGTGGGCATTCGCTTCTGGACGCGGCGCGCGAGCGATATCGCCAGGCTTCTGCCGCACTCGAGCGCCACGGTCCTGTTACTGGCGCACGATCCTCGTCGCCTCACCCAGGCAGCGGCGCTGGACGTCCCCGCCGTCCTGTCCGGACACACGCATGGCGGACAAGTCGTCCTGCCTGGCCTTGGTGCCGTGGCGCGCCGCGACTTTCCAGTACTCGCGGGGGTGGCGCGGCGACAGAACACATCGCTCTTCGTCAGTCGCGGCATCGGCACGGTCTACGTGCCGATCCGAATCAACTGTCCACCGGAAGTTGCCCTCGTGACGCTGCAGCGGATTTCGGATGTGTAGGCACACGAGAGGCGCGATCGTCAGCGCTACGAGACGTCGCCGGTTCTCACGAACCGGCGTCCATCGAGACGCCACCCGTCGTCGAGCACAAGCGCCACCGCCTCCGGATACAGGCGATGCTCTTCCACGAGAATCCGCGCCGCCAGTGATTCGGCCGTATCGCTATCGAGGACCGGCACGGCGCGCTGGACGATGATCGGACCCGCATCGAGATCGGCGGTCACGAAGTGGACGGTCACGCCGGTCATCTTCACCCCGTGCTCGAGTGCTTGTCGTTGCGCGTCCACGCCCGGGAAAGACGGCAGGAGCGACGGATGAATGTTCACGATCGCGTGTGGAAACGCCTCGAGCATCGACGCGCCGACCATCAGCATGAAGCCGGCGAGACACACCAATCCGACATTGCGCTCGGTGAGCTCGCGGACGAGCGCGCGATCGTAAGCATCACGCGACGGCCACCCGCGATGGCTCAGACACAGCGCTTCGATTCCTGCTTCGCGGGCCCGCTGCAATCCCGCGGCATGCTCCTGATTGGAAATCACGACGACGATCGAGGCGTCGAGACGCCCGTCACGTGTCGCGTCGATCAGCGCCTGCAGGTTGCTGCCGCGACCCGAGATGAGCACGCCGATGCGGCGGTTCACGACAGATTGCTGTAGCTGACCGCTGGCGGCTCGCCGGGGACAATCTCGCCGATGATGCGCGAGTCGCGGCCGCCGCGGGCCGCCAGCTCGCCGATGAGCGCCTCGGCCTGATCGCGCGCGGTGACGATGATCAATCCGATGCCCATGTTGAAGGTGCGCATCATTTCGGCAGAGGCCACCTTGCCGGCGTCGCGCAGCCAGCGAAAGATCGGAGGAACGGGCCATGTCGCGGCATCGACGACAGCTGCGGTCCCGTGTGGCAGGATGCGAGGGAGATTGTCGGTGATACCGCCGCCGGTGATGTGCGCCATCCCCTTGATGCGGCCCGCAGCCAGGAGCGGCTGAATCATCGGCAGGTACGAGCGATGTGGTTCAAGCAGCGCGTCGCCCACGGTTTGCTTCACGTCCGCGACGTAACTGTCGATCGACAACCCGAGCTCGTCAAAGACGATTTGCCGTGCGAGCGAATAGCCGTTGGTGTGCAGCCCGGATGAAGGAACGCCTACCAGCACATCGCCGACGGCAATCGCCCGGCCGTTGATCAACCGCTCGCGATCGACGATGCCGACGATGAAGCCGGCGATGTCATATTCGCCATCGGCGTAAAACCCCGGCATCTCCGCGGTCTCGCCGCCGAGCAGCGCGCAGTCGTTGTCGCGGCACGCGCGCGCCATTCCCCCGACCACCGCCTCGGCCACCGCTGGCGCGAGACGACCCGTCGCCAGGTAATCGAGAAAGAACAGCGGCTCGGCGCCCTGCACCAGAATGTCGTTGACACAGTGATTGACGAGATCGATACCGACGGTGTCGTGACGGTCAGCGAGAAAGGCGACCTTCAGCTTCGTGCCGACGCCGTCGGCACTCGAAACGAGCACGGGCTCGCGAAAGCGACCCGTCTCCAGCTGAAAGAGACCGCCGAAGGATCCAATCTCCGACAGCACGCCGGAAGTAAACGTCGATCGTGCGAGCCCGCGAATCCGGCGCACGGTCTCGGCGCCCGCATCGATGTCGACGCCGGCGGCTCTATAGTCCACGGGACCGCCGGAACTCCCAACTCCCAAAAAGACCAACTCCCAAGCAAACCCTATTGTTTGGAAGTTGGGAGTTGGGTTCTACGAAAGAGAGTTGGAGGTTGACCACTGTTCAGAACTCGAGCGTGTCGATGATCGACGCCATCAGCGTGCGCGCAGGCGCGGTCTCCGGCGCCTTCCAGTAGGCCGCGCGTGCGGCGGCAAAGAACTGCTCCTCGGCGAAGTCCTCTTCGAGCGCGTCGAACCCGTCCTTGAGCAGCGCCAGCGCGTTGCGCCGCACGTCGGGCGGCGACATCTCGAGCCACGCAAGGATCCGATCGGGCCGGCGGACCGCGACAGCTGCAAAAGCGACCGCAGCCTCGTCGCGAATCCGGCCACCGCGCGCGGCGAGCGCGATCAAGGCGGCGGTCGCACTGTCGTGCCCGGCGGCACCCATGGCCACCAGTGCGTTGGCGGCGGCGCGAACGGTCCCCTCCGTCGCACGCAGCGCCTGCGCCGCATCGCTCAGCGCGTTGACCTGTGCGTCGCAGTCCTCGCCCAACAGACAACGGGCGGCGCGTATCGTGAGCGCAACCTCCGGCGACGGATTGGCAATCGACGACAGCGTCGTCGCGGCGCGCTTGTCTCCAATCCGCCCCAGCGCCAGCACCGCGTCATCCTGCAACGGACCATCGAGCTGTGCCACCGCGGTGATGGCGTCCACCGCATACGTCGCGTGATGCCGGCCAAGCGCGTCGATGACGGCGCTGCGAAAGAAATCGAGCCCACGGCTCGTTTCAGCGATCAGTGTCCGCTGCACGACCGGGGTATCGGCCACCGCCGCGACGGCGCCGATCAACGCCGGTCGGACGAACTCGGCCTGTTCGCTCTGCAGCAGCCCCAGCAGCGTATCCGTCAAGCGCGGCTCGGGATGAACCTCGAGCCACTCGTACGCCACCTGGCGGACGCGATCGTTTCTGTCGCGCAGCAACTCGCGCGCAAGATCGCTGGAGTTGCGCTCGCTGAACGACGTCAGCAGCACGAACGCGCGGTAGCGAACGAATTCGTCGGAATGCGCCCGGGCCGCCGCGGTCAATGCGGCAACGGCATCGTTGGTCGGTGCACGCCTGATTTGTCGCGCCGCGCTGGTTCGGACGGAATAGTCGAGGGAGCCGAGTTGGCCGATGAGCGTGTTGAGGTCCGGAGTCGCACTCGATTGCGCGGCCGCATGCGCCGCTGCGAGCAGCACCAGAAGCAGCGCGAACGAAAGGCGGTGTGTCACGTCGACCCGCTACGCTTGCTCAGGGCAGGCGGCTACCAGCGAGCGTGTCTTCCATCATTCCAATCGTCACCGGTTCCGGCTCGGTGCGCGTCACCTCGTGATTGAGCTTCAGCGCAAGCTGCATGTAAGCGGCTTCATCGCGAGGAAATGCGACAGGATAGACACCGGTATAGCAGGAGGTGCAGTACGTCGACCGCCCGCCGGCGACGGCGCCGGTCAGGCCATCGAGACTGAGGTACGCCACGCTGTCGGCATCGAGGTACTTCCGGATCTCCTCCAGCGTGTGCGTGGCAGCGATGAGCTCCGAACGCCGCGGCGTATCAACGCCGTAAAAACACGGGGAAATCGTCGGCGGGCAGCTGATGCGCATGTGGACTTCGCGGGCGCCGGCGCTGCGCACCATGCGGACGATCTTCCGGCTCGTCGTACCACGCACGATTGAATCGTCTACGAGCACGACACGCCTGCCGTCGAGAATGCTCTTCACCGGATTCAGCTTCACGCGCACGCCAAAGTGGCGGATCGACTGCTGCGGCTGAATGAAGGTCCGTCCGACGTAGTGATTGCGGATGAGACCCATGCGCATCGGAATGCCCGACGCTTCGGAGAAGCCAATCGCCGCACAAACGCCCGAGTCCGGAATCGGGACGACGACGTCGGCGTCCACCGCACTCTCGCGTGCGAGACGGCGTCCGAATTCCGTGCGGACTTCATTCACGCTCTCGCCGAACACATAGCTGTCCGGCCGCGCGAAATAAACGTGTTCGAAGATGCACTGCGCCCGGGCAGCCGGAGCGAACGGCTTCACCGACCTCACACCGTGCGCACTGATGACGACCATCTCGCCTGGCTCGACGTCCCGAACGTATGTGGCACCGATCAGATCCATCGCGCAGGTCTCGGACGCGAGCACCCACGCTTCGCCGAGCTGGCCGAGCGCCAGCGGCCGGAACCCATGCGGGTCACGCACGCCGATCAATCGATCCGTCGTCATCATCACGAGCGAGAAGGCACCGCGTGCCTGCGACACCGCTTCGACGATGGCGTTCTCGGCGCCGTGACCGCGGGCGCGGGCAAAGAGGTGAACCAGGACCTCGCTGTCGCTGTTGGTCTGGAAGATGGCACCCTGCCGCACCAGCGCGTCGCGAACCTCGCTCGCATTCACGAGATTGCCGTTGTGACAGAGCGCAAGCTGGCCGTGAACGCTGTCGACGACAATTGGCTGCGCGTTCGACAGGCGGCTCTCTCCGGCTGTCGAGTAGCGCACGTGGCCAACGGCCACTCGACCTGGCAGCTTGGCGAGCGTCTCGCTGTCGAACGCCTCGTTGACGTAACCCATCGCCTTGGAGACGCGAATCTGCGCTCCGTCCGATGCGGCAATCCCGGCGCTTTCCTGCCCGCGATGCTGGAGGGCATAGAGGCCGAGGTAGGTGAGGTTCGACGCCTCCGGATGACCGAAGAGCCCGAAGACGCCGCACTCTTCCTTGAACTTATCCATGCTAGGTATCAGGAATCGGGAATCAGGATTCAGGACTGAACGGATTCAGGGATACCTGATTCCTCCTCAGTTTACGCGACAGCACGCGAGCGCTCGAAATAGTTTTCGATCGCGGTCGACCACATCCGTTCGACATCCTGCAGCGGTTCATCGAGCGCCATCCGTCCGTCGACGCTCATCCTGATCCGATCGCCGCCAACCCGTCCGATTTCGACGGCCGGCACGCCTGCATCGGCAGCGCGTCGCAGGAACTCGGACGCGTACTGCGGCTCGACGGAGACGACCGCTCTCGAGGCCGATTCCCCGAAGAGCGTCATCACATCGCGCCATCGATCGTCGGCGCCGACTCCCGGAACGCCGACCTCGACGCCACAGCCGGTATCGAAACAGCACTCCGCCACCGTGATTGCCAGGCCACCCTCGGCACAGTCGTGCGCCGACAGAATGAGGCCCGTTGCCGCACCGTCGACGAGCAGCTTCTGCAGCGCCCGTTCACGATCGAGATCCAGCGCCGGCGGTAGGCCGCGAATCAATCCGTGCGCGACCTTCAGGTACTCACTCCCGCCGAGCTCGGCCCGGTTCTCGCCAAGCAGAATCACGACATCGCCGGAACGCCGGAACGCACGGCGGACGACCGCGTCGGCGTCCTCGATGAGGCCGACGACGCCGAGCACTGGCGTTGGCGGCACGGCGTTGCCGTCGGTCTCGTTATAGAGACTGACGTTGCCCCCTGTGATTGGAAGGTCCAGCGCGCGGCAGGCCGCACCGATACCGGCCACGGCACGCGCGAATTGCCACATGATCTCTGGCCGCTGCGGATTGCCGAAGTTGAGACAGTTGGTCGCCCCGATCGGCAGACCGCCCGCGCACGCGACGTTGCGTGCGGCTTCGGCGACAGCATGCTGCGCCCCCAGGAACGGATCGAGATAGACGAACCGCGCATTACAGTCGGTCGAGAGCGCCAACGCGCGACGAGTGCCTTTGACGCGGACGACGCCGGCGCCCATGCCGGGAACCACGAGGGTGTTGGTGCGGACCATGTGGTCGTACTGACGGTAGACCCAGCGCTTGCTCGCGATTGTCGGCGACGTGATCAGGCGACGGAATGTCGTCGCTGCCGGCTGCGGACGGCCAAGCTCCTCGACCGAGAGCGACTGCGCGGCCTCGAGATATTCAGGCGCCGCCATCGGCCGCTTGTAGAGCGGCGCCTCGTCGGTGAGCGCGCCGTTTGGAATGTCGGCCACGACCTCGCCGTGGTTCTTCACACGCAGGCACCCGTCGGTCGTGACCTCGCCGATGCGCACGGCGTGCAGGTCCCACTTGTCGAAAATGCGCTCGACCTCCGCCTCGCGTCCTTTCTTGACGACCAGCAGCATCCGCTCCTGCGACTCCGACAGCATGATTTCGTACGGCGTCATGCCGGTCTCGCGCTGCGGCACGAGCGCGACGTCGATCTCGACGCCGGCGCCACCGCGAGAGCCCATCTCGCAGGTCGAGCAGGTCAGGCCCGCAGCGCCCATATCCTGAATGCCGACGAGCGCATCGCTCTTCATCACCTCGAGACACGCCTCGAGCAGCAGCTTCTCCATGAACGGATCGCCGACCTGCACGGCGGGACGCTTCTCCGCCGACTTATCGTCGAACTCCGCCGACGCCATCGTCGCGCCGTGAATCCCGTCGCGGCCTGTCTTGGCGCCAACGTAGTACACAGGGTTGCCTGCTCCGGACGCCGTGCCCTTGATGATCTCGTTCGCCCTGGCGATGCCGAGACAGAACACGTTGACGAGCGGATTGCCGGTGTACGAGTCGTCAAAGGCGATCTCGCCGCCGACCGTCGGGATGCCGATGCTGTTGCCGTAGCCGGCGATGCCGGCGACCACTCCGGCCATCGTCCGACGGACGAGCGGATTTTCGAGCGAGCCAAATCGTAAGGAGTCGAGCAATGCGATGGGACGCGCACCCATCGTGAAGATGTCCCGGATGATTCCGCCGACGCCGGTCGCGGCACCCTGATACGGTTCGATGAACGACGGGTGGTTGTGCGATTCGATCTTGAAAACCGCGGCGAGGCCGTCGCCGATGTCGACGGCGCCGGCATTTTCGCCCGGCCCCTGCAGCACCCGGCGACCTGTCGTCGGCAGCGTCTTCAGATGCACGCGGGAGCTCTTGTAGCTGCAGTGCTCCGACCACATCACCGAGAAGATGCCGAGCTCCGTGATGGTGGGCTCGCGGCCAAGCATCTCGAGGATGCGCTGATATTCGTCGCGCGTGAGGCCGTGTCGGTCGAGCAGTTCCTGAGAAATATTCATCTCGCGGCGGCGAACGCCCTCTCGCTGACGGCTTTGACCGCGGACTCGAACAGCACCAGACCGTCCGCACTGCCCACTGCCAGCTCGCACGCCCGTTCCGGATGCGGCATCAGGCCGACCACGTTTCGCCGCTGGTTGCAGATGCCGGCGATGTTGTTCACAGACCCGTTCGGGTTGGCTTGGTCGGCGACCTCGCCGTGTGCGGTGACATACCGGAAGATGACCTGCCGATTGGCTTCGAGCCGCGCGATGACGTCAGGCTCGGCGTAGTAATTGCCTTCGCCATGCGCGACGGGAATCTTCAGGAGTTGACCGGGCGCGCAGGTCAACGTGAACGGCGTGTCGGTCTGCTCGACCCTGACGTGCACGTGCTCGCAATGGAAGTGCAGGCTCTTGTTCCGCAGCATCGCGCCGGGCAGCATCCCTGCCTCGAGCAGGATCTGGAAGCCGTTGCAGATGCCGAGGACAGGGCCGCCGGCATCGGCGAACGCCGCGACCTGCTGCATGATCGGCGAGAAGCGCGCGATGGCGCCGGTTCGCAGATAGTCACCGTGCGCGAACCCTCCGGGCAGCACCACGACGTCGGCGCCGCGCAGGTCCGTATCCTTGTGCCAGATCAGCTCCGCCTGCTGACCGAGGACGTGTTGGGCAGCGTAATACGCGTCATGATCGCAATTGGACCCGGGGAAGACGACAACCGCAAACTTCATCTCAGTGCCCCACAGGCGCGGTCGCTGCCGCGTTGGTCTCAATCTCTATCCGATAGCTCTCGATGACCGGATTGGCGAGCAGCTTGTGGGCCGCGTCGCCGGCGATGCTGCGCGCCTCGTCTGCGGTGTTCGCGTCGATCTCCAGCTCGAAGTACTTGCCCTGCCGGACATCCTTTACCGACGTGTAGCCGAGGGTATGCAGCGCGTCGTTGACGGCGGTGCCCTGCGGGTCGAAGACGGAGGGCTTGAGGGTGACAAATACGCGAGCTCGCATTGTTAGTCTCTCGATATCCGTAAGCGAAACGCCTCGCACCCCGCAACAAACCACAGAGACACAGAGGACGCAGCGTTTCTTTGATTCTTCTCGCTCTGTGTCGCTGTGCCTCTGTGATTCGTCATTGAGTGTCGACCCTTTCTTCACACGCTTGCTGGTACTGCCGCGAACACACGGTCGAAGATGTGATCGACGTATTGGAGCTGTGCGTTCAGATCGAACGCGCGTTCGAGTTCGGACCGCGACAGCACGGCGGTCACCGCTTCATCCGCCAGGAGCAGCGACTTGAAGTCGCGTTGCTCGTGAGACGCGCGCATCGCATTGCGCTGCACCCACTCGTACGCCTGCTCGCGCGAGACGCCGCGCCGTGCCAGCTCCAGCAGCACCGTTCCGGAGAACACCACGCCGCGCGATCGCTCCAGGTTCTCCCGCATGCGTTCGGGATAGACCACCATGCCCGCGACCACACGCGTGAAGCGACGCAGCATGTGGTCGAGCACGATGAAGCTGTCGGGCAGGATGACGCGTTCGACGGAAGAGTGCGAGATGTCGCGCTCGTGCCAGAGCGCGTTGTTCTCGAAGGCCGCCATCGCGTTGCCGCGCAGCAGCCGGGCCATGCCGCAGATCTGCTCGCAGACAATCGGGTTCCGCTTGTGCGGCATCGCCGATGAGCCCTTCTGCCCCTTGGCAAACGGCTCCTCGACCTCGCCGATCTCCGTCTTCTGCAGGCCGCGAATCTCGAGCGCGAACTTCTCGAGCGACGAGCCGGTGATCGCGACCGCCGCGAGCAGCTCGGAGTGGCGATCGCGCTGAATGACCTGAGACGCCACGGCTGCGGGCCGCAGGCCGAGAGACCGGCAGGCGTCGGCCTCGACCGAGGGCGGCAGGTGCGCGAACATGCCGACCGCGCCCGACAACTTGCCGACCGCGACCACCTCGCGCGCGCGGCGGATTCGTTCGACATCGCGCGTCAGCTCGGCGTACCACAGCGCGAGCTTCACGCCAAACGTCATCGGCTCCGCATGGACACCATGGGTGCGACCGATCATCGGCGTCCGCCGATGTTCCACGGCGCGCGTGCGCACCGCCTGCATCAGCGGATCGAGCAGCCCGAGAATCAGATCGCAGGCGTCGCGCATTTGCAGCGCCTGCGCCGTGTCGATGACGTCCGAGGAGGTGAGGCCGAAGTGCAGCCAGCGCGCCGATGAACCGACGTGCTCGGCGACCGCGGTGGTGAAGGCGATGACGTCGTGCTGCGTCACCGCCTCGATTTTCTCGATACGTTCGATGTCGAACGCCGCTTTCTCCCGGATGTCGCGCGCGGCCTCTGCCGGAACGATCCCGGCCCTCGCCATCGCATCAGCCGCCGCTATCTCGACCTGCAGCCAGGTCTCGTATTTCCGCTGGTCGCTCCAGATGCGACCCATCTCCGGGTGGGTATACCGGCGGATCATCCGAGTGAGAGTCGCTCCCGGGGAATCTTGAGGCCGTTGACGGCACCAAGGACAGTGGCCGCCAGCGATCCATCGGTGAACAGATCGCGCGCGACCCGCTGCACGTCGTCCTGCGTGACACGCGAGACACCTTCGAGCGTTTCATCGAGTCCGAACTGCCGGTCGAAGTAGATCTCCTGACGCGCTAGGTGCGACATGCGGCTGGAGGTGCTCTCCAGGTTCAGCATGAGGCTCCCCTTCAGGTGATCCTTGGCGCGCTGCAGCTCAGTGTGCGGCAATGGTTCGTCCTTCAACCGGCGCAGCTCGGCGATCACCACGTCGATCAGCTCCGACACTGCGTCGTTGGCGCAGCCGGCGTAAATCGTCATCGAGCCGGCGTCGCGATACGCGCTCAGTCCGCTGAAGACGGCATACGCGAGTCCTCGTTTCTCACGCACGTTCTGAAACAGGCGCGAGCTCATCGAGCCGCCGAGCACGGTATTCAAGACGTAGCTCGAATAGCGATCCTCGTGGTCCTGGCAGTAGCCGGACGTGCCAAGGCACACATGACTCTGCTCGAGCTCCTTGTTTCGAATGACCACGCGCGGAACGACGCGTGGCGGCGTATCGGTGATCGGCTCCGACTCGGTTGGCAGACCGTCGAACGCGCGAGTGACGAGATCACGCACTCGCTCGTGCGTAATGTTGCCAACGGCGGCAACAATCAGGTTGGGCGCGGAATAGGCTCGAGAAAAATACCGGCGCAGGCCCTCCCCGGTAAGCGCTTCCACCGTTTCCTTCGAACCAAGAATCGGCCGGCCCAGCGGGTGGTTGTGCCAGAAGCTTTCGGTGAACAGCTCGTGGACGAGATCGTCGGGCGTATCCTCGACCATCTTGATCTCTTCGAGGACGACCTTCTTCTCGCGTTCGATGTCTTCGTCGCTGAATGCCGGGTGCATGACGATGTCCGCCAGCACAGCGACCGCACGTGGCAGGTGCTCATCGAGCACCTTGATGTAATAGCTCGCGTATTCCTTGGCGGTGAAGGCGTCCATCTGCCCGCCGATCGAGTCGATCGTCTGGGCGATGTCCTCGGCGCTGCGGGTCGCCGTCCCCTTGAAGAGCATGTGCTCGACGAAGTGGGCGATGCCGCTCTGCGCCTGAGGCTCATGGCGGGAGCCGCGAGCGAGCCACACGCCGATGCTCACCGATCGCACATGCGGCATCTGCTCCGTCAGGATGCGGAGGCCGTTCGGCAACACGTCACGCACAATCGCAGATTGAGTCACGAGACGCTTTGGAGTGTCGGAACGTTTGCGGTCGCAGCTCGCAGGCAAACCTTTAGAAACGGCAACAAGCCGTTTCGGCAAGCACTGCAAACCATTGACAGACAGGCAATTAGAAGAACGCGGCGATCATAGCACGCTGTTGCCGAGCGCCGCAACGCGAAAAGCGGCACGCGCGGCGTGCGTGCTAGAATCAGAAGCTCGCATCTTGTAGAAAATGCGGGACATAGCATGGCTACCCATCGTCACGACTTAGCTGAGCTGGAGCCGCATGAGCTCGAAACCGCGCTCGCCGCGGTCGGTGCCGAACCATTCCATGCTCGGCAGGTCTACCGTTGGATTCACAAGCGAGCGGAGACCGACTTCGAGCGGATGACGGATCTGTCGAGACCGCTGCGGGCGCGGCTTCGGGACCAGTTCACGATCAGCACGCCTGCGGTCGTCGGCGATGAGCGGTCGCTCGACGGGACTCGCAAGTTCGTCCTGCAACTGGCCGACGGCCGCAAGATCGAATCGGTCTTCATCCCCGACACGCCGTCGATGACCTTCTGCATCTCGACGCAAGTCGGATGCGCGATGTCGTGCGGTTTCTGTCTCACGGGCAAGATGGGACTGGTCCGCAATCTGACGGCGGGCGAGATTGCCGGTCAGGTGCGGGTGCTCGCGTCGGCGACGGCGCTGCTCGACTTTCCGTTCAATATCGTCCTGATGGGAATGGGCGAGCCGCTGCACAACTACGACAACACAATGAAAGCGCTGCGGATGCTGCACGCCGAGCAGGGGCTGGCGGTCTCGCCGCGTCGCGTGACGTTGTCGACCGTCGGGATCGTGCCGGGGCTGGAACAGCTGGCGCACGAACCGCTGATGCCGAACCTGGCGATTTCCCTGCACGCCACCACCGACGAGCAGCGGTCGATGCTGGTGCCGCCGAACACGAAATATCCGCTGGCGCAGATCCTCGACGCGTGCCGGCGATTTCCGCTCAAGAAGCGCAGCCGCATCACGTTCGAATACGTGATGCTCCAGCACGTGAACGATTCGCCCGAAGACGCGCGACGGCTGGTCAGACTGCTGAGCGGGATCAAGGCAAAAGTGAACCTGATTCCGCTCAATCCCGCTCCAGGGATTCCCTTCGAGCGGCCGTCGGAGGCGCGTGTCGATCGCTTCGCTCAAATCCTCGCCGATCGTCACATCACCGTGTCGGTCCGCAAGAGCCGCGGTCAGGATATTCGCGCCGCGTGCGGTCAACTGATCGTCGAGGGTGGCGTGAAAAAGACCGCGGCGCAGCAGATGGCTCTCTTGCTGCGATAGTCGAGACCACGGAGATTTTCAGGCACGGAGGCCACGGAGATCATTCGTATTCTCCGTGTTCTCCGTGGAGGTTCTCGTGCTCCGTGGTTTACGCGGAGCTAATTGGTTCCCCTCGGGAAATTTGCGATGCGTCGCGCCGCGCCTGTGAGCTCCAGAATGTGCATCCCGGTGTTTGCGCGGTCGACGATGTAGATGTACCCACGGTCGTCGACTTCGACGTTGTTGGTCTGAATCGCAACTTTGCAGCGCTCGCTCGCGCCTTCTCCCACACACCGTTTGTCGGTCTTCTCCGTTACCGCTGGAATGTACGACGCGACTTCCTTCGGATTGAATGGATCGCGAATGTCGAGCGCTCGTACACCGGCGTTGAAGAAGGTGATGAACACGAGCCGCCGGTAGTAGATCGGCGTCATGTTCTCGTTGCTGGAATGCGCGCCGAAACGCCCGCCGCGAGCGCAGAAGTTGCCGCTCCCTTCCGGAACGGTCCACGTCGCGACGCCGACCGGCTTGTTCTCGAACGTGGTGTCGACCATGCGGACCAGCTGCCGCGGCTCCATGCATTCGTTCTCGAGCGTCTCGCCGACCGCGATGACGAAGTCACGATCGGCCTGCGTTCTGGGGACCTTGATGCCCTCGGTGTGATCGTGCTCGCCGGCGACTGACGCGACCGCCGGCGGCAACGTATGCTTGCCGTATTCAGGCACGGTCATTCCCAGCAGCGGATAGGCGGTGTGCGCCCCGGCGTCGATCGGCAGCTCGAGATGGCCGACTTCCGGATAGCGCAGATTCGCGTCGGTAGGTTCCTTCGGTCCTTGCAACAGCTTTTCGCGATCGACGATCTGCACGACGCCGGACCGCGATGTTCCATATCCGAAGTAGATCCGGTTCGCTTTGACGCCCAGCGAGATCGGACCATGCAACTCGGTCGGAACAGGATCGACTGTCGCGCTCGGCTGCTGGCCGGGTAAGCCGAAGTCGCGGATGAACACGGGACGCAGTGGATCGCTGAGGTCATAGACCTTCGTCATGCGTCGCGTGCGCCACGCCGGATCTCCCGACACGAGATACCCGATTCCGGTGTCGCACTCCCAAAAACTCTTGTGCGTATTGCGGAGTCCGCTGACGATAACAGTGAGCCGCATCGGCGATGCCGGATCGGACACGTCCCAGATCTCGTGCGCCGAGTTGCCGAACGTGCGGAGCAGATAGACCTTGCTCTTGTCTGCTTTCGGAAGCTCGCTGCCGTCGCAGACGCGCACCATCTGTGCGCCGCCGCCCTCGCCTTGTCCGGACTCACCGGGAATGTGCGCGAGGTACTTCGGCTGACGCGGATTGGTCACGTCGACTATCGACGTGCCATTCGCCTCGTCCTTCCCCGTCAATGGATTTCGTTGAGTACCACCGTGATGGCCGATGTAGGCGACCCACCGGTCGCCCTGCTTGTGGACTGTCGGCTGGTAGGCGCTGCGCGCCTGCAGGTCGTTGTAGCCGACCAGTGCCATGTCGCGCGCTTCCTGGCGCTGCGCGATAGCGGTTACCGACGCCAGGAGGATGAAAGCCGACGGGATGATCGCGCGATGAGCTTTCATGGTGCCTCCATCGCGGGTCTACAAGCCGGACCCGCGCTACCCAGCTACGTATCTGCCCAGCAACCCAGCCACCTAGAGCCTACTCCTCGTCGCCGGGAGGCGCGCCACCGATCTTCGCCACGTCCTCCTGCTTCACTCGATCGACGTTGAAGCGCCCAGCCGAGACGATCATTTTGTCGAGGACCTCGTCGAAATCGAACTCGGTGCTTTTCGAGAAGCGGATCGGGTTGATCCGGGCGACAACGAACGGCTTGAGGTAGGGGCTGGTCAATCCGCGGTTCTTCAGCGCGGCGACCACCTTGCCGACCGCATCGTCCAGCTTGAGAACCTTGGCGCCCCGCCGCTGGCGTTCGGCCAGCGCCTTGGACATCGACTCGTCGAGAAAATCGTCGATCCGGCGCAGGACAGGATGATAGGCGCCGCCGCTGAGACTGCGACGCTCTTCGTACGCCGCGCCGAGCGTGAGAAACGGGGCTTGTTCGAATTCAAAGGCGAAATCACGTTCCTTGGCGCCTCGCCGCTCCGCCAGCGCGCGCGCCATCCGAATCGTTTCGAGCGACTTCTCTTTGACGTTGTGCGCCTTCTCCGTGTTGAGCGCGAGGATCTTGAACGCGACTTCCTCATCGGGCAGCAGCAGCCCCACAATCGTGCGGGCACCCAGCTTCTTCATCGCCTGAAGTCGATGGTTGCCATTCGGCGTCCAATACCGGTCGTCGTGATGCACCAGGACGACAGGATCGAGAAACCGGCCCACCTTCTCGATAACGGTCATCAGCCGCTTGACGTGCGGCTCCGAGGGATCACGTTGATAGGGTGTCGGCTCGACGAGGTCGATTGGCAGAGCGACGACCACCACGCTTGTCTGACCGAACGGATCGCTGTACTGCCCGAGCACCGCGCCGCCGTCCTCCTCGACGCGATTGGAGAGCTCGCGCAGGCGCGCATCGTTGGTCGTGGACACCTCCTCCGGCGTCGGACCCATCGATCCAGGAGCGGCCTTCTTACGACGAACGGCTCTCTTTTTCGCCATCAGATCTTTTTTGATCTTCGATCTTTGATTTTCGATCTGAACGCCGAGCCCCGAGAACACCAAATCAAAGATTCAAAATCAAAGATCAAAGATCGACCAAGATCCATTCGTTGCGGGCGTGCTGACGATTCAGCCGGACCTTGATGTAGTTGTCCGTCACAGCCGACCAGCCATCGTCAACCGTCAGCGCGCGGCGCGTGGTCCCGATCTGCGATTCACGAAATCGGCGAGTCATCTGCTCGCCCATCGCGCGAACCTCGCGAGCGCGCTCGCGGATCGCGGCGCCCTCGACTTTGCCGGTCAGCCCGCTCGCTGCCGTGCCGGGACGATCCGAGTACGGAAATACGTGCAGGTGCGTCAACGGAAGGTTTGCGAGCGTGCGCCGCATGTCGTGGACGTCCTCGTCGGTCTCGCCGGGAAATCCAACGATGATGTCGGAGCCAATCGAGGCGTGCGGCATGAGCCGGTGGATCCGGTCGAGGAGTGCGGAGTACTGCGAGACGGTGTACGGCCGCCGCATCGCTGTGAGCACCCGGTCCGAACCGTGCTGCAGCGGGAGATGGAAATGCGGCGCCAGCGAGTCGGATGCCGTAACCATTTCGACGATCTCTGGCGTGCAGTCCATCGGCTCGAGCGAGCTGATGCGGAACAGCACGGGCGGACCTGCCGCCTTCGCTGAGCTTTCGGTGCCCAACGATAAGATCCTCCCCACGGAATCCATGTACCGCGGACTTTTCAGGTCCGCGAAAGCCGCCAGCGTGCGGACGAGTGTCGTCAGCGACGCGCCATCCGAGATATCGCGTCCGTACGAGCCGAGATGCACGCCAGTGATCGCAATCTCTTTGTATCCAGCCTCGATCGCCAGGTCGATCTCGCGCAGCACCTGCGCCATCGGCCGCGACCGGCTCTGACCGCGCGTCGTCGGGATGATGCAGTAGCTGCACTGTTCGTTACAGCCTGTTTGCACGCGCAACGTGAACGCGGTCCGTCCGGCGACGCCCGGCTCGAGCGCGGCGCCGCAGGCGCCGTCGCCGCCGCCAAAACGCTCTGCGGTCGTGAGGCCGATCCTGTCGGCAAGATCGGGGACCAGCGTCTCCTTGCTCCTGTTGGTCACGATGTGCGTCACGTTCGGCAGCTGGGCGAGGTCAGACGGTTGCCGGGTCGCATAGCAACCCGTCACGACAACGCGCACGCCGGGATTCCTGCGAACGACGCGTCGAATCGTCTGGCGAGCGCCCTGATCCGCTGATGCCGTGACCGAGCACGTGTTGACGACGACGACGTCCGCGTCTTCGACCGCGGCCGCTTCGCCGCCGCGCGCGCGCAGTTCACCTTCGATGGCCAGCGAATCCGCTTGATTGACCCGGCATCCGAATGTGACGATGCAGTACTTCAATCGCCTCGTCCCTCACCCATGACGAACCACGGAGACGCGGAGGCACGGAGAATCCTTGGTTTGTGATCTACACGAATCGCAGGGCTTTGCTGCCGATATCACGGCGGTACTGCATGCCTCGAAACTGAATGTGCGCGGCGGCTCGATATGCCACGTCGATCGCATCGCGATGCGTCGGCCCACGGCCGACGACTGTCAGGACGCGTCCACCGACGGTCAGCCACTTGCCTTCGCGGCGGGTGGTGCCGGCATGAAACACGAGTGCGCCAGGGACAGCCGCGGCCTGATCCAGGCCGGTGATCACGTCGTGGGCATCTGGTGTCTCGGGATAGCCTGCCGCTGCCAGGACGACGCCGACATGGGGCTCGCGTCGGAAACGCGCCGGACGATCCGGCAAGGCTCCCGTTGCGGCTGACGCGAGCAGCCACGAGAACTCCTCGTCGAGCATCGGGAAGATCACCTGTGCCTCCGGATCGCCGAAGCGCACGTTGAACTCGATCACTTTGGGGCCTTCGGCCGTCAGCATGAGACCGACGTACAGGAATCCGCGGTAGGGATGACCCTCGCGTTCCATGCCGGCGAGGACCGGGCGAACGATTTCGTCCAGCACGCGACGCTCGACCTCCGGCGTGATCAGCGGACTCGGCGCGAACGCACCCATGCCGCCGGTGTTCGGTCCGCGGTCGTCATCGAAAATCCGTTTGTGATCCTGTGCCGACGCAAACGTCACGAAGCGCGTCCCGTCCGCGAGGACGAAGTACGACGCCTCTTCTCCGGCGAGGCATTCCTCGAGCACGATGCGATCGCCGGCGGCGCCGAATCGACGGTCGATCATCGCGTCGCGCACGGCAGCGTCTGCGGCGGCGCGGTCCGGCGCGATCACGACGCCTTTTCCCGCCGCGAGACCGTCGGCCTTGAGCACGACCGGGTAGTCGAATTCGCCGCGCGCGATCGTCGCCCACGCCTCGTCGGCCGATTCGCAGACCGCAAACCGCGCCGTTGGCACCCGATGCCGCGCCATGAACGCCTTCGCGAACGCCTTGCTCGATTCGAGCTGTGCGGCGGCCCGGGTGGGACCCACGATGGCGCAGTCGTGGGCTGTAAAGAGATCGACAACCCCGCGGCTGAGAGGCAGCTCCGGACCAATGACCGTCAGGGTTACGTCCTCACGCCGGGCGATCGCCAGAAGGGCCACCGGATCGCCGAGATCCGCCGGTAAACAGCGCGCACTAGCCGCGATTCCCGGATTACCCGGCGCGCAGACCACGGCAGAGACGTGGCGTTCTCCCGCCAGCTTCCAGGTCAACGCGTGCTCGCGGGCACCGCTGCCGACGACGAGGATCTTCATTGTGAGTAGTCGTTCAGGATCGGTCGCGCGGGCGGGCTGAAGTCGAGCCAAACGGCGACTCGACTATTTCATTGACGTGGCGGCGTGTTGCGCCTAGAATCCGCGCCTGCCTGTGATAGCCTAGCATATTCGCCACTTTTCAGAGGTCGATCACGGGAAATACGGGACCCGTTCCGCACGTGGTGCGCGATGCGGGTGCGAGCCACCAGGCCGGCGAGGGGGTGTTTACAGGCGTGGCTGAAGTCAAGATTCAGGAAGGCGAGTCAATCGAGAGCGCGCTTCGCCGCTTCAAGCGTAAGGTCCAGCAGGAAGACATCATCAAGGACATCAAGAAGCACTCTTTCTATTTGAAGCCGGGTGACAAACGGCGGGCAAAGCAAGCCCTCGCACGGAAGCGCAACCGTAAGAAACTCCGTCGGGAATCGGAGTAGCGCACGGAGACAGCGATCGACGAGCTCACGAGGTGGCGACCGATGGAGTTCACAGACAAGGTTCTGAGGTGTGTAGATTGCGGCGCGGAGTTCACCTGGACCGCTGGTGAACAGCTCTTCTTCGCCGACAAGCAGTTCAAGAACGAGCCCAAGCGCTGCAAGGCGTGCAAGGCAAAACGGGCAAACCGGGTTGCTGCAGGTCCCATGGTTCCCAACCGTGTGGAAACCCAGACCACCTGCTCCGCGTGCGGCAAGGAGACGACGGTCCCCTTCCGTCCGACGCAGGGTCGTCCGGTCTTCTGTAAGGAGTGCTTCCAGCAGCGGAAGTTCGCAGGCGCCGGCGGCGTCTGACACTCGCACCATCGGTCGCATCTCGTCACGCCACGTTCGATCGACATCGACCGTCAGCACAGAGCCAGACCTCCGTCTGGCTCTGTGTGCCTGTGCTAAAATCGCACGATTTTCCACCGACGTTCAGTGGATACCAAGACATGATGCAGATCGAAGAACGATCCGCAGGCGACGTGACCATCCTCGACCTGAAGGGAAAGATGACCCTCGGCGAGGGCGATGAGGCCCTGAAGGACAAGATCAATAGCCTGGTGCTCGATCAGCGGAAGAAGCTGATCCTCAACCTGGCCGACGTTCCCTACATCGACAGCGCCGGCCTGGGCGAAATTGTCCGTACCTACACCACCGTGAGCCGCCAGGGCGGAAGCCTCAAGCTGCTCAACCTGACGAAGCGGATCACGGATCTGCTCTCGATCACAAAGCTGCTCACCGTCTTCGAGACCTACGACAACGAAGCCGACGCGGTCCGCAGTTTCACCTCGTCAGCCAACGTCTGAGGCCGGACGCGGCATGACGCGCCTGTCCGCGTCGCCCGAGTCGCACTCGCGAGTCCCAGCCGCACCCAACGACCGCACAACCGCAGGTCTGCTCCTGACGTCGCTGCGTCCGGAGCAATGGACGAAGAATTTGTTCGTCTTTGCCGGATTGCTGTTTGGCGGCCGCTTGATGCAAGCCGATGCCCTGTGGCGCGCGGCTTGCGCTTTCGCGGTGTTCTGCGCCGTCTCCGGTGCGGTCTATCTGTTCAACGATCTCGCCGACCGAGAAGCGGATCAGCGTCACCCGCTCAAACGCATGCGTCCGATTGCGTCCGGCCGATTATCGGTACGCACGGCGTTGGTGGCCGGAACAATGCTTGGCATCGGCGGCATCGTCGCCGCCACATACCTGCAGCCGCTGCTCGGGCTCGTCACCGGCGCTTACGTCGCACTCCTGCTCCTGTACTCGGCGGCGCTCAAACATCTCGTCATCGTGGACGTCCTGACGATCGCCGCCGGTTTCGTCCTTCGTGCCGTGGCGGGTGCCATCGTCATCGAGGTACCGATCGGTCACTGGCTGTTGATCTGCACCACACTGCTGGCGCTTTTCCTCGCGCTGAGCAAACGCCGGCATGAGCTGGTCCTGCTTGGCGACGGCGCGATTGGTCATCGGCGCATCCTCGAGGAATACAGTCCCTACCTCCTCGATCAGATGATCGCCGTCGTCACCGCGTCGACGCTCATCGCCTACACGCTCTATACCGTGAATCCCGAGACGACGGAGCGGTTTGGCACGAACCGGCTCGGCTTGACGATCCCGTTTGTGCTCTATGGGATCTTTCGATATCTGTATCTGGTGCACCAGAAACGCGGGGGCGGCAGTCCCGCCGCCATGCTGCTGACCGATGGGCCGCTGCTGGCGTGTGTGGCCTTGTGGACGCTCGGCGTGGCCTTGATTCTTTATGTGTAAATCCCGAATCCCAAATCCCGAATCCCAAACCCCAACGTTGGACCAGTTTGTCGCGACGTTGGCGCCTGTGTTGGGACGTGGGTGTTGGGGTTGGGGGTTTGGGATTTCGATCATTGCCTGAGAATACGCAGCAAAGCCGCCGGCACTTTCATCGCGGGCGACGTGGGCCAGACCGTCGCGGTGGAGATCGGCGGATCCCGCCCAACGCAACGGAGCAGACCAGCCGCGATCAGGTCGATGTCGAGCAGATCATGCGTGACATTCGCTCGCGGATCTCGCACCGTCAAGGGATCGAGCTGTCGAACCAGCAGATCCAGGAGCTCGCCGCGCGACGACTGGAGGCGATCCTCGATCCGCGCCACGTCAAACCGGCGCTGCTCGATCAGCTGCGCAGGAGCGCCGGCGAGCCGGCCGAGATCGCCGCATCAGCCGATAGCTACGAGTTCGAGGACACCACCCTTTACGACACGCATCGCGGTGTCCTGCGATTCATGCGCCGGCTGCTCAACCCGATCCTGAAGCTGTTCTTCAATCCGACGCCGCTGATTCACGCCCTGAACACACAAGCGCGATTGAACAAGGAGGCTGCCGCGCGCGAAGCGGAACGCGAGCGACGCCAGGCGGAGTGGAACGCGCTGCATTACGAGCTGCTGCAGCGCCTCGTGACCGAGGTGTCTCGTGTCGCCATCGATACGCAGTCGGTGGCGACGCGGATCGACTCACTGGCCGCGAAAGTCGATTTCAACGAGCGCCGCGTGCGCAGTGTCGAGAACGTCCTGCATCAGGGGCGCGTGCCGCAACGTCCGGCTCAGGAATCGGCGGCGCCTGTCGCGCCGCGCCCGAGCGAGACCACGATCGAAGGGCCCGCCGCTGAAACCGGAGGCGACGCTCCGCGCCGGCGACGGCGACGACGGCGCGGTCGCCGCGGCGGGCCGGGAGTCCCCGACGTGGCAGTCGCCGCTGAGGCTGCGAACGCGACAAATGATGCCGACGAGAGCGATCTCGGCGACGAGGGAGGCGACGATCAATCGACCGAAGCGGTAACGACCGAGGGAGAAACGGTCACGGCGTTCCAGCCGGCACATTCGGCGTCGTCATCACAGCGACCGGTCGAAGAGCCCGCGATCGCGCCGAGCACCGTCGAGCGACGAGACGAGGCGTACTCCACGCCAGCCGCCGCGACACAGCCGTCCTCACCACCGCAAACAACGTCGGAAGCGCCGCGTGACGAACCGGCACGGGCGATCGCCGATCAAACCGATTCAGAGCCGCCCGACCGGTAGACGGCTGGGAAGCTGGGTGGCCGGGTCGCTTCGCTTCTGGGTTGAGCGTGCATGATGACGCTGTTGCGCGCCCCGCAATCCAGCTACCCAGCAACCGAGCGACCTGGCAACCCGAAATGAGACTCGCCATCGTCGTGCAGCGTTACGGCGCCGACATCAGCGGCGGCGCCGAACTGCACGCGCGCTATATCGCCGAACATCTCGCCCGCCATGCGGAGGTCGAAGTCCTGACGACCTGTGCCCGTGATTACGTGTCGTGGCGCAACGAGTTTGCGCCGGGGGTCGATCAGGTCCACGGCATCCCGGTTCATCGGTTCGCCGTCGTTCGCGAACGCAACGAGATCGATTTCGGCCGGCGGTCGGCGCACGTGTTCGACCATCCGCATTCGCTGGCGGAGGAGCTCGCGTGGCTCGACAGCGAAGGTCCGGCCTGTCCGGATCTGATCAAGCAACTCGAGGCATGGCGCACGCGCTTCGACTTCGTGCTGCTGTTCAGCGCCCGCTACTATCACGCCTATTACGGTGCTCGTGCCGTGCCCGAGCGCGCCGTGTTGATCCCGACCGCCGAACGCGAGGCATCGCTCGGCCTGTCGATGTTTGGACCGATCTTTCGCGGCGTGCGCGCGATCATGTACAACTCGCCCGAGGAGCGCACCCTCCTCAACGGCCTTGCGGCGAACGAGCATGTTCCCGGTGTGGTGGTCGGGGTTGGTTCAGAGATTCCGGATCGAGTCGAGCCGGAGCGAGCACGGCAGAAATTCTCGCTGCGCAAGCCGTTCGTCATCTACGTCGGCCGGATCGATGTCAACAAGGGGTGTGGCGAACTGTTCGATTCTTTCGCCCGATACCTGAAGACGTCGCGGCGACCCGTGGACCTCGTGCTGATCGGAACGCCGGCGATGCCGATTCCCGATCATCGGTCGATTCGACATCTCGGCTACGTCAGCGATCAGGACAAGTTCGATGCGATCGCTGCCGCGTCGGTGCTCGTGATGCCGTCGTATTACGAAAGCCTGTCGATGGTCGCGCTCGAGGCGTGGGCACTCGGGCGACCGGTGCTGGCCAACGCGCACTGCGACGTGCTGCTGGGACAGTGCCTCAGGAGCAACGCCGGCTTATATTATGAGAACGCACACGAGTTCGCGGGCGCGCTGCACAGATTGCTGGAAGACGAGCGGCTGTCGCGGAGGCTCGGTGAGAACGGCCGCGAGTACTACAGACGGCATTACACCTGGCCGGTGATCGAAGAAAAGTACCTCGACATGTTTGCCCGGCTGTCGTCGCAGCCGCCGACGCACGTGATGGAGCCTCTGCCCGGCTTCCTCGCGCGACGCGCGCGGACGGCGCGGCCGGCAGCCGCAGCCATTAACGCCGTTCCCGCCGGCGCCATCGTGCCAGCACGTCGCGCAGAATCGCACGCCGCGCCGGTGCGACGCGCACGAGGTGAGCACCGGTGAAATTCGCGTTCGTGACGCCCCGTTACGGCGCCGACATCGGCGTCGGACCTGAGCACGCCTGTCGCCTGATCGCCGAGCAGATCAGCAGTCGGCACGAGGTCGACGTGCTGACGACGTGCGCCCGTGACGCGCGTTCATGGAAGAACGAATATGCGGAAGGCGCCGATCGCATGCGCGGCGTGCTGGTCCGCCGCTTTCCGGTAACGCTGCCGCACGATCCCGTAGCGTTCGTGCAGTTCACCGATCGACTGCTGTCGTCAGCGCCTACGCGTTCCGATCAAATCGAATGGGTGCGGCGCCTCGGCCCATGGTCACCCGCGCTCACCGAATACGTGAAGCGGCAGCATCGCTCGTACGACGTCATCGTCTACTTCTCGATGTGTCACGCGACCACCGTTGGGTCGTTGCCGGTGGCACCCGAACGCAGCGTCGTATTTCCATACTTGCGATGGCACCGAGTTCTGCGGTTCGGCCTGTGGGGCGACCTGTTGTCGTCCGCGCGTGCGATTGGGCTGTTCTCCGGCGCCGAACGGCGTCTCCTACACGAGTACCTGCGCGTGACATCCGCCTCTGACGACGTGGTCGGGATCGGGATCGATCCGCCGCCGCAACAGGCCTACCCTCGCCATCAGCAGGATCCGGCCGATACCGTCGCCGCGTCCGAAGACGAGGAGTCGGTGGGCGAGGCGCGGGAATCGCAGCAGGAGTCACATCTCGACGCCCGCGGCGCCCCTTTCCGTCGTCGGCACCGGTTGTACGGGAACTTCGCGCTCTACGGCGGGCGCGTCGAACCCGATAACGGCTGCGAGGAGATGCTCGAGTACTTCGACAGCTACGCCGCGCAGGACGGCGACGTGTCGCTGGTGCTGATGGGGGTGAAGCTGATGAAGCTGCCCGAGGAGCGCCATCTCCGGTCAGCCGGCGTGCTGCCCGATCGTGAGCGGATGGTCGCGTATGAAGCCGCGGACGTGACGATCGCGCCGTCGCCCGACGATCTGCTCGCGCAGTCGGTGCTCGAGAGCCTCGCCGTCGGGACCCCGGTGCTCGCCAACGCGCGGAACGAAGCGGCCGTCGATCACTGTCGCCGCGCCAACGGCGGCCTCTATTATGCGAATCGAGACGAGTTCGTCGAAGCGATGCGTCTGCTTACGACCAACCGGCGCCTGTGCGAAGCGCTCGGCGAGAACGGCCGCACGTATGTTCGCCAGAACTATCGGTGGGAGGGCGTGCTCGGCCGATTCGAGCGGTTGATCGCGAGAGCGCGAGCGCGGTAAATGGGGTCGGGAGTCGACCCCTTTTATTCCCGCGACAGCTCCGCCGCCGGGAACGGACGTGGACGTGACGACTCGCGCAGATCTTCGCCGCCGCTCCCGTTCTTCTTCCGGCGCGTCCCGATCTCGTAGCGCTTGATCATCTCGTTGAGGGTGGTTGGCTTGATGCGCAGCAGCTCCGCCGCGCGCTTCTGCACGCCGCCGGCGGCTTCGAGCGTCGACTCGATCAGCCGCTTCTCGACGTCGGTGATGACCTCCTTGAACGAGATCCCCTCCGGCGGCACGACGAACCGCGGGATGTGGAAGCGCGGCGTGGCTCGCACGTACTCCGGGATCAACTCCGCACCGATGCGCGCACCCGAGCTGAGAACCACGCCCCGCTCCATGACGTTCTCCAGCTCGCGCACGTTGCCGGGCCAGTCGTACTCCATCAGCAGATCGAGCGCGTCGGCGCCGAGCTCGATCGTGCGCTTGTTGTTCTCCTCGCCGTACTTCTCGAGGAAGTGCTGTGCCAGCAGCGGAATGTCTTCCTTCCGCTCGCGCAGCGGCGGCAGGAAGATGTTGATGACGTGCAGGCGGTAATAGAGATCCTCCCGGAAGCGGCCGTCCTCGACCATCTGCCGGAGATCGACGTTGGTGGCCGCGATGATGCGCACGTCCACCTTGATGGTGTCCATGCCGCCGAGCCGCATGAACTCGCGCTCCTGCATCACGCGCAGCAGCTTGGCCTGCGTTTCCGGTGGAATGTTGCCGATCTCGTCGAAGAAGATGCTGCCCTTGTCGGCGAGGTCGAACAGCCCTTTTTTCGGGTTGATCGCACCCGTGAACGCACCCTTGACGTGTCCAAACAGCGTCGACTCGAGCAGATCCGGCGGCAGGTTCCCCGAGTTGACGGTGACGAATCCGCGCGCGGCGCGCGGCGAGTTGGAATGAATGGCCCGTGCGACGAGCTCTTTCCCGGTTCCGCTCTCGCCGGTGATGAGAATGGTCGAACGGCTCGGTGCCGCCTGGATGATCAGATCGAACACCTGCTTCATCCGCGGACTGCGGCCGATGATTCCGGAAAAGCGCGCCGATTGCGCCTGCAGGTTCTGTCGGAGTGCGGTGTTCTCCGCCACCAGCTGACGGCGCTCGACGGCGTTGCGAACCACCACCAGGACTTCGTCGTTCTTGAACGGCTTGGTGATGTAGTCGAAGGCGCCGCGCTTCATCGCGGAGATTGCCGTCTCCACCGACGCGAACGCCGTGATCATGACGACCGGCAGGTCATCGTCCAGTTTCTTCAGCTCCTCGAGGACGGAGAGCCCGTCCATTCCGGGCATCATCACGTCGACGACGGCGGCGTCGAAGGAGCCGGACTTTGCCAGCTCGAGCCCCTCCTCGCCGGTTGTCGCAAGACGCACGTGGTACCCCTCGCGGGTGAGGAGCGCCTCGAGGATCTCGCGCATGATCTCTTCGTCGTCTACGACTAGAACCGAACCAGTGCGCCGCATTGCCTAAACCCTTCGTGCTACCGAGGCGGGCCTCGCAAGGCTCGCCCTATTGAACCCTCTGCTGTAACGCCAGCACGGGCTTCTCCGCCTGCGCCGGCGGGAACGACAGCCGGAATCGTGTTCCCTGCCCGAGCGTGCTGTCGCAATCGATCGACCCCTCGTGCTCGCGCACGATGCCGTAGGTGATCGAAAGGCCAAGGCCGGTGCCGTGGCTCGTCGCTTTGGTGGTGAAGAACGGATCGTAGATGCGTGCGAGATATTCGGTCGGAATGCCCGACCCGGTGTCGCCGACCTCCGCAACGATGCGGCCGTCTTCCGCGCGTGTGCAGACCGAGAGCCAACCGCCCTTTGGCATCGCGTCTTTCGCATTCAGGAACAGGTTGAGGAATACCTGCTGCAGCTTGTGCTCCATCCCCATCACGACGAGCGGCTGCTCGCTGAACTCGCGCCGCACCTTGATCCGCTGTACTTCGAACTGATGTTCGAGCAGCGCCAGAACCTCGGACATGACGCCATTCAATTCCACCGGCGCGAGCTCGGTGGCGTCCGATCCCGGGCGCGACAGATTCAGCAGGCCGTTGACGATGCGTGCCGCGCGGAATGTCTGACGCTCGATCTTTTCCAGCAGCTTCGTGCGCGGGTCCTCGGGATCGGCGCCCTCGAGCAGCATCTGCGTGAAGCTGGAAATGCCCGTCAACGGCGTATTGACCTCGTGCGCGACACCGGCGGCCAGCAGCCCGATCGAGGCCATCTTCTCCGAGATCTGCAGCTGCTCCTCGAGACGGACACGGGCGGTCGTGTCTTCGACGATCACGATCGTGCCGACGGTGGTCACGGCCACGCCTTCGGAGGCACGCAGCGGAACGACGGCAACGTTGACGACCAGCGTCTGGCCGTCCTTGTCGCCTCGCGCGACGAGCGGCATGCGTGACAGTTGCGCGCCGGCAGGCGCGTCGCGTCGCGCGGCGCGGATCGCCTCGACAAACGGCGCAGCGAAGACGTCGTCGAGCGCGCGCCCGGTCGCGGCTGCACGCGAGATGCCGTAGAGCGATTCAAGGGCAGGGTTCCAGCGCACGACCCGGTCGTTCAAATCGACAACCAGCAGGCCGTCGTCGAGCGATTCGAGGATGTTCTCGTTGAAGGCACGGACCCGATCGAGCTCCAGCGCCTTCACATGGAGTTGGCGATACAGTCGCGCATTTTCCAGCGCCGTGGCAATCTGTCCGGCGACGGCCGAGAGCAGCCCCATGTCCTCGCTGTTCAACGGCTCGCCCGTATCCTTGCGCCCGAGGGCGAGGACCGCGATGGTCGCGTCCTTCACCACGCAGGGGACGAAGTAATAGAGGCCGGCGTCGCGCCAGAACTCGATCTCCTCGACCGCGAACCTGCCGACGGCGATCGGATCGTCGAGCGCCACGACGTGGCCCTGCACCAACCGCGTGCCCACGCCGGCGCGCTTCGGCAGCGCCGGCGGATGCGCGTCGCCGAACCCCACCGCGCGAACCGACCCGAAGTGGGGTGCGGTCTCGTCCTCCAGCATCAGCGCCAGACGATCGACCAGCAGCGTCTCCATGACGCGGGAGACGAGACGTTCGGCCAGACGATTGAGATCGAGGTCGCTATTGAGATCGCGAGCGAACGCGACGAGGGCTCGGCGGTAGTCATACCGATCGCGATAGAACGCGCGATCGAGCAGGTTCTGCACGAAGTCCTTCACCGGCGGCGCCAGCAGCACCGCCACCAAGGTCGCCAGAAACGCAATGACCCACTGGTTGGGAGCGCCGCCCTTCAGATACACGCGCTGCACGGCCTGCAGCAGCACGGCGTAGATGCCGACGATCGCCGACAGCGCCGCCATGTAAACGAGCGCGCGCTTGACGATCACCTCGACGTCCATCAGCCGATAGCGCACGATCGCGGATGCGAAGGCGAGTGGAATCAGGCTCAGCGGGATCACCGACAACTCCATCGGCAGCGTCGGTTTCACGCCGATGGCATAGGGCAGCGCATAGCCGAACGCGAACGGCCCGGCGCCGAGCGCCGTGCCCCACGCAATCCAGCGAAGCTGCCGGCGCGCGGTCAGGGTGCACAACTGCGACAGCGCCCGTGCGAGCGCCAGCAGTCCGCCAATGAAGCAGACGGCGAGATACAGGATCTCCAGCCGCTCGAGGATCGCGCTCAACCGGACGAACGCCGTCGTGTTGCTGGCGCTGGTCACCAGCGCGACCACGCGCGCAAGGCCGAGGACGAACGCAGGGACGTACGCGGCGACGACCAGCCATTTCCCCAACGTGCCACGCGTCCAGCGTCGCGGACGTTCCGGGAACACGAGCGTGAAATGAAAGAACAGCGGCGGCAACGCGAGAATGGAGATCGCGTCGGCCCAGTAGAAGATCCAATCGAGGCGATCGAGCCGACCGCTGAACGAAAAGGTAAAGACGCCGAAGAAGGCGACCGCCAGCCAGAAGAAATGCAGGGTCGCGGCATCGCGCGGGCGACGGAGGCGCACGGCGCCGCCGACGAGCAGCGTGAATGTGCCGACGGCGGCGAGGACGAAATACAGCGCGCCCGGCCCGTTGGGGATCGGCGCGAGTCGCACGTCGATGACGTCGCGGGTGCCGAAACGCAGCACCGTGTAGCGCAGCGTCGTCCGCAGATCCGCATGGTGCAGCGCGGCAACGACGTCGGCGACTTCCTGCACCGGCTCGTCATCAATCGCCAGCAGCAGATCGCCGCGTTTGAGGCCGACCGCCGCGGCCGGCGTGCCGGGCGCAATCTCTGCCGCGACCACGCCCTCGGGCCGCGATCGCCACAGCACGCCGTCTTCAACTTCACGCCACGTCGCGCGGGCTGCGACGTTGGCGGCGCCGAGGCAGAGCAGCATGGACACGACGACCAGCGGCAACGCCGGACGCGTCCATGCGCCAAACAGTCGCGTTCGGCGCAATCCTCGTTCGATCCAATGAGTGGAATTACTCATTCAACCAAATGGACGAAATTTTGGCGGCAAAAAATGGGGAGGGTGGACCTCCCCGCTATCCAACAGTCCGAACGATCCGAACGTTTCGAACGATCCGAACGAATTAGAACCGCACCGTCACGCCACCGAGTACCCGTTTCGGTGGTCGTACGACCAGCAGTTCGTCGTAGACCGATCCGTCCAGCGGATCGTCACGAAACAAGGTTCGTACCGCGAGCAACATCTCCCACTGCGCGTTGCTGAAGTTCAGGAACGGCAACGGCTGATTCACCCGCACGTCGAAGCGCGCGAAGGGTGACGCCGACGCGTCGGCCGCGGCGAAGCCGTCGCTGATTTTGTAGATCGCGAACACGCGCGTGGCTGTCGCCGCGAGAATGGTTTCGATCGTCGCCGTGAGATCGTTGACGCTTTCGTCGTCGCGAAGCGCGGCAGGCGCAACGCGGCTGAGTGCGGCGGCGTCGGGTCGGCGATCGGTCCATCGCGTGCTGACCTGCGTGTAGTCGACCGACGCTCGCAACGGCCCGACCAGCGTCCGACCCACGCTCACCCCCCACCCGTGGGCGTCGAAGTCGCCGGCGGATCCAACCTGGTAGTGGCCGAGGGTTGCGGCTGCCTCGGGCGAGCCGGTGCCGAACAACGCGACCATCTGATCGTCGACGCGCTGCCGGAATATGCGCAGCCCGATCAACACGCCCCCCGCGGCCTCGCGCTCCGCCGCCAGTTCGACGTGATCGAGACGCTCCGGCGTGAACGGCGCGTGTGAGACGCTCGAGAATGTCCGCTCCGGCGGCAGCCACGGGCCGATGGCGGAGGGCACGAACTCCTCGGCGCCCGGCGCGATCTCGCGATGCGACAAGGTCGCCTTCAGCTTGAGCTTGTCGTCCACGGCCGACGGGAGCACCGTGACGGTCGCTTTCGGGCTGAACAGTCCGCGATCGGTCAAATAGTCGTAGCTGGCGAAGCGTCCTCCGTACCCGACGGACACGCGCGGGGCGAGCCGCCATTCGTCATACGCATACATGGCGCCCACGTTGCGGCTGCCGTCGCGCATCGCGGCCAGCGCCTCGGCATTGCCGCCGAAATACCGCTGCATCGCATATGAAAGACCGGCCTCGTACCTGTGCTCCGCTGTTGCCACTCGTTTATAGGATCCGGCCACGATCCACGACGCGAGATCGCCTTGCGTGACGCTCCCGCGCATCGTCCATTCGCCGCCCGCTGTCGGCACCGCCAGGCTGAGGAATGCGACGCTGTGAGGCGCCACGGCATTGCTGCTGAACAGATCCTGCGGACTGTCGAACGACGTCGTGGTGAGCAGGTTGATCTGGCCGTTGAGCGAGACATCGGCAAACAGCGCTGACGCGAGACGAGCAGGGGTCCCGACAGCTCGACCGATGCCGCTCAGCGAATCGCCAATGAACGACGGCTGATCATCGAGACCGGCGACCGCTTGTTCGGCCGATTTCAGCACGCTGCGCGGCGCATGACGCAGCCGCCAGGCGACGTCGCCGTGATCGTCGTCGCGCGCATCGCTGTCCGGCGCCGTTTCGGTCGGCCCAACACCCGCGGCAAGGACCGGCGGCGGTGTCTTCTCCGGCTCACGCCGCGTCAAGGCGATGGTCCACGCCGTCTGCTCGGTGGCGGTGACCTGGATGATGCGCCCTCGCTCCGGCAGGTACCCCTGCAGATGCGCGCGCACCAGATACGACCCTGGCGGAAGTGAGCGGAACGCAAACCGCCCCTGCCCATCCGATACCGCGAACACCGTCCTCGATCCCAAGGCAGAGACGACAGCGCCCGGAATCGGGCGGCCGCGATCATCACGCACGACGCCCTGCAGCTGACAGGGCGAAGACGGGTCGTGTGCGGACGGCAGATTGGGGTTGGAATGCTGGCCGACTTGCGCCCACGCAGACGACGTGGACACCCACGACACCATGACGCCGAGCACACACCAGCGGGTGAAGAACCGGATCATAGAGTCGCTCTTTCGATTCATGATTTCGTGAATCGTGATTGGTGATTCAGACGGGAAGCGGAAGCAATGCCGCCCCCGCTTCGAATCTCGAATCACGACTCACAAATCACGAATGCGTTCTACGACGGCGTGACGCTGAAATCCACGTTCTGCGTCACCGTTTTGCCTTGCGCCGCCTTGTCGGTCACTTTGATCTCGAGGCGGTAGTCCCCTTCAGGAAAACTCATGAGCGGCACGACGAGGCTGCCGGGGAGCTGATGGCCGGCCGCAACGCTGAACTCCGGCGGCAGCGTCGTCGCATTGAGCGCTTGCGGCGCCGTCTTGTTGAAGTACTTCTCACCCGACGAAAGCTTCTGGTAGAAGTTGTAGTCCACCTGCACGTCCGGCTTCCCGCCGGTCGCCTCGCCCGCGCCGTAAATCCAGAACACCACGTTCAACTCCGACGCCTTCGGGAACTTTCCATTGGCCGACGGCACGATTTTCATCGGTCCGAACACGTATGGATTGTCCTGCTGCTCTTCGGGCTTGACGGCCGTCTGCTGCGGCTCCACGGCTCGCGCCAGGATGATGCTGCTCGTCTGGAGTTCCGCCTTGTTGAAATCGGGCACCATCAGCGGTTGGCGGAGCACGCCGACCTTGGGCGGGGCGGGATTCTTCTCATCCGTGCTGCGATCTTTCACGGCAATGAAGAGGTCGTAGTCACCTGCGGGCACCTGCAAGGCCCGGGAGAGGATGCCGTCCTGGGGCACGTCGAAGAAATGCACGTTGTCCCAGGCATACTTCACCGGCAACGGCGGCGGCTGCTTGTTGTCCTTGCTGTCTTTCCCCTGTGCGGGCGGGGGCGGCGGCGCCATGTTCTTGTCAGCCACGCGGACATACATGGCGACGGCGGACTTCGGCAGCTTCGACCGATCGATCGTGATCGTGAATGGAACGTAGGTCGTTCCTCCCTGTCCCTTCACGAAATGGTTGGAGTGCCACATCACCGGCACGTCGGAAGGGGCGGGCTGCCCCGCGGCGACGGCATCGACCGCCTTCACGAGGGCGTCGACGTCGGTCTGCTCGGCCTTGCTGCGCTTCGGCTGCTGCTGTTGCTGTTTGTTCTTGTCGTTGTTGTTGCTGTTCCTCTGGGCGAGCACCGGCGCGCTGCTGGCCGCGAGCGTCGACGCAATGCAAAGAGCCAGAAGTGAGCGGATCTTCATGAATGCCTCTTTCAATATTTGATATCTGATTCTTGATCTTTGGTTTTTGAGCCTTCCAATTCCGCCCGGCCGATCCGGCCCGTCACTCGCGAATCAAAAATCAAAGATCAACGATCGAAAATGCACTCCCGCCGCCCTGGCGGCGCGAATCCAATAATCCGAATCGGCTGATCATAAGTGGCGTCGCTCGACCAAGTCAAACACGCGCCCCGCCGAAAAGCCTTAAAAACGCCCAAAAACAACGCGGTTGAGGTGTGCCGGCTCTCACCCGCACGTGCTATCATCGCCACCCCTCGTGGCGATCCTCTCCCACCCCACCGCGCGGGCGTGCGCGGCGGGGACCCGGGTCGTGGCGGTGGCGTCAGACTGGGGGGAACACCACCATGGCCCTAGACGATGTGCTCGTCATCCTGCTGGCCGGCGGAGCCGGCGAGCGGCTGTTTCCCCTCACCAAAGAACGCGCCAAACCCGCCGTGTACTTTGGCGGCCCCTACCGCATTATCGACTTCACGCTGAGCAACTGCGTTAATTCAGGTTTGCGTCGAATTTTCATCGCGACGCAATACAAATCGCTCTCGCTCAACCGGCATATCCGCATGGGCTGGAGCATCGTGTCCGAGGAGCTCGGCGAGTTCATCGAGATTCTGGCGCCGCAAAAGCGCGTCGGCGATAACTGGTACCTGGGCACCGCCGACGCCGTCTACCAGAACCTCTACTCGATCACCCGCGAAACGCCGACGCACGTCATCATCCTGTCGGGCGACCACGTGTACAAGATGGACTACGCAAGAATGCTGCGGTTCCATCAGGAGAAGAACGCGGACGCGACGCTTGCCAGCATCGAAGTTCCTGTTGGCGACGCCGGTCGCTTCGGTATCGTCACCATCGACCCGACCGAGCGCGTTGTCGACTTTCAAGAGAAGCCGGCTGTTCCGACGGCGGCACCCGGAGCCTCCGACGTGGCGCTGGCGTCGATGGGGATTTACATTTTCAAAGCCGACGTGTTAATCCGAGCGCTCGAAGAGGATGCGGCGCAAGCGGAAAGCGAGCACGACTTCGGCAAGAACATCATCCCGTTCTTGATCCACACGTCGCCTGTGTACTGTTACCGCTTTTACGACGAGAACAAGAAGGCTGCGAAGTACTGGCGTGATATCGGCACGCTCGACGCGTATTTCGATGCCAGCATGGATCTGTGTCAGGTGAACCCGGAGTTCAATCTCTACGACCCGGAGTGGCCGTTGCGCACGTATCAACCGCAGGCACCGCCGGCCAAATTCGTCTTCGCCGAGGAAGGGCACCGCTGCGGACATGCGCTCGATTCGGTCATCTCGCACGGCTGCATCATTTCCGGAAGCGAGGTCCGCGGCAGCATCCTCTGTCCCAATGTGCGCGTGCACAGCTTCTGCGAGATCGATCGCGTCATTCTCATGCCGAACGTGAGAGTCGGCCGTCACGCACGCATCCGGCGTGCGATCATCGATCGCGATGTGCTGATTCCGCGCGGCGCTCTCATTGGCTATAACCCCGAAGAGGACCGCCGGCGTCACACGGTGACCGAAGGCGGCGTCGTGGTGGTGACCGCAGACGACGAGCCGCTCATCGGCCCGATCAGCGAAGAAGCACTGCGCACGGAAGCCGAAGCGGACCGCAGCGGTCCCGCGCACGCATGACAGCGATGCAGATCACCCGCGTTCACGGTCGCGAGATTCTCGATTCGCGCGGCAATCCGACGGTTGAAGTCGACGTGTGGGCGGGCGACGCCTTTGGTCGCGCGGCCGTTCCCAGCGGCGCATCGACGGGTGAGCGCGAGGCGCTCGAACTCCGCGATCGCGACGGGCGGAGATTCCTGGGGAAGGGTGTCCGCAAGGCGGTGGCGAATGTCAACGGCGAGATCGCCGCGGCACTGGCCGGCAAAGCGCTGGATCAGCGCGCGATCGACGACCTGCTGATCTCACTGGACGGGACTGCCACCAAGAGCCGATTGGGTGCCAATGCACTGCTTGGCGTTTCCATGGCAGTTGCGCGGGCAGCGGCAGTGGCCTGCCAACGGCCCTTGTACGAGCACCTCGCCGCAATCAGCGGCCGAACGGCTGGCGCCTATCTGTTGCCCGTCCCGATGATGAACATCCTCAACGGCGGCGCGCACGCCGATAGCAGCGTCGATTTGCAGGAATTCATGGTGATGCCCGCCGGATTGCCGACCTTCGCCGAGGCGCTGCGCGCGGGCGCGGAGATCTTTCACGCTCTTCGCGCGATCCTGAAGAAGGCAGGACACTCGACCGGTGTTGGCGACGAAGGCGGCTTTGCCCCGAATCTCAAGTCGAATCGCGAAGCGCTCGACGTGGTCATGCAGGCCGTCGACGCTGCCGGTCTGAAAGCGGGGCGGGACGTACTTCTCGCGCTCGACGTCGCCTCGAGCGAGTTGTGGGACAGCGGTAAATACGTCTTCAGGAAGAGCGGCGAACCGACACGCACCTCCGATCAGATGGTGGAGATGTACACCGAATGGGTGCGGCAGTATCCAATCATCTCGATCGAGGATGGCGTGGCCGAAGGCGACTGGGACGGATGGAAGTCGCTCACTCGCGCGCTCGGCGATCGCGTGCAACTGGTTGGAGACGACGTGTTCGTGACCAACCCGGAGATTCTGCATCGCGGCATCGACGAGGGCGTCGGCAACGCCTTGCTGGTCAAGCTCAATCAGATCGGCACCGTGTCGGAAACGCTCGACGCAATCGACATGGCGCGACGCGCCAACTATGCGACCGTCATCTCGCATCGCTCCGGCGAAACCGAAGACAGCACGATCGCGGATCTCGCCGTCGGGACGTCCGCAGGTCAGATCAAGACCGGATCTGCAAGCCGGAGCGATCGTGTGGCCAAATACAACCAGCTGCTCCGGATCGAGGAAGCACTCGGCAGCAACGGCAAATACGCCGGCACAGCCGCGATTCGCCAGTTGGATCGCCGGGTCGCCGGGTAGCTGGGTCGCTGGGGGGTCGGCGGCGTTGTGGCTGCATGGCCGGTTTTTCCTCAGCTACACACCTGCCCAGCAACGGGGCTACCGTGAGGTTCGGGAAATGCACCGATTAGTTCTGCTGCGACACGGCGAAAGCCAATGGAACAAGGAAAACCGTTTCACCGGCTGGGTTGACGTCGATCTGAATGACAAGGGTCGCGACGAGGCGCGCGAGGCGGCACGGCTGATGGCCGCCGAGAAGTACGAGTTCGACGTCGCTTACACCTCTGTCCTCAAGCGCGCCATCCGAACGCTGTGGATCGTCCTCGACGAGATGGACATGATGTGGATCCCCGTGCACCGGTCGTGGCGCTTGAACGAACGCCATTACGGCGCGTTGCAGGGTCTCAACAAAGCCGAAACGGCAGCGAAGCACGGCGAGGATCAAGTCAAGATCTGGCGGCGCAGCTACGACATACCGCCGCCGCCGCTCGACCTCGATGATCCGCGCCACCCCTCGCGCGACCGGCGTTACGGGACGCTGACTGCCTCCGAATTGCCGCGCACCGAATCACTCAAGGACACCGTCGCGCGCTTCCTGCCGTTCTGGCACGACACGATCGCGCCCGACATCCGCGGCGGCAAACGCGTCCTCATCGCCGCTCATGGCAACAGCCTGCGCGCGCTCGTCAAGTATCTCGACAACACCTCCGACCGCGACATCGTCGAGGTGAACATCCCTACCGGTGTGCCGCTCGTGTATCTGCTGAACGAGGACCTGCGGCCGTTGCAGAAGTACTACCTGGGCGATCAAGAAGCGGTGAGACAAAAGGCCGCCGCAGTCGCCAATCAGGGAAAGGCCGGTACATGAGAAGGGCCGCCTCGCGGCGGCCCTCATCATTCGTGATTAGCGATTCGTGATTTGCGATTTGAATACGAATCACGAATCACAAATTCACGAATCGTTAATTGTTATCCACGGCTTCTTTCGGCGTTTCATCGCACCCGATGCGGAGCGAGCGGAGGAAGCGTCGATCGTTGGCCGTCAGGTCAAACGACTTGCGCGCGGGCAGCAGGCGGGCCGGTGCCGTGATCTTGGTCACCGCCGATCCGTTGGTCCGGTTCACGAAGCCCACGACAGCTTCGAGGGTCACCTTCATATCGAAGCCCGCCTCGCGGGCCTTGGCGCGGCACGCCTCGACCTGTGGGTTTTCGGCAACGGCGGCGGCGATCGCGTCGGCCAGCTCTTTTGCGAACCGGTTCACGACGTCATCCATTCCTGCTCCTCCTCACATCCGCCACCGGGCCGGGAACCGGGGCGTATCCCGATCCGAACCTGCTCCGACCGGGGAGGCCTCGCAGGGATCGGGCGCCAAAGGTGTTCATTTGTAGGGGGTTAGCCTTCTAGAAGGCTTCAGCTCATTGTAGAGGCGGGATCCGGAGGTGTCAAGAAACGCCCGATTTTCGGCGTAAAATCGCGCAACGGCATGCCAACCCGCCCGAATTCCCGCCATTTTCGCGCTCCTGACGACCTGGTCGGGACCGACCCGGCCGTTGACATCGGCCTGCCCGGCACCTTTCCCTTCACCCGCGGTATCCAGCCGACGATGTATCGCGGGCGGGCGTGGACGATGCGGCAGTACGCCGGGTTTGCCACCGCCGCTGAGTCGAACCGCCGCTACCGGTACCTCCTGGCGCGTGGGGTGACAGGGCTCAGCGTCGCCTTCGACCTGCCGACACAGATCGGCTACGACTCGGACCATCCGCTCGCCACGGGCGAGGTGGGGCGGGTCGGCGTCGCCATCGACTCGATCGAAGACATGGCGATCCTGTTCGACGGGATCCCGCTCGAAACCGTTTCCACGTCGATGACGATCAACGCCACCGCGATCATCCTGCTGGCGCTGTACGTTGCCGTTGCGAAACGTCAGGGCGTCGAGGTTCGACGCCTGTCGGGCACGATCCAGAACGACATCCTCAAGGAATACGTCGCCCGCGGCACTTACATCTATCCACCGCGACCGTCACTGCGCATCGTCACCGACATCATCGCGTTCTGCGAACGCGAGGTGCCACAGTGGAACTCCATCTCGATCAGCGGCTATCACATTCGCGAGGCGGGATCGACGGCGGTGCAGGAGGTCGCCTTCACGCTGGCGCATGCGATGGCGTACGTGCAGGCGTGTATCGAACGGGGGCTCGACGTCAACGCGTTCGGGCAGCGGCTCTCGTTCTTCTTCAACGCGCACAACGACTTCCTGGAGGAGGTCGCCAAGTTCCGTGCGGCACGCCGGCTGTGGGCTCGCATCATGCGCGATCGCTTTGGCGCCACCAACCCGCGTGCCCAGCAGCTCCGCTTCCACACCCAGACCGCCGGCAGCACGCTCACGGCGCAGCAACCGGACAACAACATCGTGCGTGTCTCCCTGCAAGCGCTGGCGGCGGTGCTCGGCGGGACGCAGTCGTTGCACTGCAACGGCAAGGACGAAGCGCTTGGTTTGCCGACCGAGGACAACGCGACGCTGGCGCTGCGGACGCAGCAGATCATCCTGCACGAGAGCGGCGTCGCCAACACGGTCGATCCTGTCGGCGGTTCCTACGCCATCGAGGAGATGACCAATCGCATCGAGCACGAGGCGCGCGCGCTGCTCGAGCCTATCGATGCCCTCGGCGGGACACTGACGGCGATCGAGTCCGGTTACATTCAGCGGCAGATTCAGGATTCCGCGTATGCGGCACAACAAGCAATCGACAACGGCGACGCGGTGGTTGTCGGCGTCAACCGCTATCAGGACGCGACCGCTCCCCTGGCCGACGTGTTTCGCGTCGATCCGGACGTCGAGCGCCAGCAGGTCGAGCGTGTGCGCGCGGTAAGATCGAGCCGCAGCGAACGCGAGTGGCGAAGCGCACTCGTTGCGGTCGAGGCGGCCGCGCGCGGGGGCGACAATCTGGTGGCACCAATCACCGATGCGGTCGGGAAACGGGCGACCCTGGGCGAAATCGCCGACGCCCTGCGACGCGTCTTCGGCGAGTACGAACAACAATGAGACCGGTTGTACTTCTTGCTGGGAATGGTGACGAAAACTAAACCCGGTTTCTTGCTCGACGTCCGCAATCTGACGGTCACCTTCGGCGCTGTGACGGCGGTCGACAACGTTTCCTTTCAGCTTTCTGCCGGCGAAACGCTCGGCCTGGTGGGCGAGTCAGGCAGCGGCAAGTCGGTCACCGCGTTTTCGATTCTGCGTCTCGTCCAGCCTCCGGGACGAATCACCGGTGGATCGATCGTGTTCGAGGGACGCGATCTGCTGACGCTCTCGGAGCGCGAGATGCGCGAAATCCGCGGCGCACGCATCTCGCTCATCTTTCAGGAGCCGATGACGGCGCTCAATCCTGTGATGCGCGTCGGTGACCAGATCGCCGAAGCGCTGACGGTGCACGGCATGGCGTCGCGCGCGGAGGCGCGCCGGCGCGCGGAGGAATTGCTCGATGCAGTGCGCATCCCTGACGCCGGTCGTCGCGCCCGCGACTATCCGCATCAACTGTCTGGCGGCATGCGCCAGCGCGTGATGATCGCGATCGCACTCGCCTGCCGGCCACCGCTCATCATCGCCGACGAACCGACCACCGCGCTCGACGTCACGATTCAGGCGCAGGTCCTGGAACTCTTACGCGAGCTCAAGGCGCAATTCAATCTGGCGCTGCTCCTCATCACCCACGACTTCGGCGTCGTCGCCGAGATGGCCGACCGCGTCGCCGTCATGTATCGTGGGCGCGTCGTCGAAGAGGGACCGGTCCGGCAGATCCTGCGCTCGCCGGTGCACGAATACACGCAGCACCTCCTCGCCGCCGTCCCGGGCAGGAAATGAACCATGCCGCTCCTCGAAGTGCGCCGCCTCGTCAAGCATTTCGTGCGCAAGCACGGGCTCTTTCAGCCGCCGTCAATCGTTCGCGCGGTCGACGATGTGAGCTTCTTCGTCGAAGAAGGAGAGATGTTCGGTCTGGTCGGCGAATCGGGAAGCGGCAAGAGCACGACCGGTCGCTGCATTCTCCGACTGATCGAGCCGACGTCGGGGGAGGTGTTGTTCCGCGGCGAACCCGTGCTGCAATTCTCGAAAGCGCGCATGCGACTGGCGCGACGGGACATGCAGATCGTCTTTCAGGATCCGTACTCGTCGCTCAATCCGCGGATGCGTGTCGGCGACATTGTCGAGGAACCGCTGGTGATTCACAGGCTCGGGACGAACGCCGAGCGACGACGGCGCGTTGAGGAACTATTCGAGCTGGTCGGCCTCGAGCGCACGCACCTTGCCCGTTATCCGCACGAGTTCAGCGGCGGGCAGCGCCAGCGCATCGGCATCGCTCGCGCACTGGCCCTCAACCCGGCGCTCATCGTCGCCGACGAAGCCGTGTCCGCCCTTGACGTGTCTATTCAGGCGCAGGTGGTACGGCTGCTCGTCGATCTGCAGCAGCGACTGAAGCTCACGTATCTCTTCATCGCCCACGATTTGCGGCTGGTCGAAGACATCTGCACGCGTGTGGCGGTGATGTATCTTGGAAAGATCGTCGAGCTGGCCGATACAAAGTCGTTGTTCGTCTCGCCCAGCCATCCCTACACGCAAGCACTCCTCAGCGCGGTGCCCATGCTCGATCCCGACGCCCCGCGGCAACGCATCGACCTCGATCCCAAGTCCTTCGATCGCGAGGCGCCGCTGCGCGAGGTCAGCGAGGGACACTGGGCCGCAATCTGAAATCCCAAATCCCAACGGGCCGAGGCGAGCCGCTGAGATCGGGATTCGAGCTGAGGTCTTGGGGGTTGGGATTTGGGATTTGGGATTTGGGATTTGGGATTTCGGATCAGGCTGCCTTCCGCTCGTCTTTCTCCACCTGGCCGTCGCGCACGTGAATGATGCGATTCGCGAAGGCGGCAACGTCGGCTTCATGCGTAACGAGCACGATCGTGTTGCCGGCCTGATGCAGTCGGGCGAACAGGGCCATGATCTCGGTGCCGGTCTTGCTATCGAGGTTGCCGGTCGGTTCATCGGCCAGCAGGATGGAAGGATTGTTGACGAGCGCGCGCGCGATGGCGACCCGCTGGCGTTGACCGCCTGACAGCTCGTTGGGGCGATGCGTCATGCGTTCACCGAGCTCCACTTTCTGCAGCGCGGTGCGGGCGCGCTCCTGCCGCTCGCGCGCGGGCACACCGGCGTAGACAAGCGGAAGCTCGACGTTCTGGAGCGCTGACGCACGCGGCAACAGGTTGAACGTCTGGAACACGAACCCGATCTCCTCGTTGCGAATCCGCGCCAACTCGTTGTCGTTCATCGTGCCGACCTGCTTGCCGTTGAGGAGATACGTTCCTTGGCTTGGCGTATCCAGGCAGCCGATCAGGTTCATCAACGTGGACTTGCCTGAACCTGACGGTCCCATGATGGCGACGTATTCGCCGCGTTCGATCTGAATGGAGACACCGCGGAGAGCGTGGATCTCCTCGGATCCCATGACGTAGGTCTTCCACAAGTCGCGCGTTTCAATGAGGGCCATGCGGTGATTCGGGTCGGCTCTTTGGCTTCGCGCCTTCGGCTTTCGCCGCGTCACAGTTTTTTACGAGGAGGCGTTGGCGTTCGTTCCGGGGAGGGTCCGCAGCCGCGAGCATACACAAAAACCTTCGTGAGCTTCGTGTTATCGCAAAGCGACCTTCGTGGTCCGGGCTCGACTCAGGCGAACTGCCGCTTGGAAGCCGGAGCTCTTCAAACGCTCTTCAGCCGCTTGACCAACGATTTGACCACAGATGGCGCGTCCATCGGGATATGGGCGTGCCAGCTGCGCGAATTGACAGGGACGACGACCATCTTGCCGCCCGTGGGTGCCGGTTTCGACCGTTCTTTCTTGATCGCCGCCGCCAGTTCGCCGGCCGGCGCGACGACCGGACCGACCACGAACACGCACAGGTCACGCTGCTGATTGACGTGGGTGCGAGCCGCGAGTCCCCATGTTTCGGCGATGGCGGCGGCATCGACCTGAGGGACGACGCGGCCAAGCACGCGCGGCGGATGCTTCGCGAAGAAACCAGTCTTGGCTGGCGCACACGCGACGTCGAATCCGTTGACCGCGGTCTGATCGTGAGGCCCGAACTCCGCTTGCAGGGCGTGCCGGAAGCGCAGGACCGTCGCCCGACGAAGCACCTCACCCGCGTCACCGCACTGTTCCGCAGCCTCGGTGAAGGTCGGCGCATCGACCGCACCCGAGTGCGCGTGCGTATCAGCAGGCGCGGACGGCGCCTCATCGGACGCAGGCGGCCGCGTTTCGTGCCGTTCTGCAGCATCAGGCTTGAGCGTCGTCGGCTCCGGGAGGTGCGCAATACGCTCGTCGTACTCGGCGCGTGCTGCTGGATCACCAAGCGTCTTGTACGCCTGCGTCAGCACGGCCGCCTTCGACGCCGCGATCTCCTGGAACTCGGCTCCGAGGTGCTGGACCTTGTCCGGATGGTATTTCGCGATTTCCCTGCGGAACGCGTGCTTGACGTCGTCGAACGATGCCGTTCGCGGCAGGCCGAGCAGCTCGTAATAGGTCGGGCTCATCGGCTGCATGCCGCCTTACTTCTTGAATTCGGCGACGTTGGCAGCGGGCAGCTCGCGCAGATTGCGATGCGCGCGCAGCTTGCGGTTCGCGCCAAACCGCCGGGAGCCGTCGTCGGCGTTGACGGCGCAATACGGACAGTAGCGCCAGCCGGCCTGCAGCGGTCGCTGGCACTGCGGACAGCCGCCCCCGACGCGATGGCCGCACGCCGGACAGGCGACAAAGTCATGTCCAAGCCCGGTTCCGCAACCCGGGCACTTCGGTCTCGACTCGCGCACTTCGGTTACCACGCGCAGGAGTTCTTCCGCCGTGGTGATGCCTGCCTTGACTTTGGCCAGGCCGTCTTCGCTGAGCGACGTCATGCCGCCGGCGAAGGCGGCGTCCCGCAGGTGTGCCTCGGTACCACGCTGCGCGATGATGCGGCGCAGCTTCTCGTTGATGTGCATCACCTCGTAGATGCCGACCCGGCCGCGATAGCCGGTGTGATTGCAATGATCGCAGCCGACCGGTCGATAGAACGTCAGCGCCGCCGCTTCGTCCTCGCCGATGTTGAGCGCATGCAGCGTCTCGCCGTCCGGTGCATACGGCCGGCGACAACTGGTGCACAGACGCCGCATGAGGCGCTGCGCCACGATCCCGATCAGCGCCGACGCCGACACGTATGGTTCGATGCCGATGTCGGTCAATCGCGTCACGCATGAGGGCGCGTTGTCCGTGTGCAGCGTGGACAGCACGAGGTGACCGGTCTGCGCCGCCTGCATCGCGATCCGGGCGGTGTCCTGATCGCGAATCTCGCCTACGAGAACGACGTCGGGATCCTGGCGGAGGATCGACCGCAACGCGTTGGCAAACGTCAGCTTGATCTTCTCGTTGATCTGCGTCTGGTTGACACCTGGAATCTGGTACTCGACGGGATCTTCGATGGTGACGATGTTGGTGCGCTCCGACTTCACCGCGGTGAGCGCAGAGCACAAGGTCGTGGTCTTGCCCGACCCGGTTGGACCGACGACCAGAATCATCCCGTGCTGATGGCGGAGGAAGAACTTCAGCTGCTCGAGCATGTCGCCGGTGAGTCCGAGCTCCTCGAGCGGCGGCACACCCTTACGGTGATCGAGCACGCGCAGCACGATCTTCTCGCCGAAGATCGTGCGCAGCGTGGAGGCGCGGAAGTCCACCGACTGCCCATCCTCGGCCGTCGCCCGGACACGGCCATCCTGCGGCAGGCGCTTCTCCGCGATGTCCATCCCGCCCATGATCTTGAGGCGGGCCACCAGCCCTTCATGGACCCATTTCGGCAGGTCCATCACCTCTTTGAGCATGCCGTCGAGGCGGTGCCGCACGATCACGTTCGATTCGGTCGGCTCGATGTGGATGTCCGACGCGCGGCTGCGCAGCGCGTTCTTGATGACGAGTTCGACCAGGTCGATGATCGGCGCCGTGTCGGCGGAGTCGCCGGCCCCGCCGGCCTGCTCGAACACATCGTCGTCTTTGCGACCGGCTAACCCGTTGCCGGCATCGCCGATCGGCGCCAGCGCGCCACCCGATTCCTGTGCTCCTGGCGTGGCCGTCGGTCGCGCCGCGGTTGGCCCGCCGACCACGGCACCCGTCGGTCCGACGCGGGCCAATGCCTTGTCCGGATACGAGGCGTGAATGGCGTCGACGATCTCCGCGCGCGTGGCGACCACTTGCTTGATGCGGTAGCCGGTCTGAAACTCCAGGTCCTGGACCAGCGTAAACAGCAGCGGATCGGACATCGCCACCGTCAGCAGGTTCTTCTCGACGGCGATAGCGATGCAGGTGCGCTTAAGGGCGACCTCTTTCGGAATCAGGGCGACCGCGGCGGGGTCGGGCGGATTTTCCGCGAGATTCACATAGGTGAACCCGAGCTGATACGAGAGGGTCTTCGCAATCTGACGTTCGGTTGCCAGGTTCAGGCGCACCAGGACCGAGCCGAGACGCTCACCGGAGCGTTTGTGCTCGCCAAGCGCCGACTGCAGATCGGTTTCGGTGATCAGTCCCGCCTGAACAAGGCATTCACCGAGTTTCTTTCGCACCCTTCCTGTTCCCTTCTCGTCCTGCTCGTCCTTCTTAGAACTTCGGCATCTCGGCCCAAAACTGAAGGAGAAGATCGCAGATTGCACGCCCTCGCCCATGTGGCCTCGGGCCGTTGCCGCCGATAGCCAAGACGTGCCACACCAAGGCGAGCTGCGGCTCCGCATTGCCCGCATCATCGAAGAACGCACCGACACGATCCTGAACGACAGTCTGGGGCTGTTTCCGCCACAAGGAGGCAAAGCCACCGACGCAGAGACGCTCACGCGCGTTGCCGATCTCGTCGTGCGCACGTTCGCCGGAGCGATCCGCACCGGCAGTGTCGACGCCCGCAGCGGCAATGTCGTCGGACTGCAGCGCGTCGTCGGTGAGAAACATCTGCCCGTCAATCAGCTCTTTGGCGTGGCGTATGTGATCGAACGCGCCGCGCTCGACGAGCTCGCGCTCGATGCGATGATCGGGGTGACATCCGATACCTGGCCGGAGGTCGGACAAATTGTCCGGCGCGCCTCGCTCGATCTACTCAGCGGCTTCGCCGAACGACTGTCACAGGATGCCGTGCACGGCGCCGTCAGCGACGCATTGACGACACTGCACACGAGACAGGTGATGATGGCGGTGCTGGATAAGGAGATTCAGCGCTCCGAGCGATCTGGTCATCCGTTCGCGCTGATCCTGTTCGACGTCGATCGTCTCGGCGAGATCAACGAGGCACACGGTTTCGCCTTCGGGGATCGCCTGCTCGAACGGATCGGCATCGTGTTGCACAACTACTTCCGCGAGCAGGATTGGGTATGTCGGGCTGGTTCTGATGAATTCGCGGTCCTGCTGCCGGAAACACCGCTCGGCCACGCGGAGTTGCTCGCCGAACGGGTGCGAGTGACCGTTCGGGACCGTCTGGCGCTGCGCGACTACCGCACGGAAGAGCAGGTTATGGTCACGGTATCAGCGGGCGTGGTACTCGTCGAGGCCGTCGACTCGAGCGTCCAGGCTGCACAGCTTGTCATCGAGGCGGAACAGGCCGTGCTCCGGGCCAAACATGCTGGTCGCAATCGAGTGGTGCGAACCGCAATCAACGTCCGCAGCACGGCGCATCCGCGCCGATGATCCCGAGACGCAGAAGTCCCAACTCCCACCCTTCCTAACCAAATTCCAAGTTGGGAATCAGTGCTCCTCCTGATACTGCTCCTTTAGCTTCGCCACGACATTCGGATCCGCCAGCGTCGTCGTATCCCCGAGTGTCTTCCCCTCGGCGATATCGCGCAGCAGCCGGCGCATGATCTTGCCGGAGCGGGTCTTGGGCAGGTCCGCCGCGAAGATGATGTCGTCGGGACGCGCTATCGCGCCGATCTTCTTGACGACGTGATCCTTGAGCTCGGCGATGAGCCTCTCCGAGGACTGCGATCCTTCCTTCAACGTGACGAACGCGGCCACCGCCTGCCCTTTGATCTCGTGCGGTCGTCCGACCACCGCCGCTTCGGCAACCTGCGGGTGATCCACCAGCGCACTCTCCACTTCCATCGTTCCGATCCGATGGCCGGCGACGTTCAGCACATCGTCCACCCTGCCGAGCAGCCAGAAGAAGCCGTCGGCGTCGCGCTTCGCGCCGTCACCGGTGAAGTAGACGTCGGGAGTCCAGCGGCTCCAGTACTGCTTCACGTAGCGCTCGGGATCGCCATAGATGCCGCGCAGCATCGCTGGCCACGGGCGCGTCAACGCCAGCAGCCCGCCACCCGCGCCTTCGATGCTGGTACCGTCGGCATTCTTGATTTCGGGCTTGATGCCGGGAAATGGCCGCGTGGCCGATCCGGGCTTGGTGTTCGTGATGCCGGGGAGCGGGGTGATCATGATCGCGCCCGTCTCGGTCTGCCACCATGTATCGACCACCGGACAGCGCTCGCCCCCGATATAGCGGTGATACCAGACCCACGCCTCCGGGTTGATCGGTTCACCGACCGATCCAAGCAGCCGCAGGCTGGACAGGTCTCGCTTCGACGGCCACTCGGTGCCCCAGCGCATGAACGCACGAATCGCGGTCGGTGCCGTGTAGAAGATTGTCACACCGTAGCGCTCGACGATTTGCCAGAGGCGATCCTTGGCCGGCCAGTCCGGCGCCCCTTCGTACATCACGACGGTTGCGCCATTGGCGAGCGGACCATATACGACGTAGCTGTGACCCGTCACCCATCCGATGTCGGCGGTGCACCAGTACACGTCTTCATCTTTCAGATCGAACACCCACTTCGTCGTCGCATACGTTCCGGTGAGGTAACCGCCCGTCGTGTGGATGATGCCCTTCGGTTTTCCTGTCGTGCCGGACGTGTACAGGATGTACAGCATGTCCTCCGCGTCCATGCGCTCGGGCGCGCAGACGTACGACTCCTCCTGCATCAGGCGGTGATACCAGTGGTCCCTACCTTCCGTGACGTGCACCGGCACCGGTGAGCCGTCGAGTCGCTGAACGATGACGACGTTCTGAATCGACGGCGTGTCCTTGAGCGCCTCGTCGGCCATCTGTTTGAGCGGCACCACCTGCCCGCGCCGCCAGCCGCCGTCAGCGGTGACGAGCAGTTTCGCCTGCGCGTCGTTAATGCGGTCGCGAAGCGAGTCTGAACTGAAGCCGCCGAACACGACTGAGTGCACCGCGCCGATACGCGCGCACGCGAGCATCGCGATGGCAAGCTCCGGAATCAGCGGCAGATACAACGCCACGCGATCGCCGCGCTGCACGCCGAGCGACTTCAGCACGTTGGCAAACTGGTTCACCTGCCGGTAGAGATCGAAGTACGTGAGCGTCCGGCGATCGCCGGGCTCGCCTTCCCAGATGAGTGCCGCCTTGTTCCTGCGCGGTCCGCGCACGTGGCGGTCGACGCAGTTCACGCTGGCGTTGATCGTGCCGCCGACGAACCATTTCGCGTGCGGCGGCTTCCAGTCGAGGACGCGCGTCCACGGCGTGAACCACTCGAGCTCGGAGGCAAACGCCGCCCAGAACGCCTCCGGATCGCGCTCGGCGCGCTCGTACACGCTCTCATCGCCAACGGTGGCCCGGGCACGGAATTCTTGCGGCGGCGGAAACGAACGATCTTCCTGGAGGAGATCCGCGATTTCGACCGGGACTTTGCTGTCAGACATGGCACTACCTTCTGCGCGTGTCGCTACGAGCTACGTGCTCTCGAGGCCGTGCAAGTGTTCACCACGGCCTCCTAGGGCTGCGGTGGAACGGGTGGAGCGATCGCGTCGCCACCGGTCGCCGGTGGCGCGTCGCGCCTGAAAAATGCTGCGCCGATCGCACCACCGGCGGTGGCGAAGATCAAGCCGGCGCACAGGTGGAACAGAAAGCCGAAGATGTATTGAAACGGCGAGGACGCGCGCTCACCGATTCGTTCGAGCATTGCCCGCACGTCAGGCGGCATATCGGTCGCGCCGCGCACCATCTCCTGCACCATGCGCTGTTGCAGCGGCCCCATCACCGTCGCAAGCACGAGCGAGACGAGGACCCACACGAAGGCGCCGACGACGCCCGCCATCAAACCGCTGCCGGCGCCGCGCGCGATCGGCAGCGATCGAGCCCCTTCGTTCTGTTGCTGAAGATAGGCCGCCAGCACGCCACCACCGATCACCCACAGACAGCAGCAGTTGGCGAGGTTGACGATCGGGAGTGCCGACAGCACACCGATGAAGACGCCGCCGAGCAACACCGCTTGAATCATTCGTGATTCGCGAGTCGTGAGTCGTGACTTGGATTTGCGATTCGGTAAATCATGAAATCACGAATCACGACTCACACAGCGGGCCTAATCGTAATATTCGCGGCCCAGGTGGGTGATGAGCTCCTCACCCTGCATGTAGCGCAGCGTGTTCTTCAGCTTCATCAGCTGAATGAACAGATCGTGTTCGGGATAGACCTCCGGCGCGTGCATCGGCGCCTTGAAGTAGAACGACAGCCATTCCTGAATGCCCGCCATTCCGGCGCGCTTGGACAGGTCGAGGAAGAGCGCCGAATCGAGCACGATTGGGGCGGCGAGAATGCTGTCGCGGCAGAGGAAGTTGATCTTCAACTGCATCGGATAGCCGAGCCATCCGAAGATGTCGATGTTGTCCCATCCTTCTTTGTTGTCGCCGCGCGGCGGGTAGTAGTTGATGCGGACGACATGCGTGACGTCACCGTACAACTGTGGATACAGGTGCGGCTGAAAAATGTAATCGAGCGCCGACTTCTTGCTCTCTTCCTTCGTCTTGAACGACTCGGGATCGTCGAGCACCTCACCGTCGCGATTCCCGAGAATGTTCGTCGAGTACCACCCGCGCACGCCGATCAACCGCGCCTTCAGCCCGGGCGCAATGACGGTCTTCATCAGCGTCTGGCCGGTCTTCATGTCGTTGCCGGCGAGCGGTGTTTTCGTCCGCGACGCGAGATCGAGCAGCGCGGGAACGTCAGCCGTCAGGTTCGGCGCCGCGTTGGCAAACGGCAACCCTTCACGGATCGCCGCGTAGGCGTAGATCATGCTGGACGGGATCGCGTCATCGCCGCGCTCCAGTCCGCGCTCGAACGCCTCGATCGACTCGTGCACCGCGTTCTGCTTCATGAACACCTCGGTGCTCCCGGTCCAGATCATGACGAGACGATCGCACCCGTGCGCCTGTTTGAAGGCGCGAATGTCGGCGACGACCTGTTCGGCGAGATCGCGCTTGTTCTTGCCCTTCTTGACGTTTGGGCCGTCGAGCCGTTTGACGTAGCGCTGGTCGAAAACGGCCGGCATCGGTTTGACGGCCTCGAGCTCGCCGCGGACCTGCTCGAGCTGCCCCGGATCCAGCACGCCTGCCGTGCCCGCCGCCGCGTAGCAGTCTTCCTCGAAGATGTCCCAGCCGCCGAAGACGAGATCATCGAGCGCGGCCAGCGGCACGAACTCCTTGATCTTTGGCGCCCGGCCTTCGGTGCGCTTGCCGAGACGGATCGTGCCCATTTGCGTCAGCGATCCGATCGGCTGCGCCAGCCCCTTGCGAATGGCAAACACGCCGGCAATCGTCGTCGTGGCGACGGCGCCCAGACCGACGAGCAGCACGCCGAGTTTGCCTCGTGCGGGAGCGATATCAACTGGTGGAGTCACAGCCGGCCACTATATCAGCGGGGGTTGGTGGGCGAAAATAGCGGCCAGCGTATGCGCTTGTAACTTTTGCGTGGGCCGGTCGTTCTTCGGCCCCCGGCGGTCGTCGAAAAGCTGTCGTGCGTAGTACAGGTTCAGTGGAGACCATCCAGTAGATGCCATTCCTGAGAAAGACTGCCGCGCGCGATCCGTTACCCGTCACGATGAGCGGCGTGCGAATGGGCGAACGACTGCTGCAGGTTGGCGTCAACGACGCGCGGCTGGCCGGACAGCTGGCGGCAAAGGTGGGCCTGAGCGGCCATGCCGCGATGATCGTGGCCGATGAGGCCGCGGCCACTCGTGCGCGTGCCGGGATCGCCGACGCGGGTGGTCTCGTCGACCTCCACGTCACACGTCTGGATACGCTGCCGTTTCCGCCGGAGAGCTTCGACGCGATCGTGGTCCACAACATGGACAATCTGATCGCGTCGCTGGATCGCGCGCAGCGGGCGGCGACCATCACCGAATGGCGGCGCACGCTTCGCGTCGGCGGTCGCATCGTGGTTATCGAATCGGGAGCGCGCACCGGCATTGGTGCGCTGCTGCGGCCCGGTCCCAAACCCGATGCCGAGTACGACGGCAACGGAGGCACCGTTGCCGCGCTGGAAGCAGGTGGCTTCCGTCCCGTGCGGCTGCTCGGCGAGCGTGAAGGGTTCAAATTTATCGAGGGCCTCAAGACGATTGGGTAGGCCAACATTCGCGATCGTCGGCGCCGGCCTCGGCGGTTTGACCGTTGCCGCCACGCTGCGGCAGGCCGGACTCGAGGTGCAGGTCTACGAGCAGGCGTCACGCTTCACGCGCATCGGTGCTGGCATCCAGATGATGCCGAACTCGATGAAGGTGCTGCGGCGTATCGGCGTCGAAGCGCTCGTGCGCGAGTCGTCATTCGAGCCGTACTCGCACCTGAATCGACGCTGGGACACCGGCGAGGTGATGCGCGAGCTGCCGATGCCGGAGTCGCTCTTCGGCGCGCCGTATCTCTGCATGCATCGCGGCGATCTGCATCAGGCGCTGCTCGAGGTGTTGCCTGGCGAGATCGTGCATCGTGGAAAGAAGCTGATTGGTCTCGGTCGGCGCCGAGCGTCGGTCTCGCTCCATTTCGAAGACGGCACCTCTGCTCACGCAGACGCGGTGATTGGTGCCGACGGCGTGCACTCGCTCGTGCGCGACATCATCGTCGGTCCGGACGAACCGATTCACAAGGGGCGCATCGCGTATCGTGCCGTGTTTCCGTCGGCGTTGCTGGGCGGCAGGGACGTCGGTCGATCGCGGACGAAATGGTGGGGCATCGATCGGCATATCGTCATTTACTACACGAGACGCGATCGCAGCGAGATCTACTTCGTCACCAGCGTGCCCGAACCGGCCGAGTGGCTCACGTGCGAGTCGTGGTCGGCCAAGGGCGAGGTCCGTGAATTGCGCCAGGCGTACGAAGGATTTCATCCGGAGGTCCGCGCCGTTCTCGATGCCTGCCCCGATTGCCACAAGTGGGCGATCCTCGAGCGGGAACCGCTGCCGCGCTGGAGTGATGGGCAAGTCGTCCTGCTGGGCGACGCGTGCCATCCCATGACCCCCTACATGGCACAGGGTGCGGCAACCGCCATGGAAGATGCCGCGATTCTGGCGAGGTGTGTCGCCGATGTGAACGGGGACGATCTTCCCGGCGCCTTCGCGCGCTACGAAGCCCATCGAAAGCCGCGGACGGCGAAGATCCAGGCGATCTCGAGCGCGAACACGTGGATGAAGGGCGGAGACGACGACACGTCGTGGCTGTATGGCTATGACGCGTGGACCGTGCCGCTGACGCCATCCGAGGCGTTGCCCCGATAGTCATGGACGCTGCGGCGCGGAGCGGACCGGTGACGAACGCTGCCGCGGACGATCTCATCGCACGACTCGAGACCGTTCCTTTCACGCGGTGGCACGTGCGCCCGCGAATCCTGATGGGCAGCGCGACCTTCTTCGACGCGTTCGATGCGCTGTCGCTGGCGTTCGTGCTGCCGGTGCTCGTGCAGCGCTGGACCATGACGGCCTCGCAAGTCGGGTGGCTCATTGCCGTCGGCTACGTCGGTCAATTCGTCGGAGCGCTTCTCTTCGGCGCAATTGCCGAGCGGGCCGGGCGCATCCGCAGCGCGGCTGGCGCAACGGCCCTGATGTCGATGATGAGCATCGCGTGCGCGTTCACCGGAAGCTTTTCGTCGTTGCTGGTGCTGCGGCTCGTGCAGGGGATCGGTGTCGGTGGTGAAATGCCGGTGGCCGCCGTCTACATCAACGAGCTGTCGAAGGCGCGCGGCCGCGGCCGTTTCTTTCTCCTCTACGAGTTGATCTTTCCGATCGGATTGATGATGACGGGGCAAATCGGCGCGCTGGTCGTGCCGGCCGTTGGCTGGCAGATCATGTTCCTGATCGGTGGTATTCCCGGTCTTGCGATCGCATTGCTGCTGCTTGGTCTGCCGGAATCACCACGCTGGCTCATCTCGAAAGGCCGCCTGAACGAGGCGGAGCGGATCGTGAGGGAGATCGAATCGACCTTCGCCAAGGGTGCGGCGGACAGCCGCGTCGCGCGCAGCGTGGAGGTGCAGGCGAGCCCGCAGTCCGCACCCACTCCGACTGCCGTCTCACGGCCGCGGTGGTCCGAGCTCGTGTCAACGCACTATCGGAAACGGACGCTCGTCGTGTGGGCGCTGTGGGCAAGCGCCTACTTCATCACCAATGGCCTCAACAACTGGATGCCGACGCTCTACAACCGCGTCTACCACCTGCCGCTGAACGAATCATTGCGTGCGGCGACGTTAACCAATGTCGCGCAGGTCGCGTTGCTGCTTGGCTGTGCCTTCGTCATCGACCGTCTCGGCCGGCGCGCATGGACGGGCGCCGCGTTTGGTGTCGGCACGGTGCTGCTCCTGGTCCTCGGTGCCTACGCCGCGCAATCGGTGATGGCGGTGATCGCGCTCGTCACCATCGCTTACGGAGTAGTCGGGTCGGTCAACGCCGTCTTGTATCTCTACACACCGGAGATCTATCCGACGCGGATGCGGGCGATTGGAACCGGCGCAGCGACCTGCTGGCTGCGTCTGGCGTCCGCCGTTGGTCCCGTGCTGGTTGGATATCTGGTCGCCGCACGCGGTCCGGCAGCCGTGTTCCTGATGTTCGCGGCCGCGGGGTTGATTGGCGCCTTCGGGGCTGGAGCAATGCTCGAAACCCGCAACCGCAGACTCGAGGAGATCGCCCCATAGCAGAAGGCACCAGGAATCCGGAATCCAAGGACCTCATCCCTGGACCGGCCCTGAATCGGGATTCCTGATACCTGATTCCTTCTGCGGACAACGCGCGTCCACAGCGAACCACAACTCCCGCCATTTCAGCACGATCAGGCCTGATTCGGTATGCTGCAGCAGGCAAGGAATTTGCCGCGGTCAGCCGCACAGTCATGTTTCCGGCTTCTGAAGTTTTCACCGAACGTGAGATCGCTCGCGCTGCCGGCGTATCCGAACGGGTAGTTCGCGCCCGCATTGCGGCGGCCCGCCTGCAGCCGATTGCCGGAACTCCTCGCTTCTTCAGCTCAACCGATGCGCTTCATCTGACCCGAGCACTGCGACCCAAGGACATCGCGGCACCGCAGCCGGCGACACCGATCTTTTCAGCTCTCCCCGGCGGTTCGGCGCATCGCCGGCGGACTCCGGCGTTGGTGTCGTTGTCGGTACATTCGCTGCTCCTCGCGCTCATTCTGTTGTGGACGGCTGGACCAACGGAGACCGTCACGACCGTCGAAGCCATCGATCCTCCACGGATGGTGTTTCTCGTGACCCCCGGGCCGGGAGGCGGTGGCGGTGGCGGCGGGATGCGCGCGCCGTTGCCGGCGCCTCGAATCGAGCGTCGTGGGCCCCCGCGTCCCCGCGTATCGGTGCCTCTCGTCAAACCGGAACCGGTCGTGACCACGGCGCGAAAGGTCGAGGAGCCGCCGAAGCCGACGCCGGCGGTCGCCCCCATCGAGCCAAAGCCCGTTGAACGGCCGCCCGACCCGTTGCCGTCGCGCGTCCTCGTTGCACCGGTTGTCGAAACGGCCGCCAACGCCCGTGACCGCGAAGGCGTGATCGAGCATCCGCGGGGCGACGCAAACAGTCAGGGCTCGGGCATCGGCGGGGGCGCCGGGTCCGGGCAAGGCACGGGCAATGGTGAAGGACTGGGTGCGGGAATCGGCGATGGCTCCGGCGGCGGCACTGGTGGCGGACCGTATCGTCCCGGCAGCGGCATCGAACCGCCACGCCTGCTTCGCGAGGTGAAGGCGGAATACACCGAAGAAGCGCGTCGCCGCGCGATCAGTGGCGATGTCGAGCTCGAAATCGTCGTGCGGCGCGATGGCAGTGTGGGCGACGTCAGCGTGCTGAAAGGTCTTGGCGCGGGTCTCGAGCAGCGGGCGATCGCTGCGGTCCGCCAGTGGCGGTTTGCACCCGCGCGTCGTCGGGGTGAGCCGGTGGACGTGATCGTCGAGGTTGCGGTGGAGTTCACGCTGCGCTGATAACTCCCAACTCCCCAATCTCCAACTCCCAAACCTCGGAGTTGGAAGGGAACGTTGGGAGTTGGCTCCGGCGAAGAGGGTCGGGCGTTGGGGGGTTTGACTATGGTGCTCTTGGTTCTATCGGTTATCTCGTTAATCGCCGCAGCGGTGGTCGCGGTGTTCGCCTGGTCGATCGTTCGCGAGGATCGGCAGCGATCGGCCGCGCGCGTGGCGGCGCTCGCCTCCACGGCGCTCGACGACGACGCGGCCATGGTTGCCGTGCACGACCGGTCTGAAGGCGCCGCGTCCGATTCGACCTTCGACGAGCGCGCGCCGTCGCTGATCTCGGCCACACGGCCATCTGCGGTTCAGGGTCATCCACTCGTCAAGGTCGCCGTCGGCGTGGTGATGTCGATCGCGCTGATCGTCTTCATCGCAATGAGCGGGGAGCGCCACCAGGATCCCTCCGCCGCGCCGATCACTGTTGCGGCGAGGCAGGATGGCGCGCTCGAGTTGCTGTCGATGCGCCATGAGCGCGAGGGCGACACATTGTCGGTCACGGGGCTGGTCAGAAATCCAGGCGGGAGTGCGGCTCGCGGCATCATCGCCGTGGTGTTTGCCTTCGATCACGCCGGGAACTTCGTCGCCAGCGGACGCGCACCGCTCGATTTCGTGACGCTCGCGCCAGGCGATGAATCGCCGTTCCACGTCACGATTCCGAACGTCAGCGACGTGGGTCGCTATCGGGTCAGCTTCCGCACGGAGAGCGGCGTGGTTCGTCACGTCGATCGGCGAGCGGCGCTGCAGGCATCGGTCCGGTGAGGTTGAAGACCATGGGAAACATATCGCGCCTGGCTGTCCGAAGCGCGAAGCGCGGCGGCGGCCGTGCATCCGTCGCCGCCGTCGCCGTGCTAACAGCGGTCATCACGTTGAACGCGCAGTCCGAGGACGGCTTCCGGTTCAAGAGCGGCGTCGAGCTGGTCAACGTGACGGCAACCGTCACCGATCGAGACGGCCGTTTCGTAAGCGGTCTGCGCAAGGAGGACTTTACCCTCTACGACAACAACGAGCGTCAGGAGATCGCCCAGTTCAGTAACGAGCGCGTCCCGGTCAGCCTCGGCATCCTGCTCGATTCGAGCGGCAGCATGACGCCGGACAAGATGGGCTACGCGCGCGACGCCATCGAGCGGTTCAGCAACGATCTGCTCGGTCGAGACGACGAGCTGTTCTTCGTGGACTTCTCGACGCGGGCGCGCCTCGATCAGGACTGGACGACCGATCGCCGTGCGATCAGCCGTGCGGTGAGCCGCGTCTCGCCAAATGGCGGGACCGCGATGTACGACGCGATTGCCGACGCGCTGCCAATCGCCGCCTCGGGCCGACATCAGAAGAAAGCGTTGCTCGTCATCTCCGACGGCAACGATACCGACAGCCAGATCTCGGTGAGCGAACTGCGACAAGCGATTCGTGAAAGCGAAGTGCTGGTTTACGCGCTCGGCGTCGACGGCAGCGAGATGACGCAGCGGATCACGCAGCCGCCGCCGATCATCAGACCGCCGCTTCCGATTCCGATTCCCTTTCCGATTCCCGGCACCGGTGGACGGCGACGCGGTCGCTTTCCGCAGATCATCGGTGGCGGACCGATTGGTGGGGGGCGCAGGTGGCCGCAAAACGGCGAGCGCGTCAACCCGGACGCGCTGCGCCAGATCACCGACGACACGGGAGGGCGAACGGAGATCGTGCGCGGCTTCGGCGACCTCGACGCCGCCACCGCGCGAATTGCCGACGAGTTGAGCAAGCAGTACTACCTCGGATACGCCCGCGGCGGAGACAAAGATGGTCGCTGGCACGCGATCCGTGTGGAAGTGCGCGATCGCCGGTTGAACGTACGGGCGAGGCGAGGGTACGTCGCGTCGTAAATCCCAAAATCCAGCACCCAACTCCCCACGCGAAACGAGGATTGCCGCCGAGCGACGTGTCGAATTGGAATTGGGGTTTGGGATTTGGAGTTTGGGATTTGGGATTTCACTCGCTATGATGCCGCCTGAGTGTCGCGAGTACTCATCGCGCTTGGGCTGAGCCTGCTGGGCGGCCTGGGCGGGCTCCTGGTCGCCTCCGGCGTCCTCCTCATCAAAGATTCGGCACGCACGCGGTTCATTCCGTGGCTCGTCAGCTACGCAGTGGGCGCCCTGCTCGGCGTCTCGACGCTGAAGATTCTTCCCGAAGCACTCGACCGTGTTCGTCCGAGCGACATTCTGGCAACGCTGCTGATCGGGATCCTGCTGTTCTTCGTGCTCGAAAAGCTCGTGCTCTGGCGTCATTGCCATACGCACGATTGCGAGGTGCACGAAAGCACGGTGTGGACGATCGTGGTGGGAGACGGTTTCCACAACTTCGTGGACGGCGCGGTGATCGCGGCCGCGGTGATGACGTCGATTCCGCTCGGCATCAGCACCGCGATTGCCGTCGCCGCACATGAGATCCCGCAGGAGGTCGGCGACTTCGCCGTGCTCCTGCACGCCGGCTGCTCACGCGGCCGCGCGCTCCTGCTCAACGTCGCCTCCGCGCTGGCAAGCACGGTTGGCGCGCTGGCGGCGATCGCCGCCTTCGACGTCGTTCCTAACCTGCTGCCGTATTTCCTGGCACTCGCCGCCGCGAGCTTCCTCTACGTCGCGATGGCCGACCTGATCCCCGGCCTGCATCGCGGCCGCACCGACGCAAAGGCGTTCCGCCAGATCCTGCTGATCGGCGCAGGTATCGGCACGATGCTCGTCCTTTAATTCAGCACGTCCTCACCGGAGGACGCCGGAACCGCGGGGCCCGACAATCACGAGAAACTCCACGAAAATCACCCCATCGAAAACTGGCAACGTCTTTGCCCCAGCTGGAGGGTGGATGGTGGTTCGTAGGAATGGTGGTTCGTAGCGCCCGTTGCGGTTGGAGCAACCACGAACCACCAACCACCATCCACGATCACGCCGAACGCGTATTGGTTTAAGAGGAGAGACGACCATGTTTGCCAGGTTTATTGCTGCCGCGGCTGCTGTGCTCGCCCTGAGCGCGCCCGCATGGGCAGCCGACAAGGGGAACCTGCAGACCTTCCGTGATGTTCAAAAGCAGGTCCTGACGTATCCCCATTACACGATCTTTGACAGCGTCAACGCCCAGATCGACAACGGCGTGGTGACGCTTACGGGCAAGGTGACGATGCCATACAAGCGCAATGACATCGCCAATCGTGTCGCCAAGCTGGCCGACGTCCAGCAGGTGAACAACAAGATCGAGGTGCTGCCGGTGTCGCAGTTCGACGACGAGCTGCGCCTGCGGATCGCGCGGGCGATCTACTCGAACCCGGCGTTTTCGACCTACGGATCGATGGTCAATCCGCCGATCCACGTGATCGTCGATCGCGGGCACGTCACGCTCGAAGGGGTGGTGCTCAGCGAGGTCGATCGCATGGTGGCGCGGTCGATCGCCAGCTCGTTCCCGGCGTTTTCGGTGAAGAACGACCTGCGCACCGAGGCGGAAGCGAAGGCGGAACTGGAAAAACTCTGAACGCTGGCCACCACGGAGGCCGAATGCGCCACGGAGAACACGGAGAAGAACAATCGGGCTCCGTGGCCTCCGTGGCCCGCGTAGCGCACTCCGTGGTCTCGACTACGAGGGCGACCGCGCCATCTCGGTCTGGTGCGCGCGGCCTCTACGCGCCACCCACCAGATCACCAGCGCAAACGTCAGCGCGGCCGCCACGATCGTCCCGCCAAACAGAATCAGCGTCGAATACAGGATCGACTGCGGCTCCATCTGCACCTGCAGATCGAGCGGCACGCTCTGGAGGCGATCGCGCAGCGGCTGATCCCATTCGAGGATGTTGCCGCGCTGAGTACCGCTCGGTGAGTTGTGCCACGGGATTCGACTCGGAATATGGAGCCGGAACGCGACCAGCTCGTTGCCGGTCCAGCCGACCACAGGCGACGTGGTTCGCACCGACGCCCCAACGCTCTGTCGAAAGGCGACGAGGTCGCCCTTGCGATCGAGTTGATAGTGTGACCAGCTGAAAGGCCCGACGCTGTCCAGCTGCCGGATATCGCGCGCATCAATACTCACGTGCGCGAATCGCCGACCGTGCCGCCGCGACAGGCTGACGCGCGTGACCTGGACTCCCGGGCCGCTGAAGATCGCCCGCAGCCGGCCGCGATCGAGTCGCGCCCGCGGGTCGAGCGGCAAGTCCGCGCCTCGCAACGCGACCAGCGCCGGCACCGACGCGTTGACGTTGATCGTCGCCGTCCCATCCAGCGCGAGATAGATCTCCTCTTCGTACTCGTACTGCTTCCGAAACACGCTGCGGCCCACGCCGCTGCCGCACGCGCTCGCCAGCACCGACACCACGAGGAGCAACAGAAGGAAGCACCGTGGGGTCACTCTCGACATCCACTCGAATGATATCGTGATCGAATGCGCCCCACCTTGTTCCTGATCGACGGCAGCTCGCAGATGTACCGGGCGTATCACGCCTTCCGCGGCAAGGGGCTGTCGAATCAGGAGGGTCACACCACGCACGCCGTCTACGTATTCGTAACGATGCTGCGGAAGCTGATCAACGATCATCATCCGGCCTACATGGCGGCGTCCTTCGATCTCGCCGGCCGCACCTTCCGCGACGACATCGTTGCCGACTACAAGGCCAATCGTGCCGCCATGCCCGACGACCTCGCAGAACAGATCAATTGGGTCCACGAGGCCTGCGAAGCGCTTGGCGTTCCCATTCTCACCGTGCCCGGATACGAAGCCGATGACGTGATCGGCACGCTGGCCAAGAAGGCGGTCACCGATTTCGACGTCGCCATCGTCTCGATCGACAAGGACTTCTTTCAGATGGTCGGCAACGGCGTCCGCGTGTACGACCCGCGCGAAGACGGCACCTGGTTCGATGAGGCCGGCGTGGTGGAAAAGTTCGGCGTCAAGCCGTCGCAAGTCGTCGACGTGCTCGCGCTGGTCGGCGATACAAGCGACAACGTGGCGGGCGTTCCGGGCATCGGCAAGAAAGGCGCGGTCGATCTCGTCACTCAGTTCGGCGGCCTCGATCAGCTGCTCGTTCGCGCGGCAGAGCTGAAGCCGAAACAGCGTGAGGCGCTGGCCACACATCGAACCGCGGCGCTGCAAAGTCGTGATCTGGTCACGATCCGCACCGACGTGCCGGTCGACGTCGACTTCGAGTCGTTGCGCTACCGCGGTGCCTCCCGCGAGCGCTGCTACGAGCTGTTCTCACGCCTCGCCTTCCGAACGCTGGTCAACGAGTACGCGCCGACGGCGGACACCATCGAGAAGGATTACGCGCTTGTCACCACCGAAGACGATCTGCGAACGTTGATCGAGAGCCTGCGCGGGGCCGGCGAGTTCGCGTTGCGCATCCTGCCCGATCAAGCCGCCGCCATGCGCGCGCGCATTGTCGGGATTGCGTTTTCCACGAAGGACCGCCAGGCGCGCTACGTTCCGTTGCGTCATCAGGAGGCCGGCCCGCCCGTCGATCTGCTGTCGGCCGCCACCGGACCCGCGCAACTCGACGAGCGCACCGTGCTCGATGCCATGCGGCCGCTACTGGAAGACGAATCAGTTCGGAAGCTCGGTCACGATCTGAAGTTCGACATGCTGGTGCTGGCGCAGCACGGGATCACGCTGCGCGGGCTCGCCTTCGATTCGATGCTGGCCAGCTACCTGCTCGACGCCACGCGACCGGGTCACCCGCTCGAGGAAACATCGCTCGAGCATCTCGGCTACAAGGCACTGACGGAGGAGGACCTCTGCGGGCGCGGCGTCAAAGCCACGTCCCTCACGCAGCTCGCGCCTGATGCCGTGCTGAACTACGCCGGTGAGCGGGCCGATCTGGCGCGACAGCTCTCGAATCGTCTGGCGCCGCTGCTCGTCACCGACCAACTCGAGCCGGTGTATCGCGAGCTGGAAATGCCGCTCGTCCCGGTGCTCGCCGACATCGAGCGCGCCGGCGTGCGCCTGGATGGTCCAGCGCTGGCGGCGCAGTCGCAACGGATCGAAGAAGAGTTGGGCAAATACTCGGCGCGCATCTACGAGCTGGCCGGAGAGGAATTCAACGTCAACTCGCCAAAGCAGCTCGGTGAGATTTTGTTCGACAAGCTGAAGCTGCCGGCACTCAAGAAAACAGGCAAAACGAAATCGGCGTCAACGGCAGTGGAGGTGCTCGAGGAGCTGGCGCTCACCCACGAACTGCCGCGGCTCGTCCTGACGTGGCGCGGGCTTCACAAGTTGAAGAGCACCTACATCGATGCGTTGCCGCAAGTCGTCAATCCGCAGACCGGCCGTGTCCATACCTGCTTCAACCAGGCGGTCGCGGCCACCGGCCGTTTGAGCAGCGCCGATCCTAATCTGCAGAACATCCCGATTCGGACGGAGCTCGGACGGGAGATTCGCCGCGCGTTCATCGCAGCCCCGGGGCACGTCCTCATCTCCGCCGACTATTCACAGATCGAGTTGCGCGTGCTGGCGCATCTGGCCGGCGAGGAAGCGTTGGCCGACGCGTTTCGCAGCGGCGAGGACATTCACGACCGCACGGCACTCAAGGTCTTTGGACCGAACAGCGGACTGGACAAGTACGAGCTGCGCCGCCGCGCCAAAATCATCAACTACGCATTGCTGTACGGAAAGACCGCGTTCACGCTGTCCAAGGACATCGGCGTCAGCAAGGAGGAGGCGCAGATGTTCATCGACGCCTACTTCGCCGGTTTTCCCCGCGTCCGCGGGTTCATCGACGGGACGCTCCAGCGCGCCCGCGAAACGGGCGTGGTCAAGACGATGTTCGGCCGCCGCCGCCTGGTGCCGGAGTTGAACAGCCGCAACGGCCAGATTCGGGCGCAGGCCGAGCGCGAGACGGTGAACATGCCGATTCAGGGCACCGCCGCCGACATCCTGAAGAAGGCGATGATCGACCTGCACGCGGCGCTGCCGAAGGAGGGGCTTCGCGCCAAGATGATCCTCACCGTCCACGACGAGCTGCTGTTTGAATGCGACCGCAGCGAAGCGGCCGCGGCCGCCGCGGTGGTGCGCGAGCGGATGGAGAACGCGGTGAAGCTGAATGTGCCGCTGACGGTCGACGTCGGGATTGGCGAGAACTGGCGCGACGCGAAATCCTAGTTTCGGCACATCAGGCCCCCTCAGGAACCACGGAGACACGGAAGCACGGAGGCTTTCAAGACCGACTAAAAACTCCGTGTCTCCGTGCCTCCGTGGTTTGTGGCCGCATCGACGTCGCGATTACGCGCGGGTGATCTCGCGAAGCAGCTCCAGCAGTGGGGCGAGGTCCGGCGGAATCGGGTCGCTGATGGCGACCGTTTTCTGACGGCCGCCATCCGACACGGTGACCGTGTAGGTCTGATAATCGGCGGCGCCACGCTTGACCGCGGTCCGCTCCGGCAGATCGAAGAACTGCGTCGACTCGAGGAGCCGGCGAATCTCGTCCTGCCGCTCTCGAGGCAGCCCGCTCACGTCGATCGTTTTTCCGGCGGCAAGGCCCGGAAAAAACGCGATGCCGCCGGTCGTCTTGAACGTGATCTGCACGAGCCCACGCGCCTAGATCGTTATCGCCGGCGCTCCTGACACGGCCACTCCGACGTCCTTCCACGCGCTCACGACGATGGTGTGCTCGACGCCCCCCGTACCGAACAGACGGGCCGCATTGGCCGCCGTCAGCGTCGCGAACCGCTTGAACCCCGAGTTGGCCCGCAGCCGCGGGTCGCGCAGCGTCTCGTACCAGATCCGTCCCGCCTTTTCCCAGGCGTAACCGCCGATGCGCGTCGCGGCCAGATAGAACGCGTGGTTGGGAATACCGGAGTTGATGTGCACGCCACCGTTGTCTTCGTAGGTGCGCACGAAGTCGTCCAGATGCGCCGGTTGCGGATCCTTTCCGAGCACCGGGTCGTCATATGCCGTTCCGGGCGCCTTCATGGAACGCAGCGCGACACCTTGCACGCCAGGAGCCAGGAGTCCTTCGCCGATCAACCAGTCGGCATCGTTGGCCGTCTGGTTACGACGATGCTGCTTGACGAGCGAGCCGAAGACGTCGGACACCGACTCATTCAATGCACCCGGCTGGAAGAGATACGCGAGCTGCGCTTCGTCTTCCGTCACACCGTGGGCGAGCTCGTGGCCGATCACGTCGAGCGCGATCGTAAAGCGATTGAAGAGCTGTCCATCGCCGTCGCCGAACACCATCTGCTGGCTGTTCCAGAACGCGTTGTTGTATCCCCGGCCGAAATGCACCGTCGCATCGAGCGGCAGTCCCTCGTCGTCGATTGAGTTGCGACCGTATGCGCTCCAGAAGAAGTCCCACGTATCGCCGAGGCCATCGTACGCTTCGTTGACCGATACGTCACCTGCTGGCGGATCGCCTTCCCCTCGCACGCGTTGTCCGGGCAGCTGCTGCGTGTGATTCGCTGTGTAGATCGTGCGCCGCCTCTCGCCCGGGTTGGCCATCGTGTCGACTGACGGTGCGGTGGCGAACATCCGCGCCGTGGCGCGAAAGGCGCGCATGGTGGCATCAACCGCCATCGTGTTGGTCGCCATCTCCCGCTGCTCGACGGTGCCGCGCTGTGCGATCGAACGGAGGATGTGCGGAGGCAGGATGCAGAAGATCGAATGTCGCTGGGACGTGTGGCACATGGTGAGCTCCTTACTGCCCGGGGGCGTGATGTCGCTCTGGAGGGCGCAAACGCTACCGCGTTCGCCTCCCACTAACAAGGGGTATAACGCCGGCATGCGGGATGATTAACGTACGGTTGAGGTGAATCGAAGGCCGACAGGTGACGCGGGCGGTCATTCGCGACCGCGCTGGTAAAGGAACGACGCAAACAGCAGCACGAGGCCGACTATCAGGAACGCGACGATCCGGTAGATGCCGGCGAGCGTCGCGAGATCGACGAGAAAGACCTTGGCGACGGTGATGCCGAACAGCGCGATCGCGAAATAGCGGATCGGCGCGTAGTGACGGCGGATGCCGACGGCGATCGCGCCCGCTGCGTAGAGTGCCCACGCCGCAGACAACATCGCTTCACGCGCGACATCGGTCGTGTCACCGCTCAGCGCCTGCACCGCCCAATAAGCGCGGATTTCCGTTGTGATTACCGCGATCGTGAGAGCACTGGCCCCGAGGATCATCACGGCGCGTTCGAGCCGGCCCCAGGACGGATCTTCCCGTTGTCGGACCTGCAGCCGCGCCAACAGATACAGCAGCACCACGAGCAGTAAGCCGGATACCGCACGCGTGTTCGCGAGGACGGCCGCCGAGACGACAGTTTCCTGAACATCGGGTGAGAGCCAGCGGAGAGCGGCAATGACGAGCAGCGCCCATCCCGCCGCCCTGAACCATCGCTCGCCCGCCCGCATCGCGAGCCCGATGACTGCCGCTCCTTCGACGCCCCACATCACCACGACCCACGGTCCCGCGAACTGCACGGCAATGGCGATCGCGAGCAGCGTGCCCGCCACGGCACCCCAGTGCAGCGCCGCACCGCTTCGCCGTGCTCGTACCCACCACGCCACCAGTCCGTTCCACACGGCGAGCGCGACAGCCAGGGCCGCCATCCGGTGAGCCATCCGCGGCTCGAGAAACACGTATAGCGCACCGTACACGCCGAGCCCGTTCGCGTGGACAAGCACGATATCCAGGCGCGTCCACTGATCGCTGTGCAGCGCCGCGAACTGCGCAACCAGGTGGGCGATGTAGACCGCGACGACGGTCGCGACGACTGCCATCAGCGGCGCCGACGGGTACGCGGCGAGCCAGGCGCCGAGTGGAAGAGCGATCCCCGCCCAGGCCGCTGGCCGCAGGACAGGCTGGCGCGCACGTTCGGCGATCAACAGCGTCGCCGTGGTCGCCAGAATCACGTACGTGAGGAACGGTTCGATGTGCGAGAAGAGAATTGCGATCGACAGGATGTGATACCCGATCGGTGCCGCGATGAGCACTTCGGAGGCGCGCCGCGTCTCGCGATCGTCTGAACGGAGCGCCGCGCGCAGAATGATCAGAAACATCGTGCAGTAGAGCGTCAGGAACAGCTCGGTCCGCACCACCTTGGCCGGCGTGTAGAACTCCACCATCCACGCCATCACCGTCATCGACGTGAAGAGGAAGCTGACCAGGTTGAGGTACCACCAATCGCGCCTGAACGCGAGATATGTCGTCGCGGCAATGAGCAGGGCGTCGTACGTGAAGAGGATGCCTTGCGCGTCTTCGCCGCGGCCGACGAGAAACGGCGTAATGAATCCTCCGACGACCGCGACAACCGCGAGCGCAGGCGCGACGTCGCGATCGGCAACCCAGGCGGCGGCAGCGCTGATCACGATCAGCAGCGCAAACGCCGCAGGCGACGAGAGCAGGTGATAGAAGTTCAGCGCCGCATAGACCGAGAGGAACATCGCGACAAATCCCGAGCCGGCGACGATCAACCCGTAGTTTCGATACCCGACGGCGGCGAGTCGCCGGCCGCCGATGACGAGCGCGGCTCCAGTCACCGCACCCAGGAGTACGCGCACCGCGGGGGAGAGCCAGTTGCGATCGAAGGCGTACCGCAGAAAGAACGCGACCCCGAGCAGCAGCACGATCACGCCGGCGTAGAGCAGCCAGCGCTCGCCAATAGCCCGCTCGACGCGGTCGGAAGCGGCCTCGGTTCCGGCAGCACGCTGTGGCTCGTCGAAGCTTCGCGCAACTCGTGCAGGAGCTGCGGCAGGTTCGGTGGCGGGTAGCGACGGAATTTCAGGAACTGTCAGCGGAGGCGGCGGTGGAGTGGCCGGCTTGGGAGCGGCTGCCGGCACCGGGACGGCGGCAAGTTCGGCTGGCGGCGAAGCCGGACCGCCGTCGGAAGCACGGCGATCGGCGGCCAGCTCGCGGATGCGCCACTGCACGTCATCGAGCTCCGACCGCAATCGCGCAAACTGCTGCTCGAGTTTATACAGGCGCGCCTGCCAGACGATCAGCAGGACGATCAGAATCAGAACGAGGAGGAGCATGCAGCCGAGCGGAAGTTATGGGTTGACGGGTCCACTCTTCCACTGCGACTTGATCATGTCCCATTCGGCGCGAAGCGCATTGGTCGCGTCGACCTGATCGCGCGCGGGGCGATTGCGCGCACGTTCCGGAATCAGCGCCTGCGTGACGAGGCGATCGAGATCGGCGCGCAAGGCATCGGCCGATTGCGGCGACAAGGTCGCGCGCACCCACGCGGCGACCGCGGCCGACCACGCGCCATCGAGATCGCCGGCGCCGCGCGCGGCGACGGCCAGCCAGTAATTCGCCGGCGCGCTGCCGGGATCGCGCTGCAGCTCCTCTTCCATTCGCTCGGTGATGCGCTCGAACACGCGCGAGCGGCGCTCCGGCGGCCGACTCTGCGCGTCGCGATCGAGCGCGGTGGCCCACCAATCGAGCAGCATCAGGCGATCGCGTTGCTCGAGCAAGGCGCTGCGACTCAATGCCAGCGCGAACAGCTCCGCCGCCGCGCCGAAGGTCTCCGCCAGATACAACGACTGGCCAAGACCGATCAACAAATCGACCTGGTCGCGCTGGGTGAGCGCCGCAGAATGAACGGCCACCAGCATGTCGCGCGCTTCGACGAGATCCGCGGGCACGCCGCTCTGTCGGTACTTTTCGAGCAGCGCCCGCGCCAGCACCAACGTGGCGGCGTCGCCCGCCTGTGGCAGCCGCCTTGCCACTGCGGCGGCATCGATCGCCCCTTCGTAGTTGCCCGCGTTGTAGAGCATCCGCGCCTTCGCTAACGCCGGCGGCTCCGCGCCACGAACCGACGTCGTCGTGGCCAGCACGAGCCACACGACCATGCAGAGGCTCCCTCTTCGAAGCGCCGAGCGCATCCCGGCATGATTGCTACAATGCGGCCGATGGGTCAACCTGCCAACGAGGCCGTCCGTTGAACAGTGCCGGGCATTGCCCGTTGGCGGGTTGCCCGTTTTCTCTTGCCGCGCTGCGCGCCGCCGGCCGGCGTTGACCGGCAACAGAGTTGAAGGATGAGCGAAGCCTTCGTCGGTCATGACCGGCCCGCCCCGCGGAGCGGGGCAAAGCCAACACTGCAGACTGGCGAGGCCACGCCGGCTCGATGGTCTGAGGCAGGGCCTCGTTAGATCGCTATGCGGGACACGCAACGAGAACAGGACTCACGTTGCCGACCGCATAGCGGTCCCACCGTCGTCGGGCGCGCGGAGCACTCGATCTCGCGCAAGCAGATCGACCCTGACGCGCTCAAGGTGCTGTACCGGCTGCATCAGAACAACTTCATCGCCTACCTGGTCGGCGGCAGCGTCCGCGACCTCCTGCTTGGCCGTCACCCCAAGGATTTCGATATCGGCACCAACGCGCATCCTTATCAGGTCAAACGGCTGTTCCGGAACTGCTGGATCATCGGCCGGCGTTTCCGTCTGGCGCACGTCCGGTTCGGCCCGAAGACGATCGAGGTCGCCACGTTCCGCCGGCAGGTGTCGGCGACGGAGTTGGCGGTGGCCAACGACGCGGACCCGATTCCGCTCGACGCGGAGACTGTCGACGCGGATGTGGACCGCCTGGTGCATCGCGACAACACGTTCGGCACGCCGGAACAGGACGCGTTCCGCCGCGATTTCACCATCAACGCGCTGTTCTATGACATCGCGACCTTCTCGATCATCGACTACACAGGCGGGCTCGAGGATCTCCAGCGCGGGATCGTGCGATCGATTGGTGATCCGGCGGAACGGTTCCAGGAGGATCCGGTACGCATGCTGCGCGCCGTGGCGATGGCGGCACGTCTCGGCTTTCAGATCGATCCTCCGATAGACGACGCGATTGCCGCGCATCGATCGGATATCGCGCGCAGCGCGCCAGCGCGTCTGATCGAGGAGTTCTACAAGCTGCTGCGGTCGGGCGCGGCGGCCGACGCGTTTCGCATGGCGGCGGATCGGCGGCTGCTGGAACCGATCGCACCGGAACTGCAGAACGCCGCAGGCGCGACGCTGTGGGAGTCGTTGGCCGCAGTCGACGCGTATCGGCGACGCTTCGACGCGGCTCCCGACACGCTGACCAACGCGATCCTCCTCGGTTCGATGCTCCTGCCGTTAGGTCACACGCTGCGATCGCTGACGCCGCCAGCCGTCGTTGAACCGGAGTTTCACGCCTCGACCTCGAGCGCCGCTGCGGGCGACGGCGTGCAACGCCGCCGCATCGAGGTGCACAAGGAACCGCGCCTCTCGCTCGGCATCCTGCCGCTGGCACGCCGGGACGTGGAGCGGTTGCGGCAGATCCTCAGCCTGCAGCGCCGCCTGATGGACATGTCGCTGTCCCCCCGTGCCCGACGCGCGCTGATGCATCGCGGTCCGTTCCGCGAAGCGCTGACATGGCTGGAAATTCACGGCCACGCGCCTGACGTGCTCGAGCACTGGCGCGGGTTCATCGAGGCCGCGGGCACCTTCGAGGAGGAGATCGCAGAGGCGCCCATTCGGCGGCGGCGGCGCCGGCGACGGTCGTTTCGACCCCGTTCGCCCCAGTAGATCGCGGCGACAGCCACCCAATCACGAACCACAGAGACACAGAGGCACAGAGGCTTCGTTTCTCTTGCGTTCGAGACAAGTTCGCCAGGCCCAAGATAACTCTGTGTCTCTGTGCCTCTGTGGTTTTGTCGTGGGTGTCAGGCCTACCCTCTCTTGCGTTCGAACTCCCGCATGAACTCCACCAGGGCATCCACTCCGGCCTCGGGGAACGCGTTATAGATCGATGCTCGCATGCCGCCGACGGATCGGTGCCCCTTCAGCCCGTCGAGCCCGTTGGCCGTCGCTTCCTTGTCGAACATCTTCTCGAGCTCCTCGCTCGGAAGTCGGAACGTCACGTTCATCAGGGAGCGACTTTCCTTCTGAGCGGTGCCGCGATAGAAACCGGTGCGATCGACCTCGGCGTAGAGCTTGGCCGCCTTGCGCTGGTTGATTGCGGCAATGCCGGTCAGACCTCCGAGCGATTTCAACCACTTCATCGTCAGTCCGAGGATGTAAATGGCGAAGGTCGGCGGCGTGTTGTAGAGCGAGTTGTTCTCCGCCTGCACCTTGTAATTCATCATCGTCGGCAACACATCGGGGCTGCGCGCCAGCAGGTCTTCGCGAACGATGACGACCGTGAGGCCCGACGGGCCGAGATTCTTTTGGGCACCCGCGTAGATGAGGCCGAAGCGCGACACGTCGACAGGGCCGCTGAAGATATCCGACGAGGCGTCGGCCATCAGCGGAACATCCCCTGTGTCGGGCACCGACTTCCATTCGGTTCCTTCAATCGTGTTGTTCGTCGTGATGTGCGCATACGCGGCGCCAGGCGTGAAGGCAAGCTCGCTCGACGCCGGAATGCGGTTGTACTTGTCGGCCTTGGTCGACCCGGTGATGCTCACCTTGCCGACCTTCTTCGCCTCCTTGATCGCCTTGTCAGCCCACGTGCCCGTGTCGACGTAGTCGGCCGTCGCACCGGCGGAGAGAAAATTCATCGGCACCATCGAGAACTGCAGGCTCGCGCCGCCCTGCAGCATCAGCACGCGGTAGTGCGCCGGGATGCCGGCGAGCTCGCGCATGTCGGCGATCGCGCGATCGAGGATCTCCTCGAAGGTCTTCGACCGGTGGCTGATCTCCATGACCGACATCCCCACGCCGGGCAAGGCGACGAGATCGCGTTGCGCCTCCTCGAGGACGGGCAGCGGCAGTACGGCCGGACCGGCCGAGAAGTTGAACACGCGCGCCGTGGTGGTCGTGGTCATGGCAAACTCCAGCCTCCCGAAACCTCTATTGTGTCGCAGCCGTAGCCTTTCTTGTCCTACCGAAACATAATCGCGGAACGATGCCTACCGTCCGTGAAGTCGTGATGAATCTCTGGCGTGACCTCGGCACGACCACCATCTTCGGAAACCCGGGCTCGACCGAGCTGCCGCTGTTTCGAGACTTTCCCGCCGATTTCCGCTACGTGCTCGGACTGCAGGAGTCGATCGTCGTTGGCATGGCCGACGGTTACGCGCAAGCGACCGGAAGCGCCGCGGTGGTAAACCTGCATTCGGCGGCGGGTGTCGGGCACGCGATGGGCAACATCTTTACGGCCTGCCGGAATCGAACACCCCTGATCATCACTGCCGGTCAGCAGGCTCGCTCGATCCTTCCCTACGAACCGTTCCTCTTCGCAGACGAACCGACCGAGTTGCCGAAGCCGTACGTCAAGTGGAGTAACCAACCGGCTCGCGCGGAGGACGTTCCGGGCGCGCTCGCGCGTGCCTACTATCTCGCGATGCAGGAGCCGTGCGGCCCGACGTTCGTGTCGATTCCCGTGGACGACTGGGATCGCACGACCGACGTCGTGCCACCGCGAACCGTGAGTCGAACGCTGCATCCCGATCCGGCCATGGTGAGCAGGATTGCAGAGAAGCTGGACGCGAGCACACGCCCCGCCATCGTCGTTGGCCCGGGCTCCGATCGCGATGGTGCGTGGGACGACGTTGTGTCGTTGGCTGAGAAGCACGAAGCGCTCGTCTGGGTCAGTCCGATGTCGCCACGCTGCAGCTTCCCGGAGCGGCATCGATTGTTCGCGGGATTTCTGCCGGCGATCCGCGAGCAGATCGTCCAGCGCCTGCAGGGGCACGATTTCATCCTGGCGCTCGGCGCGCCGGTGTTCACCTATCACATCGAAGGATTCGGCCCGCACGTGCCCGAAGGAGCCGAGCTCGTTCAGTTGATTGGCGATCCCGCCGTCGCCGCGTGGACGCCGCTCGGCACCGCCATGGTGTGCAACGTGCGGCACGGCGTGCGCGCCCTCCTGCAACAGAGCAACCCACCGCACCGGTCGACGGCGTGCGGACGATCCGCTCCTGCGCGCGTGAGCGATGACCGCACCATCTCGATTGCCTATCTGATGCAAACGCTCGCCGACAGTCGCCCCGCCGACAGCATCATCATCGAGGAGTCGCCCTCGAGCCGTAAGACGATGCAGACGTATTTGCCAATCGAGCGGCCACGAAGCTTTTTCACCTGCGCCAGCGGCGGGTTGGGCCACAGCCTTCCCGCGTCGGTTGGTATTGCGTTGGCCAAATCGGCAAGCAATCGCGTCATCGGTCTCTTCGGCGACGGCTCGGCGATGTACTCCATTCAGGCGCTCTGGTCAGCGGCCGATCTCGCTCTGCCGATGACGATCGTCATCGTGAACAACGGCGGGTATGCAGCCTTGAGCGAATTCACCGCGCATTTCAACGTGAAGGAACCGCTCGGCACGAAGCTGCCGGGCATAGACTTCGTCGGCCTGGCGCGCTCCCTCGGGTGCGAGGCGGCGCGGGTAGACAAACCGCACGAGCTCGGACCCGCGCTGTGCACGGCACTGGCCTCGACGCGGCCTCACCTCGTTGATGTGATCGTCGAATAAATCGAACCACGCAGGTCGCTTCGCGACAGACACGAAGATCACGAAGATATTTCGGTCTTCGTGGCCTTCGTGAGTGCCGTCAAGCCTTCGTGGTTCATCAATGCAAGTGAGTCTTGGGTTTAAATCTCGTGCGAGAGCAGACCGTCCCTCAGCTTCGGCTCGAACCATGTCGACTTCGGCGGCATGATTCCGCCGGCGTCCGAGATCTGCATCAGGTCGCCGACGCTGACCGGATAAAGCGCGAACGCCACCGCCGCCGTCCCCGACCGCACGAGCTGCTCGAGCGCTCCGGTGCCGCGCGCGCCGCCGACGAAGTCGATTCGCTTGTCGGTGCGCACATCGCCGATCCCAAGCACGGGCGAGAGGACGCGCTCCTGGAGTTGACTGACGTCGAGGCGGCGATCGGGCGACAGATCCGCCGGCGCATCTCCGAGCGTGATCGCGTACCAGCGCCCGTCGAGGAACATCGAGACGTGGCCCCGGCGCTGTGGCGTTGCATCCCCTGGTTGCAGCGTGAACTGTTCCCGCAACTTGGCAAGCAGCGTCTCCGGAGTGAACGTCGCCAGATCCCTGACCACGCGGTTGTAGGGAAGGATCTGCATCTGCGTATCGGGAAATGCCACGGCCAACACCGTGTCCCACTCCCCAGCCGCGCCTGTGGGCCCGCCAAGTTGCGCGCGCGCACGAGCGGCACTTGCCGCGCGGTGATGTCCGTCGGCGATATAGAGGGCGGGGATCTGCGCAAACGCCGCGATCAGCGGCTGCTCCTCGCCGGGGGTGACATGCCAGATCGTGTGCTGGACGCCATCCTCCGCGGTGAAGTCGAACAGCGGCCTCTCGGCCGTCGTCGTTCGCGACACGATCTGGTCGATCGCGGTAGATGCGCGATACGTCAGCAGCACGGGGCCCGTCTGCGCGCGCAGCGCAAGCATGTGGCGCGTGCGGTCGTCTTCCTTGTCCTGGCGGGTGCGCTCGTGCTTCTTGATGATGTCGCGTTCGTATTCGTCGAGGGAGAAGCAGGCGGCGATCCCCGCCTGCTCGTGCGCGCCCATCCGCAGGCGGTACACGTATAGTCGCGCCGCGTCCTCGACGACGAGCGGCGCCGCCGTCTTCAGCCGTTCAAAGTTGGCGATGGCCTTTGCGTAGACGGCCTCGTCATACGGATTGACTTCCGGCGCCAGATCGATCTCCGCCCGCGACACGTGCAGGAAGCTCAGTGGATTGCCCGCCGCCAGCACGCGCGCTTCTTCGGTGCTGACCACATCGTAGGGAACTGCTGCAACAGAACGCGCGGCCGGGGCAGCGGGGCGAAGGGCTCGGAACGGGACGATCGAGGCCATCGGAAACCGAAATTATAGCGATCCTCCGCGGAATACTTCCGCGCGGTGCTGGGGCAAGCCACCTTGGTTAGGGCTGTTCCCCCACCTCGCGTGTGATCGCTTGTTACAGGTTATGTGCTATCGTGCGCGCCCGGCGCTGACCAAGCGCGACGAGTTCTCAGTTACATCCCGAGCAAGTGAACGTTGAACCCTGGTGCGCGTACGAGTGCGCGGGAGGATGACGAATCATGAAGAAAAACGTGTTGATGGCGGCGGGCCTGGCTCTGGTGGGGGCCTTGGCGTTGGGAGGCATGACGGTCCGTGCCGCAGACCAGATTGTGGGCGACTCCTGCAAGGAATTGCCGTCATGGGACTCACTCAAGTCGGCACTGACCGCTGCGCGGAACGCGAGCAACGGCGGACTGAATCTCGACATGTGGGGCACAATCGTGAACCGCGACGGCGTGGTCTGCGCGGTGGCATTTACCGGCCAGAATCGCGGCGATCAGTGGCCTGGCAGCCGCGTGATTTCCGCGCAGAAGGCCAACACCGCGAACGCTTTCAGTTTACCCGGACTCGCGTTGTCGACCGCCAATCTCTACACGGCTGTGCAGCCTGGCGGCAGCCTGTTCGGTCTCCAGGAGAGCAACCCGGTCTCGACCGATGCGGCGTACAGCGGCAATCCCGGCAACTACGGATTGAAAAATGATCCAATGGTCGGATCGCGCATCGGCGGCGTGAACGTGTTCGGTGGCGGGCTCGCCTTGTACAACTCAAATGGCGCGCTCCTCGGCGGCCTGGGCGTGAGCGGTGACACCTCGTGCGCGGATCACATGATCGCCTATCGGACGCGTCACGACCTGAATCTCGATTACGTCCCCGCCGGTGTCGCTGCGCTCCTGGCTGGCGACACGGCCCACAAGGACAACGCAATCTTCGACATCTTCTACCAGAACGGCGGTGATGCATCGCCGGGTACCGGACAGATGCCCGGAGTCAGCGTTCCCTCCGGGTTCGGACAGCCGAGCTGCCACGGTTACAACGCTGGCGGCAACGCGATCGATACGGCCCTCGTCCTGGGACTCCCACCGACTCGATAATGCTCGTCGTGGGCGCGCAGGCAGCGACGTGCCTCGCGCCCGCTTCATCGTCCTTCGTACGCGCGCTTCAGCGGCTCGATTTCGATCTTCTTCATCTTCAGCATTGCTTCCATAACGCGTTTCGATTTCTCAGGATCCGGATCCGACAGCATCGTGCCGAGGATCGTCGGGTTCGTTCACCTGCCACGACAATCCGTACTTGTCCTTCAGCCATCCGCACGCGACTTCCTGACCACCGACGGTGAGCTTTGCCCAATATCTGTCGACTTCTTCCTGCGTCTCGCAGGGAACGCTGAATGAAATGGCCTCGGTGAACGTGAACTGCGGACCGCCGTTCAGGGCGATGAATCGCTGGCCGTTCAACTCGAATTCAACGGTCATGACCGATCCCTTGGGTCCGGGCCCGGCCTCGCCGTAGCGGGCCATCGTCACGATGCGGGAGTTCGGAAAAATCGATATGTAGAAATTCGCCGCCTCTTCGGCTTGGGTGTCGAACCAGAGAAACGGAGTGATCGGCTGCATCTTGATCTCCTCTCGAAGCTCGGGCCTCTACGCCTGAACGATCGCGCGCACGCGGGCATCGCGCAGGTACAGCGCACTCCAAACCAGCGTGCCGACATAGACGGGAAAGAGCACATACCCGAACAGCCCGTCTCCAGGACGCAGATGGCTCGCCACCGCGCCGCCCAGGTACCCGGTCAACAGAATCGCGCCGAGCACACTTGTCCGCGGCACCAGGTAGAGTACGAGGCACAATGCTTCGATGCTCCCGATGACCGCCACGGCGCGTGCGTTGTACCCAAGTTGTACCGTTCCATCGACCGCCTGCGGCAGGCCCAGCAGCTTCACGATCGTGTCGAATGCGAGAAACAAAGCGACGACGACGGTGATGGCCTGACCTGCGCGGAGCTGGGCAGAACGCGTGGGGCGAGCGATTGGCTGCGCCTCGACGCCACAGTGACTGGAGAGCTGATTCAAGGCGATCTCCTCCTCTGGCCCGTAGTCGCGCAGGAGAGGAGAAAATCGACAACTCCCAACTTCATCCCTGTCCCGAGCGGTCGCTCAGGACAGGGATTGGAAGTCGGCAGTTGTGGAGGTTCGCGTTGATTACAGCCGAGCGGCGACGGCGGGAACGCGCGCGGCCATCCGCTGTCCGAGAATGCCGATGACGTGATGCGCGGCGCGGCGGTTCGCCGCCGCGTCGAGCAGGTTCGTGAACGCGCGGCTCGCTTCGGCTGCCGACGCGAACTCGGCGCGCGAACGCAGATGCAGGAGGTCCTGGAGCCAGGTGCGCAGCGCTGACTCGATTTCCGGGAATCGGTTTGCCGCTTCACTCACCAGCGTCGCGGTGTTCCGCGGATAATCGGCGTTGCGGAGCGGCCGGCGGAGGAGCAATGCGAGCGCAACGGCGCCAAGCTGCGTGACGTCGGAACGCCGATCGAACCGCACGAAGTTGGCGGCCGACGGCAGCGCCAGGCCAAACGTCTGCCACAGGCGCTCACGACTCCATTCAAGCGATTCGAGCGCCGCTCCATAGGCAAAATCTGTCAAAGCAATCGTACCGTGCTCGGTCAACACGAGATGCGCGGGGTGAAGCGCGCCATGACCAAGCTGGCCCGAGCTGTGCTGGAACTCCGCGGAGGCGAGAAACACCCGGGAAATGAGCTCCAGGATCCCGCTGTCCGGCAATGCCAGACTTCCCGCCTCGAGTTGCTCGAGCATCGTCGACAACCGAATCCCGTTGACACACGCAGAACTGACGTGCAGATGGGCACCCACGCGCTCGACGCGGTGCACAGGCGCGGCGACCGGTACGGCTGCAACGCGCGCCACGCGGGCGCGAATGGCTTGCTCGCAGGCCTCGGACGCGAGCACGTCGGTCACGAGGAGTGTTTCGACCCGGCCCAGGCGATCGTCGCGAATGGTCGTTCGCGTCCCGAGGCCGTCGTTCAACGTAAAGGGCGTCTCGTGAAAGTCGCGCGTGGTCATGCCGCCGGTGACTGCAACCGGCGGTCCCTGCCACAAAGTGTCAGAACCCGCGAAAAATCGTCAGGTTCCTGCGCGTGTGACCAGGGCTGTCACTCGTGCAGGTTACAGAACGGTCATCGCCGCGAATCGTTCTGTAATATGGAGCACCTGCCATGGACATCCTGGTGCCGGTCATCGCCGCCGTTGTGGCAGCGCTCGTCACGCTGCTCGTCGTCCGCATCATCGCCGCCCGTCATCTCGCCGAAGCGCGCGCCGCACTGGCGGGCGACCTCGCAACGGCCAAGGCCGACAACCGCTGGCTGAGCGACGAGCTGACCAAGCAACAACAGGCGCTCGGATCGACACAGACCCTGCTGGACGAGGCGCAGCAGCGACTGCGCGACAGTTTTCAGTCGCTGGCTGCCGAGGCGCTCAAGGACAATCGGTCGTCGTTCCTGGATCTGGCGCGAACGTCGTTCGAGTCGTATCACCAGCCGATCGCCGAGACATTGAAGCGAGTGGACGACCGCCTTGGGCAGGTCGAGCGCGAGCGCGTCGAAGCGTATTCGCGGCTCTCGGAACAGGTGCTGGCCCTCGCGTCGACGGCGAGCACGCTGACGCGCGCTCTGCGCACGCCAGCGGTGCGTGGCCGCTGGGGCGAAATGCAATTGCGGCGCGTCGTCGAAATCGCCGGCATGCTGCAGCGCTGCGATTTCCAGGAGCAGCCATCGCTTGTCGGCGACAACGGACGTCTTCGACCCGATCTCATCGTGCACCTGCCAGGCAGCAAGCGCCTCGTCGTGGATGCGAAAGCGCCGCTCGAAGCATTCCTCGATGCCCAGGAGTGCAGTGATGACGAACAGCGCGCGACCAAACTGCAGGCGCATGCACGTCAGGTGCGGGATCACATGGAGCGGCTGGGCAGCAAGGGCTACTGGGAGCAGCTCGACGGATCGCCCGAGATGGTCGTCATGTTTCTGCCCGGCGAGACGCTGTTCAGCGCGGCGCTGCAGCACGATCTGACGCTCATCGAGCATGGGCTGCGGCAGCGGGTGCTGCTGGCGAGTCCGATCACGCTCATCGCGCTGCTGACAACGGTGGCGCATACGTGGCGACAGGAAGCGCTCACGGAGAACTACCAGGAAGTCGCGCGTCTCGGTAAAGAGCTGTACGAGCGGCTGGGCGGGTTCGTCACGCATTTCGACGATTTGCGCAAGAAGCTCGATGGAGCGGTGCAGGCCTACAACAAGGCCGCGGGCACGTTCGAGAGTCGTGTGCTCGTGAGCGCGCGGCGCCTGAAGGAGCTGAAGGTCAGCACCGCTGGCGATCTGCCCGAGGCGGAACCAATCGATACCGTGCCGCGCGTGCTGAAAGAGGTCGGTCTGATGGGTCTGCCGGAGGACGCGACGGTGGAGTCGGAAGTGACCTGACCTCAATTCCCAACCTCCACGTCGACGTTGGGAGTTTCTGAAGCCTGTCCACTAAAATCTATGGTAGATGTCCGAGAAGGCTCCCACGCTCGACTCGGCGCCCTCACTCGATTTCATTCGCGAAATCGTCGCCGAGGATCGGCGGGCGGGGCGCCACGGCGGGCGCGTGCACACGCGGTTTCCGCCCGAACCAAACGGCTATCTTCATATCGGCCACGCCAAGTCAATTTGTCTGAACTTCGGCGTCGCCGACGACTTCGACGGCCTGTGTAACCTCCGGTTCGACGATACCAATCCCACGAAGGAAGATATCGAGTATGTCGAGTCCATTCAGGAGGACGTGCGCTGGCTCGGGTTTGATTGGGAAGACCGCCTGTTCTACGCGTCCGATTACTTCGAGCAGTTGTACACCTACGCCGAGCAACTGATTCAGGACGGCAAGGCCTACGTCGACAGCCTGACCGCCGACGAGATTCGCGAATACCGCGGCACGCTCACAGAGCCGGGCACGAACAGTCCGTATCGCGACCGGAGTGCGGAAGAAAGCCTCGATCTGTTCCGTCGGATGCGCAGCGGCGAGTTCCCGGACGGTGCCTACGTGCTACGCGCCAGGATCGACATGGCGTCACCCAACATCAACATGCGCGATCCGACGCTGTATCGGATTCGACACGCGGCGCACCACCGCACGGGCGATCGGTGGGTGATTTATCCGACCTACGACTACGCGCATCCGATCTCGGATGCGATGGAAGGGATCACGCACTCGCTCTGTACGCTGGAGTTCGAGGACCATCGGCCGCTCTACGACTGGGTGGTGGACAACATCCGGCACGACGCGGCGTTCCATTCGCGTCCGCAGCAGATCGAGTTCGCGCGACTGAATCTGAATTACACGGTGATGAGCAAGCGCAAGCTGCTGGCGCTGGTGGAGCAGAAGCTCGTCGCCGGCTGGGATGATCCACGCATGCCGACCATTGCCGGGCTGCGGCGTCGCGGCTGCACGCCGGAAGCGATTCGCGATTTCTGCGCTCGCATCGGCGTAGCGAAGAAGGAAAACGTGATCGACGTGGCGCTGCTCGAGCATACCGTGCGCGAGGATCTCAATCGGCGCGCCCGACGTGCGCTCGCCGTGCTCCGACCGTTGCGCGTGGTCATCGAGAACTATCCCGACGATCGCGTCGAGGAGGTCGAGGCGATCAACAACCCGGAAGATCCCTCGGCCGGGACGCGGCGGATACCGTTTTCGCGCGTCCTCTACATCGAGCACGACGACTTCATGGAGCATCCGCCGAAGAAGTTCTTCCGCCTCTCACCCGGCAACGAGGTGCGACTGCGCTATGCGTACATCCTGAAATGCGAGCGTGTCGAGAAGGACGGCTCCGGCAACATCCTCGAGCTGCGCTGCACCGTCGATCTCGATTCGCTCAGTGGTGCCACCTCGGCACGGCGGGTCAAAGGAACGATCCATTGGGTGTCGGCGGCGCACGCGTGCAACGCCGAAGTGCGCCTCTACGACAGATTGTTCAAGTCAGCCGATCCGGGTCAGGACGGACGCGATCCGCTGGACGACCTCAATCCCGATTCGCTCGAAACGGTCACCGCGTGCAAGGTGGAACCATCGCTGGCAACCGCAGCGGCGGGCACGCGCCTCCAGTTCGAGCGTTTGGGGTATTTCAGCGTCGATCCCGACTCACGGTCCGGTGCGCCGGTTTTCAATCGCACGGTGACGCTCAAGGACACCTGGGCCAAAATCGTCGAGAAATCCCAAATCGCAAACCCCAAATCCCAAACCCCAAGGAATTGATCACCGTTGGGACTTGGGACTGAGAGCTTGGGATTCGGGATTTGGGGATTTGGGATTTATCGCTGATGTCGCATCGACCATTCGCGCAGTTGATTGGCCACGGCCATCGCGCCGGGCTCGGTTGGCAAACGGTCCGACAGCCACGGTAGACGCCAAGTCCAATTGCTGCCGTTGACCGTCGCCGGTTGATTGATCCGGTCGCGCCAGCCGAACACGTCCTGGATCGGCAGGATCAGCAGGTCGGCACCCGAGGCAAACAGCCCTTCGAGGATGGCTTCATGCAGGACGTGCGGCAAGGTCGCACCCTCGAGCGCGGGTGTGCGATCGTCTTCGGTGAGGCGTTCGCGAATCGAGGGAATCGCCAGCACCGCCTCGCGTTCCTCGCGCGGCGCGTTCTCCCACCAGATCACCATCGGTTCGGTATCGTGCGTGCCTGAGGTGGCGACGGCAACGGCAGGGTAGTCGCGCGGATCGATGAACGGCTGCCCGGGATCGTGCCACCGGCGTTCCCACCGGAACACTTTGTAGCCAGGCACCGCCAGCCGTGCCAGCGACTCACGAACGAAGTCGGGCACGGTCCCGAGATCTTCAGCCACGATCTCGGCGCCGGGTTCGCGCAGCACCGCAAGAACGCGTTCGCCGAGCTGCCTCTGCGCCGGTTCGTCGCACGGTGAGAATTGCGGGCGACTGCCGTCGTGCGGCCGAAAGAACGTACGATAGAAGCCGACGAGGTGATCGACGCGATACCCGTCGTAGAGGTCCGCGTTGCGACGGGCGCGGATCCGTAACCAGTCGTAGTCGCGCTCCGCCAGCACGTCCCACTTGTAGACCGGAAGACCCCAGTCCTGTCCCGTGTCGCTGAACGCGTCGGGTGGCACGCCGACCGAGGCATCGAGGCGGAACTCATCCTGTCGAGCCCACACGTCCGCGCTGTCGCCGCAGACCATGAAAGGCAGATCGCCAAAGAGGGCGACGTCGCCGGCGGCGTCGCGAGCCACTCCCCATTGATCGCCGGCGATCCACTGCAGGTACTGGCGGAACAGGATGTCGTCGGCGAGCTCGACCCGAGCCGTCTCGAGCGCGTTCGACTCACGCGCGCGCAGCGGCTGGGGCCAGTCCGTCCAGGCGCGCTCGTCATACCGCGCGTGCAGCGCGCGGAACAACGCGTAATCGTCGAGCCACCATGCCTGCTGTTCCAGGTACGCCCGAAACGCGGCGCTGCGCCGCGTGCCGCCAGCCAACTCCGTATCACGGAAGTGCGCATACACGCGCCGCAGCACGCGCTGTTTTAGACCGCGAACGTCAGCGTACTGAATCGTCGATGACATCCGGAGCGCGTCGAGGACCTCCCGCAGCTCCGGCTCCAAATCCGTTTCGCCGCCGATCGCGTCGAAATCCTCGAGTGCGTCGATCGAGATGAACTGGGGATCGATGGCAGTCGCGCTCAGCGCCGAATAGGGAGAAGTTTCTGCGGGCGACATTTCGTTGATCGGCAGCAGCTGCAGCACGTGCTGACCAGCCGACGCCAGCCATCGCGCCATCGACGCGATGTCGCCGATTTCCCCAATGCCCCAGCTGCGAGATGACGGGATTGAAAAGAGCGGAACGAGAACTCCGGCGCGGCGAGCTCGCAACTGCGAACGAAGCATGAGAGCGCCACGATACTGCAACGGCGATGCCGGATCTTCAACCGCCAACTTCCAAGTCGGAAAGGTGAGGACGTTATCAGTCGGAGTTTCGAAGAGAGTGAGGAGTTCAGATTTGACGTCAGCAATTGACGAAACGCAGCACGCGTACGAATGCGTCGTCAAGTATGTCCGGCGGCGGTAACAAACTGACCACAATGAAGGCTTCGTGGGTGAAGTCGAAGAAATAACCGGGGTGAACGAGGATGTGTTCGTGATCGAGCAGATCGAGCGTCAGTTGTTCTTCCGTTCGCGTGGCGGGCACACGAACGACGGCCGACCAGCCTCCCTCCACTCGCAGAACGTCACATGCTGGAAATGCACGCGCCAGCTCGCGCAGCCGGCGAAGGTTGCGTATCACGCGGTCGTGAATGGCGCGCCGAACAGGTGCCGCATCGCGGATCAACGCCGGGGCCGCGACCTGAACCGGTGTACCAACTGAAAGAAATGTATCGGCGACCAGTTCCAATCGCGCGAGCGCCGCGTTGCAGTCGGCGTCGGGCCCGCCGACGATCGTCCATGCCAGTTTGATCTGTGGCAGCCCCAACGACTTCGACGCTCCTCCCAGGCTGAAGGTCAAACCAGGCGATCGCACCGCGATGTCGGTCATCGGCGCTGTCGTCTCGAGCGGGTAGCCGGCGAACACTTCATCGACAATCAGGGCCCATCCTCGATCGGCGCAGATGGTCGTCAATCTCTCGACCTCCTCGATCGAGAGGTATGACCCGGTCGGATTGTTTGGCGATACCGCCAGGATCGCCCGCGTGTTTTCGGGAGCGCTGCTGACCGATGCGAAATCGATCGACCAGCGGCCGTGATATTCGAGGTCGTAAGCGCGTGTCTCCACCAGCTCGAGACGCGTCAGGTGATCGAACAGCGGGTAGCTCGGCCGCGGAACGAGCACCACGTCGCCTGCATCGCACAGCAGCTTGAACAGCCAGCTGTACGCTTCACTCGTGCTGGCCGACAATACGACACGTTCGGGATCGATCGAGACGCCCCTCTGCAACGCGTCGGCGGCGATCGCCTGGCGCGCGCGGAGCAACCCGAATGGCGACGGCTCATACGCCAGCGCGCGGCGGTCCGACAGCGACTGCAGGAGATCCTCGGGATAGGAAATCGCCGCGTGCGTTGGATTGGAAAGCGTCAGGTCCGTGTACTTGATGCCTGCCGCCCGCAACGCGTCCAGGCGCCGGCTCAACGCGTTGCGATCAGCGGACGGCGGCAGGCGTCGTGACGTTCGCACGCGAGTATTCCAGCATCTGGGTCTCGAGATCGCCCGGGTAGGAGATCTCCACGTCGACGATCTCGCCGCTGGCGCCATATCGCGCTTCCAGACGCGGCATCACGAATGCGGTATACGACGGCAGATCCAGCGCGTCGACGCGCGTCACGACTTCATCGCGCAGCGCGCCATCGAAGTGCACGCCGTAAGTTTCGAGGAGCGCTTTTGCTGCGGGATAGTCACCCTCACTCTTGATGCGCTGCACGTCGGCGAGCAGGCGTCCCACGCCGTCGCGAAACGCGTGCGCGTCGGTCATCACGTAGTACGTCTTTCCGTCGCGGCGCCGTACGTCGATGGCGCTCGTGTGCGCCATCAGCCAGTGGACGATCATCTGGCGATTGCGCATGTGGTCCTCTTCGATGTGCGTCCCCTCACGAATGCGTCGCAGCTGCACGAGGGCATTGCGTGTGTAGTACTCGTACTCGGCTCGGACGACCTGCTCGTGATCGTCGGCGGCGATCAATCCGAGCTCCGCGAGCTTGGCATCCGCCAGAAAATAGAGCGCGACCAGATCGGCGCGTGCTTCTTCGATCGCCGAATACTGTTCTTTCAGAACCACGTGCGGCACCACGCCGTCTGCCATCCTCCCGGAACCATGCCCGACGACTTCGTGAAGCTCTGTCGTCAGTTCCTGCGTGAACGCGGTCCACTGCCTCGCGCGCGCCAACTCCGCCTCATCCCACGAAAACTCCTGCCGCAACGCTTCCGGAGTTGACCGCTCGTACGCCTCGCTCACGTTGGCCAGCGTGACCGACTTGCTGCCGTATTGCTCACGTATCACCTGATCGTTCGGCAGGTTGATTCCGATCGGCGTGATTGGTCCGGAATCGCCGGTCTCGACGATGACGTCCATCACACGCGCGGAGATACCCAGCACCTCACGCTTCCGATAGCACGCATCGCACGGCAAGTGGTCCTCGAACCACTGCGCGTGCACGGCCAGCGTCCGGATGTTTCGGGTCTGCTCCTGATTGACGAAGAAGACGAGCCCCTCCCATGCGCCCTTGACGCCACGCGGGTCGAGATACACCTCGACGAACCCGTTGATCGTGTCCACGGGCGAATCCTGGTCCTGCACCCAGGTGCGGTCGTACGCGATGCGGTCCGCGTCGTCACCGGTCTCGTAGAAGCGAATCAGCGCGCGAAGCGCATCGGCCATTGCCGGTGGCGCGTACGACACGGCATCGCGAAGATGGCTGACGATGCGCCTGATCTCGAGGTCGTAACGACCGCCGACTCGATAGACCTCCTCGACCAGCGTGCGATCGTGTTTCACGAGGCGAGAGTTCAGCCCATGCCGCTCGTCGAATCCCGGCAGATCGGCCATCGACACGCCGACATACAAATTGTTCGCGCTCGCCTCGAGGATGTCGCTACCGGGACCCGGCGTCTTATTCGTGATCGACGGATCGACTGCGGGATCGAACAACATCGGCGCGACGCGGGCCAGCAGCTGCTCGAGCGTCTCGTCCGGCTGGAGCGGAAACGTTGCGCCGGCGCGCACCGCCGCGTCACAGGCGGCCGACAGTTCCTCGTGCGTCAGACGCAACAGGAACTTGCGTGCGGTGAGGTTGTTGTATGGGCCGCTGTTGATCCAGAACAGCTTCGTGTAGCGGCGAATCTCCTGCAGCACGCCGGGATCGACGTCTTCCGCGTGCCGCAGGATCGCCTCGAGCAGCGCACGGATCTCGAGATTGAGCGCGTGCCGTTGGTCATAGAAGATGTCGCGCCCGGCCAGCGCTGCCTGATACAGATGCCACGCCAGCGTTCGTTCGCGAAGCGGCAGGGAGGAAAAGCCGTCGGCATAGATCTGCACGACTGCCGCATCGTCGACACGCTCGAGGAGGTACGTCCGCTCTTCGCTCAAACTTCCAACTCCCAATGCCCAACTTCCGATGACCAAAGAACGTTCTACTCAAAGTTCAACACCGAATTCCACTCTTCAACTTCCAAACGTATTCGCGCGTGTCCGTGCAGGCTCGTTGTTTGGGAGTGGGCGTTGGGAATCGGGAGTTGATCAGAGTTCCACCTTTTCCTGGTGCCCGGGCGTATGCACATTCCATCCCAGACGCTGCTCGATCAGTGCTTTGAGCGCATCCATCGGTTGCGGCTCGCCATGAACCAGAAATAGCCGTTTGGGTGGAGCAGGACACGTGTCGAGCCACTGCAAGATCTCCGTACGATCGGCATGCGCCGACATCGAGTCGATCCTCGCGATGCGCGCGTGGACGGGAACGAACGACCCGTGGATTTTCACGTTCGCTGCGCCGTCCACCAGTGCCCGGCCGCGTGTACCGGCTGACTGAAAGCCAACGAACAGCACTGTGTTGCGCTCGCTCGGGAGAGCCGCCTTCATGTGATGCAGCACGCGGCCGCCCGTCGCCATGCCGCTCGACGAGATGACAATCGCGGTCCTGACCGAAGCGGTGAGTGCCTTGGATTCCTGCGGCGACGTAATCGCGTGGAACCGGCCGGTGGCAAACATCGACACGTCCTTGCGTTCCGGCCGCATGTCGGGATCCAGCTCCAGCACGCGCTGACTGTAGAATCGCAGCGCCTCACCCGCCATCGGGCTGTCGACGTACACAGGCAATACCGGAATGCGTTGTTCCACCTCCAATCGCCGCAGCCAGTACAACAATTCTTCGACACGGCCGATCGCAAATGCCGGGATGATCAGTTTGCCACCGCGTCCCGCGGTGTCTCGCACGATCTCGGCCAACGCCTCGCCGCGATCATCGGTGGGGTGATCGCGGTCGCCGTACGTGGACTCCACCAGCAGCGCGTCGGCTTCGATGGCAGGCGCGGGATCGGGCAACACCGGCCTGTTGTAGCGTCCAAGATCGCCGCCGAACAGGATGCGCGGTCCGCCTGAGAGCCGCATGATGACGGCGGCCGACCCGAGCAGGTGACCTGCCTGTCTGAACTCGATGCTGACCTCCGGCAGGATCTCGAGCTCGCGGTCGTAGCCGACCGGCTGAAGATGCGTGACGGCGCGCTGCGCGTCGGTCTCGTCGTACAGCGGCAGCGCCGGCTCGTGCTTGCTGTAGTGATGCTTGTTCGCCTGACGCGCGTCTTCCTCCTGGATGCGACCGGAATCGGGCAGCACGAGGCCTGCAAGCTCCTTCGTGCCCGCCGTACAGAACACGCGACCGTTGTAGCCGTGCGCGATCAGGCGTGGCAGATACCCGACATGATCCAGATGCGCGTGCGTCAGCACGACGGCGTCGAGGGAGGCAGGCGCGATCGGGAACGGCTCCCAGTTGCGCGCGCGCAGCTCCTTCAATCCCTGGAACAGTCCGCAATCGAGCAGCACGCGCCGGCCGCTGTGCTCGACCAGATACTTGGATCCGGTGACGGTGCGGGCTGCACCGAGGAACGTCAGCTCAGTCACTCGACGACGATATCAGGCGCTTTGCGCATCGCCCAACTACCACTTCCTCGCAACCGCCTGTCCAGTGCAAAGGCTCGACGCTGGCGGGAAGTTGGGAGTTAGGATTGATTGCATGTCCCTGGCCGAAGCCATGCGCGGAGACGTCTCGATCGTGGCCGCGGAGCTGCGCCCTCCCCGCGCCGAGCTCGATTCGGTGGACGGGATGGATGCGTGGATCGATACGTATCATTCAGTGCGCAGCCTCACGCGACAGGGCACGCGCGTTTTCCTGACCGACAGCGCCGTCGGCACGCAGGAGGAAAACAACCTCCGACATCTGGTGGCCAACATGGGCCGCGACGTGTCGCGCGACCATGTCATCCCGTTTTTGACAAGCAAGCACTCGCTCGACTTCTGCCTGTCCTATGCCGAGCAGGCGGCGCAACACGGGTTTTCGTCGCTGGTGGTGCTCGGCGGCGACAAGACCGTCGGGCGACCGCGGTGCGTCGAGCACGCGTGGCAACTGCGTGCCGACATCCGCCGGCGTGTGCCGACGCTGACCTTGGGTGGATGGGCCAACCCGTATGCGGATCCGGCGCGTCAGGTCGACTTTCTGCTGGACGGTCAGTTTACCGGCGAGTATTACCTGACTCAGGTCGTGAGTCATCTCGACATGGCTCCGGTGACCCGGTTTCTCGAGGAGACGCAGCGCCGCGGCGTGACGCTGCCCGGTATGTTCGGCGTGTTCTACTATCGCAGCGCCAACGCGAAAACGCTGCAGATCTTGAACCAGTTCATGCCGGTTCCCGTTGCCGCGCTGCATGCCGAGTTCGCCACCGGTGCGACGCCCGTCGAGGTATGCGCGCGCAGCCTCCGCGCGATGCTCGACGTGGGTATCCGCCACTTTTACGTCAGCAACCTGCCGCTCATGGGTGCGGCAACAACACTGAGTGCGATTCTCGGGCGCGTCGATGCGTTGCGGGACGTCGCGACACCAGGAACCTCGGCTCCCGCACGGTCGTAGCATCCAGCAATATCTTTTGGCGCGCGCTGCGCGCGATGGGGCGCTGACATGACCTATCCAATGCCGACCGCCAGTCGCTCACTGCTGCAATGGACGCAAATCATCTACGCGCTCCACGCGCTCAGTCTTCTCGTCGGCATCCTCGGCGCGGCAACCGTCGTCGGCTCGTTCCTGATCGGCTGGCCGTCGATCATCGCGGTGATCATGAACTACATCAAACGCCCGGAAGCGCGGGGAACGTGGCTCGACTCGCACTTCCGATGGCAGATCCGCACGTTCTGGTTCGGCGCCTTGTGGGTATGCCTGTGCGCGCTGTTCGTCGTGATGACGCTCGGAATCGGCATCATCATCGCGTGGCTGCCGCTTGGAATCGTCAGCCTCTGGTTCATCTATCGCATCGCCCGCGGCTGGCTAGCGCTCCAGGACGGAAGGCCGATGTACACATGAAAATCTACGATGTTCGATTTGAGGATTTGAGAATTGATTTGAGCATTGGGACATTGGGAAATTTGGTCAAGTGAATTTGGGCAAGTTCCTGCGCCATGTCTTCATGAGTTAAGCCAAGTGGTTCGGCGCTTGCAGCGCCGAGCGGCCATGAAGAGTCAGGCTGCGATCAAGGGGCATCCGGTTCACCCGATGCTCATTGTGTATCCGTTCGCCTTCCTCACGGGATCCTTCGGCTTCTCTGCTGTCGCCGCCGCGTCGGGTAACCGCGAGCTGCGGAACGTGTCGGATCATCTCGTGCGCACGGGCGTCGTCGCTGCTCTGCTTGCGGCTGTGCCGGGCGTGATTGACTACTTCGGCAGCGTTCCTCCGCAGAGTTCAGGCCGCGACCGTGCGACAAAGCATGCGCTGCTGAACCTCGCCGGTCTTGGATTGTTTGCGAGCAGTTGGCTCTCCAGACGCGGCCGTGATCGTCGATCGGTTCCGCTGATGCTGCAGGGGATCGGGAGCGCGGTGATGTGCGTCGCGGGGTACATGGGTGGCACGCTGGTCTATCGCAACCAGATCGGCGTCGATCATCGCCACGCAAGTGCCGGCAAATGGCGCGAGGAGAGGCTGCACGGTGATGACAGCAAGACGTTGCGATCGGCCGCGGACGATCTGGCCGTCAATCAGATGAAGCTGGTGCATGTCGACGGCCGCCGCCTCGTCGTTGGCCACATGGAAGATGGTTACGCGGCGTTCCAGGATCGCTGCACGCACAAAGGTGGTCCGCTGGCCGATGGCGTGTTGATCTGCGGCACGGTGCAGTGCCCGTGGCATGGCTCGCAGTTCGATGTCCGCACCGGCGCGGTGAAGTGTGGTCCGGCCGAGCAGCCGATCGAGACATACCCGATCGAAGACGCGCCGGCGGCAAGGCGCGGCGCCTGAGGATTCCGATCACCTCACGTGTCTCCCTCCATCGACCCGTATCGTTTCGCCGGTGATGAAGTCGCTGTCAATCAGCGCGAGCACCGCTTTGGCGATCTCGACCTCGCCGCCCCACCGTCCAAGCGGCGTCGCGCGCTCCACGGCCACGAACTCCTCGTCTGACGTGCCCTCCGGCGCGACGATGGGGCCCGGCGCGATCGCGTTGACGAGAATCTGGTCGTGCGCCAGCTCCAGAGCGAGCGCTTCGGTCAGCGCGATCACGGCCCCCTTTGCGACGTAATACGTCAGATAACCGGGATAGCGGGGGCGGCCGCTTTGCGCCACCCAATCGGCAAAATTGATGATGCGTCCTCCACGCAGGCGGCGCATGTGCGGTATCGCCGCGCGCGCACACAGCCACGATGCGCGCACGTCTACCTGCATCTGCGTGTCCCAGTCTTCGACCGTCACGTCGTCTATCGCCCGCGATACGTAGATGGAGGCCATATTGACCAGGACATCGAGACGACCCAACGCGTCCACGGTTTCGTCCACGACCCGATCGCAGGCGTCCGCCTGACGCAGGTCGGCGTGCAACACCACCGCTCGGCGTCCGAGCGCTTGCACCGACGCCGCGGTCTGGTCGGCCTCCGCCCGCGACGAGCGATAGACAATCGCGACGTCAGCGCCCCCACGCGCCAGTTCGGCGGCCACCACCGCGCCAATGCGCTTACTGCCAGTGATCAGGGCCACGCGTCCGATCAATTCCACAGAGGACGATCCTAACGGAGGATACCGTTCGGATCGTTCGCGTCGTGTTCGAGTCGCATGTGCCACAGTGCGAAAGCGGATTTCGCCGGCCGTAAGCTGCGACGGCGTGAACCGCTTCTAAGTCGTTGATTTGCCGAATCCGCGCGTGGTCCGCTTCCTGCTGGCCGCCTCCGCACGCAGTCTCATTCACCACAAGGAGCCGACTCCATGAAACGACTTCTCAGCGTGTGTGTAGTTACGGCGGCGACCCTCGCCGTCTGCACCGCGCCGGCGGCCGCCCAGACACTCACGGCCAATCTGAATGCCGGCGAGGAAACGCCTTCTTTCCTCACGGGAGCCGTGGGGACGGTCTCGGTCTCGGTCGACCAGAAGAACGAGGAGCTGACAATATCGCTGACCGTGTTCAACCTGCCGGCGCCAACGACGGCGGGTCACATCCACATCGCGCCGAGAGGCATCGCCGGTCCGGTGGTCATCAACTTACCGATTCCTTCCGGACGCACCGACGACCTGAAGCTCGAGTTCCGCGCCAACGCCAAGGACTTCGTCGCGCGGCCGGAGATCGGTATCAACTCCATGACCGATGCCATTCAGGCCATTCTGCTCGGCAACGCGTACGTGAACGTTCATACGACGACCCACCCGGCAGGTGAAATCCGCGGCCAGCTCGCGCTTTCCAGCAACTGAGTCACTCGTCCCGTGCGCGTCGCCGTTCGCCCCCGACGCGCACGATCTGCTCTCGTAGTCTGTAGTCTCTAGTACTACTAGACCCAAAACTCACTTCCATTGATGAACCACGAAGGCTTGACGGCACTCACAAGGACACGAAGAGCAAGATATCTTCGTGATCTTCGTGTCTGTCGCGAAGCAACCTTCGTGGTTCTATCATCAACTGAAGTGAACTTCGGTCTAGAAACCAGAACGAAAGACTAAAGACCACGCGCGACTACACCACTGACAACTGCGACCACGGCGCCCAACACGACGTCCACGGCGTAGTGGTACCGGCCGGCAGCAGCGCCGATCGCAACGCCGGCGGCGACGACTCCGGCAGCGACCGCGGCGGGCAGTGATACTGGGGCGAGCGCGGCCGCCACGGCAAACGACATCGCGGCGTGACCACTCGGAAACGTGTTCCAGCCGTGACTGATTCGGCCCAGAACAAACACGTTGAAGTGCGTCACCGAATGCGGCGTGTGGGGGGCAGGAGCGAGCAGGCGCGGTGGTCGACTCTGCAGCCATGGCAGCGTGCCGTAGCACACGTATCCGGACACGAGGACCGCACTCCAGAAGTGATTCATCTGCTCAGGTGTTCCTGCGATGAAGACTACGAGGAAGCCGAGGGGCACCAGCGGATAGCACGCCAGATATGCGATCTCGACCACTGGTACCGCTGGCGCGGGAAGGGTCGGCAATCGCTGACGCAACGCCGTGTCGATTCGAACCAGCCAACGCTCGAACCGAGTGATCGTTCCGGTGATGCCCTCATTGCGTGTGTCAAGCAAAGGATGCGCGGCGGTCCCGGTCACGAGCAACGCCGGGATCCAATAGCCTGCGGCGATGTACGCCAGCGGGGCCCAGTCGCGCATCCCCCCGCCGCGAGTCGAACTCGCCGCCACAAAGAGAGCGGCGGCCAGAGCGCTCACACACCCGAGCGCCTGTCGCGCCTTGCTCACCGGGGCGAGCAGCGCCCCCAGCGCCAGCAACACGAAGTACGCGGTGGAGATGGTCTCGTACGCTCGCACGCGGTACGCCTCGGGGTGGCTGTGAACAGGTCGCTCAGTGGCTGGGTGGCCCAGGGAGAGCGTTGACTTGGATAGCGCCGTTTCGGGATGACCAGCAGAAGCGTAGCGCCACAGCCAACCCAGCTCCCCAGCTACTCCACGATCCAGCTACCAGCGCACAGCCGCCCACCTACCCACGCTACCCATCAATGCGAAACCGCGTGAGCGATCGGCTCAACGGGGATGCTGCTACCATCGTGGCATGAGGCGCCCCTTGGCGACGGCGATGCTTGTTCTCGTGCTGTTTGCTCGCAGCTACGCGTTTGACGCCGCGCTCGACCCGCTCGACATTCAGGAAGCGCTCGCGATCGGCCAGTCACGAATCGCGCACGAGCACGACCAGTTTCATCGCGCTTACCGGGTCACCATCAGAAAGGCACCCGTCGACTGGTTGGAGATCGTCACACCTTTCCGACGTATCGTCCTCGCAGCGGAGGCAAAGTCGGCTGCCGGCGATCGACGGTTCGGACAGCGTCAGGCACTCGACATGCTCGCGTCATCACGCGATCAGATCGACATCTACGTGGAGCTATCCTTTCATCCGCTCAACACCTTCGTTGGTGTTCCCGAGTACGAGATCACCATGACGCGGGCCGACGAGACGAGGACGCGCGCGCCGCTTTCAATCGAACGCATTCCTCGTTTCGGCCCACGTGTCAGTGGAGCGCCGCCGCCGGTGCCGACGGGACCGGTCGTCCCGGGCGGGAGTCAACCCATGCTGGGCGGCACAGTGATCGCGCACTTCGACACGACAGGGCTCGAGCCGTCCGGTGTCTACGACGTCGTCATTCGCGAGGTTGCTGAAAAAGAAACGCGCCCGACCAGCGAACTGGCTCGGGCGCGTGTCGAACTGGCCGCGATGCGATAAATCCGGTCGTGGAGGATATGGCTACGACAGGACCTTGATGACGACGCGGCGGTTCTGCGCGCGACCCTGACGGGTGTTGTTCGGCGCAACCGGCTTCTCCTCGCCGTAGCTGATGACGTTCATCTTGTGCAGCGGAATCTGGTGCTGTTCGTACAGATACCGCTTCACCGACTCGGCGCGCTCCATGCCGATCTCTTCGTTCAGCCTCTTATTGCCGACGTTGTCGGTATGTCCTTCGATCTCGATGTAGATGTTGTTCGGGTTCGCCTTGAGCTGGTTGATCACCTCATCGAGGCGCGCCTTCGCGGTGTCGGGCAGGTCGGCCTTGCCGAACTTGAAGTTGCCCTGATCCTCGCTCAGCGTGACCGTGTAGAGCAGGCGCTTGCTGGCCGCTTCGATCCCTTCGATTCTCGTATTGGTAGCAGCGACCTTCGTGTCGACGTCCTTGGCCATGCTGATCGCCGTGTCCGCCGAGGCCTGCGCGGTCTGCGCCGCCTTGCCGGCCGCGTCGGCCTTCTGATCGACCGTGCCGATCCGTTCTTCATTCCTGCGCGTCCGTTCCTGGGTTTCCTCGACCGTCCCGCTCAGGGTGTCCACCTTGGTATTGACGCCTCCGACTTCCGTCCGTACGAATTTCTTGGTGGCGCAGGCCGGAGCAACGGCGACCGACAGCGCCAGCATCGATGCTGCAAACAGGCTCTTCCGCATGGTCGTTTTCCTCTCCTCTACTTACTGACTTTCTGTTCGCGAGGGGCCGGACATGTACCCGCTCCGCGCATGAACGACTAGGTTCTTCTTTCGCGTACGAATCTCGAGCGGGTGCCAGCCCGGACGCTCCCCCGGCTCGAAGGTGATGAGGTATTGATGCCGAAGCTCGGAAAAGACGTCTTGAATCGCCTCCACCGTGTGCTCGGGCTCGCTGGAGATACGCATGTCGCCGCCGGTCCAGCGAGCCAGGTCGGCCAGCGTTGCGGTCTTCGCGTCACGACTATCGGCGGCGAGGACCCCAAATTCACCCCCCGGATGATCGAGCGGATTTGCCACGACGAGCAGGTACACCGGCACGTCAATCGAGCTCGCGATGGCCGAGACGTCCTCGGCCGACATCTGACTGCCGGTGTCGATGCCATCGGTAATCACCAGCAACGCGCGATGCTTGTTGGCGCGCAGCGCCGCGGAGCGCGCGGTGTTGCCAATCGCGTCGAACAACGACGTCTGTCCCCACGGCGTGCCACGCAGGCTGACGCGACGAATCTGATCGAGGTCTCTGGTGAAATCGACGACTTGCCGCAGCTTCGTATCGAAGGTGAAGAGCGTTGCCTCGTCCAACCGGTCGCGCAGATTGCTCATCGCCACCGACACCGCATCGCGTGCTCGATCGATGTTGCCGCCCACTGCCATGCTGCCGCTGATGTCGAGCAGAATCGCAAGGCTGATCGGTGAGTCGCCGAAATAGAAATCGCGAATGTCGCGGGCGCTTCCCGAGTCGACCACCTCGAAGTCGTCCTTCTTGAGGTCGCGTACGACCTTGCCGTGCCCGTCACGCACGGCGACGTTAACGGTGACGACCTCGACGCCCGACTTGAACGTGATTTGCGGAGTCTGACGCTCGGCGCCACCTTGTGCCGAGCCGGCGGTCGACGTGGCCAGACAAAGGGCCGCAACCGCAATCCAAATCAGGCTCCTCTGCGTCACGCGGGCTTCCAATTACAATGGCCTTGCCATCACGCTCCGCCCTGTAATCGCAACGGTTTATGCGGATTTCGCCTCTTCGGATCGGTTCGGTGTCACCGAGAAGTGTGTAACTATTACGTCCTTTCACGGTCGAGCCGTGTAAAAAGCTCAGGACTCCTCGGGGTTTCGCTGGAAAACGGCTAAAGCTCAGCGACCGTGTAAGATGGGCCATGCCCACTCGCAGCTCGCGACCCGCTCCCGTGGCGCGGCGGGTCAACCGGTTCTCCTACGCTATCCGCAACATCGTCGCGGAAGCGCGGGCGGTCGAGGCGCGTGGGACGGTAGTTCGCTACCTCAATATCGGTGACCCGGTTGCCTTCGGCTTTCGCACTCCGGCACACCTGGTCGAAGCTGCCACTCGCGCGATACGCGAAGGCCACAACGGCTACCTGCCGTCGGTCGGTATTCCCGCTGCGCGCGAGGCGGTCGCGGCCGACTACACGCGGCGTGGCGTTCCGACGTCACCCGATCGCGTGCTCATCACAACCGGAACGTCGGAAGGGATCGAGCTGGCTCTGAATGCCCTCGTCGATGAAGGCGATGATGTGCTGGTGCCGCTGCCGACCTATCCGCTGTATACGGCAATTCTGGCGAAAATCGGCGCAGAACCCCGTTACTACCGGACCGATCCCGCTCGCGACTGGCTGCCCGATCTGGATCATCTGCGCACGGTCGTCACCCCGCGCACTCGCGTGCTGGTGGTCATCGATCCCAACAATCCCACCGGCGCGGTCTACCCTCCGTCGATTCGACGTTCGCTCATCGAAATTGCCGAGCAGCATGAGCTCACCATCGTCGCCGATGAAGTGTATGGGGACCTTGGATACCACGGCTCAGTGCCGCTGCTCGGGACGCTCGATCTCGACGCCCCGATCATTTCCTTTTCGAGTTTGTCGAAGGCCTACCTCGCGCCGGGATGGCGAGCGGGATGGCTCGTCGTCGGTTCGAGCCCCCGTCTTGACGAGGCGCTGGCGGCAATCAAGAAGCTGGCAGACGGCCGCCTGTGCAGCCCCGGACCGATGCAGTACGCAGTGACCGCGGCGATGACGGGAGATCGTTCTCATCAAGCGGCGTTCCGAGCGGCACTTGCCGAACGAGCCCGCCTCACCGCAGACATGCTCAACGCGATTCCCGGCATGCGCTGCGTAGCACCGCGTGGAGCGTTTTACGCGATGCCGCAGGTGACGCTACCGCCTGGACGCACCGATGAAGATTACGTCCTGGCACTGCTGCGCGAGACCGGCATTCTGTGCGTCTACGGATCGGGATTTGGCATGCCGGCGGAGCACGGCTTCTTCCGCGTCGTGTTCCTGGCAGACCCGCGCGAGCTCGCTGCGATTTACAAGGACATCGGCCAGTTCACGCGCGAGTATCTCCGGCATTCATGATGTAGTGATTCGTGATTCGTGATTGACCGTGCCGTTCATTGGCCATGACACCCATGGAATCACGATTCACGAATCGCTGATCACGAATCACGAATGACTCCAGACGAAGCCCGCGCTCTCATCCGCTACGCACTGGCGGGGCTGCTGCTGACGGCGGCACTGGCGTGGGTGCTCTTTCTCGCCCGCGACGCGCTGCTGGTGGTCTATGTCTCGGCGCTCTTTGCCATCGGGCTGTCGCCGCTGGTCAGCGCGATCGAACGGCATCGGCCGGCCGCGCCCCGCCGGCTGCCGCGCTGGGCGGCAATCCTCATCATCTACGTCACGATCCTCGGCATCCTGACCGCGGTGGCGATTGCCGTGATTCCACCGCTTGTGGCGCAGGCGCGCGACTTGTGGGCCGCGCTGCCGACACTGCTGCACCGCGGGCAGCAGTGGCTCATCGATCGCGGTCTGATCGGTCGTGAGCTGACGGTAGGTGAGGCCGTGCAGAAAACTCCCGTCGGAGGTTCGGACGCCGTCGGCGCGGTCATCGGCGCTGTCTGGGGCGTGGTCGGCGGCATCTTCGGATTCATCACCATCCTGATCCTCACCTTTTACATCCTGGTCGACGCGGAAACGATCGTGAACTCGTTCGTGCGATTGTTTCCGCGGGCGAGACGACCGCGCGTCGAGCATGCGTGCCGGCGCGTGACCAACAAGGTGAGCGCGTGGCTGGGGGGACAGCTCCTGCTCGGCGCGATCATCGGCAGCACGGCGGCCGTCGGGCTGTGGGTGCTGGGAGTTCCGTACTTCTATGTGCTGGCGTTAATCGCCGGCGTGGGCGAGATGATTCCCGTTGTCGGGCCGATCCTGTCGGCGATTCCTGCCGTCATCGTCGCCCTCACGGTCAGGCCTTCCCTTGCGCTGTTCGTGCTGGTGTTCTTCATCCTGCAACAGCAGCTCGAGAACCACGTCCTGGTGCCGAAGATCATGTCGCGACAGGTCGGTGTCAGCGCCGTCATCGTGATCGTCGCGCTGTTGATCGGCGGTTCGCTGCTTGGAATCGTCGGGGCGGTGCTGGCCGTCCCCAGCGCGGCGATCCTGCAGGTCCTCTACGAGGAGCTCTCGTCGGAGACGGTTCCAGAAAAGAAACCGGGCTTCATTTCCGCAGAGGATTCCAGGCGGAAATGAACCCTGGACTCCTCGCATCGGCGGACGATTCCAGACGGAAATGAACCCCGGTTTCATAACCGGGTCTCCCCGACGCGCGGCATGGCTCGCGGCCGGCGCCTACCTGGTCGTCACCCTCGTGGCAACGTGGCCGCTCGTGCTCGGTCTTGGACGCGACGTCCCGCGCGATCTCGGCGACTCGGTTCTGACGATGTGGATCCTGGCGTGGGACAGCGACCACTTCATCAAGCTGCTGCATGGCAACAGCGAAGCGCTGACCGGCTTTTTCGACGCCAACATATTTCATCCCGCACGACTGACGCTCGCCTACTCGGAACATTTCATTCCGCAGGCGATTCAGAGCTTTCCCATCTATCTCGCCAGTCACAATCCGATTCTTTGTTACAACCTGCTGTTTGTGTCGTCGTTTGTGCTCGCCGGCGTCGGCGCGTTCCTGCTCACGCGGGAGCTCACCGGCAGCACGGCGGCTGCATTCATTGGCGGCCTGCTGTTCGCATTCGCCCCGTACCGGATTGCGCAGACATCACATCTGCACGTCTTGTCGGCGCAGTGGATGCCGTTCACGCTGTGGGGCTTCAGCCGATACGTCGCGTCCGGCCGGCTGCGGTCGCTGGTCGTCGGCGCGCTTGGGTTGCTCGCGCAAGGTCTTTCATCCGGCTACTACCTGCTGTACTTCCCACTGTTCGCCGCCGCCTACGTGGTCTGGGAACTGTGGCGACACGATCAATTGCGCGATCGCCGCCTGTGGCTGCAGCTGTCGATGGCGGCGGTCGCGATCGTCTTTCTGATCGTGCCGCTGCTGCTGCCGTACGCGGCGGTTCGTGAGCAGACGCAGGGTACGCGGGGGACCAGCGAAGTCGTGCGCTATTCGGCGGACGTCTACTCCTATGCGACGGCGTTTTCCGAGCAGCCGATCTGGGGCCGGCGCATGCGCGCGTTCCCAAAACCCGAAGGAGAGCTCTTTCCGGGAGTGATTCCGATCCTGCTTGCTCTACTCGGTACTGCGACGTGGCGGGGGCGAGCCGCCGCACCGACGCCCGCAGCCGCCGTTGCAGCGACGGCGCCGGCGAGCATTGCACCGACCATCGAAGAGCGCATCGCACCGGCAAGCGAAGAGAGCATTGCACCGGCTGAATCCCCGGCGCGGAGGATTCTCGCGGCCTCTTGCGGTGTCGTATCAGCGCTCTATTTCATTGGCTTCGCGGTGACGCTGCTTTACCGGCGCCTCACCGTCGACTTCCGGCTGTTTCAGCTGCGGATGGTCGACGCCACGAGATCGCTGGTCGTTGCTTGCGGATTCCTCGTGCTGATGTGTGTGCTGTCGCCACGAGCACGTGCACGAGTGCGTGCCTTTGTCGCGACACGCGGCTTCTTTCTGCTCGCGCTGGTCGCCGCCTTATGGTTGTCGCTGGGGCTGTTTCCCCAATCGCTCGGACGTCCGCTCGAACTCGTGTCGCCCTATCGCGTCCTGTACGAGCACATGCCCGGCTGGGACGCGGTGCGCGCACCGGCGCGGTTCGCCACCGTCGCCGTACTCATGCTCGCGGTTCTGGGCGCGTTCGGCGCCGCCTGGGTGACCCGCTTTCGAATCGGATCCTGGATTCTCGCCGCTACCGCAGTTCTGTTTCTCGTCGAGAGCCTCGCGGTACCAATGGGCATCAACGGCGTAGAGCCGCCGGCAGGACTGGCGACACCTTCAGCGCGAATCTATCGTCCCGGACGCGCGCCCGCCGTCTATCACGCAATCGCTCGCCAGCCGTCCGACGCGGTCGTCGCCGAACTGCCGCTCGGCCAGCCTGATTACGACCTCCGCGCTGTTTACTATTCGATCGTTCACTGGCGTCCTGTGCTGAACGGGTACAGCGGCTTCTTTCCACCGCATTACGGTCAACTGGTTACCGCCTTGAGTGACGTGCCACGGCACACCGATGTGGCGTTGGACGCACTGCACGCCGCCGGCACGACGCTCGTCGTCGTTCACGAAGCCGCCTTCACCGACGATGAGGGCAGGAATACTTCTGCCGCGCTGCGGAAAAGAGGAGCCGTCGTGCTGTTCGAGGACGCTGGCGACGTGCTGCTGGACATCACGCGCGCGCAGTGAACCTCTGCGGAATCAACCACGTATCGCGGCGCGATCGATGTGGCGGTGCAAGCGGGACCGCAAGACGCGCGCGGCACGCCCATTGCCCCAGAGGAGCGCAGAAACGTGGCTGCCACCGCATACATACCTTCACGACCTTTTGTGGCCACCGCGGCTGCATCCGCCAGGTGGAGCGTTCCGGCCCAGCGCTCACTGTTCGGCGATGCTGTCCTGCTGGTCTTTTTAATGGCGCAGTGTCTCGACGGGGTGCTGACCTACGTCGGAGTGGTCACCTACGGCACAACTATCGAGGCCAACCCCATTATCGCGACGCTGATGGCGCACTTCGGTCACGGTGTCGCGCTGATGGCCGCCAAGATTGTGGCGGGACTGCTCGGAATTTGCCTCCATGTGCGCCAGGTTCATGTCGCCGTCGCAGTTCTGGCCGTCTTCTACGTGACGGTAGCAGTGATTCCGTGGATGGCGATCCTGTTCCAATTTTGAGATAACTCCCCGCTACCACCCCACTTACGCTCGACCCAACTCCCAAACGTGAACTCTCGTATTGGAAGTTGGGAGTTGGCTCTGGGTCAGGCGATTGAGGGTTGACCGATCACCATCCGACATAGAATGGCCCGTTGTGCGCGCTGACCCACTCGCCTATCTCGGCCAGGAACTCGACTCGCTTCGAGCGCAGGGACTCTACCGACGACTCCGCGTCCTGGACGGCGAACAGCGGGCGCACACCTCGGTCGACCACAAATCGGTCATCAACCTCTCGTCGAACAACTATCTCGGACTGACGACGCACCCGTTGCTGCGTGAACGCGCGCTGGAGGCGTTGCGAACCCTTGGCGTCGGCACCGGGTCGGTGCGGCCAATCGCCGGGACCATGGAAATCCACATGGAACTCGAGCGGCGGCTGGCTCGTTTCAAGAGAACGGAAGCGGCCGTCGTGTTCCAGAGCGGCTTCACGGCCAATGCCGGCACCGTCTCGTCGGTTCTCGGGCGGGAAGACATCATCGTTTCCGACGAGCTGAACCACGCAAGCATCATCGATGGTGCCCGTTTGAGCCGTGCAACAATCAGGGTCTTCCCCCATCGAGACGTGGCGGCCGCGCGCGCGATCGTGGAGAGCCTCCCGCGACGGCAGCGAACGCTCATCATCACGGACGGCGTCTTCAGCATGGATGGCGATCTGGGCGCGCTGCCGGCGCTGTGCGACGTCGCCGACGAGTTCGGCTGCGTCATGATGGTCGATGATGCGCACGCCAGCGGCGTGTTCGGCCAGAACGGACGCGGCACCGTGGATCACTTCGGCCTGCATGGACGCGTGGATATCCAGGTCGGCACGTTGTCGAAAGCCATCGGTGCGCTTGGCGGGTATGTGGCCGGGTCGCGCGCACTCATTGAGTTTCTCCATCACCGCGCCAGGCCGTTTCTGTTCTCCACCTCGCATCCGCCGTCGGTGGCCGCCACGTGCATCGCCGCGCTCGAGGTGCTGGAGCAGGAACCGCAACTCATCGATCGGCTGTGGGACAACACGCGCTTCTTCAAAGCAGGGTTACAGACGCTCGGCTTCGATACCGGTCTCAGTCAAAGTCCGATCACGCCGGTAATTGTCGGTGATGCGGCGCTGGCGATGAAGCTGTCGGATCGTCTATTCGAGGAAGGGGTGTTCGCGCAGGGCATCGGCTTCCCGACTGTGCCGAAAGGCAAGGCGCGCGTGCGGACCATCGTGACCGCCACGCACACGCGAGACGAGCTGCAGTTCGCGCTCGACGCGTTCGCGAAAGTCGGTAGTGAGCTCGGGATTGTGAAAGACGCACGTGCCTACCACGGAAGTTAAAGGTTCAAAGCCGCCGGTGGCGATCGTCCCGCCGTTGCCGCGCCCGGACTCGGGCTGGTTCCTGGAGGCTTACACCCAGGGATTGACGACCGCGGAACTGGAGCGGCTGTTCACACGCGACGCACCCGAGGCGTACCGGTTCTTCTCGCGCCAGATCGACCTGAACCAACTGAAGCAGGTGCGCGGCTATCGCCGGATCTTGCGCCACGCGCGGATGCTGTTCCTCGCGTTCACGCTCAAGCTGACGCCGGCACGCCGCGCGATTTACGGCGTGGCGCTGGTCTCGACCATCCTCGGTCTCGCCGAGCTGACGCGCGGCGTGCACTTCTGGGTCGTCCCGCACATCACGTTCGCCAACGGCGCATTGTCCTTGCTCGCCGGCTTCGTGTTGATGAACCTGCTGGTGATCCTCGAGCTCGCCGATCGGCTGTCGCTGAAGAACGATCTCGAGATCGCACGCGAGATCCAGCTGGCGATGCTGCCGCGCGCCGCGTATCAGGCGCCTGGAGTCGAGGCCTTTGGTTTGACGCGCCCGGCGAACACCGTTGGCGGCGACTTCTACGACATCCTGCCATTGCCTGACGGTCGCCTGCTTCTGGCGCTCGGCGACGTCGCTGGTAAAGGCAGCCCCGCCGCCCTGCTGATGGCCCTGCTGGTCGCCATGATGCGGACGCTCGTCGACGAGGGACTCGAAGGGGCGGAGCTCATCTCGCGTCTGAACACGCAGATCGTCAAGCACGCGCCGCGCTCCCGCTTCATCACGCTGTTCCTCGCTACACTGCAGCCTGCTACCGGGGAACTCGTGTACGTCAATGCGGGCCATCTTCCACCCCTCCTGCGACGTGCGAACGGGTCCGTGGAGAAACTGTCGACCGGTGGCATGGCCCTCGGGATGTTCGAGGGCGCGTGCTATCAGACGGGCCGCACCGTACTCGCCTATGGTGACGTGCTCGTCCTCTACAGCGACGGCGTCACTGAGGCCGAAAATCCGGACGGGCAGCCCTTTGATGAGGCCGGACTTCAGCATGTGGTCGAGGCGGGTTGCTGGGCGTCGGCCAAGGAGCTCGGGTGGGAGGCTTTTGCGGCAGTCGATCATCACGTTCGTGAGCGCCGGCTCCTGGACGACCTCACCGTCCTGGTCGCCCGCCGACTCCTCCCCCTTCCGCCGGTGTAAACTTCCCGGCTCCCAACCCAACTTGCCTCCCACACTCGCCCGAGATTTTTTGGGAGTTGGGAATTGGAAGTTGGATGTTGCGGGTGTCTAATGTTTCCAGAGTAAAGAAGTAATGTTCCGCGCCGCAGCGTTACTTGCCTGCGTCCTGGCATCGACAACACCCGCCTGGGCGCAGACGGCCGCGGCAGACCCTGTCGCCGCGCTGCTGCGCCGCGCGGAGCAGATCCTCAATTCCGGCGATCGCGCCAGCTTTCCTTCGTTGTTTTTCGGCGTATCCGCCGATGAGATCGAGCAGCACGCCTTCGATCTCTTCATGCCGGGCGCCGTCCACACTGTTGTTCATGAGCGCGACCGGACCGATCTCGAGGGCGCGCCGAAGGGGGACGGCTACCGCGTGGTGGTGGAGCTGTTCATCGAGACGCCGCGCCGCGCGAAGATCGTCACGGCGGGTCTCGACATCCGCCGTCCGCCGGGTGGGGACCTCAACTCCTGGCACATCGTCAGGACGGAGGGATTTACGGCCGTCGAGGGATTGTTTCGACTGCGCCTCGTCACCTCGACGCAATATACAGCACGCGATCTCGAGATCCGGGCCGAGGATCTGATAATCACGCTGCAGGACGGCGCGGTCTTCCAGATCGAGACCGAAGAAGGTGTCACTGGCCTGATTCTCCTCGGGCGAGGTGAGATGCGGTTTGCGCCAACTCCTGAGATGGAGCGCGGGCAGCTTCGCATCTTCTCCGGCAGCGAGACGCTGGTTACGCCTTTCGAGTCGGCATTTCTGCGGATCAATCCGATCGATTACCAACGCACCGTCACGACATCCGCGCTGACCACGGCAGCACCCGATCCGCGGATGGTCCGCCGCGCACAGGAAGTCTTCGCGCGCGATTCGCCGAAGTCGTACGTCCTCGATCTGCAGGACCTCAGTCGCGATACCTGGCACTTGCAGCCGCCGGGCAACGACATGCTGGTCGAGATCCAGACGCGGCGATACGGAATCCTGACCTATTCGCGCGGCAACGCGCAGGCCGAGGACGTGCAGCTCTTTCAACGCGACCGGCGTCGCACGATCGCGCTGTACGCGTCGCAGGCCAAGCTCGCGGCGCGCGGCCGCTTTTACAGCGACGATGTGCTGCGGGAGTACGACGTCATCGACTACAACATCGAAGCGATTGTCGACCCCGAGCGACAAACGCTGCACGCGCGCGCCCGCCTCGCCATTCGCGCGCGCGCCTCCCTGTCGACCGTGACGCTCAGGCTCGCGGATCCACTCGAGGTGAGCAGCGTGACGAGTGTCGAATTCGGGCGGCTGCTGCACCTGCGCGTCAGCAACCAGAATACGGTGATGGTCAGCCTGCCGCGCATGCTGCCGCAGGATTCCGACCTCACGCTCATCCTCACCTACTCGGGCAAGGTGGCTCCGGATCCGATTGAGACCGAAACGTTGCAGCCGGGTCAGGAACCGCCGCCGCAGGCCGAATCGCCGTTCGCCGCAGCACGTGAACCGAGCTATCTGCTCAGCAACCGCGCGCTGTGGTATCCGCAGAATCCGGTGCCCGATTACGCGACGGCCACCATCCGCATCGTCGTGCCCGAGGGTTATGGATGCGTGGCCAGTGGTGAGCCGGTGAGCGGAGCAAACGCGGTGTCGCTGCGCGATCTACTGACGCTCCCGAATGGAAAGCCGTTCGTGTTCCGCGCCAACCAGCCGCTGCGCTATCTGGCGTTTGTCGTGAGCCGGTTCGATCGCGTCCTCGAAAAGACGATCGTGACGTCCGACGAGACGACCAACGATCCATCTGACCGCGTCACCATTGCCGTCGAGGCCAATCCGCGTCAGCGCGGTCGGGCGCGACAGCTGGCGCGGCCGATCGAAGACATCATGCGGTTCTACGCGGGTCTGGTCGGCGAGGCGCCATACCCATCGGCCACGATCGCGCTGGTCGAATCCGATCTACCCGGCGGCCATAGTCCCGGGTACTTCGCCGTGCTCAACGATCCGACGCCGGGTTCGACAATCGCCTGGCGCAACGATCCAGCGGCCTTCGATGGTTTCGGCGAGTTCTTCCTGGCACACGAGCTCGCGCATCAGTGGTGGGGACAGGCGGTCGCCTGGAAGAACTATCACGAGCAGTGGCTGAGTGAAGGCTTCGCGCAATACTTCGCCGCGCTCTACGCGCAGAAATCACGGGGCGACAAAGTATTCGGCGACATGTTGCGGCAGTTCCGTCGCTGGTCGCTCGCCGAGTCGAATCAGGGACCCGTGCATCTCGGCTATCGCCTGGGTCACATCAAGAGCGAGACGAAGGTGTTCCGCGCGCTCGTCTACAACAAGGGCGCGGCGGTCCTGCACATGCTGCGGCGGCTGCTCGGCGATCGGGTGTTCTTCAGCGCGCTGCGGCGGTTTTATCAGGACCGCCGGTTTCAGAAGGCCGGCACTGAAGACCTGCAGCGTGCGTTCGAGCTGGAGTCGGGCCGCGATCTCGATCGCTTCTTCGAGCGCTGGATCTACGGCAGCACATTGCCTCGCCTCGCCTATCACACGACGATTGCCGACCGCGATGTGACCGTACGGTTCGATCAACTCGGCGGCGAGCTGTTCGACATCCCGGTGACTGTCACGATTGTCTACAGTGATGGACGGACGAAAGAAGTGATCGTCCCCCTCACCGAGAAACAGGTCGAGCAGCACATCCCCACTGAGGGGCCAGTCCGGCAAGTGCAGATCAACAGAGACTCCGCCGCGATCGCCGAGTTCACAGAATCCTGACGCAACGCCTGAACGGTGCGGGCTATTGCCGATAGATGGCGAGGACGCGAGGAGTCGCGTCGGGACGAGGAAGGTCGAACAGGCGCGCGTCAAGCACAACTGCTCACCTGGAATCCTCTGACGGCGATCCAACTTCCAACTTCCAAACGTCGGAGTCGGAGTGGAACGTGGGAGTTGGCCCCGGCGAAGAGCGTTGGGAGTTCGGAGTTGGCTGCCGGAGTAGCGGAAACGCTATGATCGACCAGATATGGCAGACACGGTCACACTGACCATCGACGGACAGCAGGTTACGGTCAACAAAGGCAAGACGGTCCTGCAGGCCGCGATCGAGGCAGGTATTTCGGTTCCGTATTACTGCTACCACCCCGGTCTCGGTGTCGACGGCTCATGCCGCGTGTGCATCGTGAAGATCGAGAAGATGCCGAAACTGCAGACTTCCTGCTCCATCATCTGCACCGACGGCATGGTCGTGACCACGCGTGATGCCGAAACGGTTGCCGCGCGAGCCGGCGTCCTCGAGTTCCTGCTCGTCAACCATCCGCTCGACTGTCCCGTGTGCGACAAGGGCGGCGAATGTCCGCTTCAGGATTTCGCTTACACCTTCGGACCAGCCGAAAGCCGGATGGATTTCCCGCGTCGCGTCTTCGATGGCGAAGGGGTGAAGGCAGACGTCGACTTCGGTCCAACGCTGATGCTGAACCGCAATCGGTGCATTCTGTGCACCCGGTGCGTGCGCTTCATGCGTGAGATCGACGGCGACGCGCAAATCGGCATCGTCGACCGCGGCAACGGCAGCGAAATCGCCACGTTCCGCGAGCAAGGGGTTCACTCGCTGCTGTCGGGCAACCTGATGGACGTCTGCCCGGTCGGTGCAATCACGACCAGGGATTACCGCTTCAAGAGCCGTCCCTGGGACAATCCCGGCGTGGTCGACACGATCTGCACGCTCTGCTCGAAGGGGTGCAACACGAGCGCATGGCTGAAGGCCAAGCCTGAGTGGGCGCGCGGATCGCGGCTGATCCGCATGACGCCCCGCTACAACCCGGAGGTCAACGACTACTGGATGTGCGACATCGGCCGCTTCAACTATCACTGGATCGAGGGCACCACGCGCCTTCGACGCCCGATGATGCGGCGGGCCGGGGACGCGCCGCTCGAGCCGGTCGCCTGGCACGATCTCGAGCCGCGCTTGCGGGATAACCTTCAGGACGCCGGCGCCGCCGACCCAGCCTCAGTCCGCTTCCTCGTTTCCGCGCACGCGGCCACCGAGGAACTATTCGTGCTGAAGCAGATGGTGGAAGGCTTGCTGGGCGCCGACGGCGGTCAGGCGGTGACGATCGCGTGGACGCGGAGCGACAAGCCACAGCCGGCCGACGCAAAATTCACAGTGCACACGACTGATGCACCAAACGTCAACGGCGCGCGTGATCTCGGTTTTGAGGTGGCCGCCGGCAACGATGCCGCGGCCGACGTTTACTCGCTACGGACCGGAATCGAAGCGGGCCGCGTCAAAGCGTTGTACGTGATCGACCCGGGACCGGAGGGCTCGATTGGCGACGTGTCGTGGGTGATCGAGGCGCGGCGCAGCGGCGCGCTGCCGCTCCTCATCGTGCAGGGCGTGGTGAAAACCGCGCTCGCCGAGGCCGCCGATTTCGTCCTCCCGGGCGCGTGTTACGTGGAGAAGGACGCCATCTATACCAACGCTCAAGGTCGCGTGCAGGCATCATCCCGTGCGATCGCGCCTCCGGGGGAGGCGATGGAGGATTGCCTCATCCTCGCGAACGTGGCGCGGTCGCTTGGATTGCCACTGGGCTACCAGACGTCGAATGACGTCCGGCGGTCGCTTGGCGCGGCGATGGCGAACTCACCCTATGCCGAGGCCGAGCGGATGGTGTTCACGCGTCCGATTCCGGCGCGTAATTGGCTGCAGGCATCGAATCCTTCCGAGCGCTGGAAGTGGGATTTCATGTACCAGGATCTGCCGCCGGTGAAGGGGCACAACGTGCAGATGGAGGGCACGCCACTGCAGGGGGCGTATATTCCGCTCAGGCCAGTGGAAGTGGAAAAGTAGAAAAGTGGAAAAGTAGGGGCCGCCTTTAGGCGGCGCGGTAACGATGGAAGAGAACGTCACTCTGCTTGCCGCTTTCGGCGCCGGACTGCTGTCCTTCATCTCTCCGTGCGTGCTGCCGTTGATTCCCGGGTATCTGTCATACATCTCGGGGCTCTCGCTCGATGAAATGCGCGGAACGACGACAGGGCGGCCGGGCGCGGCCGTGGCGGTCGCCGTGCCGGCTCACGCCAAGCAGCGCGTACTGCTGGCGTCACTCGCGTTCATTGTCGGCTTCTCACTGGTGTTCATTGCGCTTGGCGCGTCCGCGTCGGCGATCGGCAACTTCGTGCTGGCGCGCAAAACGCTGTTCGGCCGGTTCGCCGGCGCCGTGGTCATCCTCTTCGGTCTTCATACGATGGGCGTGCTGCGCATCGAATGGCTGTACCAGGAGAAGCGCGTTCAGACGTCGAAGCGGCCGGGCGGTCCGTTCGGCGCGATGCTCGTCGGGATCGCATTCGCGTTTGGCTGGACGCCATGCATCGGACCGATTCTCGCCGGTATCCTGGCGATCGCCGCGACACGCAGCGGCGTCGGCGAAGGCGTGCGCCTGCTGGCGGCATATTCGCTCGGACTCGCGGTGCCGTTCTTTGCGACGGCACTGGCGATCAATCGTTTCTTCGGCGCGATGAGCCGGATCCGCAAGCACTATCACGCCATCGAGCTCGTCTCCGGTGCGCTGCTCGTCACGATCGGTCTGCTCATCTTCACCAATCGCTTCACGATCATCGCGCAGTGGCTGACCAACGCAGGGTTGCCGGTCTATTGACGATTTTCGATCGTTGATTTTTGATCGTTGATTGAGCCGGACGCGGCGATGTGCGATGCAGATCGCAATCAAAAATCAAAGATCAAAGATCGAAAATGATTTATTCTCTTCGCAATGCGGAGCCGACCCGTTCGATGGAGTGTGTTCGCGCTGCTTCTGGCGATCGGAACCGGGACGGCTGCTTTCATCTCGACCAGTGAGCAGCGCAACGATGCGTTCGCCACCCACGAGCGCGACATTGCGGCGCGCATCGAAGGGTTGGCGGCCACGGCGCGCGATATCGCCGCCTACCAGGCGGCATACGTCGCGCTGGCGCAACCGCTGCAGCCCTCGCTCGATCGCGTCGCTGCCAACCTTCAGGTGCTCGACACCAATGTCAGTGCCCTCGCCGCCGTTGTCCGATCCACCGACGCCGCATCCAAGATCACGCAGCTCACAGACGATGTGCGGCGATTGACGGAGGCGGACCGAACCATTCGCGAGAACCTGCGCGCGGGGGAAACGCTGATGGCATCGGACCTGATTTTCGGCGACGCCCGCCGCACAATCGACGGCATCGTCATTTCGATCCGCCAGCTGCACGATGCGGAATCCTTGTGGACGGCGTCGGAGCGTCAGGGTGTCGATCGACAGGCGTGGACGACTCTTGCCGGGGCGGCCGGCCTGTGGCTGCTTGGGTTGCTGTTGCTGGCCCCCGCTCCCGTGCTCTCAAAGGTTGCGGCGGTATCAACCCCGGACGCGTCCAGATCCTCACCAGAACCGCAGATTTCCGAGGCATCGCCACTGCGACTCGTGCCGGAAGCACCTGCCAACCGGTCAAGGCCCGTCAATTCGCCAGCCTCCGTACCCGCGGAATCCGCTATCGACCTGGCCGCAGCGGCTGACGTGTGTATTGACATCTCTCGTGCAACATCGGCGGCAGCGCTGACCGACGTGCTCGGTCGCGCGGCAGCCGTCCTCGACGCCTCAGGCGTCATCGTGTGGATGGGAGCGGGTGAAGAGCTGTTCCCTGCGACGGCGTACGGCTACGACCCGCGAGTCGTAAGTCGCCTTGGTCCGATTGCACGGTTGTCCGACAACGCGACGGCGAAGGCGTGGCTGATGGGTCAGTTGCGCACCGTCGCCGGCGACGCGACCGCGAATGGCGCGATCGTCGCACCGATGTTCGGACCTAATGCCTGTATCGGTGTGCTCGCAGCGGAGGTGCGCCACGGCCGCGAAGCCGATCCCGCGACGCAAGCCGTCACGATGATGATTGCCGCGCAACTGTCCAGCGCAGTCGTGGCCTGGCCCGCGCCCAGCTCCGCAGAGACAAAAGTGGGTTAAAGAAAGCGGGTTCGCCCGGTTTCTTCACACCGGTATTCGATCTCGATTCCGTCGCGTTCGTTCGCGCTCTCGCTCAGGAAGCGTGGCGTTCAGCGTGAGCTCCTTGCGATCGCGCGTCACGCGGAGTTCGACTTTGCCGTCGCTCGGCACATCGCGAAGGGCGCGGCTGAGGTCAGACACCGCGTCGACGCGCTGACCGTTCACCGCCGTCAGCACGTCGCCGGCCTTGAGCCCCGCGCGCGCTGCCGGCGAATCCGCGGCGACCGCCGTGACCAGCAGCCCCTGCTTCACACCGAAATAGTCAGAGAGTTGATCGGTCATCGACATCAGCGTGGCGCCGAGACGACCGCGCGATAGAAACACGCCGTTAGGGAACCCGTCGAAATCGAAATCGAACGAGAAGTTCCTCGGCAGATTGCGTAACCCGCGCTCGACGTCGAGGCTGATATCAGGCAATCGCAGCCGACCCTCCTCCGGCGTGACATCGAGCATCTGGCGATTGCCGTCGCGGACGACCGTGATCTTTACCGCGTGGCCGGGAACGGTTTCTCGCACCAGTCGCGTGAAGTGCAGCGCGCTGCGGACGCGTTCGCCGTCGAATTCAGTGACGATGTCGCCGGTCCGGATACCGGCGCGTGCGGCCGGACTGTCCGGACTCACGTTCTCGATATAGACGCCCCCGCTCGAGACTCTTGCCTGCGTCGCTTCCTCGCTCCGCACATCGCGCACGGAGACGCCCATCGACGCGCCAAAGCCGCCAGCGATAACGGCACGCCCGCGACCCTGAGCGGCGACGTGCGGCGCGACCGCGAGCAGGGCGATGAGTACCGCAACGCAGGCGAGAACCGCAAACACCAACTTCCTCATCTCTCTCCAACCTCCGTCCAATTGCTCTGACGGCGCGTCCTCGCCAAAGGTTGGCAGTGGACGAGGTGTCGCCTGCTCAGTGGCCGCGTGGGAGGACGGATGCGCCCGGATCGCCGCGCAAACGAGGCTTTTCGGGCCAAAAGTCACGGGCACAGCTTTTGATTCATGCTCCTGCGGGTCGCGCCGGATCTCCGGGGTGCGTTACTTCAGGCAGGCGCTGGCATCGCCGCATCCCGGCGCAGGTCGTTCACGATCCGGCGCCCCTTTTGCCGCGCGGAGTTGCGCGGCAACGCAAGCTCCATACGCGGACGCCGAGTCCGCCGCAGAGGCACATCATGAAGAGAGCGTCGCGTGTATCCGCCGCCGTGCTGGGCGCCATTCTTATCACCGGTTGTGCCGCGCGCGGCGTGCACATCGCCGATCTCCAGAACCGGCCCGACAAGTGGGACAACAAGACCGTCAGCGTCAACGGTGTGGTAACGAGCAGCTTCGGGCTCCCGTTGTTGCCGTTCCAGCTGTACAAGGTCGATGATGGCTCGGGCGAAATTACCGTTGTCTCTCGGGGCGCGCGCGCGCCGCGCAAGGGATCGCGTGTGCGGGTGAAGGGGCGTGTCGGCGAGGTCGGGAATTTCGGCGGTCAGTCGGTCGGACTGCACATTCAGGAGCGCGACCGCAAGATAAAAGGCTGACGGTTCTGAGTTACAGAATCTTGACGACCACCGCCGTCATGTCGTCGACCTGCCGCGCTCTGCCGCGGAAGTCGGTGACGGCTTCGTAGATCGCGTCCACGATCGCACGGGCGGAGTCGTGGCGGTGGGCTTTCACCACCTCGCACGTGCGCCGGGCGCCGAATTCCAATCCGGTTTCGTCGGTCGCCTCGAAGATCCCGTCGGTGCAGAACACGAACAGGTCGTCGCGCCGCAGTGGGATGGCGATCTCGTCGTAGGTGACGCCTGGAAACGATCCCAGAGGAACTCCCGGCAGCTCAATCTGTCCGCAGTCATGATCGGAGCAGCGAATCGGGTAGGGCAGCCCCGAATTGCCGAGCGTCACGACGTGAGCCTGGAAATCGAAGAACGCATAGCACAGCGTGCAGTAATACTCTTCGAGCTGACGTTCGTGCAGCGTCGTGTTCATCGCATACAGAGCACCTGACACGCTGAACCGCTCCGGCGTGAACCGTCGGCGCAACGTCCGCGACCGTACGAGCTCGGCGGCAAACGCACCGTACAACGCGGCGGGCGCACCTTTCCCGGACACGTCGCCAACCGCAACCACGAGCGTGTGCGGCGTCGGAATCAGATAATCGTGGATGTCTCCTCCAAGCTCGCGGGCGGGTTCGAATCGGCCGGCCACTTCAACTTCGCCGAGCGTTCTCGGCGGCTCGGTCGGCAGCAGCGCCAGCTGCACACGCTGGGCGAACCGCAGCTCTTTTTCGATGCGCTCCTCGTTGCGTCGGACCTGCTCGTACAGCCGGGCGTTGTCGATCGCCACGGCCGCCTGCGCCGCCAGCAGCGTCAACAGCTCCTTGTGCTCCTTGGTAAAGGCGTTGAGCTCGTTGCTTTCGAGGTCGAACACCCCGATGCAACGATCCTTGATGAGCATCGGAATCACGAGCTCGGATTTCGCGTCCTCGACGAGATTGAGGTAGCGCGGGTCCTTGGAGACGTCGGGAACGAGAAGCGGCTCCTTGTGCAGCGCCGACCAGCCGACCAGACCCTCGCCCAGCTTTACGCGCTTGGACTCGTTGCCTTGGCCGTAGCGCACGGCCATCTTCATTTCGAGCTCCTGCGTTTCGTCGTTCAGCAGCAGGATGCCGAAGGTGCGATAGTCAATCAGACGCTTGGTCAGGTTGGCGATCCGCGTCAGCAGCACGTCGAGATCGAGAATCGACGACATCTCGCGTCCGATCTCGGCCAGCGTCTCCAACGTGTCGACGTAGTTCCGCTCGGACTCGAACAGGCGGGCGTTCTCGATCGCGACCGCGACGTGCGCCGCGAACTGACGCAGCAGCGCTTCGTCGAGACTGGTGAATGCGCCTTCGACTTCGTTCAACAGGTTCAGCGCACCAATCACTTTGCCTTTGCGACGCATCGGCACCGCGAGCTGCGACAGCATGTTGCGCAGCGGACCCATGTAGCGCGGCTCTTCGCGAATGTCGTTGACGAGAATCGGGCGTCCTTCCTGCACGGCGGCGCCGACCACGCCCTGACCAACTTTCAGGCGCAGGTTCGCCGTCACCTCCTGGGGATAGCCGACCGCGTATGCGATGCGCAGCTCCTGCTGCTGCCCGTCGAGCAGGTACACGGAGAACGCGCTGAACCGGGTCAGCCGCGCGATGAGTTGCGGGATCTTCGCGAGCAGCTCGTCGAGGTCGAGCACGGACATGACCTCGCGACCGAGGTCGAACAGCGTCGACAGCAGCTCGGCCTCGGTCGGCGTCCGTGGCGCACTCGTTTGCGGTCGCGATTGCGTGACGGGAACGTCTGACATTTCCGGGCGCATTATACTGAGGCGGCCCGATGGAACCGTTGACGCTGCCGCTCGATTACTCGGCGATCGAACGCATCCTGCCGCATCGATACCCGTTTCTGCTCGTCGATCGCATCACCGAGCTGCAACCGGACAAACGGATCGTCGGCATCAAGAACGTCTCGCTCAATGAACGGTTTCTGTCGCATCAGCGCGGGATGCGTCCGACGCTGCCGCCGACGATTCTGACGGAGTGCGTGGCGCAGGTCGGCGCGATTCTGATCCTGTCGAAGCCGGAAAATCGCGACAAGCTGCCGTTCTTCGCCGGCATCGAACGCGTGCGGTACCGGCGCCCCGTGTATCCGGGTGATGTCGTCGAGATCGAGGCGCGCGTCAAACGGTTGCGCAGCCGCATGGGCCAATTGAGCGGGTACGCGCGGGTCAATGGTCAGGTCGTTCTCGATGGCATGATGACGTTCGCACTCGGTCCCGCGCCTACCTCGCTTTGAGCAGCAGCAGCACGCCGCCCATCTTCGACGCCCGACCCGCCCACTTGGCCCACGTCCACTGCGGTCGAAAGTAGCGCACGGTATCCGTTGCGGCCGGAGCGAGGATCAACACACCGATCGTCGGCTCCGGTACATCGGCGGATACGGCCATGCCGCGTGTATCGCGCTCGGCAGGTCCTGTTCGAGCAAACGCGGCGCCGGCATAGGCGACAGATGACAGGACGTTGAACGCGAACATCCCCTTTGACAGCGCGTGACCACCCTGACGCAATCGTGGAGAGCGCAAGAGTAGCTCGTCGGTCGCGTGCTGCACCCAGAACCCAGCCGAGGAGATCGTGAACTCGCGTACCGGGCTTACTGCTCGATGTGTGATGGCGAAGAAAGGAATTGGACCAAAAGATACCTTCTTGAAACCGGGTGAGGCATCGAATGCCGCATCGAACACCAGGTGCCCCGCCTCGTGCATGCCGAGCGCGATTGCCGCACCGCCGAAAAAGACGAGCGTATGTTGTTGCGCGAACGCCGTATCGGCATGCCCGAGCATCGCGCTCAGCAACAGAAGGGCTGCGACGGAATCGTTCAGCCTGGATCTCGCGGCATTCATGTTGCAGCCTCAACGCGTCGAGGCCCGGGCACGCACCTGAGGCCTAAAGGGGAGGGTTGGAACGTGCTCGAAACCATTGCGATCATCTTGATCGTCCTCTGGCTGCTGGGGATGGTCAGCGGGTACACGCTGGGCAACTTCATCTGGGTCCTGTTGGTCATCGCGGTCGTGCTCTTCCTCGTGCGGCTGGTCAGTGGCCGCAGAGTAGTCTGACCGCCCGGACTGGGATCGGGCTCGAGCGAAGTTCGTCAGGTGACGACTTCACCGCGGACCTTGCGGGGTCCGCGCCCGACCCCGGCCCGTATTTCAATTTTCTGTGAGCGCACGATCGCGATGCCAGCCAGCACCATGGCGGACGCGAACACGATGCGCATCCGGAGTGGCTCGTCCAGCAGCCACGCTCCTGCCAGCACCGCAATCACCGGGTTGACGTAGGCGTAGGTAGACACCGTCGAGATTGGCAAGTGCTGCAGCGCATACACGTACGCGGAATATCCCACCCACGATCCAATGGCAATCAGATAGAGCTCCGCAGTCGCGCTGCGCGCGGTCAACGTCAGTCGCGACCATTCTCCCATCACGGTGCCGAGCGCGAGCATGACCAGACCGCCGAAGAGCATCTGTAACGCCGATGCGGCAAGCGCATCGGGCACTGGGGCGTGGCGCTTGGAATACGTCGACCCTGCAGACCAGCCGATGCAGGCGCCCTGAAGGGCAACGACGCCGAGAAGAAATTGAGGGCCAACATTCGACGCCGTGAGGTGTGGCCACACCAGCAAGACGATCCCGCCGAAGCCGACGCATAGACCGGTGGCGGTTCGACCTGTCAGCGGCTCACCTGCGCGCGCGAATGCCTCCATTCCCGACATCCAGAATGGCGCCGAGGCCACGATGACCGCGGCGATGCCACTCGGCACCCACTGTTCCGCAAGAACGACCAGGCCATTGCCGACAGCCAGGAGCAGCGTACCCGCAATTGCCAGCGCGGGCCACTGACGCGCCGGCGGAAGCAGACGGCCGCGCACTCGCAACCCGATCGCGAGCAGCAGTCCGGCGATCGTGAAGCGGATTCCGCCGAGGAGCGCCGGTGGAAAAGTTTCGAGCGCCACGCGGATCGCCAGGTAAGTCGTGCCCCACACGACGCAGATGGTGATCCACGCCGCATACGCGAGTCGGGGGTGATCGCGGGTCACTCGAGCATCGTGACACGCGGAGGGGTGTGATTGTCTCTAGGACGTCTCGAGCTCATGTCCGCTCGCCAACGCCCACCTTCCAACGTCCAACCTCCAAAGGAAAGCCCAAATTACAAACGGCGCCGTTTGGAAATTGGAGGTCGGCAGTTGCAAGAGGCCGGCCCTGTCGATGGCTCCTCAGATCGGGTACGATGAGTGCCATGATCCGCAAATTATTCGCCGCCGGCGTCGTGCTGTTTGTCGCCGCGCTGATCACGACGGTTAGCATGGCCGGCCAGCAGTCGACCCGAGTTCAGCCGAAGCCCGCCGCTCAGGTGGCTCCCACGGCACCAGCCGTCAAGGGTGCGCCGCCGAATGTCGCGTTGCCGCCGCTGCCCACGGTCAGTTTCGAGCCGGTCGAGCCGATTCCGGTTCTGCGTCAGGTCTACGAGTTCGCCGCGCGACATCCCGAGGTGCTGCAGTACGTCCCGTGCTACTGCGGGTGCGAGAACGTGGGCCACAAGGCCAACCACGATTGCTTCGTGAGGTCGCGCGCGGCCGATGGCCGCGTCACGCAGTGGGATAGCCATGGCATGGGCTGCGCGGTCTGCCTTGGCGTCGGCCGCCGGGCCATGGCGCTTTTCAACCAGGGAATGTCGGTCCCGCAGATTCGCGCGACGATCGATCGGGAGTTCGGATCACATTATCCGTCGCACACTCCCACCCCGAATCCGCCATCTAAGGTAGCCGGGTAGCGACGAACCACGAAGATCACGAAGACTCGATCTTTCGTGGTGTTCGTGTTTGGCCTCAGCCCTTCGCGGTCGACCGGCGGAAGTGAGCTGCAGGATCAATCACGCGGTGGCGCGGCGTGATGTTCGGGCGGCCACGGCAACCGTCTTCATGTTCCTGCGCGCTTTGGTGCGCTGCGTGCGCGACGCGGCCGTGTAGTTCACGACCACTGCGGGCGCCGACGCCGCGCGTCTCTCGCCTGCACGTGATGTCGCGCTGTCGAGCGTCGCGGTGGCCATCTTCGGCCGTTGCTGGAATTCGAGGATCGCGCCGCGCAGTGCTTCGCGGGCCTCGGCTGCCGGCATCATCCGCTCGAGCGCCTCGCGAAGGCGGCGAATCGCCCGCGCATGCAGCTGCGATACGCGCGATTCGTTCACGCCAATCTCCGCCCCAATCTGCTTCATCGTCGCTTCGCCGTAGTAGTAGAGGCCGATCACCTTCTGCTCGCGGACCGGAAGCGAACGAATCGCGGCGCGCACGCGATCCTTGGTCTCCTGACGCTCGTACGCGAGATCGGGCTGCTCGGGCTCGGCCGGCACCAGCGCGGTCGGCAGCGATGATTCGTCAGACGCATCGTTTTTGGCGAGCGGGGAGGTCGATTCGATGGCGTTGATGCGGACGATCGTGCGGCTCAAGCGCTTTTCGTCGGATCCAAGGCGCGCGGCAAGATCTGCCAATGACGGTTCGCAGCCAAGTTCCCGGCGCAGCGCTTCGCGAGCCGCTTCGAGCTCGCGTCGCTGCCGCCGCACGCCGCGCGGCCAGGCATCCTTGCGCAGTGCGTCGATCATCGCTCCCCGGATGCGTCGCTCCGCGAACGTCTCGAACTTGATGCCTCGCGCCTCGTCGAAGCGGTGCGCGGCGTCGATCAAGCCGATCACCCCGTCCTGCACGAGATCGCCAATGTCGATGGAGTGAGGCATCGTCGCGGCAACCCGACGCGCGAGTTGCTCCACAAACGGGATCCCGGCGACGATACGGGGATTTTCTGAGACGCCCTGCGACAGCATGTGTGATGACCTCCGCCCGGCTGTAAGGCAACTGCGATACCACACGGCCGAGCGACGGTTTTTATTGGCCGAACGCGAGGGGCGCGCACGTGTAAAGTGCGGTTTTGCACGAATTTGCGGCCGTACGGGTCGGCAGAATCTGCCGCGCGCGGAACTGCACGAATCCGCCCGAATCGTCAATGGATTGGCGCTTCGGCTGGCGAGGTGTCGCCAATCCGATGACGCCGCTGATTACGTTTTGAGCTTAACGCGCACGAGGGACGAAGAATGGCGGTCTCGTCTCGATGCGCATGGGCGAGCCTGCGGCGCTCGAGACGAGCCAGTCGCTGACGACCGCGCGGAGTGGTCACGCAACGGCGTGCCGATCCGATCGCGGTATCGGTTCAGGCGTGGGTGCCGGGAGCGGCGTCTTCCGAACTGGTGACCACCGGGCGTTGCGGTGCAGCCGCATCCCGCCACAGCGTGTCGGCGAAAATCCGGATGGAGCCCCCCGCTGTGCGGACGTATTCGACCTTGCCCGCCGAGATCCAGTTGTAAATGGTGCGCCGGCTGACGCCGACCACTTCGCACGCCTTCATGATCGAGAGGGTTTGCCGATCCATTAAGCACGAGCCTCCACAAACCTCTATCGGCGCCTTTGCGCGGTTCGTTAACCCTTTTCTTGCGCCATGGCAACTGTCAAGATATTGGCGCATTGGCGGACGAGAAGCCTCACCTGCTGTTCGTGGACGACGAGCCGGCACTTCGGAGCCTGATGGCGGAGCGTTTGTCCTCACGCGGCTTCGAGGTGGCCGAGGCCGAAAGCGGTGAACGTGCGCTCGAACTGCTGGAGCAATTCGCCTTCGACGTGCTGATCACCGACCTCCGATTGCCCGGCATCGACGGCACACAGGTGATCGAAGCGGCTCGCGAGCGCTATCCGGGGATCGTTGCGGTCGTCATCACCGGCTATGGGACCGTCAAAGATGCCGTCGACGCCATCAAGCGGGGCGCGTCTGATTTCATTGCCAAGCCATTCCAGTTCGACGAACTGTTGCACGTGCTCGACAAGGCGATCGAACAGCGGCGCCTCGCTTCGGAGAACGCGTACCTGCGGTCGCAGCTCGAAGAGCGGTATCAGTTCGGCGGCATCCTCGGCCGCAGCCGGCCGATGCAGGCGCTGTTTCAGTTGCTCGAAACGGTGGCCCAGTCCAACAGTACGATCCTCGTCAGCGGCGAGACAGGCACCGGAAAGGAGGTGGTGGCGCGCGCGATTCATCACAACAGCCCGCGGCGCGCGCACCGGTTCGTGGCGATCAATTGCAGCGCCGTGCCGGAAAGCCTGCTCGAAGCCGAGTTGTTTGGCCATGTTCGCGGCGCGTTCACCGGGGCAATTGCCGCCCGTCAAGGTCGATTCGAGCAGGCGCACAAAGGGACCCTGTTCCTCGACGAAGTAGGAACGATGAGCTCGGCGTTGCAGATGAAGCTGTTGCGCGCGCTGCAGGAACGCGAGTTCGAACGGATCGGCGACAACACGACGATCAAGGTCGACGTGCGCGTGATCGCCGCCACCAACTCCGACCTGGCGCGGATGGTGGCGGAAGCATCGTTCCGCGAGGATCTCTATTACCGGCTGAACGTCATTCCCGTGCACCTCGCTCCATTGCGCGATCGTCGCGACGACATCCCGTTGCTCGTCAAACACTTTCTCGAGAAGTTCGCGCCGGGCCGCCAGATGCACGTGTCGCAGGGTGCGATGCGTGCGCTGATGGCGTATCACTGGCCGGGCAACGTGCGACAGCTGGAGAACACGATCGAGCGCGCCGTCGCGTTGAGCGCAGGCCGCACGGAGCTCGATGTCGCCGACTTGCCAAGCGAAATGCAAGCGCTTCCACAACAGATCACACCGCCGACAGTTGATTTTCCCGAAGAAGGGCTCGATCTGCCTGCCTACCTTTCGTCGATCGAGCGCGATCTCATCCAGCGCTCGCTGCAGCGAACCGGTGGCAATCGCAATCGGGCCGCTGAGCTGCTGCGGATCAAGCGCACGACACTGGTCGAAAAACTCAAGCGCATGGGTACTGACTGACGGCATACCATTGGCAGGGAGCGACAACATGCCCCCTCGTTACGCCTACTGGACAATCCTCGCTGGCGGGTTGCCGACCGCGTTTCGCGCAGCTGATCGCGACGAGCTCATGCCGACGTTTCAGCGTCTGCGCGAGAAGCATCCGGATGCGGAGATGAAGTGGTTCGCGCGAGGACGGCTGTGGGATTCGCCGGAGCAGGCGCGAGAAGAAAGTGCGCGGCGGCGGGAACGGCCTTCTCACCGCGAGACCCGGACGGCGGATTGGCGACCAGGCGGCACGCATCGGGATCCGCGACAGCCGTTCAAGGACGCCAAGAGAGCTCGCAACATCGAACGGCGGCGCACTCGGTTCGAGCGCAAGCATGGCGACACGCCCGTCGAGAAGCCGCACGGCGACAAGCTGCTTCGCCCACCCAAGCGACCGCAGCAGCATCCGCCTGGCGATCGACGTGCGCCGCAGTCGCGATTCGAACCGCGCGGCCAGCGTAGCGATGTCGGCAGGAAGCCGGCCGGGCAGCGCCGCGAATGGCGAGAAGACCGGCGCGATTGGCGCACGCGTGAGCGTCCGCCGCGCGAGAAGCCACATGGCGATCCGCTGCTGCATCCCCCGCGGCGCGAGAACCGTTCGCAGCGCGAACGGCCGGCCCCCGCGTCGAAACGCGACGAGAACGTCGGTGCGAAGAGTCGGCGACCATTTCGTCCTTCGGGCGGCTTCGAGCGCAACCAGGGACCGGACAAGCCGGCCGCGCCTCCGCGTCCCGCGCACGTCGATCCGAATCCCGAGCCACGGCCGGGCGCGCAGCAGGCGCCGTCGCCTCCGCCACGACCTAGTGAACCGGCCGTCTTACCGCCGGGTCCGCCGGAACGCGGTCGCGCCGGAGAACACAAGGGCCGCCGTGATGGCCGTCGTCGCTAGCGGCGGCTTCGACGCGTCATGCTCGCCCACATTGTGCTGTTTCGTCCGAGGGGCGATCTGAACGACGCCGATCGTGATGCTCTCATCGAGGCGTTGACAAAGGCATTCGACGAAATCCCATCGATCCGTCGGGCACGCATCGGTCGTCGCGTGACCCACGGGCGGCCCTACGAGCAGTTGATGCGAACGGATTATCCGTATCTGGCTCTGCTCGAATTCGATAATCTCTCCGGTCTGCAGTCGTATCTGGCGCATCCGACACACGAACAGCTCGCCACCAGATTCTTTGCCGCCTTCGAGGAAGCGCTGATGTACGACTACGACATGGCGGACCTGACAAGGTCCGCCCTACCGAGTGGGTAGATCGATCCGCCCTACCGCTTCGGCGCGTTCTCGGGTACAGGGCGAGCCTTGTTAGGCTCGCCAGCGCGCAGCCAGTCGGCGAATTTCTTCACGCCGTCCGCGTAGCTTGTCGTCGGTTTGTATCCGAGGAGCCTCGCTGCTCGCTCGATGTTGGCCCAGGTCTGCGGGACGTCGCCGGGTTGCTCCGCCAACCGCTCGATCAGCGCGGGTACACCGAGCGCGCGCTCGAGGCCGCCGATCATCTCGGTCAGCGTGACAGTCTGATTGTTGCCGAGGTTGATCACTTCATAGGTGCTGCCGCTGTATTCCATCGCCGCCAGTACGCCGGAGACGATGTCGTCGATGAACGTGTAATCACGCCGCGTCGATCCAGTGCCATACACCGGAATCGATTTCCCCTCGAGCATGCGCCGCGCGAACTTGTGAATCGCCAGGTCGGGCCGCTGCCGCGGACCGTAGACGGTAAAGAGCCGCAGCGCGATGAACCGAATGCCGTACAAGTGACTGTAGACGTGACCGAGGAGCTCTCCGCTCACCTTCGTGCTGGCATACGGGCTGATCGGCTGCAGCACGTGATCGTCCTCGCTCCACGGCACGCGTGGGTTCACGCCGTAGACGCTGCTCGACGACCCGAACACGAACTGACGCACGCCCCGGCCGCGCGCCAATTCCAGCAGGTTCTGCGTGCCGCGAACATTCACCTCCTGATAACCGACCGGATCGGCAATCGACGGCCGAACGCCGGCTCGCGCGGCCAGGTGGACGATCACGTCGTAGCCGTCCGGCAGCGCCCGTTGCAGCGCTTCACCGTCTCGCAGATCTGCTTCGATCAAGCAATATCGCCGATGTAGACGATGAGACGCGATGTTGCGCTCTTTGATGTCACGGGCGTAGAACGGGTCGAAATTGTCGAGCACGTCCACGGTCCAGCCGTTGACGAGCAGGGCGTCGACCAGATGGCTGCCGATGAATCCTGCTCCACCGGTGACCAGCGCCCGCCTGGTGTCGTTCATCAGCCGTCTCAGAACGTCGATCGCCGCATGACGTATCGAGGCAGCGAGCGTACGAGCGCCATAATCAGAATCCACACCGGCGGCGCATAGACGACCGGCGACCGGAGGTCGATCCCGCGGAGGACGTGCCGCGCCACCTCGTCTGGATCCGCCGCAAACGGCGGCTCCGGCAGTCCCGCGGTCATCCCCGTCCGAACGAAGCCCGGTTTCACACACACGACGCGCAACCCGCGAGCGTAGAAGCGATGATCGAGTCCTTCGAGGTATCGCGTCAGACCGGCCTTGGCAGCGCCATAGAGCACGACCGATGTGCGGCCACGCTCTCCCGCCACCGAGCTGAACACGCACAGCGTGCCGCCGCCGCCGGCAATCAGCCGCGTCCGCGCCTCTTCACAAAACAGAATCGTGTTCGCGAAATCGACCGTCAACAAACGCTGCGTCAGCGCGCGATCCCGCTCGAGGACGTCCTGCGTGGCGAACAGGCCTGCCGTGACAACAACAGCGTCGACCCTGCCGTGATGTTTCGCGGCGCGCTCGAATGCCTCGGCAAAGCCGTCCGGCTGTTCCAGATCGCACTGGGCGTAAGCCACCGTCGTCCCGCTGATCGCACGTGCATTCAGATCGGTCGCCGTCCGTTCGAGATCGTCCGCGTCCCGCCCGAGCAGGAACAGTCGATCGCCTCGCTGCGCCATCCGCCGCGCGAGTGCCCGCCCAATCCCTTTTGTGGCGCCGAGAAACACGATGTTCATCGTCGACTACTACCAGCCGAACAGCCGCGTGGAGAGAGCACTGCGGATCCGTCCGTCACGATCCCATTTCCGCCGCACACAGAGGAATGCATCCACGCGCGGATCCATCGCGCGGTAATGGTGAGGCCGCGTGAGAGCGTCCTTGGCCAGATAGATGCGCCCGCCTTCCGCAGCGACGAATTCGTTCATGTCATCCACGGACGATTGCGTCTGATCACGAAACGGCATATCGAGCGCCAGCGAGATGCCCGGTTTGGGAAACGACAACGTGCCGAGCCCCTCGCTGCCACAGTCCTTGATCACGCAGAGGAACACGTCATTGCGGCCGACGGCACGCTGCAGAAACCGGCGTATCACGTCGCTGTTCGCACTGTAGGGCAGCACGCATTGGTATTGAACGAACCCGCGCGGCCCGTACAGCCGATTCCACGATCGCACCCGATCGAGCGGATAGAAGAATTCGTGCGGATCGACGACGGCGTGGCCGGTCGATCGCGCGCGTCGCATGTAGTACGCCTTGTTGAACAGCCGCACCGCTCCTCGGCGCAACACGGCTTCGGGCATCGTCATCGGCACAGTGACAGCGTGCGGGCTGTGCGGCGGCACAGCTGGTGCCTCCGCCGGTTTCGCCCATCGACCGCGAAACAGGATGCCTCGCCCGAGCGGGCCGGGCGATAGACAGTCGATCCATCCCGCGGTCATCGGCCATGCCGCGCTCGATGCGCGCAACGTGTCGACGAACTCGTCGATGTCTCGAATCGGAAGCGTCTCCTGCAGAATCCATGCAGAAGGTACTTCGACCAGACGCACACCGACTTCGAGAATGTGGCCGGTCAGGCCCATTCCGCCGATCGTCGCGCGGAACAGCTCCGGCTCGTCGCTGCGGGAACATGTCACGATGCGCCCGTCGGCAACGCGGAGTGTGACGGACACGACGTGCTCGCCGAAGCAGCCGTCGCGGTGATGGTTCTTGCCATGAACATCGGCGGCAACCATGCCGCCGAGCGTCACCTCTCGTGTCCCTGGCGTCACCGGCGTGAAGAAGCCGCGCGGCAGGAATACGTCGTAAATCTGCGTGAGGGGAAGTCCTGCCTCGGCGTGCAGGATGCCGGTCTCACGATCGAACGACAGAATCCGATCGGCAAGGCGAGAGCCGGCGACGCGAGTGTCGGGCGCCGCCGGAAGCGCGGCATCGCCGTATGCGCGCCCGAGGCCGCGGGTCAGCGGAACGTCGCGCGTGATTCGCCGCAGATCTTCCGCGCGGATTTCCTCGCCGGCGACCACCGGCATGCGTCCCCATCCCGAAAGCGGCATTCGAATCGAGTGTACGGGATCAGCGCTCCGCGCGGGCGAGCAGACGCTGTTCGAGCGCCGCGCAGATCGCGTGATACGTCACCAGATGCACTTCCTGCACGCGGGCCGTTTCCGTGGCAGGCACACACAGGACGATGTCGCAGTGATCGGCGAGCGCTCCGCGCCGATCGCCCGTCAGGCCGACGGTGCGCAGGCCACCAGCTCGAGCCGCCTGAAGTCCATTGAGCACATTTCGGGACGCGCCGCTCGTCGAGATGCCCATTGCCACATCGCCCGCCGTCCCCAGCGCCTCGATCTGCCGGCTGAACACCTCGTCGAAGGAATCGTCGTTGCTCCACGCCGTCAGCAGCGCCTGATTCGTCGTCAATGCGATCGCCGGCAGCGGCGCGCGCGCGACCGCAAACCGACCCACGAGCTCCGCGACCAGATGCTGCGCATCGGCCGACGATCCGCCATTGCCGAAGACGAGCAGCTTCCGACCGGCAACGAACGCAGCGTCGATGAGATCCACCGCACGTTCGATGTTCCGCGGCAGCGAACTGTCGGCCGCGGCTGCCATCATGCTCGCCACCCGTCGGAAGAGGTCCGCGTGACCCGCGCTCATCGCGTTGCCTTATGCAAGGATGCGCCACTCAAGCCGAACGGCCGCCGCGCCGATAGGACGGCTGGAGAGCACCAAAGCAGGAGGGGCTGTGACACTCGATCAGATCGTGTATTGGCTATCGGCGTGGACCGTGGTGTCGGTGGTAACAGGAGTAATCTTCGGGCTGATTATGTGCCATAAGGGCGCGAACAACGACGCGCCGCGGCTCCCGGAGCCCGCGACGCGGCAGTAGCGGGCACCGGATCGGCGCCGCTCAACAAACGTCTACACGCCCGCGATGGTCGACGGATGCACCGGGCGCTGCGGGCCTCCGAGCCGGTAGACGTGCGGTCCCGCGTCAGCGCCCAGGGCATTCCGCGTGTCGAAGATCAACTTCGAGGCGTCGATGATCAGCGGGTAATCGAATGCCTTGTGATCGGTGAGGATCACGACGCAGTCGTACTTCGCCAGCTCGGCACGGGTGATCGTGACCGCCGTCATCTCACTCTTGCCGGGCCAGTCCCGCGCGCTCAGTACCGGAGCGTGCGGATCGGCATACGCCACTTCCGCTCCACGCTGCTGCAGCACGTGCATGACATCGAGCGCCGGTGATTCGCGGATGTCGTCGATGTCCTTCTTGTAGGTAATCCCGAGGATCAGGATCGAGGAGCCATTGACCGCCTTGCGATGCGTGTTCAGCGCCTCGCCGACTTTGTCGGCGACATAATGCGGCATTCCGGCGTTGACGTGACCCGCCAGTTCGATGAACCGCGCCTCGAATCCGGCCTCCTTCGCCTTCCACGACAAGTAGTACGGATCGATCGGGATGCAGTGGCCGCCGAGGCCGGGGCCCGGATAAAACGGCATGAAGCCGAACGGCTTCGTCTTCGCCGCGTTCACGACTTCCCACACGTCGATCCCCATGCGATCGCACATCTGCGCCAGCTCGTTCACCAACCCGATGTTCACAGCGCGGAACGTGTTCTCCAGCAGCTTGACCATCTCCGCGACCTTGGTCGAGCTCACCGGCACGATCGTGTCGATCGCCGTCGCATAGAGCGCGGTTGCGATCTCGATGCAGTCGGGTGTCGTGCCGCCCACGACCTTCGGCGTGTTCTTCGTGTTGAACTTCGGGTTGGCGGGGTCGACGCGCTCGGGCGAGAACGCGAGGAAGAAATCCTCACCGACCTTCAACCCCGTTGCCTCGAACATCGGCTGCAGAAGCTCCGCCGTCGTCCCTGGATAGGTGGTCGACTCGAGGACAACGAGCATGCCCGGATGCAAATACTTGGCGATCTGCTCGGTCGCGGCAACGACATAGGACATGTCCGGGTCTTTTGTCTTGCGCAGCGGCGTGGGCACGCAGATGTTGACCGTGTCGAGGTCGCGCAGCACGGAAAAGTCCGTGGTCGCGTCGAGGGTGCCGGCCTGGCGCAGCGCCGCCACATCCGCCGTGGACACATCAGGGATGTAGGAGCGACCCGCCACGATCTCGTCCACCTTGCGCTGGTCGAGATCGATGCCCGTGGTCTTCAGGCCATTGCGCGCGAACTCCACGGCCAGCGGCAGGCCGACGTAGCCCAGACCGACGACGCCGGCGCGCGCCTGGCGTTCGAGAATGCGAGTGTAGAGGCGGTGCGCTGTTGGATTCATGGTGTCCCTATGCGATTACCGAGTGTCCGGCTCTAGCCGGACCTGAACCGGCCAACGCGACCGGCACCTCGAAAAAGAATTCGGAAATGATGTCGCGCAGCTCGTTGACGCTCTCGGCGGCGTTGACGCGCACGCGCAGATGCGAGCCGCCGTCGAGCCCTTTCGAGTACCAGCTGCACAGCGCGCGGATCTTGTTGATCACCCAGCGATCGTGTCCGCGAGCCACCTGATGTCCGATGGGTTCAGCGCCTGGTTCGTCCGGCTGAAGCCGGACGCTGCCCGGCGCGACGTGGCGGAACCCTGGCGATTCATGCACCCGCTCGTTCAGCAGCAGCTCGATGTAGTCGAGGAGAAATTGCCCGCGCTGCTGCAAAGTGACCGGTCGCGCCGGCGCACCACTCGCGATGTCGGACGCTTGCGCGAGGATCCATGGGTTTCGCAACACTCCCCGTCCGACCAGCACACCACTGATGCCGCTGTTCATCCGCTCCACGATCTGCCCGGGCTCGACGCAGTCGCCGCTGCCGAGAACAGGAATCCGCAAGTCGCCCGCGACGCGCGCGACCAACTCCCAATCCGCGAAGCCGGTGTAGGACTGTTCCGCCGTGCGTCCGTGAATGGTGACCGCCGCCGCGCCCGCATCCTGCATACGGCGAGCGAGGTCCGGAGCGTTGCGTGAAGCGTCGTTCCAACCGGCACGCATTTTCACGGTCACGGGAATCGACACGGCGCTCGCCATCGCCCCGATGACCGTCGCGGCATGCTCGGGCTCGCGCATCAGGCTGCAACCGGCGTTGTGTTTGGCGATCTTGGGCACCGGACAGCCCATGTTCACGTCCACGATGTCGGCGCCGATGCCTTCCACGATACGTGCGGCCTCGGCCATCTTCTCGGGATCACCACCGAAAATCTGTATCGAAACAGGCCGCTCTTCTTCCGTGTATTCGGCGTACTCGAGGGTCCGGTCGATACCGCGGACCAGCCCCTCCGACGACACCATCTCGGTGACGACCAGACCGCAGCCGCCGTGTCGCTTCACCAACCGCCGGAAAGCGGAGTCGGTCATGCCGGCCATCGGCGCGACGACAAAAGGGGAGGCGAGGTGGACGGAACCGATCTTCATGTTCAAATTTCAATTTGAGGATTTGAGAATTGACGTGATCATTTGCCCATCACATCGATTCTCACATCGAAAATCGAACATTTGAAAATTGTCATCGTCAGTACGGCCTCACGTCCGCGGCATCGACCTCGACGCTCACCGCTTGCCCAATCAAGTCGACCGACAAGACCAGTCGCGCTTTCTCGTTCTTTCGCACCAGTCGTCCTATGACCCCCTTCAACGGTCCGTGCATCACCTCGACGAGCATGCCTTCGCGGATCAGCGGACATGGATCGTAGGCGAGATCGCTCTCGACCAGTTGGCGGATGCTCTCGATTTCCCTTTCCGGAATCGGGGCCGGCTCGCCCTCGAACGAGATGATGTTGACCACACCGGTGCACTTCAGGATCGGGAGCCGGTCCTGGACGTTGAATCGCGCGAAACAGTATCCCGGAAACAACGGCCAGTCGATCTTCTTCTTTCGATCCTTCCAGCGGCTCCAGCGCGTGACCGTCGGCAGGAACGCTTCGATGCGCTTCTGTTCGAGCTGCGCGCGAACAACCTGCTCGTGCCGCGAGCGCGTCCACAGCGCGAACCAGTGCACGTCTGCGCCGGTGGCCGGCAGCACGCGTGTGTGCAGCTGATTCGCGGTGCGGATCGAATGCATTCAGTAAGCGTCGAACTGGGGTGACGACAGCGACGGGTTATTGGGCTCCGGCCGCGGCAGGCGCAGCAGACGCCGCGCGACGCCGGGCGGTGAGCGCCTGCTGATACGCCTTCTCGAGCTCCGCGTTGCGGAAGACGACCGTCGCCTGCTCGCGCAGCCGGTCGACGTACTTGACCATTTCGCCGCGGCTCTTTTCCTCGGCGACCTTTCGGGCGATATCCTCACGTGCCTCGTCGAACGTGCGCACCTTGGTCGGCGTCCGCGCTTCCAGCTTCAGAATCTGATAGCCACGCTGCACGCGCAGCAGTTCGGTGATGTCTCCCACCTGCATCTTGTCGAGGAGCTGCTGCAGCGCTGGCGCAATCTCGTCGTAGCTGATTGGCCCAATCAAGCCGCCGTTCGCCTTCGACGGTGCCGCAGAAATCTCCGCCGCCACTTTCGGGAACGGCTCGCCTGCCAGCAGACGTTTTCGCACATCCTCGGCCTTGGCTCGGGCCTCGTCGTCCTGAGCGACGTTGACGCCGCGCGCGCTCTGCGGCACCTCGATCAGGATCTCGCGCAGTGTGATGTCGGAAGGAGTGGTGAACTGCTGCCGATGCGCGTCGTAGTAGGTCTTCTCTTCCTCCTCGGTGACGCTGATCTTGTCCATGATATCGACCTGCTGCACACGCGACACGAGCATCGTCCGCTCGAGATTGCGCCGCAAGTCGGCCATCGTCATGTTTTCCTGCTTGAGAGCGGCCTGGAAGCGTTCTTCGTCCTCCAGGTTGTTCTGCTTTTTGATGCTCTCGAGGGCCTGCTTGAACTGTTCGTCGCCAAGCGCGTACCCGAGCTCGCGTCCTCGCTGGATCAGCAGCAGTTCGTCGATAGCACTGAGGATCAGGTCGGGCGTGACTTCCGCGATCGCGCGCTGAAGCTCGGGACTGTTCGGGTTGACGTTGGCCAGCTCGGGACGATTCCGCAACTCCGCGATCTGCCGCAGCTCGAACTCCGATTTCGTGATGATGTCGCCGTTGACCTTGACGATGACCTGCTCGATGATTTCGGCGCGCAGGGGCGCGAGGGCCAGGCAGACCAGCAAGGCGGCGCTAAGTCGCTTCAGCATTGCAATTCCTTTGAACTCAATATTTTAACCCAGCCCCGCGAGCAACCCCTCGAGCCTGGAGAACATGCCGCCCTCCGCCCGAGGGTTAGCCTCGGGCTTGCGGAGAATCTCCTCCTTTGTAAACCCGGACCGCACCTCGCCCGCCGTCGCTCTCGCTGTCCACCAGCTGGCCGTTGCCGATGGCCCTTGCTGGTCGGCCATCCGACGCGGCTCGACCGGAGCAGGCGTCATCGGGCGACGTTCCCACGGTCGCGAGGGGTGTCGGTAGGCGCCACCTTTAGGCGGACCTGGTTCACGCGGCGGTTCCTTTGCCGGTCGCGTCTTCCCCCGATCGAGCGGCGCTTCCAAATCGAGCTTCAAGGACACGGGCGGCACCAGCATCGCGCCCGGCCATTCACCGACCACTTTCACCAGTCGCACCGGGTCGATCTTCGCGTTTGGCCTGAACTTTATGACGACCAAACGGCCCTCGCGGTCGATCGAGTCGACGCCAACACGGTCGGCCATGATTCGAATCCGCCCGTACTCGGCGAGGTTGAGCACGGAATCCGGCAGCGCGCCGTAACGGTCGCGAATCTCGTCGAGCGCGGTGCCGAGCTCCCTGTCGGTCCGAGCGGCGGCAATCTTCCGATACACCATCAGCCGCTGGTTCATGTCGGGGATGTACGCGTCGTCGATCTTCAGGTCGACCCGCAGATTGACGGTCGCACGCGTATCGTCTTCGATCTCCTCGCCTTTCAGCTCGCGCACGGTCTCCTCGAGCAGCTTCATGTACATCTCGAAGCCGACCGCGTCGATGTGACCGCTCTGCTCTCCTCCGAGTAAATTGCCCGCACCGCGGATCTCGAGATCGAGCGCAGCGACACGGAAGCCGCTGCCGAGATCGCTGAACTCCTTGATCGCTGCCAGACGCTTGCGTGCGACCGGCGAGAGCGACTCCTGCGGCGGGATCAGCAGATAAGCGTACGCCGGACGATCGGACCGCCCCACGCGTCCTCGCAGTTGATACAACTGCGACAGCCCGTACCGATCGGCGCGATTGATAACGATCGTGTTGGCATTCGGGATATCGAGACCGTTCTCGACAATCGTCGTCGCCAGCAGGATGTCGAACTTGCGCTCGTAGAAGCCGAGCATCGCGCGTTCGAGCTCGTCCTCCCCCATCTGCCCGTGGCCGACGACGATTTTTGCTTCCGGAACGAGCCGCTGCAGCAGGTTTCCGATCGAAAAGATCGATTCGACGCGGTTGTGCACGAAGTACACCTGCCCGCCGCGCGACAACTCGTTGCGAATGGCGCGTTCGATCACCGGCGCGTCGAACTTCACGACGTTTGTCTGAATCGACAGACGATCCTTCGGTGGCGTCTCGATGATCGACATGTCGCGAATGCCGACCAGCGACATGTTCAGCGTCCTCGGAATCGGCGTCGCCGTCATCGTCAGGACGTCGACCTTCTTGCGCATCTGCTTGATGCGTTCCTTGTGTGCGACGCCGAAACGCTGCTCCTCGTCAACAACGAGCAGGCCGAGATCCTTGAAGACGACGTCCTTGGACAGCAGCCGATGGGTGCCGACGATGATGTCCACTTTCCCCGCCGTCAGACCGTCGAGGATCTCCTTGATCTCCTGTTTGGTGCGGAAGCGGCTGACCATGTCGATGCCGACCGGAAAACCGGCGAAACGCTCGCGCAGCGTCTTGAGGTGCTGGAATGCGAGCACGGTCGTGGGGGCAAGAAAGACGACCTGCTTGCCGTCCATCACCGCTTTGAACGCCGCGCGCATGGCCACTTCGGTCTTGCCGTAGCCGACGTCACCGCACAGCAGGCGATCCATCGGCGTTGCCGATTCCATGTCCATTTTGATGTCGGCAATTGCTGCCCCCTGATCGGGCGTGAGCTCGTACGGAAAGGCCGCTTCGAACTCCTCTTGCCAGTGCGTGTCGGACGAGAAGGCATGGCCGGCAACCGCCTTGCGTTGCGCGTAGAGCTTCAACAGCTCCTCGGCCATGTCACGCATCGCCTTCTTGACGCGCGTCTTGGCTTTTTCCCACGTCGTTCCGCCCAGACGGTCGAGCGCCGGGCGAACACCACCGGTGTATTTCTGAATGAGGTCGAGGCGCTCGACGGGAACGAACAGCTTGTCATCGCCGTGGTAGCGGAGCTCGAGGAATTCCTGCATCTCCGCCGGCGAGCCGCCCATCGGTCGACCGACCGTGCTCAGTTGCTTCAGACCGACGAACTCGCCGATGCCGTGATCGACATGGACAACCAGATCACCCACCTTGAGGTCGCGAAGGTCCGACAGGAACGTCTTGGCGAGGTTGTGCCGCTTTTCCGGAGCGCGACGTTCTTCCTCGAAGACGTCCGTTTCGGCGTAAACCTGCAGCGCTGCGTCGGCCAGGCGGAAGCCGCGCGAGAGCGAACCAGTCGCCACCAGCATTGTCGCCGCGTGCGAGTCCTCGGCGCGTTCAACCGGAATCGCGACGATGTCGTACTCCTGCAGGATCTCGATCGTGCGTTCGGCGCGACCGGCACTGTCGGCAACGAACAGCACCGTGTCGCCGCGCTGGCGTGCCTGTCGAACGTCGGCGACCCAGTCGTTGACGCGACCGCGGAATTCGAGCGCCGGCTGACAGCGGACATGTCGCGTCGCTGCCGATGCCGCTGCGGGACCGCCTTCCTCGATGCCGAGCTCCTCGAGCCGCGGCGCCGCGCTCACACGCGTCTCGACGTTCTCCCATGAGACGAACGCCGCATTGGGAGCGGCGGCGACGACGTGACCGCGAGTGGCGGCGTCGTGATAACTCGTCTCGAGCTGATCGCGCAGCTTGCGCGCATGCTCGGCCACCTGCTCGTACTCGGAAATCAGCAACCGGACACCGTGCGCCGAGGCCAGGAAGTCGACCACTGACACCAGATCGCCGTCCTCATCGAAGCGCTCGCGTACCGGAACGATCGCGACGTGATCGGTCGGGCCGGTCGATCGCTGAGTTGCTGGATCGAATCGGCGCAGCGTCTCGACCATGTCGCCGACGAACTCGATGCGGACCGGTTCCGCGTCTCCGGCCGGGAAGATGTCAACGATGCCCCCGCGAATGGTGAACGCGCCGTGCTCGTCGACCGGGTCTTCGCGAGTGAAGCCGGCGTCGACGAGCAGATCGGCGAGTCGCTGCGGCTCGATTTCGGTGCCCGAGCGGATCTCGACCGACGCATCGAACAGACGTTCGGGCGGGCTGACGCGCGGAAGGAGCGCCGGCGCTGAGGCAACGATGAGGCGCGCCGTACCCGCCACCGCCGCGTGAAGGGCGCGCGCACGCGCGGAGGCCACGCGGAAGTGTGGCGTCATGCCGCGATAGGGATCGACTTGCAAAGACGGAAACGGCAGGACCGCGCGCTCGATCGCCGCTGCCGATGCCCCCTCCAGCGCGCCATAGAAGAAACGTGCGTCCGCCGTGAGCTGCTCGACGTCCTTGTCCGTGGGAGCAACAAGCAAGGTCACATCTCGCGATGTGCGGGCGGCGATGACGGCCGCGAGTGCTTTCGCGGCAGGCGTGAGCCCGGCTGTAACCGAAACAGACCTGTCCAACCCCGCTTTGTATGCGGCCGAACTGAAAAGCGCTCGGAGCGTGAGAGAGGTTGCCGTCGTCGTCATGTCTGGCGATGCGAGTACGTGCAGAGAACCCCAGCCCAGCGCGTGACCGGGTGGGGTATCCGATACAGGCTTTCTCCTTCTATTCTACGGCCCGCCCCGCGGTTGCTGCATTACTCTGCGCACCTCGTCGATGATGTCAGTCGTCGAGTAGCCGCCGACGATGTCGATCCTTACGACCTTCCCGCCCCGCGCCTCGACCACATCACGCCCGACGATCGCGTCCGTGCTCCAGTCGGCGCCCTTGACGAGCACATCCGGCTGAACGTGGCTGATGATCGCATGCGGCGTGTCTTGGTCGAAGATCACCGCTGCGTCCACACAGCCGAGCGCGAGCACGACCTCTGCCCGTTCTTCTTGCGGAGTAATCGGTCGGTCCGGAGCCTTGCCGAGGGCGCGAACGGACCGATCTGAGTTGATCGCGACAATCAGCACGTCGCCCAGGGTGCGCGCCTGTTGCAGGTATCGGACGTGGCCTGGATGGAGCAGATCGAACACGCCGTTGGTAAACACCACGCGCCCGCCGTGCTGCTGCACCCCCCGCGCGAAGGTCGCGGCTTGGTCGGCTGAGAAAAGGGGGCGAGTTACGGCTCTCACGAGCGAAGTCCGGTGATCCTGATGCCGTCCGAGAACGTCCATCGATGCGGAGGCCGGAACACGCCCGTATCCTTGACCGCCGATGCGACGCGTAATGTGTAGAGCAGCCGGTGGTAATCGTAGGGCGCGCCGTTCTGCCGGTGCACCGCCACATCGACTTTGTAGGTGCCGGCGACCAGGTCGAGACGATCGATCGCGAGCATCACTTCGCCATCGCCGGACAATTGCTGCGGTGAAGCGCCCTCGATATGCGTGTTCGTGCCATAGCAGCACACACCCTCGGCCGTGAAGATCGCGATGCCGAATGCGAAGTCTCGCACCGGGGTTGCAGCGCGCACATGCATGCGGATCTGCACCGCGTCGCCGGACTGAAACACGTGCGACGGCTGGCCATCCGGTCCCAGAAACTCGACCGCCGTAATCTCGACCTCGCGTGATCCCCAACGGCCTTCGGATGCCTTGAACAAGTCCTGCGACTGGTCGGCCGACGCCGCAACCGCCGGCGTGGCGGCTTCATCGATGTTGCGTAACGCAGCTGGCTGTTTGGTAGCTGGAAGTTGCGAGTCGGGCGTTGACAAGCGGCGGTCTTCCGCGGCCGCCACATCCATCAAGTACGCGTCGATGACGCGCTTCGGATCACCCTGCGCCCGGGCGGTGCCCGCGTCGAGCCAGAGCGCCTCGTCGCAGAAGCGGGTGACGAGATCGAGTGCGTGAGTCACGAGCAGTACCGTCCGACCGCGGCGCCGCAGCTCGGCGAATTTGTCGAGACACTTGTGCGTGAATGCCTCGTCTCCCACCGCCAGTACTTCATCGACCAGCAGGACGTCGGGGTCGACGTTGATGGCCACGGCGAACCCAAGCCGCATGTACATCCCCGACGAGTACGTTTTGACCGGTGCGTCGATGAACGGCTCGAGCTCGGCAAACGAGACGATCTCGTCGAACCGCCGCGCGATATCCCGCTTGGTCAGGCCGAGCATCATGCCGTTGATGAAGACGTTCTCGCGACCGGAGATCTCCGGATGAAAACCGGCCCCGAGCTCGATGAGCGCCGAGACGCGCCCGTTCACCCTGACGACGCCCGAGGTCGGCTTGCCGATGCCGGCGATCAGCTTCAGCATCGTGCTCTTGCCGGAGCCATTGCGGCCGATGATCCCGAACGTGCGCCCGGCGACGACATCGAACGAGACGCCCTTGAGCGCCGCGAGCACTTCGTCCGGTCGCATCTGGCGCAGAACGCCGCCGGACAACAGCGCGCTCTTCAGCGTGCCAAAGTGCTTCCGTCGCCCGTAGCGACGATACACCTTGTGCACGTCGCGCACTTCGATGGCGTTCATGGGCGCGCCCCACACCCGCCACGAACCACAGAGGCACCGAGGCACAGAGGAAAACACATGAAGAGAAATCTCTGTGTCCTCTGTGTCTCTGTGGTTCGTGGTTTCACACTTCCTCCGCGAGGGTGTCTCTCAGGCGATCGAACACGAAATAGCCAAACAGCAACACGACCGCTGACGCCAGACCGACCGCGATCAACCGTGGCCATTGTTCGAACGGACCTGGAACGAACAGCACCTGCTGATAGGCGACGGCGAGATGCGTGAACGGATTCAGATTGAGCAGCCGGCGGACCCGCTCCGGCGCCTGTGACAGCGGATACACGATCGGCGTTGCGAAAAACCACAGCGTCATCAGATTCACGAGCAGATCGCGGAGATCGCGAAAGTGCACGGTCAGCGCCGACACGATCAGCGCGAGCCCAAGCGTCAGGATCAACTGCACGACGATGACCAGCGGCAGCCACAGCAAATCGGTTCCGGTGACCGGTACGCGGTAATACAGAAAGAAGGCCGCGAGGATGGGCAGGCCGAACAGAAAGTGGACCAGGCCAGCGAGGACGGTGACAATCGGCAGCACCTCCGCCGGAAACAGGACCTTGCGAATCAGGTTGCCGCCGGCGATGAGCACGTTCGACGATTCGATCAGCGATGCGTGGAACCAGGTCCACGGCAGGATGCCGCAGAACATGAATAGCGAGAACGGCTCGAGCCCGGCACCGCGCGCGCCGGGCATCACCACCGTGAAGATGAACGTGTAAATGAGCAGCAGGAGGAGCGGGTTGACGAAGGACCAGAAGAAGCCGAGGAGCGACCCACGGTATCGCGCCTTGAGTTCGCGAGCGACGAGGCTTGCGATGAGAGCGCGGTAGCGGAAAAGCTGTGTGAGGCTCGCCAGCAACTCAGGCGCGCGTCCGCGCGCGCGAGGCGACCTGCAGCCGGATCAGCGACTTCATCAGCGCTATGCGCGCGCGCTCGAAATCGAACTCGGCCTGCGGCGTAGCGCGGGCGACGCGTTCTTCGGCGCGACGCTTGGCGGCCTCGGCGCGAGCGACGTCAATCTCCTCCGCCTTCTCGGCGATCTGCGCCAGCACGGTCACACGATCCGGCAGGACCTCGGCAAACCCGAACGCGATCGCCAGGTAGTGCCGCTGCTGGCCGATCCGATACCACAGCTCGCCGACTTGCAACGTGGCAAGCAGCGGCGTGTGGCCCGGCAGCACGCCGAAGTATCCCTGCGACCCTGGCAGGTTCACTTCGTCGACCTCCGCCGTCACCAGCGATCGATCCGGCGTGACGATCTCGAGCGTGATCTTTGTGGGAAGAGCCATGTCAAAACCCAAATCCCAATGACCAAATCCCAAAGCCCAAGAAATCCCAAGTCGTTGTGATTTGGGCTTTGGGATTTGGGTTTTGGGATTTCATCAAGCCGCTTTCATCGCCTTGGCCTTCTCCACCGCCTCTTCGATCGTGCCGACCATATAGAACGCCTGCTCAGGCAGCTCGTCGTGCTTGCCGTCGACGATCTCCTTGAAGCCGCGCACGGTATCGGCGATCTGAACGTACTTGCCCTCGAAGCCGGTGAACTGCTGCGCGACGAAGAACGGCTGTGACAGGAAGCGCTGGATCTTGCGCGCGCGCGCGACCGTCAGCTTGTCGTCTTCCGAGAGCTCGTCGATGCCGAGAATCGCGATGATGTCCTGCAGGTCCTTGTAGCGCTGCAGCACCTGTTTCACTGAGCGCGCCGTGTTGTAGTGCTCCTCGCCGAGCACGCGCGGGTCGAGAATGCGCGAGGTTGACGCCAGCGGATCGACCGCCGGATAGATGCCGAGCTCGGCGATCTGCCGCGACAGGTTCGTCGTCGCATCGAGGTGCGCGAACGTCGTCGCCGGCGCGGGATCGGTGTAATCGTCGGCAGGGACATAGATGGCCTGCACGGACGTGATCGAGCCCTTCTTCGTCGACGTGATGCGCTCCTGCAGTTCACCCATTTCGGTGAGCAGCGTCGGCTGATACCCGACGGCGGACGGCATGCGTCCGAGGAGCGCCGACACTTCCGAACCCGCCTGCGTGAACCGGAAGATGTTGTCGATGAAGAGGAGCACGTCCTTGCCTTCCGCATCGCGGAAGTATTCGGCCACCGTGAGCGCCGACAGGCCGACGCGGAGGCGCGCGCCAGGCGGCTCCGTCATCTGTCCGTAGACGAGGGCGGCGCGTGACTTCGATATGTCGTTCACGTCGATGACGCCGGACTCCTGGAACTCGAGCCAGAGGTCGTTGCCCTCGCGCGTGCGTTCACCGACACCGCCGAACACGGACACACCGCCGTGCTTCATCGCGATGTTGTGAATCAGCTCCATGATGATGACGGTCTTGCCGACGCCGGCGCCGCCGAACAGGCCGATCTTGCCGCCCTGCAGATACGGTTCGAGCAGATCGACCACCTTGATGCCGGTCTCGAACATCTTCAGCTCGGTCGACTGCTGCTCGAGCGTCGGCGCGTGACGGTGAATCGGCCAGTGCTCCCTGGCTGTGACGGTGCGATCGGGGAAATCGACCGGCTCGCCGAGCACGTTGAGCACGCGGCCGAGCGTCTCCGGACCCACCGGCACCGATATTGGTGCGCCGGTATCGATTACCGTCATGCCGCGCGTCATCCCGTCGGTCGGCTTCATGGCCACCGCGCGCACCCGGTTCTCACCCAGGTGCTGTTCGACTTCGGCGATGACGTCGATCTTCTCGACACCCGGGCCGCCTTCCGAGACGACGCGGACGGCGTTGTAGATGTCGGGAAGGCCTTCACCGAACTCGATGTCGATGACCGGACCGATCACTTGAACGACTTTGCCGGTTCGTTGCGCTGTTGCTGTTGTCATATCTCTGTTCCGATCCGCCTGAAGGCGGACGCTACGTCGCGGCCGCGCCCGACACGACCTCGATGATCTCGCGCGTGATCGCCGCCTGTCGCACCTTGTTCATGTACAGCGTCAGGTTCTCGATCATCTCCGCGGAGTTGCGGGTGGCGGCGTCCATCGCCGTCATTTGCGCCGCGAAGAACGCCGCGTTGGATTCAAGCAGCGCGCGATACACCTGGATCTGGACATGTCGCGGCAGCAGGTCGTTGAAGATCTCCTGCGGGCCTGGCTCGTACAGATATTCCGTCGTCGGACCGGTGGCCTTTCCCCCGTCGCCTTCCAGTCGCGGGATCGGCAACAGACGCTCCACGACGATCCGCTGCGACATCACCGACTTGAACTCGTTGTAGACCAGATACACGCTCGAGACACGGCCCGACGTGAACTCGTCGATCGCCACGTTGGCGACCTCCGCCGCGTGATTGAACGAGAGTCGTTGGAAGATGCCGACCGCTTCGTGCGCTACCTCGAAGCCGCGTCGGCGGAAGAAGTCGCGTCCTTTGCGGCCGATCAGTGCCAGTGAGACTTCGCGCCCGCGTCCTGCATTGATGACAAACTGACTTGCGGCCTTGATGACGTTGGAGTTGAAGCTGCCCGACAGCCCGCGGTCGCCGGAGATGACGACCAGCAGCGTGCGTCCGGTGTTCGGGTCGGTCGTCTTGAGCAGCGGATGCAGATCCTGGTCGACGCGCGACACCAGTCCGTTGAGCACGTTCAGCATGCGCTGTGCGAACGGACGGGCCGCGACGATCCGGTCCTGCGCCCGCTTCAGGCGCGAGGCCGCGATCATTTTCATCGCCTTGGTGATCTGCTGCGTCGACTTGACCGCGCGGATCCGGCGCCGGAGGTCGATGAGTGACGGCATCGCTATGCCGCGGCCGCAGCCCCCGTCGTCGCCGTGAACCGCTGGCCGAATTCCTTCAGCGCCACGTCCAGCGCACCGCGGAGGTCATCGTCGAGGATCTTCTTGTCGGCGATGGTCGTGAGCACAGCCGGGTGACTTGCCTCGAGGAATCGATACAGCTCCTCCTCGTAGCGCCTGACGTTTTCGATCGCCACCGGATCGAGGAAGCCCTTGGTCGCCGCGTAGATGATCGCCACCTGTTTGTCCACGCCGAGCGGCTGATACTGCGGCTGCTTCAGAATCTCGACCAGACGACGGCCGCGATTGAGCTGCGCCTGCGTGGCCTTGTCGAGATCGCTGCCGAACTGCGCGAACGCCGCCAGCTCGCGATACTGCGCGAGGTCGAGCCGCAGCGATCCGGCAACCTGTCGCATGGCGCGAATCTGCGCCGACCCACCGACGCGCGAGACCGAGTTGCCAACGTTGATTGCCGGTCGCACGCCCTGGTGGAACAGATCGCTCTCCAGGAAGATCTGACCGTCGGTAATCGAGATGACGTTCGTCGGAATGTAGGCCGACAGGTCGCCCGCCTGCGTCTCGATGATCGGCAGTGCGGTCAGCGATCCGCCGCCGTGCGCGTTGTTCAACTTCGCCGCGCGTTCGAGCAGACGTGAGTGGAGATAGAACACGTCTCCCGGATACGCCTCGCGGCCCGGCGGACGACGCAGCAGCAACGAGATTTCGCGATACGCCTGTGCGTGCTTCGACAGGTCGTCATAGACGACGAGCGCGTGACGCGCACTATCGCGGAAATACTCACCGATTGCGCACGCCGAGTACGGACTGATGTAGAGCATCGGCGCGGGATCCGACGCGGCGGCGGCGACGACGATGGTGTAGCTCATCGCGTCGTACTCTTCGAGCGTGCGCACGACCTGCGCGACCGTCGACTGCTTCTGTCCGATCGCGTTGTAGATGCAGATGACCCCTGTGCCGCGCTGATTGATGATCGTGTCGACGGCGACCGCGGTCTTGCCGGTCTGTCGGTCGCCGATGATCAACTCACGCTGGCCGCGACCGATCGGCACCATCCCGTCAATCGCCTTGAGGCCCGTCTGCAGCGGCTCCTTCACCGGCTGGCGATCGACGACACCGGGCGCGAGCCGTTCGATCGGCAGGAACTCCTTCGCCTGGATCGGACCCTTGCCGTCAATCGGCTGCCCGAGCGCATTGACCACCCGGCCGAGCATCTCCTCGCCAACGGGCACTGAAATGATGCGGCCCGTGCGCTTCACCTGATCGCCTTCCTTGATTTCCGTATAGTCGCCGAGGAGCACCGCGCCGACGCTGTCCTCTTCGAGGTTGAGCGCGATGCCGAACACCCCGTGCGGGAATTCCAGCATCTCGCCGGCCATCGCGCGCTCGACGCCGTGGACGCGGGAAATGCCGTCGCCGATCGAGATGACGGTGCCGACTTCCGCGACGTCGACCTGGACGGCGAAGCTGCCGATCTGCTCGCGAATCAGTTTGGAGATTTCTTCCGCTCGAATGCTCATCGTTCGATCCTTCGCTCGGCGGACCTGACAAGGTCCGCCCTACATGTCGGGATCAGCGTCCCGCGACAAGACGCTCGCGCAGTTTTGCGAGCTGACTCGCGATGCTGCTGTCGTACACAATCGTTCCGATCCGCGTGACGGCTCCGCCAATCAGGTCGGGATCCACTTTCGTTGTCAGGTTGACCTGTCGGCCGGTGAAGGTGGCCAACTGCCGTTGCAGCTGCGCTTCTCGCTCCACGGACAGCGGCATGGCCGTGGTCACTTCTGCTTCCAGTACTTGCCGATGCTCCCGCACCCGCCCGCGGAACGCCGCGACGAGCTCAGGGAACACCGCGAAGCGATCGCGCTCGGCGAGGAGCAGAAGGAGTTTGGTGACTGGCGCCGAGAGCTCCAGTCGCGGCAGAACGGCCTCGAGAAGGGAGCGCTTGCGCGCTGCGGCCACGGCGGGATTGATCAGGACCGCCTGGAGATCGTTCTGCTGCTGGAGAAGATCTGCAACGGTCGTCAGGTCGCGATCGGCCTGGTCGAGCGTGCCTTCCTGGAGGGCCACGTCGAACAGCGCCCGCGCGTATCGCCCTGCGGAGGCGCGCGTGTTCATCGATTTCTCACCTGCATGCCGCGCTTGTACCTCAAAGGCACAAGCGATCGTTTATACCACGAAAAACCGCCTCCCTCTCAGCGATTCGCGGTCAACAGCTCATACAGGCGATTCAGCTCGTCCTCGGACGTGAAGTCGATTTCAATCGATCCGCCCTGGCCTTTGCGGACGATGCGCACTTTCGTGCCCAATGCGAAACGCATGCGATCTTCGGCCGCACGCGTGTGCACGTCTTTTTCAGCTGACGACGCGGCGCCGTCGGTTTCGACCTGTTTCCGGGTGCGCGAGCTCTTCGGCGTGGCGAGCTCCTTCACCAACGTCTCCGTTTCCCGGACCGACAACGCGCGAGAGATCACTTCACGTGCGGCGTGGCGCTGCGCCGCGGCGTCGGTCATCCCGAGCAGGGCACGCGCGTGCCCCATTGACAGGCGCCCGGCCGCCACTTCGGCGCGGACCTCGTCCGGCAGCTTGAGGAGTCTGATGAAGTTCGCGACCGAGCTGCGATCTTTTCCGACCGCAGCGGCGATCTGATCCTGCGTCAGGCCGAACTGGTCGGCGAGTCGCTGATACGCGGTGGCCTCGTCAATCGGATTGAGGTTCTCGCGCTGGATGTTCTCAATCAGCGCAAGCTCCAGCAGTTGCTGGTCGGCGCCTTCCGGCACGTCGCGGATCACGACCGGAACTTTCAGCAGCCCGGCGCGCTGCGCCGCCCGCCAGCGTCGTTCACCGGCGATGATGCGGTACTCGTTTCCTGTGCGGCGCACAAGGATTGGTTGAATGATGCCGTTGGCCTTGACCGACTGCGTCAACTCGTCGAGTCGCTCATCGTCGATCTGCATGCGCGGCTGCTGCTGATTCGGTGAGAGGAGATCGACATCGATCTCGGTCACGCCCGCGCGCGATGGTTCGGGTGCGTCCGGGATCAGTGCGCTGAGGCCTTTACCGAGTGCGGAACGACGTTCATTCATTTCTGCTCCTTCGAACCCCATGAGCACAAAGGACGTTTCCGCCACGAAGGGCACAAAAACGGAAAGCAAGGATACGAACCTCGAAGGCTCGACGCGCCGCGGCCTGCAAAGCAGGCCGATACATCAGGCTCGCACGTAGCGAATGAACAAACGATACCGTGAGCCAGCGGCTTGTTCATTCGTCACGAGCGAGCCTGAGGTGCCGCTTCGCGGCGCCGCGTCGAGCTTAGCCACGAAGAAGATGGTCGAATCAGCTCGATCTGCTTTGTGTTCTTCCGATCTTTGTGACCTTGCCTGTTAGTCCTTGGTGTCCTTCGTGTTTCAAAACCGTCTTCGTGTTCTCCGCGGCCCTATAACGTCCGTCGTGCGAGCATCTCCTTCGCGAGTGCGACATAGGCCGCGGCGCCTCGCGACTTCGCGTCATACAACACCGCCGGCATGCCGTGGCTTGGCGCTTCGCCGAGTCGCACGTTGCGCGGGATGATCGTGTTGAACACTTTGTCCTTGAAGAACTCCCGCACGTCGCGGGCGACCAATTGTCCCAGGTTCGTCCGCTCGTCGTACATCGTCAGCAGCACTCCTTCGATGTCGAGCGCAGGATTGAGCGCGCCGCGGACCCGTCGCATCGTCCCCACCAATTCGGCGAGCCCCTCGAGCGCGAAGTACTCGCAATGCAGCGGGATCAAGACGGCGTCGGCGGCCACTAACGCATTGAGGGTCAACAACCCGAGCGATGGCGGGCAGTCGATGAACACATAGTCAAACGCGGCGCGCAGGGGTTCGAGCACGCGTCGCAGCCGCCGCTCTCGGTCCGCGATCGCCACCAACTCGATTTCCGCGCCAGTGAGATTACGGTCGGCGGGCATCAGCGACATGTTCTGCACCGAGGTGGGCAGAAGGAACTCGGAGGCGGGGACATCGCCCAGCAGTGCTTCGTAGACGGTTCCGCCTGCTCCGCGCTGCCCTTTCAGGCCGACGCCGCTTGTGAGGTTTCCTTGGGGGTCGATATCGACGAGGAGCACACGCTGGCCGGCCAGCGCGATCGACGTCGCGAGATTGATGGCTGTGGTGGTTTTTCCCACGCCGCCCTTCTGATTTGCGACGGCGATAACTCGCGCGGAGGGCACAGCAGTGTCGGAGCCCTTGTAGGTCATTTGACAGACTGCGACGACTGTCAGCCGAAGGCGACTGTATCGTCGAAGCGCCAGGCGGTCAACGACTTGCTGCGTTGTTCCACGTGGAACATTCGGTGGATCGGTTTGACCATGGTTAACTCCTCCCTACCGCGCGTTTGTCCAGCACGATCAGCCGGCTCCTGGCCGCCTCGACAAGTGGATACGTCGCGTGCCAGGCCAACGGCGGGGTCACCGTTTCGGCCGGATCCGCAGTAACAGCACCCCTGAAGAGAAAGAGTTGCCCGCCGGGTCGAACAAACGCCTGCAACATCATCAGGATCCGCGTTTCAACTCGAACGGCCCGGATAGTCAGCAAATCGTGCGCTTCGTGGAGGTCTGGTCGCGCGAGCAATTCCTCGAACCGCGCGGTGGCCACGTCAGCCTGACCGAGCTCGAGCGTACGAAGCGCCTCTTTGAGGAACACGGACTTTCGCGTTTTTGATTCGACCATCAGGAGCTGGAGGTTCGATGTTGTCAGCGCGAGCGGGATGGCGGGCGACCCGCCACCGCTGCCGATATCAATCATCCGCCGAGCCGTGGAGTTGACGTGCCGGGCCGCCACGATCGGTTCGATCAACAACCGATCGAGGGCCTCCGCATTCGGCTCGCTCAGGCTCAGACCCGTGAGATTGATCTTTTCGTTCCAGGTGGCCAGCAGCCGGTAATAGGTCTCGAGCTTCGCCCGGATATCCGTGGAGATCGAAATTCCCGCCCGGCGAGCGCGCCGACCCAATCGATCCTGAAACTCGCGGCTGTTCACTGAGAAGCGCCGGCAGAATCAGTCCCGGTGCGACCGAGAAACGCTCCGAGGACGGCGATGGCCGCTGGCGTCATCCCGGGGATGCGAGATGCCTGGCCAAGTGTCTCAGGCCGAACCTGTGAGAGACGCTGAACAACTTCCCGGGAAAGACCAGGAATTCGTGCGAATGAAAAGTCATCGGGAATTCGGCGCCGCTCCTGACGTCGCATGCGTTCCGCGCGCGATGCTTCCTGCTTCAAATAGCCCGCGTATTTGACCGTCGTTTCGACCGAGGCAATGTCAAGCTCTCGTGACGTGTCCGCGATCTCGAGTCCGATTGCATTGTCTTGAACGAGCGCGGCCAGGCTTCTGCCCGGTTGCTTCAGCCACTGCGACGCGGGAACGCGTTCGCCTCGATCCGTTCGGACGCACGTCCGCTCGACGGCGTCGAGATTCGACTGGTATCGGCGCAGCCGCTCCTCAAATCGCTCCCACCGGTCGTCGTCCACCAGGCCAAGCTCGCGACCCTTCGCCGTCAATCGAAGATCAGCGTTGTCGGTCCGCAACAGCAGCCGATGCTCCGCTCGAGATGTGAACATCCGGTATGGCTCGAGGCAACCGCGCGTGACGAGGTCGTCCACGAGGATTCCCATGTATGCCTCGTCTCGCCCGAGAACAAACGGCGGTTTTGCTCGAGCTGTACGGGCTGCATTGATACCCGCAATCAGCCCCTGGGCGGCAGCCTCCTCGTATCCCGACGTGCCGTTGATTTGACCGGCGAAAAACAGTCCCGCCACCCGATGCGTCTCGAGCGTCGACTTCAACTCCGTTGGCTGGACGAAGTCGTACTCCACCGCGTAGCCTGGCCGCAGCATTCTCGCGTCCTCGAGACCCGGCAACGCGCGAACAAGTTGCTCCTGCACATGCGCCGGCAGCGACATCGAGAATCCGTTCACATAGATTTCGTCGACGTCCAGACCTTCCGGCTCGAGATAGATCTGGTGCCGCTCCCGATCGGGAAACCGCATGATCTTGTCTTCCAGCGACGGGCAGTACCGAGGGCCGATGCCACGGATTTGGCCGTTGTACAGAGGGCTCTGATCGATGTGCCGACGTACCAGATCGCGTACGCGGTCGTTGGTGTGCAGCAGCCAGCATTTGATCCGGTTCGAAAGAGGCTGTGTCGTCGCAAACGAAAACACCACCGGCCGTTCGTCGCCGCACTCTTCGGTGAAATGCCCAATAGAAACCTGGTAAGCAAAGTCGATTGACGATCGATGCAGTCGCGGTGGTGTGCCCGTCTTCAGCCGCCCCATCTCGAAGCCCTGCACGCGAAGTGATTCGGCCAGATCGTGCGAAGGCGGCTCGCCGTGGCGCCCGGAAGGGATTTGATGCAGTCCGACGTGAATCAGGCCATTGAGAAATGTCCCTGTAGTGACGATGAGTGCGCGGCAATCGTGGAAGTCGCCGTCCTCCATCGCGAGGCCGGTGATTCGATTGTCCGAGGTCAGGATGCGACCTGCTCTCCCGAACAGCCAGGTGATGTTTCGTTCCTGCTCGAGTGCTTCCGTAACCCAGGCCGCGTAAAGTCGCTTGTCTGCCTGCGCCCGCGGTGACCATACCGCCGGTCCCCGACTGCGATTGAGCAGCTTGAACTGGATGCCGGTCGCATCGATGGCGCGACCCATCAACCCGCCCAGGGCGTCTATTTCCCGAACCAGGTGGCCCTTCGCCGTACCACCGACCGCGGGGTTACAGGGCATGTGCCCAACTGTGTCGCGCGACAGCGTGCACAGGCCGACATGACAACCAAGCCGCGCCGCCGCATACGCGGCCTCGATTCCGGCGTGTCCGGCGCCGACCACGATCACGTCAAAGAACATTCGTCGCGCTCATTTCCCGATGCAGAAGCGTTCGAAAATGTGCGTGAGCACGTCGTCGCTCGTTCGAGCGCCGACGATTTCATCCAGCTTGCTGCGCGCCGCCTGCAAGTCGATCAGGATGAATTCTTCCGGCGTCCGCTCGCCTGCCGCGGCGTGCGCGCGAAGCAGGTCGTCACGCGCCGCCGTCAATAGTCCGATGTGCCGTGCGTTGGAGATCGCGATCGTATCGCGCAGACGCTCCTCGCCTGTCAGCGCAGTCGCGATCGTGCGGCGCAACTCTTCGATCCCTTCTCCCGTCGCCGCAGATACTCGCAGATCCGCGGTGATGTTCACGGCGGGTGTGTCGTGCACGCGATCGCTCTTGTTCTCGATCACCAGCCTGCGCAGATCCCTCGTTCGTTCGAGTAACCGCTCATCATCTCGCGTCGGTGGTTCACTGCCATCGAGCAACACGATGACGAGATCGGCGACGTTGGCCGCACTGGCGGCGCGATCGACGCCTTCACGCTCGATGGCGTCGAGCGTGTCGCGCGATCCGGCCGTATCGACGAGCGTGACCGCGACTCCGCAGATATCCACCTGCTCCGTAATCAGGTCTCGCGTCGTTCCCGGGTTCTCATTCACGATCGCGCGATCTGCGCCAACGAGCCTGTTGAACACACTCGATTTGCCGACATTGGGACGGCCCGCGATGACCACGGTCGCCCCTTCGCGGATCATGCGCCCGCGGGCCGCATCCGTGAGAACGGTTTCGATCCCTTCAATCGTGCTTTGCAGCTGCCGCTGCGTCTCGCAGGGATCGATGAAGTGATAACCCTCGTCCGGAAAATCGAGCGACGCTTCGAGACGCGCGATCAGATCGAACAACGTCGCATCGATGCCTGCGATGCGCCGCGTCAATGTGCCGTCGAGTTGGTCGCAGGCCACCTGCGCCTGCAGCGGTGTCGCTGCGTCGATCAGATCGCCAACGGCTTCGGCCTGGATCAGATCGCGTTTGCCGTTGAGGAACGCGCGCAGCGTGAACTCGCCAGGCCGTGCCAGTCGCGCTCCTGCCGCAAGCGCGCTACCGACGATCGTATGAAGGACTACGGGACTGCCGTGGGCGCTGATCTCGACGACATCCTGTCCTGTGTAGGAACGCGGTGCTGGAAAGAAGGTAACGACGACTTCGTCGTTGAGGCGCGACGGTCCGGCCGCACCCGGAACGTTGCAAGCAGCCGTCAGTCTCGTGAATGTGGCGACGCGCGGCCGCAGCTCCCGTTGAGGCGCGACGAGGATGCCCGCAATGTGCGCGGCGTGGGGTCCGCTGATCCGCACGACGCCGATACCGCCTCGCCCCGGCGGCGTCGCGATCGCGGCAATCGTATCGTCGGGCGAGAATGCCACCCCACTGCAATCCTTCGAATTACCTTTTGACCGAGATGATCACCGTCTTCATGAACGCATCACCAATGCTTTCGGAGCTGACGGTTGGATCCTCGGCGATCGTCAGATGCACGATGCGGCGTTCATACGGATTCAACGGGCCGATTTCCTGAACAGTGCCGGTGCTGCGCGCCTTGTCCGCGATGAATTTCGCCATCTGACGCAGCTCCGCGTCCTTGTCGCGGCGAAACCCGTTGCAGTCGACGACGATGCGGTTGTCGTCGCCGAGCTGCTTGCGAAACGCGGTGGCCACCAGATGCTGCAGCGCCTGCAGGCCTTCTCCGCCGCGGCGAACGAGGATGCCGCCGTCCTCACCCTCGAGATTGATGCGGGTCGCCTCGGGTGTCTCTTCAATCGTGGCGGTGAGCGACGTTCCCATCGCCCGCACGACGTTCTGCACGAAATCCGCGATCTCGGTCGTCAACGACATAGGCACAGATTCCAAACCCCAAACCCCAAATCCCCAACCCCAAATCCCAACCTAATCCCGAACATTGGATTTGGAGTTTGGGATTTGGGATTGGGGATTTGGGATTTGTCTAAGACCTCTTCTCTGCTCCCGCCGGCCGCCGTGTGCCAGCGCTCTTGAGGCGCCGTTCCGCCGGCGGCCGCGGCGCCTGCACCGGCGGCGGACCAATCAACCAGTTTGTAATGTACTGCTGCCCGATCTGAAACAGATTGCTGACCAGATAGTAAATCGCCAACCCGCTCGGCAGACGCAAGAACATGCCGGTCATGACAAACGGCATCACCATCATCATCTGGCGCTGCGACGGATCGGCGGTCGCCGGCATCATCCACTGCTGCCACAGCATCGTCACGCCCATCAGAATCGGGGTGACGTAGTAGGGATCGTGCTGCGAGAGATCGTGAATCCACAATCCGAAATCCGCGCCACGCAGCTCGATCGATTGCGAAAGCAAGGAATAGAACGCGAAGAGCACGGGGAACGTCAGCAGCGTCGGGATGCAGCCGGTGGCCGGGTTGACCCCCTTCTCCCGATACAGATTCATGATCTCCGTGTTCATCTTCTGCTTCGCTGGATCGGTCATCTTCAGATCGGCATAGCGATCCTGGATGGCTTTCACCAGCGGCTGCACCGCCTGCATCTTCCGCATCGACACGATGCTCCAGTGCCGGAACGGATACATCAGGAGATTGATCAGAATCGTGAGGGCGATGACGGCGGTGCCGTAGTTGCCAAGAAACGCGTGCAGCCACTTCAAGCCGCCCAGCAGCGGAATGACGAGGAATGCCAGATAACCGAAGTTGATGGCCCGCACGAGCTCCGGATCGACGGTCCGCAGCGTGTCGAACTGCTTGGGACCGACGTAGAAGCGCACGTTGCGAGGCTGACCGGCGACTCGGATCCCATACCAGACGAATGGCCGCTGCGCTCCGGCGACCGGGAGGTCGACAGGGCGATACTCGAGACGTGCCTGCCCGGGATCGATCGCGGCCGCGATGAAATAGTGGTCGTCGATTCCCGCAAATTGAAACTTCGCTTCGGGGTTCGGCTGCGACGCCAGGCTCCCTTGTGCGACGCGCTCCTCTCGACCTCCGCGTCGAAAAATGGCTTCGGGTGGCTGAATGGCGTTGCCCGTGAAAAAGCTTCCGCCGGCGGATAGAGCGCCGATATCACCGAGACCCGGTCCCCAGACAATCGTCGGATTCAGCGTCGTCGATCCGTTGACGACCGAAGCCGAGAACGTCATCACGTAATTCGCCGGCTCGAACCGCAATTCCTTGTGCACGCGCAGGCCGACGGCGTCGTGATAGTCGAACGCGACCGTCGCGGGTTTGCTCGTCGCGTCTACGCGACCCTTCGCGTCTCCCGTCGCTCGGAACAGCGCCTCGTTCACCCTGGATGTCAATGCCGCATCGTCCAGACGAAGCGCGAAAGGCGCGAGCTGATCGGGAGGCACCGACGAGGGCACGAGGTCGACCGGCTTGCCTTGGTCGTCGCGGTAGTCCTTCAATCGCCAATGCAGCACTCGAGCGCCGCGATTGGTGACCACGACCTCCACGGTCCTGGTCTCGATAACAAGCTGCCGCTCCGTTGTGTCGCCGGTGACTGTCGCGGGAGCAGGTTCCGGCACGGACACCGGTGTCGGCGATGCGGCCGTCGTCGATTGAGAGGGCGTCTGGCCCGTCGGGGTGGGTGTTGTCGCCGCTCCACCCTCAGACGGAGGCGCCGTTGTTGACGCCGGCTTGGGCGGAGGCGGCGCCAGAAACGTGTTGTATGCGTACAACACGAGGAAGCACAGGAAGATCGCGAGAAGATACCGGCGTTCCATTGAGGGTCAGCGAGGGGGAACAGGGTCGAAGCCGTATCCGCCGAAGGGATGACACCTCACGAGACGACGCAGACCGAGCCAGGTTCCGCGAACGGCTCCATGAAGCCGCACGGCGTCGGACATATAGTCCGCGCAGGATGGCTGATAGCGGCAGCTACCCGTAAATAGCGGTGAAAGCAGGATCTTATACCCTCGGAGCAGGCCGAGGACGACGAGTGCCGCGGGTGCGTGGCCCCCCGGAGCGGCGGCGTTCGCGGTCGCGTCGCTCGAGAGCGGCGAGGTAGTCGGCTTCAATGGTGCCAAACGGCGCATCGAGCATTTCCCGGCGCGGCACAATCACGATGTCGAGCCCTGCCGCAACTTTGTTGCGCCTGAACAGCTCTCGCGCCAGCCGCTTGGCGCGATTTCGCTCCACCGCGGACCCCAGCTTCTTCGTCGCCGCAACTCCCAACCGTGATCGTGCGGACATGCTGGGCGCCACGAACACGGTCATGAAACGCCCGTGAATCCGGACGCCTGTTTCGTAAATACGCTCGAACTCACGCCGCCGACGAACCCGCTCGGTCCGCGGCAAGCCATGAGTCACCGCTCGTCGGCGACCGTGAGCCGCTTCCGCCCCTTGGCGCGGCGTCGTTTCAGCACGATTCGGCCGTTCTTCGTCGACATTCGAACGCGAAAGCCGTGTGTCTTCTTGCGGCGGCGCGTATTCGGCTGGTAAGTGCGCTTCCCCTTCGGCATGCAGTGGTATCTCGGTGGATGGGCCCGGAGAGTCCGGACGAATCCTCAATGGTAGTCGTCGCTCCAACGCAGTGTCAACGCGGGCGTCTGTGTTAGAGTCCTCCGTCCTTTAGCGAAAGCGCGCCAGGATGTCGCGGCCTCAGTTGGGTTTTCTCCCTAGTTTTCCACAACTGTGGAAAACACTGTGGAAAAGCACTGCTGGGCAATCAGATCCTCTGAAAATGGCCAAATTTTATCGTTCCCAGTGTGGCGAAGCCGTCCCTCCCAGTGTCTGTTCGGCTGTTTTTGCGAGTCATTACTGATTTCTTCCGTCAACTCGAAGGCTCACAGGCGAAAGTCGGCGTTTTCCTCGGTGTAGGTCATGAGCGCGAGCATTTGGGAACAGATCCTGACCCGGATCGAAACCAAGGTTAACCGTCATAGTTTCTACACGTGGTTCAAGCCAACGGCGTTCATCGCTGATGGTGGCAATTCCATCACGGTCAGGGTGCCGAATCCGCTCTTCAAGGATTGGCTCACAAAGCACTATTCGGTGGTCCTCGCCGAAGCGTTGGCCGAAGTCCGCCGGCCAGGCGCATCGCTGGTCTTTGTCGACGAGGGCGGAGCCCAGTCGGAGGACATACCCGTGGAGCCGGTAATCCTGGTCGAGGAGCCGGACGAAGAGCGCAAGGAGGAGCCCACCACTTCCGGCCTGAACCCCCGTTACACCTTCGACACGTTCATCGTCGGATCGTCAAACCAGTTCGCACATGCTGCGTGTCGAGCGGTCGCCGAAGCGCCGTCGCGTTCATACAATCCGCTGTTCATCTATGGCGGGGTGGGGCTTGGCAAAACTCACCTGATGCACGCGATCGGGCAATACGTGCTGCAGCACGACTCGCGCCTGCGGCTCACATACATCTCGTCGGAACGATTCATGAACGAGATGATCAACGCGCTCCGTTACGAACGCATTCTCGATTTCCGCGAGCGATATCGCAGTGTTGACGTGCTCCTCGTGGACGACATCCAGTTCGTCTCGGGGAAGGAAGGCACGCAGACCGAGTTCTTCCACACCTTCAACTCGCTGTACGACGCGCAGAAGCAGATCGTGCTCAGCAGCGACCGACCACCGCACGAGATCCCGCAACTCGAGGAGCGTCTGCGTTCGCGCTTCGAATGGGGGCTGATCGCCGACATCCAGCCGCCGGATATCGAGACAAAGGTCGCCATCCTCAAGCGAAAAGCGGAATCGGAGATCGTTCCGCTGCCTGATAACGTCGCGCTCTTCATCGCGTCGAAGATCAGGTCGAACATCCGCGAGCTCGAGGGATCGCTTATTCGACTGATTGCCTACGCCTCGCTGACGGGCCGCGAAATCTCATTGCCGCTGGCGCAGGAGGTGCTCAAGAACTTCATCGAGCAGGATGAAAAGGCGATCACGATTGACACGATTCAGAAGTTCGTCGCCGAGTACTACCAGCTGAAGATCACCGACCTGAAGTCGAAGAACAACTCGAAGTCGGTGGCTATGCCGCGTCAGGTGGCGATGTATCTCTGCAAAAACCTCACGCATGCATCGCTGCCGGAGATCGGACGCAGTTTCGGGGGGAAGCACCACTCGACGGTGATCCATTCGATTCGCAAGGTGGAGGAATTGCGCAAGCGCGACGATGTTTTCAACACGCAGATCGCCGGATTTCTGGATTTGATCAAGTGATTTCCACAGCTTCAACAGACCCGATGTAAGGGGTCCGTGTGGACGCGTCGGGCCGGCAAATTCCCAACAGGATTCTCACCTGTTCTCCGGGCCCATAGCACAGCCTTTTCAACACCGTAAATCATTGAACCTCAAGGACTAGTCGGGACGAAACGGGTTTTGCACAAGGCCTTATTTTCTGTATAATTTCTTATCTCTTCTGATCTCTTCACTGGAGTGAATCACCCGGCTCCTCCAGTCGCCGTTAGCGCGGACATCACACTCCGCTCGAGGTAACGAACAGCCTATGGAACTCGTTGTCGGGAAGAATGCGCTTCTGCGAGAACTGCAGCTTTTCCAGGGCATCGTCGAGCGGAAAAACACGATTCCGATCCTGGCCAACGTCCTGATGGAAGCCAAAGGGAACGAGGTCCGGATGCTCGCGACCGATCTCGAGGTGGCGCTTCGCAGCAAATGCGAAGCATCGGTTGCCAAGGGTGGATCGCTGACGCTGCCGGCAAAGAAGCTCTACGAAATCGTCAAGGCGTTGCCCGAAACCGACGTTCGTATCGAGGAGGACAAGAACGGCGTCAAGGTTGCTGCCGATCGCTTCGATTCGCGGATGCAGACGCTGCCGCGCGAGGATTTTCCGACGCTGCCGGATGCCAGCGGCGCCGCGCGCGCCACGCTGCCGAGCGCCGCATTGCGGCAGATGATCGCCAAGACGCAGTTCGCGATCACGGGCGAGGACACGCGCTACTTTTTGAACGGCGCCAAGTTCGTACTGAAGCCGGACAGCCTCACGCTTGTTGCCACCGACGGTCATCGGCTCGCGCTCGTCGAGGTGCCGCACAAGGTTGGTGTAACGCAGGAAGTGGGCGTCATCCTCCCCAAGAAGACGCTGCTCGAGCTCGGCAAGCTGCTTGCCGAAAGCGATGGCGATGTGGTGTTCGAGAGCGGAGAGAATCATTTGTTTTTCGAGGTCGCCGGTCGCGTCCTGATCTCGCGGATGATCGACGGGCAGTTTCCGGCCTACGAGCGCGTCATTCCGAAGAGCAACGACAAGCACATCGAATTCGATCGTGAACGGCTGACCAACGCGGTGCGCAGAGTGGCGCTGCTGTCGAACGAGCGCTCGCGTGCGGTGAAGTTCGAGATCGATCAAGGCAAGGTCGAAGTCACGTCGAGCAGCTCCGAATTCGGAGAAGCGCGTGAACAGCTTGCCGTCGACTACACCGGCGTGGCGATGACCATCTCGTTCAATGCCCAGTACGTGCTCGACTTCCTCAACGTCGCCGAGACCGACCTGGTGTCGCTGTCTCTCAAGGATGAAGTCAGTCAGGCGGTGATGAAACCGATCGCTGCCGACGGATACAGCTATACGTACGTGATCATGCCGATGCGCATTTGATCGAAGAGGGCCCTGTTTCAAGGATGCGAGTGAGACCACCAGAACAGCAGAATTCCGACTCGCCCGACGTACTGACGCCAGACACTGCTGCGCTCGAGCAGGAGACCGCAGTCGTCGATCTTTCGAACGTAAACGGCTCAGTCGACGATTACGGCGCCGACAAGATCAAGGTCCTCGAAGGCCTGGAGGCCGTGCGTAAGCGACCTGCCATGTACATCGGGTCGACCGGCGTACAGGGGCTGCATCATCTCGTCTACGAGATCGTCGACAACTCGATCGACGAAGCGCTTGCCGGATTCGCCGATCAGGTCAACGTCACGATTCACATCGACAACTCAGTCACTGTGGTCGACAACGGTCGCGGGATTCCCGTCGATCCGATGCCGGACGGACGTTCCGCGGCGGAAGTGGTGCTGACGGTGCTGCACGCCGGCGGCAAGTTCGAGAACTCCGCCTACAAGGTGTCCGGCGGTCTCCACGGCGTTGGCGTGTCGGTGGTCAATGCGCTGTCGGAGCGTCTCGATCTCGAGATCTGGCGCAACGGTCAGGTGTATCAACAGAGCTACGAGCGCGGGACACCTGTCACCGAGCTGGTGGTCACCGGCACGACGCAACGACGCGGAACCAAAGTCACGTTCACGCCCGACGCGCAGGTCTTCGAAACCACCGACTTCAGCTTCGACACGCTGGCGCAAAGACTCCGCGAGCTGGCGTTCCTCAACGGCGGAATTCTGATCACGCTCGACGATGAGCGTGACGGCAAGAGTCACAAGTTCGAGTACGACGGCGGTATCGTGTCGTTTGTCGAGCATCTGAACAAGAACAAGACGAACGTCAACGACAAGCCGATCTACATGCGCGGCGCCAAGGATGGCATCGACGTCGAGATGGCGCTGCAGTGGAACGACGGCTACACCGAGCTGGTGTTCACCTTCGCCAACAACATCAACACGCACGAAGGGGGCACGCATCTCTCGGGATTCCGTGCGGCGCTGACCCGCACGGTCAACGCGTATGCGGCCAAGAGCAATCTGGCCAAGGACCTGAAGGACGCCAGCATCAGCGGCGACGACATCCGCGAAGGATTGACCGGCGTCATCAGCGTCAAGATCCCGCAGCCGCAGTTTGAAGGACAGACGAAGACCAAGCTCGGCAACACCGAGGTCAAGGGCATCGTCGAGGCCATCGTCAACGACAAGCTGGGTCAATTTCTCGAAGAGACCCCGGTCGTCGCCAAGCGAATCATCGGCAAGGCTGTCGACGCGGCGCGCGCGCGCGAGGCGGCGCGGAAGGCACGCGATCTCGTGCGCCGCAAGGGAGCGCTCGACGGCAGCAGCCTGCCCGGGAAGCTCGCCGACTGCCAGGAGCGCGATCCCGCGCAGAGCGAGCTCTATATCGTCGAAGGCGAGTCGGCCGGTGGATCGGCAAAACAGGGACGCGACCGCCGCTTCCAGGCGATCCTGCCGATCAAGGGCAAGATCCTGAACGTCGAGAAGGCGCGCTTCGACAAGATGCTCGGCAGCGACGAAATCAAGACGATGATCGCGGCGCTTGGGTGCGGGATCGGCAGCGAGGACTTCGATGCCGACAAGCTCCGCTATCACCGCGTCATCATCATGACCGACGCCGACGTCGATGGATCGCACATTCGCACGCTGCTGCTGACGTTCTTTTACCGCCAGATGCCGCAGCTGATCGATCGCGGGCACATCTATATCGCGCAGCCGCCGCTGTTCCGCGCCAAGCGTGGCCGCTCGGAAACCTACATCAAGGACGAGCGCGAGCTCGAAAGCTACCTGGTTCGCCGCGCCGTGGAATCGCGCGTCGTCAAGCTGGCCGACGGCAGCGAGATGTTCGGCGATGTGCTCGAGCGCAACCTCCAGCGGATGACCAGCTATCGCAAGCTGCTGTACCAGGTGACGCGCCGCGGTCACCCCCGCGACATCGTCGCGGCATTGCTGCACGCGGAGGCGCGCGATCGATCGTTCTTCGAACAGCGTGAACGGCTGGACGTCATCGCCGCCCGCATGACGACACCGACACGGACGGTCACCGTCACGCGTGATGACGAACACAACGTCTTTGCGCTCTCCGTCGACGATCGATCGCAGGGCTACCCGCGTCACTACGAGTTGGGTGTCGATTTCGTTACGTCCGGCGAATACCGCACGTTGGCGGCTGCGTACCGCGAGATTCGCGAAATCACGTTCCCGGTCGTGGTGAAGGCGACCGCACCGGTCAGCGAGGAAGTGCCCGACGACGAGGGAACGGCAACCACCGACGAGAGTGCGATCGGTGGTGCGCCGATCGACGAACCCACCAGGCTCGCGGCGGAGCCGAAGGCGTCGTCCGCATCGCCGGAAGGACAGGTTCCGACGGCGCCCCGTGCCAGGAAGGAACCGGACACGACGCTCGCCGACGTCGATGCGTTCGTCGAGTTCTTCATCGGCGCTGGCAAGAAGGGCATCGCCGTCAATCGCTACAAGGGTCTCGGCGAGATGAACCCGGAGACACTCTGGGTCACGACGATGGATCCGGACAACCGGACGTTGCTGCAGGTACGCGCCGAAGACCACGCGGAAGCCGACCAGATGTTCACGACACTGATGGGCGATCAGGTCGAGCCGCGACGGAAATTCATTGAAGATAACGCGCTAGACGTGCGTAATCTTGACGTCTAGCCGCAGCAGGAATCAGGTATCAGGAATCAGGATTCACGGCTGTCTCAGGAATCAGCGCGGCAGCAGTCACGTCTGATTCCTAGCCCAGCCCTGAATCCTGATACCCGATTCCTGATTCCTTCAGACAACGGTCAATGACACCGATAGAAGCCAACAGAATTCCCGTCAACATCGAAGACGAGATGAAGCGCTCGTACATGGATTACGCCATGAGCGTAATCATCGGGCGAGCGCTGCCTGATGTCCGCGACGGATTGAAACCGGCCCATCGTCGCGTGCTCTATGGCATGAAGACGATGGGGCTGTCGGCGACGCGTGGCTATCGCAAGTGCGCCAAGATCGTCGGCGAGGTGATGGGCAACTATCACCCGCACGGCGACGTTCCGATCTACGACACGCTCGTTCGTCTCGCCCAGGATTTCAACATGCGCTATCCCCTGGTCGACGGCCAGGGGAACTTCGGATCGGTCGACGGCGACCCGCCGGCGGCGATGCGCTACACGGAGGCGCGTCTCGAGGCATTGGGCGACGAGATGATGACGGATCTCGAGAAGGAGACCGTCGATTTCGTCCCCAACTATGACGAGACGACCGAAGAGCCGACGGTGTTGCCGACGCCGTTCCCCAACCTGCTGGTCAACGGGTCAGCGGGCATCGCGGTCGGCATGGCGACGAACATTCCGCCGCACAACATGCGGGAAGTGATCGACGCGCTGATCTGGACGATCGAAGGGCAGCAATCCGACGCACCGCCCACATTGTCGGAACGGCAGCGAAAGATCCTCGAGCTGATTCCGGGTCCGGACTTCCCCACCGGCGGCTACATCGTCGGCCGACAAGGCATCCAGCAGGCGTATCTGACCGGTCGTGGGACGGTCATCATGCGCGCGAAGGCGGAGCTCGAATACTCCAAGAAGGGCGACCGCGCTTCCATTGTCGTCAGTGCCATCCCGTATCAGGTCAACAAGGCCAAACTGATCGATCGAATCGCGGAACTCGTTCGCGAGAAGACAATCGAAGGTATCGCCGATATTCGCGACGAATCCGATCGCGACGGCCTTCGCGTTGTCATCGATCTGAAGCGCGGCGAGGTCGGCGAGGTCATCCTCAATAACCTGTACAAGCACACCCAGCTTCAGAGCACCTTCGGCATCATCATGCTCGCGATCGCCGGCGGGCGGCCGAAGGTGCTGCCGATCGTCGACCTTCTCGACAGTTTCATCGAGTTCCGGCGTGAGGTGGTCCGGCGCCGGACCGAGTATGAGCTCCGAAAGGCCGAAGCACGGCGACATATCCTCGAAGGCCTGAAAATCGCGCTCGATCACCTCGATGCGGTGATCGCGCTGATCCGCGCATCGAAGAATCCTTCGGAAGCCCGCGAAGGCCTCGTCGGGCAGTTTGGCCTGACCACCGTGCAGGCGCAGGCGATTCTCGACATGCAGCTGCAGCGACTGACGGGCCTCGAGCGCCAGAGGATCCTCGACGAGCTCGCCGAGTTGTTGAAGGTGATCGAGCGGCTGCTGGCGATTCTCGCCAGCGATCGCCTGCTGATGCAGATCGTCGTCGACGAACTGCGCAAGGTGCAGGAGAAGTACGACGAGCAACGACGGACGGAGATCCTCGCCGACGAGGGTGAATTCCGCATCGAGGACCTGATCGCTGAGGAGGACATGGCGATCACCGTCAGCAACACCGGCTACATCAAGCGAACGGCGATCACCAACTACCGCAACCAGCGCCGCGGCGGCAAGGGTCGCATCGGCATGCGCACGCGCGAGGAAGACTTCGTCAGTCACCTGTTCGTCGCCTCCACGCACGCGTACATCATGATCTTCTCGGATCGTGGGCGCGCCTACTGGCTGAAGGTGCACGAGATTCCGGACGTCGGACCCGACGGACGGGGCAAAGCGATCGCCAACCTCGTGTCGATGGAAGAAGGCGAACGGATCGCGGCGCTGCTGGCGGTGAAGGAGTTCGAGGACGACAAGTTCGTCGTCATGGGCACGCGCCGTGGCGTGATCAAGAAGACCGAGCTCTCCGCGTTCAGCAATCCGCGCGCGGGCGGGATCATCGCGATGGGCGTCGAAGAGGGTGACGCCGTGATCGCGGCGCGGCTCTCCGACGGCAACAGCGAGGTCTTCATCGGCACGCGGGATGGGATGTCGATTCGGTTCTCGGAAAACGACGTCCGGCCGATGGGTCGCGGTGCGTACGGCGTGCGTGGAATCACGCTGCGCGATGGGGACGAAGTCGTCGCCATGGAGGTGCTCAGTCCGGGAGGCACGATTCTCACGGTCACCGAACAGGGTTACGGCAAGCGGACAGAGCTCGACGAGTATCGCGTCCAGTCGCGCGGCGGCCTCGGCATCATCAACATCCAGACCAGCGACCGCAACGGGAAGGTCGTCGGGATCATTCAGGTGACCCAGGACGACGAGGCGATGCTGATCACGCAGCAGGGGAAGATTCTGCGGATGGCCACCGGCGGTATTCGTACGATCGGGCGAGCGACGCAGGGTGTGCGCCTGATCGATATCGAAGGTGACGATCGTGCCGTCTCGATTGCGCGCCTTGCAGAGAAGGAAGAAGGGGAAGAAGGCGAGGTGTAGCGTGCGCGCGGCGGTTATGGCGCTGTTCCTCGGCGCGTGTGAGACGGCGGCCTGTGCCGGTTACAGTCAGGAGCGGCAGGCGCTCATCGACTTCTTTCAGGCGGCCCGATTACGCGATACCACCGTGCTGAGCAACATCGCGACGGTCACGTTCGAGCCGCGCACCGATGGCATCGTGCAGCAGTTCGAGATCGAGCGCGTCGAGGCACAGCCGCCTCGGATCGAAAACGGTCATGCTGTCGAAACGAAACACGCCAGCGTCGACGCGCAGGTGCGGATCCCGGACGGCGAGGTCGTTGCAGAGAAGTTGGAAGTGACATTCGAGCGGCCGGTCGGCGGCCGCTGGATGATCACGCAACTTCGAGCGTCGCGTATTTCGCGGGCCGCGTCCTCTGGCCCACCGAATTGAACGGAACGCGTGCAGTTGTCGTGGCGCCGCAACCGCCTGGCGTCGGGAGCGGCCAACCCTTCTCCCATCGACATCAGGAGTAAAGGAACCTCTCCGGCAGACTTTTGGGTCTTTGCCCGCCCCGATCGCGTCGCGGTCCGCCCGTTTTCGGCCTGAATCCGTCCCCAGTTTCCTCCTCTCTCACACTTCCGCTTCCGGCAAACAAGTTGCCTTTACCGGCGGGCCGGGCCGGGGTGCGTTTGACGCGGCCGCTTCGGCGAAAGCCACATGATTGAGCCAGTTACTGGTACATCGGCAGCCGATCAGCAGCAGCTCCAGGATGCCGCTATCGAGTTCGCGCGGCATGCGCTCGGACGGGACATGATCAGCCGCGATCGGGCCGAGCGATTCAGCCGGGAGGACTGGCAGAAGTGCGCCGACTTCGGCGTCCAGGGAATGCCCATCCCGCAAGAGTACGGCGGAATGGGTCTCGGCATTCTCGCCCTTATTGCCGTCATGGAAGGGCTCGGGTACGGCTGCCGCGATTCCGGTCTGTTGTTCTCGATAAACGCGCACCTGTGGACGAACTCGATTCCGATCCTGCTCTACGGGTCTGCCGAGCAGCGCCAACGGTATCTCCCCGGGTTGTCGAACGGCACGCTCATTGGCGCCAACGGCGCCAGTGAGCCTGACGCCGGTTCCGACATCTTCTCCATGCGCACGAGAGCCACCCGTAGCGGCGACATGTACGTGTTGCGCGGGACGAAGACGTTCGTCACCAACGCCCCCGTCGCGGACCTGTTCGTCATCTACGCCACCATCGACCCGGCACTCGGACCGATGGGGGTGACCGCCTTCATCGTCGAGCGCGACACCCGCGGGCTGACCATCGGCAGACACATCGAGAAGATGGGACTTCGCACGTCGCCCATGGCGGAGGTCGTCCTCGATGAATGTGCGATTCCCGTCGCCAATCGGCTTGGGCGCGAGGGCCGGGGCGTCGACATCTTCGAATGTTCCATGGAGTGGGAGCGCGGATGCATCCTTGGGAGCTTCCTCGGCGTCATGCGCCGACAGCTCGAGGCGTGCATCGGGCATGCGCGCTCGCGCAAGCAGTTCGGCAGGCCGATCGGCAAATACCAGTCGGTGGCGAATCGAATCGTCGACATGCGACTTCGCCTCGACGCTTCGCGCCCACTCGTCTATCGCATCGGCGAGCTGAAGCAGCAGAACCGGAAAGCTGTCGTCGAATCGTCGATTGCGAAGCTGTATGTCTCGGAAGCGCTGGTGCAGTCGATGCTGGATGCGGTGCAGGTATATGGGGGGTATGGGTACATGACGGAACAGGAAGTCGAGCGCGACGTGCGCGATGCGATCGCCAGTACCATCTACTCAGGGACCTCCGAGATTCAACGGAACATCATCGCGCGGTCGTTGGGCCTGTAAGGTCATGATCGGACCACGCGACGTCACCGCACCGGCCTCTTTAACCATCGCGACGCTCGACCCGCGAGCGACGACGGTTGCCGCCAGACCCGAACCGGCGGCGTTGGCGCAAACCGATCTGCTGCAGTTTGCGAAGTTGATGTGTCAGCTCGGCCTTCTTCTGGCGGTCTTCTACTTCTATCGCCTGGAAGAACGGGCGTTCATCGCCTTGTCGCTGCTCGTGGTTGCCGGCTTCGCCATCCACTACTGGCTGCCATTCAACTGGAAGGAACGTTTTTACATCGCCTGGAGCGTGGGCGGGGCGTTCGTGATGCTCTCGCCCGCCGCGGCAGCAACGCTGGTGACCGCAGGGTTGATGCTGTATGGAATCGTTGCCCTGCCCGTGGCCTTTCGCTGGCGGCTCCTCCTCGTCGGAATGGTCGCTGCGCTGGCGATCTATGCACGCGCCACGCTGAGTTTCGGGATTCCGTATGAGTTCTGGCCGGTCTTCGGCGCTATCTTCATGTTCCGGTTCGTCATCTATCTGTACGATGCCGCACACGCGAAAAGCGCTCCGAAGCTGCGCGAGTTCCTGACCTACTTTTTCATTCTTCCCAACTACTACTTTCTCCTCTTCCCGGTCATCGATTTCCAGACGCATCGCCAGGCGTATTTTCGCCGCAATATCCACGACACCGCGCAGCAGGGAATACTGTGGATCGCGCGCGGCACCATTCACCTGCTGCTGTATCGCGCCGTGTACCACTGGAAAGGTCCGTCCAACGCTCCGGACCAGGTGACGACATTCGCCTCCCTCGCGTCGACAATGGTGCTGACCTATTTGCTCTATCTGCGGGTGTCGGGCCAGTTCCACATCATCATCGGCTTCTTGCATCTGTTCGGCTACGACCTGCCCGAAACGCATCGACGGTATCTGCTCGCGCGAAGCCTGACGGACTTCTGGCGGCGCATCAACATCTACTGGAAAGACTTCATGGTGAAAGTCGTGTACTTTCCCGTGTACTTCCGGCTGCGCCGCAGCGGTCCGATCCGGGCGCAGGTGATTGCCACGATCGTTGTCTTCGCCACGACCTGGCTGCTCCATGCCTATCAGTGGTTCTGGCTGCGGGGAGAGCTCCTGTTGGCGTGGCCGGACACGTTGTTCTGGGCCATCCTTGGCACGTTGGTGACGATCAATCTCCTGCTCGAAGGACGCCCTGTGTCGCGTGGCCCGTCGACCGGATGGAGGGGCCGGCTCGAGCCGCTGAAGATCGCCGGCACGTTCTGCCTCATTGTGGCGATGTGGTCGCTGTGGAACTCGCCGTCAGTCACCGAATGGGTCGATCTCATCACGTGGTGGAAGGTCGGTTAGGCAGATCACTTGGGCGTGCGCAACATCTTCGATTCCCGTGGAGCGTGCAATTACATGGACCCGATCAAAGAAACCATACGCGGCTACATCCTCAACGAGTACCTGCCAGGCGAATCGCCGGCCAATCTGCGCGACGACACGCCGCTGCGCACGAGCGGCATCCTCGATTCGATGGCGACGCTGAACCTGGTGAGCTTTCTCGAGCAGACGTTCAACATCGTGATCGACGCGCACGAGACGGGCATCGAAGACTTCGATCGGATCGGGGATATCGCCGCGCTCGTCGCGCGCAAGAAAGGCGCGGCGGTGTGAGCCCGACTCTCTTCCGCTATCTCGAGAACAGCGCGGCGGCGTTTCCGGATCGCCATGCGGTTGTCGATCCATCCGGCGCCGTACTGACCTATCGCGAGCTGAGCGAGCTTGCCGACCGCGTCGCCGGATTTCTCGTCGCCGCCGGGGTGCAGCGAGGCGATCGCGTCGGCGTTGTCGCGCCGAAGAGCGCAGCAGTCGTCGCGACGCTGTTCGGCATCATGAAAGCGGGCGCCGCCTACGTGCCGGCCGACTATAGCGCGCCGGCCGCCCGCAACCGCATGCTGCTGGCCGACTGCGCGGTGAAGGTCGTGGTCCTCCATTCGCAGTGCGCGTCGATTGTCGACGAGTGGCCATCCGCTGATCGGCCGGCTGTCGTGTGGCTGGACGGCGCCGACGCCGCGGGCACTGCCGTGCCGGGGACATCGTGGGATGCCGCTGCAGGCCACGAGCCAATGCGGGAGGCACGCGTCGTCCACCCCTCCGATCTTGCGTACATCTTGTACACGTCCGGTTCCACAGGCATTCCCAAGGGGGTCATGCTGACGCACGAGAATGCCACGAGCTTTGTCGACTGGTGTTCCGACGAGTTCACGCCAAGCGAAGAGGACCGGTTCAGCAGCCATGCGCCGTTTCATTTCGACTTGTCCGTCCTCGATCTGTATCTATCGCTCAAGCATGGCGCGACGCTCTATCTCATTTCCGAGAACCTGGGCAAGAGCCCACAGGAACTGGCCGCCTTCATCGCCGCCTCACGCCTGACGGTCTGGTATTCGACGCCGTCCATTCTGAGTTTGCTCGCGCAGTTTGGCGCGCTCGACAGACACGACTGCTCGTCGCTGCGGACCGTGTTTTTCGCCGGCGAGGTCTTTCCGGTGAAGCATCTGCGCAGCATCGTCGAGCGCTGGTCGCAGGCGGCCTTCTTCAATCTGTACGGGCCGACGGAAACCAATGTGTGCACCTTTGCGCGCATTCCGTCGTCCATACCGGCAGACCGCACGGACCCCTACCCTATCGGGTTCGTCTGTCCGCACTGTGAATCGCTCGTGCTCGACACGTTCGCGGGCGCCGAGGTTGTGCGCGGCGGCGAAGGATTGCTCCACATCGCTGGCCGGTCGCTCTTCCAGGGCTACTGGGGGCGGCCCAATGACGATCTGTTCTTCGAGCGAAACGGGCGACGCTGGTACAACACCGGTGACGTAGTTCGGGAGACCGTGGACGACGGGTTCATCTATCTCGGGCGCCGGGACCGGATGGTGAAGCGCCGAGGCTACCGCATCGAGCTCGGCGAGATCGAACGCGGCTTGTATCAGAACGACCGGATCCGGGAAGCCGCGGCCATTGCTGTCCCAGACAGTTCCGCCGGCGTGAAGATCATTGCCTATGTCACGCCACAACCCGGCGCTCGCCCGTCGATCGTCGAACTGAAGACGTTCTGCAACCGCGCGCTGCCGTCGTACATGAACCCCGATGCGTTCGTGTTCGTCGAGGCATTGCCGCGAACGTCGACGAACAAGGTCGATTATCAGAGCCTGACGCGCGCGCAAGAGCCGGCACCGCAGCCAATCCAAACCTGAAAACGCCCGTGCGGAGCCGAAAGCGACCAGGAGAGATATGAAACAGTTCCTCGGAAACGAGATTGTTCGAGCCTTTCTGCTCATCGTCGCGCTTCTCGCGCTGCGCGTCGTCCATGCGGCCGGTCTGGCGCCTCGTGCCGGGCAAGTCCTGATGTCGACGTTGTCCAGCCGTGAGCTGAACAAGGAAGCGCGCGAGGTGCTGACCGCTGGCTACTATGAGGGTCTGATCAACGAAAGCTCCCGGGTCAGCTCGATGAACCGGCTGGTGACCGGTTCGCGCCGGATCACGTTCGAAGACCGCTCGCAGCCCGATCGACGCGAGACGCACGACTTCCGCTTCTACGAGTTGATTCCCAACGCCGACACTCCCGATTACCGCGACAGCCGTCAGAAGTATCGCCTGAAAACGAACAGTGCCGGGTTCGCCGATCGCGAGTACTCGCGGGAGAAGCTGACCGCAGTGCGACGGATCGCGCTCATGGGTGATTCGATCACGCGCGGACAGGGCGCTCCGTTCCAACAGGCGTACGAGTCGCTGCTCGAGGAGGCGCTCAACCAGCGGCTGTCGGGCGGCTCCGTGTCGAAGGTGGAGGTTCTCAACTTTGCGGTTGGCTCCTACAACGTCACGCAGATGATGGAGACGGCGAAGGTCCAGGCGACACCGTACAACCCTGATGTCTACGTGATGGCGTTGTCCGAGCTCAGCGTCTACCGAAGCTGGGCTCAGCACATCGCATTGCTGATGAACGCAGGCATCGATCTGAAGTACGACTATCTGCGTAAGCTGGTTCGCGACGCAGGCGTGAAGCGGGACGATCCAATAGGCGTCTTCCAAGCGAAAATCGCACGCTTTCGCATCCCGACGATCAAATGGGTACTGAGCGAAGTGCAGGCGCACGCCGCAGCGCACCAGGCGCAGGTCCTCGTCCTTCTCGTGCCGACGGTCGACGATATGACCGTTGTGCAGGAACAATTTCTCGGCATCCGGGAAGTGATCAAGGATCTCGGCATCCCGTACGTGGACCTGCTGGATACCTTCGCGCATGTGGAGCCGGTGGCCTATCGGGTGAGCGACAACGACCGTCACCCGAATGCGGCCGGCCACAGGCTGTTGTACGAGCGGCTCGACAAAGAGATCAGGCAACAGCCCGCGCTGCAGCGACTCTTTCTCGGCGCGGCGTCCTAGGCGCGCGCCACGTGGCTCGACGTTCATCGACCGTGCGAGCTGGCCGGTCTATCCCGCCACCATCTCCAGCTTCGCGTATTTTGCGCGCAGCGTCTTCCGCCCGACGGAATTGAAGCGCACGATCAGCTTGGTGTCATCGTCCAGCGGTTCGACCGAGAGGACGGTGCCCACGCCGAACTGCGGGTGCTTCACACGAAGTCCCGGCTTCAGTCCGACCGGCATCGACTGGTCCTCGTCCTCGTAGGCGTAGACGTCCGGTTCTTCTCTCACACGCCCGCGGTGGCTGCCGCTGCGACCGTAACCGGTGCTGCGAAATTGCGAGAATGACTGCTGTGGAACGACGAACGACGCCGGCACCTCCTCGATCAATTCAGCCGGGATCTCGTCGATAAAGCGCGACGGCTTCGTTTCCTGGTAGTCCCCGAATACGCGGCGCCGCGCAGCCGACGTCAGCACCAGCCGTCGCTCCGCTCGTGTGATGCCGACATAGCAGAGGCGCCGTTCCTCTTCGAGCTCCGCCTCGTCGTCTGCGGAGCGCGAGTGCGGGAACAGCCCTTCCTCCAATCCGGCGATGACAACGACGGGAAACTCGAGACCCTTTGCCGTATGCAGTGTCATCATCAGCACGCGTGCATCGCGTGACCCGGCTTCCTCGTCCGCGTCGGACAGCAGTGACAACTGGTCGACGAACCCGCCGAGCGACGGCTCAGGATTGCGCGTCTCGTACTCGCGGGCCGCCGAGACCAGTTCCAGCAGGTTTTCGATTCGACCTTCGGCCTCCTCACTCCGCTCTTCGCGCAGGTCCTTCAGATAGCCACTCTGATCGAGAACCTTCCCAAGCGCGATCGAAATCGATTCACGGGCAGCCATCTCGGTCAGCGTGGTGATGAGGTCCCGGAATGCCGTCAGCGACGCGAGTGCCCGGGGAGCCAGCAGCCGGCGGTCGATCGCGTGCACCAGTCGCGCCCACAGCGAATTGTTCGTCGCCACTGGCTGCAGACCGGCGAGCAGCGGCGGCACATCGCTGGTCTGCTGAGTGAGCGCCACCGACTCGAGTGACTCCATCATTCCTTTGCCGATGCCGCGCGTCGGGACGTTGATCACTCGCCGCAGGCTCACGTCATCGTGCGGGTTCAGGACGAGCTTCAAATACGCGAGAGCATCCTTGATCTCCTTGCGCTCGTAGAAACGAACACTGCCAATGATCCTGTAGGCGATGCCCGCGCGCCGCAGCGCGTCTTCCAGCGTGCGCGACTGCGCGTTGGTGCGATACAGGATGGCCACCGCGTTCTCCGGGTCCTCGTGCAGTGCGCGGTGCGATGTGCGCGCGATGAACTCCGCTTCGTCGAGATCGTCCGCGCCGCGGTAATAGCGAATCCGGGCACCTCCGGTCCGCTCCGTATACAGGCGCTTTTCCTTGCGATTGCGGTTCTGCGAGATGACCGATGAGGCAGCATCGAGAATGATTTGGGTCGACCGGTAGTTGCGCTCGAGCCTCACGATCTTGGCTTCCGGGAAGTCCTGCTCGAAATCGAGGATGTTGCGCAGGTCGGCGCCGCGCCACTTGTAGATCGATTGGTCGGGATCGCCGACGACGCACACGTTGCGGTGTTTCGCCGCCAGACGCTGCACCAGGACGTATTGCGGCCGGTTGGTGTCCTGATACTCATCGACCATCAGGAAGCGAAACTTCTCGCTGTACCGTTCCCGCACGGCGTCGGACTTCTCGAACAGCTCCACGGTCTTGAGCAGCAGGTCGTCGAAGTCGAGCGCGTTGGCCTCCTTCAAGGCGCGGACGTACAGCGCGTAGACCTTTCCAATCTGCTCCTCGCGGGGGTTCCAGGAGTGCACCGAGAAGGTCTCCGGACCCTCCATCCGGTTCTTTGCATGACTGATGCGCGACAGCGCAAGGCGCGGCTGCAGCGAGCTGTCGTCCATCCCGATCTCGCGCAGCGCCTGCTTCATCACCGACAACTGGTCGGTCGAGTCGTAGATCACGAAGTCGCGCGCCAGGCCGATGTGTGGTGCCTCGCGGCGCAGCAGCCGGGCGCACAAGGCATGGAACGTCGAGATCCACATCTGCCGGCAGTCGACCTGCAGCCCGGGACCCCCGCCGCGCGTGGTGTGCGCGGTGGGGTGGAGCAGCGTCTCCACACGCGTGCGCATCTCCTCCGCCGCTTTATTGGTGAACGTAACGGCGAGAACGCGGTCCGGCGGGCACAACCCGCTGCTGACGATGTGTGCGATGCGATGCGCGATGACGCGAGTCTTGCCCGAGCCCGCGCCGGCGAGGATCAGCAGCGGGCCGCTGGTGTGAAGAACTGCTTCCTGTTGTTCGGGGTTGAGGCTGGAAAGAAGATCCAAGTCTTCATTCTATCCGCCTCCGCCAAGGCTGCGGCGCGACAAGCCTCAGACACGGCGACCGCATCGCAGCGGTGTGGCAAAAAGTACGGAGTGTCCGGCTTCAGCCGGACTTCTCATTCGACCGTGACTGACTTCGCCAGATTGCGCGGCTGGTCCACGTCGCAGCCACGACGCACGGCGATGTAATACGCGAGCAGCTGCAGCGGAATGGTCATCACGATCGGGGTCAGCAGTGGCGTCGTGCGCGGCATCGCCAGCAGCACGTCGCGCTGTTGGTCGAGCACCGCCTGCATGCGTGTGTCGCCCGCACTGGTGATGGCGATGACCGATCCTCCGCGCGCCTTGGCTTCCTGCACGTTGCCAACCATCTTCTCGAAGACGTGATCGTCGGGCGCGATAGCCACTACCGGCATGCTCTCGTCGATGAGCGCGATCGGCCCGTGCTTCATTTCACCGGCGGGATATCCTTCCGCGTGAATGTAGGAGATTTCCTTGAGCTTCAGCGCGCCTTCAAGCGCGATTGGATAGTTGATCCCGCGTCCAAGAAACAGGAAATCGCTGCGGTTGTAGAACTTCTCCGCGACCCGCTCCATCGGTACTGATGCCTTGAGCGTCTGCTCGACGATGGTCGGCACCTGCAGCAGCTCTTCGATGTGACGGCGGATCTGCGCCGACGTGAGCGTTCCTCGCACCTGTCCCATGTACAAGGCGAGCAGCTGCAGCGCGACGAGCTGCGAGGTGAACGCCTTCGTTGATGCCACACCGATCTCAGGTCCGGCGTGCGTATACACCGTACCGTTGGCTTCACGCGTCGCCATGCTGCCGACGACATTGCAGATGGCGACGCTGCTGGCGCCCTTCCGTTTCGCCTCGCGAAGGGCGGCCAGCGTGTCCGCGGTCTCGCCGGACTGCGTGATCACAATCGCCAGCTCGTTGGCGGCGACGATCGGACTGCGATAGCGGTATTCCGATCCGTAGTCGACTTCGACGGGAACCTGAGCGAGCGCTTCGATCAGATACTTCCCCACCAGACCGGCGTGCCACGACGTGCCGCAGGCGATGATCGTCACCTTCTGCAGCGCGCGGAAGGTCTCCTCGCTGATGTTCAGGTCCTCGAGGAAGATCTGCCCGCGATCGAGAGAGACGCGGCCGAGAATCGTGTCGCGCGCGGCGGCCGGCTGCTCGAAGATTTCCTTGAGCATGAAGTGCTTGTGGCCGCCCTTCTCTGCCGCGATCGGATCCCACATCACGCGCTGCGTCGTCTTCGACACCTCGCGGCCGGCGTAATCGGTGAACTGCACGCCCGATCGCGTGATCACCGCCATCTCCTCATCGCCGAGGAACACGACATCGCGTGTGTGACTGAGAATGGCCGGGATATCCGACGCGACGAAGAACTCGTCCTGGCCCAGGCCAACGACGATTGGTGGACCGTTGCGAACGGCGACAATCTTTTCCGGATCCTCGACCGACACGAGCACGAGCGCGAACATGCCGCGCATGTAGAGGAGCGCTCGGCGAACCGCATTCTCGAGGCCATCGTCGCGCATCTCGCGTTCGACGAGGTGCGCCACGATCTCCGTGTCGGTCTCGGTCGTGAAGTCGTGTCCCTGTTCCTGCAGCTCGTGCTTCAGTTCGAGGTAGTTCTCGATGATGCCGTTGTGCACCACGACGATGCGTCCGGTGCAGTCGCGATGTGGATGCGCATTCTCCTCGGTTGGCCGCCCGTGCGTTGCCCAGCGCGTGTGTCCGACGCCGTACAAACCGTCGATCGGTTCGCTCTTGATCGCCGTTTCGAGATTGGCGAGCTTCCCTGCCGATCGTCGCAGCGCGATCCCTTCGGGACTGACCAGCGCCACGCCAGCGGAGTCATAGCCGCGGTACTCCATGCGGCGCAGGCCGTCCAGCAGCACGGGGACGACCGGCTTCGACCCGATATAACCGATGATGCCGCACATAGAACTTGGATCCTTTTTGTGGCTAGGTAGCTGGGTTGCTTCGCTTCTGCGTCTTTTACCGAGCTACCTATCCGCCTAGCTACCCAGCTACCTTGCTGCCTTTCTTCCGCTCCGCCCAGCCCTCGACGTTCGATTGGCGGCTGCGGGCAATCCCCAGTGCGCCGGCGGGCACGTCCTCGGTGATCGACGATCCGGCACCGACGTAGGCACCCTTACCCACTCGTACCGGCGCGATCAATTGGGTGTCGCTGCCAATGAACGCACCGTCTTCGATCACCGTTTCGTGCTTCTTCTCGCCGTCGTAGTTGCACGTGATGGTGCCGGCTCCAACGTTCACGTCGGCACCGACAGTGGCGTCGCCCAGATACGTGAGGTGATTAACCTTTGAGCCGGCGCCCAGCGAGGTCTTCTTCAACTCCACGAAGTTGCCAACTTTTGCCCCGTCGTGCACGACCGTCTCGGGCCGCAGATGGGCGAACGGTCCAACCGTCGCCCCGTCTGCAACTCGCGCACCAAGGATCAGGCAGAAGTTGTTGATCGTGACGCGATTACCGATCTGGGAATCGGCGATCCGCACGTGTGCCTGTATCTCGCACGCGGCGCCAATGCGCGTCTGCCCTTCGAGGACGACGCCCGGGTGTATCACCGTATCGGCGCCGACTTCCACGTCGGGATCGATGTAGGTCGTAGCCGGATCGATCAACGTGACACCGGCCGCCATCAGTTCTTCGTTCTTCGTCTGTCTCACGACTCTGCTCACATCCGCCAGCTCGGTGCGGCTGTTAATCCCCCGGATTTCCTCGGGGTTATCGACCGACAGGGTTTCCACCACCAGCTTCCGCCGCCGATAAATCGCCACCAAATCAGTCAGATAGAACTCGCCCTGCGCGTTCTGCGCCGCGATGCCGCGCAGCGCGTCGAACAGCGGCGTCAGGTCGAACGCATAAATGCCGCTGTTGATTTCCTTGATCCGCCGCTCGCCCGGCGAGGCGTCGCGCTCTTCGACGATACGCGCGATCCGGCCCTTGGTCCGGACGATGCGGCCATACCCGTAAGGGCGATCGACTGTGGCTGTGACCACGGTCGCTGCGGCCTTCGCGCCACGATGCGTGTCGAGCAGCCGCTGCAGCGTCTCCGCCTTCAGCAGCGGCACGTCTCCAGATAGCAGGACGACAGTTCCGGTGCGCCCCGCGAGCGCGGTTTCCGCTTGCTGCAGGGCGTGAGCGGTGCCCCGCTGCGGCTCCTGCAGCACGAACTGGAGATCGCGTGGGAACGTGCGGGAAAGCCGCTGCCGCACCGATTCTGCCTTGTGACCAACAATGACCGTGATCGTTGTCGGGGACACGGCGTCGGCGGTACGCAGAACGTGTTCGATCAGGGGGCGGCCGGCAATCGGATGCAGAACCTTCGGCAACTCCGACTTCATGCGCGTGCCCTGACCTGCGGCGAGTACGACGACGTGCGTGTCAGCGGCCATCGGGGGTGGTCAGAAATGCGTGCGCAAGGAGCTGGAGCTGAGGCATGGGCGGCTATCGAGCCGCGATTTTGGCGCGTTCGACAGCGGCGTAGATATCTCTGGTCGAACGACCAAATCTTTTCGCGACCATGGCGATAGCGTCTCGCCGCCGCAGGCCACGTGTTTTGGTTAATTCACCAAACTCTCGCAACGCATCGTCGTCCGAGAAGGGTATCTCACGATCTACCAGTGCTTTACTGATTGGCGCGACAACGATCGTGAACTCGCCTCGGGGTGTTCCAAGGCGAGCGGCGACCTCGCGAGCGGTGCCTCTCAAGAATTCCTGATGCGCCTTGGTGAGCTCGCGCGCCACCACTATCTGTCGTTCACCCAATTTCAAGCTCAAGTCAGAGAGGGTTTGGACCACTCGATGCGGAGATTCAAAGAACGTTAACGTGTGCCGAATTTGGTCTAAAGCCAGAAACCACGTGGCTCGTTCCGTTTCCTTGACTGGCGGGAAGCCAAGCAGCGTCAGCGGCGTCAGCGGGAAGCCCGAGGCGACGGCCGCCGTCAGCGGAGCACTGGGACCTGGAACTGGATCGACTGGGATATCCGCATCGAGGCAGGCGTTTACCAGTTCGACGCCAGGGTCAGATACCCCAGGCACTCCGGCATCGGTGACCAGGGCGACACGCGCACCGGCCTTCATACGTTGCACGAGCGAGGGAATGCGCGATCGAATGTTGTGCTCATGGACGCTGAGCGTGGGCGTGCTGATGGCGTGGTGCGTCAACAGTTTTGCCGTCCGCCGCGTGTCCTCAGCGGCAATCAGATCGGCCTCGCGCAGTACCCGCAACGCCCGCAGCGTGATGTCCTCGAGATTGCCGATCGGGGTGGCGACCACGTATAAAGTGCCGGACATCTGCGGGTTATCGTGCAGAACGCGGTTCATTGTACCATTGGCAGGATGCGCGCTCCTCGAGGCATGACACTGAGCGCCAGCCATGATTGGGCATGTACCCATCGGAGCCTTTTCCGCATTTCGTCGACGATTACCTCGCCTATCTGTACGAGGTCCTTCCCAGTCAGGCCAGCCTGGATGGCGTCCACCTGCATGACGACCTGCTCGAGGATCTAAGCCGGCCGGCGATTGACGCCCACGTCCGCGCCCTTTCGGGGTTCGGCCGTCGCCTTCATCAAATCGACCCGACGCTGCTGCCGCCGGTCGAGCAGGTCGAGCATCCGATCGTCGCCTCGAACATCGAGGCCCGGATGTTCGAGCTCGAAGTCATCCGAAGCTGGGACCGGAACCCACACGTTTACGCCGATGCGCTCGGAACCAGCCTCGCCTCCCAGGCGCTGTTCGCGTACGCGCCCGAGCCCGACCGCGCGCGCCGGGTTGTGTCGAAGTTGCGCCAGGTAATGCGCCTGGTTCAGGCGGCGCGCGACAACATCAAGGAAGCGCCCGGGATCTTCATCAAGGTCGGCCTGGAGACCTGGCGCGGCGCGCTGAAATTCATCGAGGCCGATCTGCCGCGGGCCTTTTCCGGTCTCGACGACCTCCACATTCTGGGTGACCTGGCCGACACCTCCACCGAGGCCGCAGCAGCGATCAAGGGATACATCGACTATCTCGAAAACGACCTGGCGTCGCGCGCCAAGGCCTCGTTTCGCCTTGGTCGCGAGAAGTTCGAGCAGAAGCTGAAACTCGATGAAGGGATCACGCTGACGGCGGAGCGGTTACTCACCATTGCGCTGCGCGAGCTCGGTGAAGTGCAGGAGGAATTCCGATCGGTTGCCGGACGACTCAATGGCGGCGATCCGGTCGAGACGTGGCGTCGCGCCAAGGACGATCACCCGCAGCCGGGACGGCTCGTCGCGGTCGGGCAGGAGCAGGTGAGCGAGCTGGCCGAGTTCGTCCAGCGCCAGGCTGTTGTCCCGCTCCCGGACGGGGAGCCGATCGTTGTCGCGCCCTCACCGGACTTTTACCGGTGGGCGTTTGCCAGCATGTGGACGCCCGGCCCGTTCGAGAGCAAACCGAGTCGCGCCTACTACTACCTCACCGACGTCGATCGCAGTTGGCCGCCGGAACGGCAAGAAGAACACCTGCGCGACTTCAACATCCCGACGCTCTGGAACGTGACCATCCACGAGGTCTATCCGGGCCATTTCCTGCAGTCACAGCATCTGCGCGGCATCGACTCGAAGGTGCGCAGGTCCACGCTGTTCGCGCCGAGCTCATTCGTCGAAGGCTGGGCGCATTACTGCGAGCAGATGATGATGGAGGCTGGCTTCCGCCGTGGGGAGGCCGCGATTCGCCTCGGGCAGCTCTCCGAGGCGCTCGTGCGGCTTGCCCGCGTGATCGTCGCGATCCGTCTGCACTGCGAGGACATGTCGGTGGAGCAGGGCATGCGGTTTTTCCGCGACGAGGCTTTTCTCGAAGAGGCCAACGCGCGGCGCGAAGCCGAGCGTGGCACTTTCGATCCGATGTATCTCGTGTACTCCGTCGGCAAGCTGATGCTGTTGAAGCTGCGGCGTGATTACAAGGAGCGGCAGGGCAACAAGTACTCATTGCGCAGTTTTCACGATGCGCTGCTGGCGCAGGGCAGCGCGCCCTTCTCGGCCCATCGCCGCCTGCTGCTCAACGATGCGACCGACGCAACCCTGGATTAGGGGAATGGGACGTAACCAGTAATGCCTCTGTACGAGTATCAATGTGACGCGTGCGGTAAACGATTCGAGGTGATTCAGAAGTTCTCCGATCCCGCCGTTGACGTGTGCACGAAATGTGGAAAGGGACCGGTAGTCCGGCTTCTGTCGTCGCCTGCAATTCAGTTCAAGGGCACCGGTTGGTACATCACTGACTACGCGCAGAAGGGCAAGAGCGCCGGCGATGGCAAAACCGCCGACGGCAAGAAGGACGCATCGGCGGAGACGAAATCTGAAAGCCAGAGCGGCGAGAACTCAACAAGCACCGCCAGCGAGTCGGCGTCGAAAACAAGCGACGCCGGCACAAAGCCGTCTGCCACGAAGAGCGCGTCGAAGGAATAACGTTCAGGACGGACGCAGCTGGCTTTCGAGCAGTGCGTCCATATACTCGAGCAGCGGCGCGCGAATGTCATCCCGATCGAGTGCGTAGGCGAGCACGGCTTTCAAGTAGTTCAACGGGTCGCCCGTCGTCAGCCAGCTGCCGTTCTCGACTTCCTTCGCGTAGAACGTCCCGCCGCTCTTGACGTAATCACGGATCGCGTCGACGACCCACAGCTCGTTGCCCTTGCCCAGCTGGGTCTGCTTCAGCACGTTGACGATGTCGGCGGTCAGCACCATGCGGCCGAAGTCGGCCAGCTGCGACGGCGCTTCCGCCATCGACGGCTTCTCGACGATGTCCTCGATCTCCCGTGTTCCGCTGCGCAGCTTGACGATGCCGTAGCGGGAGACATCCTCGCGCGGCACGGTCTGGACGCCGATGATGGGGAAGCCGTGCACGTCGAAGTCGTCCACCAACTGCTTGGAAAAGGACACCGCGGCCTTCACGAGGTCGTCCCCCCAGGCGTAGATGAACGGCTCATCGCCCAGCAGGCTGGCGGCTGATAACACCGGCGTGCCGTTGCCGTACGGACCACGCTGACGGATGTAGACGAAGTTGGCGAGTTCAGAGAGGCGGTCGATCGTCCCAAGCAGTGATTCCTTGCCGGCCTGTTTCAGCTCCTGCACGAGCGCCCAGTTCTGATCGAAGTGATCCTCGAGCGGGCGCTTGTCCCACTTGGTGACGAGAATGATGTCCTGGATGCCGGCGTCGATCAGTTCCTCGACGATCAATTGGATGATCGGCTTGTCGACGATCGGGAGCATCTCCTTCGGCATGGCTTTGGTCACCGGAAGGAATCGCGTTCCCGATCCAGCGACGGCAATAACGGCTTTGCGGATGCGCGCCACTCAGTGTTCCTCTCGAAAGGTCAGCTCCCGATTCTAAAGGTACAATCGCCGGAATGCTCGATCCCGCGTTCCTTCGCGACAACGTCGATGCAGTGCGTACGGCTCTGCACAATCGCGGCCTCGATCTGACCGCCGAGCTGGAGGAACTGGCGACGCTCGAAGCGGCTCGTCGTCGTTTGCTGCCACAGATCGAAGGGCTGAAACGTGAGCAGAACGCTGCCGCGGAGCAAGCGGCACGCGCGAAGAAGCAGGGACTCGATATTGCGCCGATTCAGGAAGCGAATCGTCAACGCGCGCAGCAGATCAAGCAGCTCGATGCGGAGCTCGAACAGGTCGAGCAGCGGCGTCAGCGTGGGCTGCTGCTGCTGCCGAATATTCCGCACAGCAGCGTCCCGGCAGGGAAGAGCGCGGCCGACAACCTCGAAGTGCGGCGGCACGGTACGCCGCGCGAGTTTTCGTTCACGGCGCACGCGCACTGGGATATCGGTCCCTCGCTCGGCATCATCGACTTCGAGCGCGGGACGAAGATCGCGGGTGCACGATTCACGGTGCTCGTCGGCGACGGCGCCAAACTGGCGCGCGCGCTGATCAATTTCATGCTGCACCTGCACACGACGTCGCACGGCTACACGGAAGTCGAGCCGCCGTTCATGGCGAACACGGCGTCGCTGACGGGAACGGGCAACCTGCCGAAGTTCGAAGCGGACCTGTTCAAGATTGCCGGCGACTGGGATCTGTATCTCGTGCCGACCGCGGAAGTGCCGCTGACCAATTTGTATCGCGGCGAGATTCTCGATGGTCGAACCTTGCCGCTGCGCTACACGGCGTACACGCCGTGCTTTCGCAGCGAAGCTGGATCGTACGGGGCGGACGTACGCGGCCTGATTCGGCAGCACCAGTTTGATAAGGTCGAGTTGATGGCGTTTACCACGCCCGATCGGTCCTACGACGAGCTGGAACGGTTGACGTCGAACGCAGAGGAAGTATTGAAACGCCTCGAGCTGCCTTACCGCATCGTGCTTCTGTGCACGGGCGATATGGGCTTCGCATCAGCCAAGACCTACGACCTCGAGGTGTGGCTGCCGGGGCAGAATGCCTACCGCGAGATCTCCTCCTGCAGCAATACGGAAGCCTTCCAGGCACGGCGAGCGAACATCAAGTATCGGTCGCAAGGCACTGGCAAGCCGGAATTCGTCCACACGCTGAACGGCTCCGGGCTGGCTGTCGGCCGGACGCTGATTGCGATTCTCGAAAACGGCCAGCAGGCGGACGGGTCAGTGGTCATTCCGCAGGCGCTGCGGCCGTTCATGGACGGTCAGGACGTCATTGTTCGGCGCTGACGATCTCAAAGATTTCTGCGCGCGCACGATTTTTAGCGTGTAAGCGGGCGACTTGCGGCCACGCTGCGAGCGCGGCGGTGCCCGCGACGGCATGTGCTGACGCTTTTTTGCGCCGGTGGGCGTTAGGCGACCTTGCGGAACGCGTTGTGCCCACTTAGCATGACAGGTTCCTCTCCGCTGAAATCCCTGACTCTTGGAGGTCTGTGACCATGTACGTGTCTTTGAAAGTATTGGCCGCCACGGTTGCCGTGATGGCGGTGGCTGTGACGGCGTCGGCACAGGGCCGCAGGCCGTTCGAGGTGCCGCCGGCGCGCTCGGCCTCAGAGCCCGGCGGCACATTGACGTCTCCCTCCAACGCATCGCCGGTCGCTATCCTCGCGCAATACCTGCGCGATCGCGGACGCGACGAGGCCACCGCCGGTTCGCTGGTCGAAGTCGCCCGGGGAAGTGTGCGCAACGGCGTGATGGCGGGGCGTTACGCCCAGCGTGCCGGTGGTCTTCCCGTTTACGGCACCTATGCGAAGGCGTCCTTCAACGAACGCGGCGAGCTCGTGTATCTGGTCGAGAACCTCGTTGCGGTCCCGGCATCGATTCCACGTGCCAGCGTCAGCGCGCAACAGGCGGTCAACGCCGCGATCCGATATCTGTATCCCGATCTAACGAGCGTCCCGGCGGGCTTCTTCCGCAAGGCACCGACGGCGACGCGCGTTGCCGTGCCCGAAGCTGACGGATCGATGAGCGCGGGTTACCTCGTCGAGACCTGGACCGACGCGACGAACCAGCTGCACTACACGCTGATTGGCGGCGACGGCGCCGTTCTCGACGACGAGTCACGGACCAACAGCGATTCGTACAACATTTTCACGGTGAACCCCACCGTCACCGCGCAGGCCACGGTCGCCGGCGCCGGCACCGGCAATAGCGAATCGCCGATTGGCTGGGTCGATGCGGGCGATCAGCTGAGCACACGAATCTCGGGCAACAACGTCTTCGCCTATCTCGATACGGACGCGAACAACGCGGCGGATACCGTGTCGGGGAGTGCGTTGATTTCCGACGGCAACTTCGTGACGAGCGCCGACCTTACCGTGTCGCCCTCCACGCTCGACAACAAGGAAGTGGCCGTGCAGAACCTGTTCTATCTGAACAACGTGATGCACGACAAGCTGTACTCCCACGGCTTCACCGAAGCCGAGGGCAACTTCCAGAAGAACAACTTCGGTCTGGGTGGCGCCGGCAACGATCCGGTGAACGCGGAGGCACAGGACGGAAGCGGTACGGACAATGCGAATTTCGCGACGCCGGCCGACGGCTCGTCGCCACGCATGCAGATGTTTCTGTGGACCGGTGTCGGCACCCATCAGGTCGTCGTCGGCTCGGCGACGTTTGCGGCGCAGGGCGCGCAGTTTGGTCCGGCCCTGAGCACCACGGGTGTGACCGGCCTGCTGAAAATCGTCAACGATGGCGTGGCGCCGACGACCGATGCCTGCACCTCGCTGCCGCCGGGGTCGTTGACCGGCAGGATTGCCATCATCGACCGTGGGAACTGTGATTTCACCGTCAAGGTGAAGAACGCGCAGAGTGCCGGCGCGATCGCGGCGATCATCGCCAACAATGCCGGCGATTCGATCTTCACGATGGGCGGCACCAGCCGCACGATCAACATTCCCTCGGTGATGGTCGGTCAGACCAGCGGCGGCACACTGAAGGGCATGGAGGGTCAGAGCGCGACCGTCAAGAAGAACGCGACGGCGCCGCTGCAGCGCGATGGCGACGTCGACTCCGACGTCGTCTTCCATGAGTATTGCCATGGACTCACCTGGCGCATGATCGGCCGCATGGACGGCCCGATCGCCGGCGCCGTTGGCGAGGGCATGAGCGACGTATGTTCGCTGCTGATGGGCGAACTGCTGCTGTACCCCGACGATCGGATTGGCGAGTACTCCGCGAGCGACGCGCTCGGCATCCGCCGCTATCCGTACACCAACTACCCGCTGACCTACAAGAGCATGAACAGCGGCGAAGTGCACAACGACGGCGAGCTCTACGCGGCGATCGGTTGGATGCTGATGGACGGGCTCCGCAACGCGCAAGGGACCGTGGTCAACGCACTGTTCAGCGGCCGCATCGAGCTGCTGTTTGAGTACATGGTCCAGGGAATGAAGTTCACGCCCGAGCGACCTACCTATGAGCAGATGCGCGACGGCATCCTGCAGGCCACGGCGCCGGCGGACCGCTGCAGCATCTGGACCGCGTTCGCCCACTACGGCGTCGGCGTCGGTGCTAAGGCGACGATCAAGGGCAACCGGGTCTCGATCACCGAGTCGTTCGCTCTGCCGCTGGAGTGCCAGTAAACTGAGAAGAACGAAACTCCCAACTCCCAATCTCCAATTTCCAAGCGTTTGGGAGTGAGTATCAGGTTGGGAATTGGGAGTTTGCGTTCGGAGGGATGGCCGAGCGGTTTAAGGCGGCGGTCTTGAAAACCGTTGGCTCGGAAACGGGCCCGGGGGTTCGAATCCCTCTCCCTCCGCCACATTCGCTGCCCACATGTGGCATTCGTCCCCGCTGCTACGACCCTCCTCGTTACTCGTTACGACAGCCGATCGCTCACGCGCGCGCCAGGTTGGGGAAGCACAACTTCTGGGATCTCAATTGAACGAGCGTCGATGCCGCGATCGTGCTTATGATCGCGTTTGCCCGATGAGTGTGCTCGTCCTTCTTCCCACCTACAACGAACGCGACAACCTGCCGCGACTGGTACCGCGTATTCTCGAGCACGACGGTTACCGTGTGCTCATCATCGACGATTCCTCTCCGGATGGCACCGGGGACGCGGCGGACGCGATGCATCGAGAATTGCCGTCGCGTGTCAGTGTTCTGCATCGGGTGCGGAAGGACGGATTGGGGCGAGCGTGTGTCGCCGGGATGCGGCGCGCCCTCGGTGAGGACCCGAAGCACATCATCCAGATGGACGCCGATGGTTCGCACAATCCCGCGGACCTTCCGCGTCTTGTCGCTGCCGCCGCGCACAACGACCTGGTCCTCGGCTCGCGCTACGTCAAGGGTGGCGGGATCGAGAACTGGCCACGGCACCGTCTTGCGCTGAGTACGACCGCCAACCGGTACGTGCGGTTAGTAACCGGCATCGACGTTCGCGACTGTACCGCCGGTTTCCGCTGTTGGAGGCCGGCGCTACTTCGCCGACTCGGTATCGAGACGTTGCGATCGAACGGGTATGGATTTCAGATCGAAACCCTGTATCGCGCGTTGAAGCTCGGCGCGAGTGTCTGCGAGGTGCCGATCGTATTCACCGACCGCATCGAGGGACGCTCCAAGATGAGCGGCAGAATCATGTTCGAGGCGGCGCTTCTTCCCTGGCGGCTGCGTGTGCGGCTCGGGTCACTGCCGCCCGCGCGCATCACACGAACAGACTCGAATTTCGACGGTGCCGAACTCGACGCGCGGCACACGATCCAGCAGTAAAGACGCGGATCGGCCGGCGTCAACTTCCGGCTAACCGTTTCATCGCGTCACGCTGGCGCGTGAGCTCCTGTCGTTCCGCGGGCGGGATGTTCCAGGACGATGGTGCGCCTGGCGGCAGCGTCAACATCAAATCGTACGCGGCGACGAGGTTCGCAATGAGGATCTTGTTGTCTGGATCGGCGCCGAGCGTGATGCGCAGGTCGTCGAGGAACGGGCGTGGCGACTGGTCCGGCCGGGCGCGGCGGTAGGCGACCGCGAAGCCACTCAACGCAGCAAGCGCGCGCGCCTCCGGACTATGCGGCGCCTGTATCGCCGCGCGCTGGAACTCCGCCTGCGCGGCGTCGAGCGACGTGTCTGAAGCGCCATCTTTCAGCAGCCGGATGAATCCGCCCAGCTGTCGCGGGACGGCAAGCGCGAACGGCGTCCCGGTCGGGGCGCTCGGATCGGAATCCAGCACCGCGTTCTCCCGCCATCGTTCCAGATACTCCGACAGTGCATCGATGGCGCTCGTGAGCGCCGCGTTCCGCTGCTCGGCCGACATATCGCGTGGGACGCGAGCGGCGAGATAGCCAGCCGCGGCCTCCACGAACAGCAATTCCGGCAGCTGACGACGCAGTGACCACCGTGCCGCCGGCGCGCGCGCCTGCAGCCACCCGCGCGGAAACGTGTCGCGGCGACCGGGCGTGCGCACCATCGGTTCGAGCTGGACCCAATCTCCACGAACGTCGGTGATCGCAAACGACAGCGGCGAGCCCGCCTCGTCGGGGATCTTCACTGCGGGCGACGCCGCATCGGGTTGTGCGTGCAGCAGGCGCGCCGACGCGTATTGCTTCTGGATGTCCTCGAGATCGCGCACCGCAATGCGGCGCGGCGTGCATGCGAACGCCTGACTCGTGAGCTGCCCGCGCAGCGAGCGACTCCCGACCGGAATGTCAATCATTTCGTTCTCGCCTCGACGTAGGAAGCGGATGAAGCTTTGAACGAACAGGTCGGGTCCCGACTCGTAGATGCGACCCCAGATCAGCACCAGGCCGTTGCCCTGGCGCACCGGCTCCATCGCTCCGTCTTTCTGCCCGAGCAGCTTCGGCAGCACCTCGTCGGGCGTGCAGCCTTGTCGCGGGTCGCCGATCAGTTGCACGAGGCCGACGCTGCCGTACTTCGCGATGGCCAGAGCCGACTCGAGTTGTACCAGCGCCGCGAGCTGTTCGCCCGACTTGGTCAGCCTCTCAGAGAACGACAGCGGCTGCGTGTAGGGAAGCACGACGACGTTGACGGCGGCACCGGAGAACACGTGAGGTGTGTCACACGGCGCGCTGAATTCGATCGCATGCGCGTACGGGGGCGGCAGTATCAGCAGCCCGAGCGCAATGATCAGAGCTTTCATCGCACGCTTGGGCATGGCAGGTTCTCCGGTTGGAGTTTGAGCGATCCCGAATATCGCTGGTCCGCTTTGGCGCCGGCGATCGTCTGTGCGGCGAGCGATCGCGCGTAGTCGGCGAGCTGCATGTCAGAGGGCGCGGCCGGCGGTTTCAGCGACGAGAACAACGCCTGCGCCGCACATAAACGTTTTCGCGCGCCGGCCCAATCGTCCGCCGCCGCAGTGCGCGGCCGCGTCCCGGCGGCGGCATCCTGCGCGGCGCGGAGTGCGCGCGTTCCTGCTGCCAGCGTGGCGTATGCGGCCAGCCGACCGGATTGATCCACCAGTCGCAGCAGATCGGCTGCTGGATCCGACGCACGCGCGCGATACGGAATGACGAACGCGCCGGGCGCGCGTTGCGTCTGCAGCTCGTTCAGCCGCACGGGTACGAGGACGTACCCCACCGATGCCTCCTGGAATGGGCGACCCTGGGCGTCTCTGATTTCCGTCGTGACTCCCCACACCTCCATCACGACGTTGCGAACGTTCAACTGATCGACGACGGGCCGCGTGAAGTCGGCCGGACCTGTAGGCTTGCGGTTCGCACACGGCAACACTTTGAGATTGAGGTCGATGCCCAGCTCTGTTTGCACCTGCAGCAGTCCCGCATCGAGACGACTCGCCAGCGGTTGCAGCAGGTTCGCGGCGCCGGGCGTCGACGCCACGATCTCGTCGAGCAGGATCTTCGCGCCCGGGTCCTGGACTCCACTGCATGGCGCGATCTGCGCGTCGGCGACGGCCGCCCACAACACCAGCCCGGCAGCAAGCAGGACGAGCCTCACCATGTGTCCTCCGATACCACTCACCGTGCGAGCGCGCGATTCAGGTCGGTATTCAGCAGCTGCGCCGCTTCCGGCGCGACGACCACCCAGTCATCGCTCGCCGGGTCATACGTCTTCAACGTTCCGTTCGCGAGGGAATTCTTGAACCCCTGTAGCACTGGTGGTGCCCCCGCACAGTCGATGTCGCCGACGATGCGAATCGCCGAACGATGCAGCAGCCAGGTGAATCGTCCGCTTGGCCGTTTCAAGATCTGCAGCAGCGGATCACACACCGCCTGAGCGTGGTTCAATCCAATCGCACGCAGCGCATCTTCGATCGGCGGCGTCCGCACATCGTCGGCAGCGGCGAGCGCGGTGACGAGCGGAGCGACGGCCGGTTCACCAAACGCGCTCAGAGTGGAAGCCGCAGCCTGCGCCTCCTGCAGGGTCACCGATGGTCCGACCAGCTTCAGCAGCAGGTCGCGCATCTCGCTCACGTTGGACAGCTGCAGCCGCTGTCGCTCGAATCCCGAACTGACGGCATCGGTCACGAACCACCCGACGGCAGCAATGATGAGGGGCGTCAGCGCCTGCAGGTATTCAATCGGGTGTCTTTTCTGGCGTGATTCGGGAGCCGCTGGCGGCGGCGACGTCAGGGCAACGCTCGCATCGACATGCAGCGTCGAGGGCAGAACAGATGTGGCAGGCGGATCGGCCACGGAATTGGCCATCAAACCCCTGTGTCGTTGCAGCCCGCCTCCGTTCGGTCCGGGTTGCTGTTGCGCTGCATTCTACAACGCGCCCGATAAATCAGGCGGCCGGATCCGCGCTGCCCCCAGCGAAGTCGAGGGCTTGCCTCGAGCGAGCTCGTCGACTCGAACGGTTCTCGCGAGCTCAGGCGGGTGCCGACGTCGTGGAGTCCGTCTCTGGTCGCCCGAGAACTCCGCGGACGAACTGATCTTCAGGCAGAGCGCCAAGTATCTCGATCGTGTCGTTGACGACCGTTTTCGGCACGCCGCTGACGTGGTAGCGGCGCGACAGGTCGAGAAATTCGGTCGCCTCGACGCAGGTGGCGCGGATGTGCGCGCTCTCGAGCGCCATCCTGTGCGCCAGCGACACGGCGCGCGGGCAATGCGGACAGGTTGGCGTGACGAACACCTGGATATCGGTCGGGCCGGTGACGTGCTCACGAATCAACGAACGACTGGTGTCGGACAATCCCGAGTCGCCCGTACCCGCCACCGAGACCGCCTCGACGAGTGACATGAACTCATAGCCGGCCGGCGCACCAAGGAACCGCATGCGCGTGTCCTGGCCGTCGCGCAACACCACGATAGCCGGGATGTGGTCGATGCCGTATTGAGCGGCGCGCTCCTTGTCGAGGATGAAGTTCACTTCTTCGACGGTGACGCGCTCGCTAATAGATGCGAGCTCATCGACGATTTGTTTCGTCAGCCTGGCGGTTTCCGGCTCACCAAACGTTTGCGTGAAGAACAGCAGGGTGACGGGGTGAATAATGCCGGCAAGTTGTGCGCGGACGGCCTCGCGATCCGAGTCAGAGAGAAGCATGGCCACCGAGCTACCCAGCTACCTAGAACTTGAACAGATCGTCGAACGCCTTCCGCGCGTCGTCCACCTTCGGCGTCGTCGTTTCGCGCTCGACCGTGGTGCGTGGGGAATAGAGCGTGCACGCGTTGCGCGTGTTCTTCGGCGAGACCCGCGCGGCGATGGATTGCATGCATTCGAAGCGGCTGCCTGGATCGAAGGAGACGCACTGCACACAGGAGTGGAGATCGGTGCCGCAGCGGGTGCAGCGCGTATCGAAGCCGACGTCGGTCGCCAACACTGTTCCGCACTGGGCGCAGCGAACCACCTCCCGGTATCCGGGCATGTTGATCGTGCGCGGGCCGTCCTGCGAGATCCGGCGCGTACCCGCCGGCGCTCCGGGCTCAGGCTGCGGCCGTGGCTTGGAAGGCCGAGGTTCACGGCCGCGCTCGTCGTCCTGATAGCCGCGCTGGCGATACTTGCGATCACTCATTGCCGTCAACTTCGGGATTCTACTGTAGATGCGTGGCGCCTCCGCCCGGTAAGATCCGACGATTGTGAGGGCGCGACAGGGCCTCGTCTCGAGCACGACTCCGCGAGTCCCGTGAGCTTGATCCTTTTTTCACAACGTGGTACTGATCTCGATTGGTCACTCGGGATCGTCGTCCCGCAGTCACCCCGACCCACTCGGCTGGCCTCTAACGGTGGAGTCCGCCTGACGGGCGCGTACGCGTTCAGTATCTGATGCCCCAGATCTTCCATCGCAGCGCCAACACCCTTTCCAAGGTCAGTCTCGTCGGCCTCCTCTCCCTCGTCGCCGGCCTCATTCTGCTGGCGATGGTGCTCGGCAGCTCCTCGTACGTGACGCGCGCGAACGAGTACATCGAGCAACCGATTCAATTCAGCCACCTGCACCACGTCACCGACGATGGGATCGACTGCCGGTACTGTCATACCTCGGTGGAGACGTCGCCGTTTGCCGGGATTCCGCCCACCAAGACGTGCATGAACTGCCACTCGCAGCTGTTCAACACCGAGCCGATTCTCGAGCCGGTGCGCGCCAGCTTCCGCGAAGACAAGCCGCTGCACTGGGTCCGCGTGCACGACCTGCCGGATTTCGTGTACTTCAACCACAGCATCCACGTGAAGAAGGGCATGGGCTGCGAAGTGTGTCACGGCCGCGTCGACCAGATGCCGCTGACGCTGCAGGCCCGCTCGCTGCAGATGGAATGGTGCATCGAGTGTCACCGCAATCCGGAGAACTACGTGCGACCGCGCAGCGAGATCACGACGATGGGGTATAGGCCGCCGGTGGCGCAGTCGGTCATCGGTCCCCGGCTCGTGAACGAATACGGAATTCAGTCCCTCACAAGCTGCTCGACGTGTCACCGGTGATGGCTGAGCGCTTTGTGACACTAACGCGCCTGACTTTGCTTTTCTGCGCAACTTTCCATTGCGCGTTAGTGTCACCAGAAGACACAGGATCTCGATCACAGCGCGGCATTGGCTTGCGCCTTCGCCGCGCTGTGATCCTCGTGTTCTTTGTGGCTGTCGCATGAAGCAACCGCACGACATCGAGGCGCTGCGCGCCCGATTGGAGGGAACCCGCGGGCGAGAATACTGGCGCAGCCTGGAGGCGCTCTCGGAGACGCCGGAGTTCAAGGAGTTCCTGCACCGTGAGTTCCCGCAGAACGCCTCCGAATGGCTCGACCCGGTTGGTCGTCGCGGATTTCTGAAGTTGATGGGCGCGTCGCTGGCACTCGCCGGCGTCAGTGCCTGTACGCGACAGCCGTCTGAAGAGCTCGTACCCTACGTGCGGCAACCCGAGGAACTCGTCCCCGGCAAGCCGCTGTTTTACGCGACCGCGATGCCGTTTGCCGGCGCCGGCACGGGTCTGCTCGTGGAAAGTCACGAAGGCCGGCCGACGAAGATCGAAGGCAACCCCGATCATCCGGTTAGCCGCGGTGCGACCGATCTCTTCGCGCAGGCCGCGATCCTCGGCCTCTACGACCCCGATCGATCGCAAACACTCACCAATCTCGGCGACATCCGTCCCTTCAGCTCTTTCGTGTCGGCTGTGAAGGACATGCTGATGGCCCAGCAGGCGAAGGGTGGTGCCGGCTTCCGCCTGCTGACCGAAACGATCGCTTCTCCGACACTGGCGGCACAGATTCGCGAGCTGCTGCAGGCCTATCCGCAAGCGAAGTGGATTCAGTGGGAGCCGTTCGGACTGCACAACGCGCGAGAGGGAAGCCGCCTCGCATTCGGCCAGTACGTCGAGCCGCAGTATGCGTTCGACAAGGCGGACCTCGTGCTATCGCTCGACGCCGACTTCATGTGCACCGGCGCGGCAGGGATCAAGCACGCACGGGCGTTTGCATCGCGACGACGGATCGACGGCGAGCGCGCGCAGATCAACCGGTTGTACGCCGTCGAAAGCAATCCGACCAACAGCGGCTCGAAGGCGGATCATCGCCTTTCACTCAAGGCCTCGCAGATCGATGCGTTCGCGCGTGCGGTTGCCAGCCAGCTTGGTGTCGCCGGTGTCGCCGGTGGCCAGCTCCCCGCCGCTGCGAGCAAGTGGATCGGGCCGCTGGTCAAGAATCTTCAGGCGGCTCGCGGACGCAGCATCGTCGTCGCCGGTGACGGGCAGCCGCCGATCGTGCACGCGCTTGTCCACGCGATGAACGCAGCGCTCGGCAACGTCGGGATGACGGTAACGTACACCGCCACGCCGGAAGCGGTCCCGACCAATCAGCTCGCTGCGCTCAGGGAACTTGTTGGCGAGATGAACGCCGGACAGATCGAGTTCCTGCTCATCATCGGCGCGAATCCTGTCTACTCGGCACCGGCCGATCTGAAGTTCAGCGACGCCATTGAGAAGGTCGCCGTCCGCGCCCACGTCGGCCTCTACGAGGACGAGACGGCCGCGCTCTGTCACTGGCATGTGCCGGAAACACATTTCCTCGAAGCGTGGAGCGATGTGCGTTCCGCGGACGGCACCGTCACGATCATTCAGCCGCTCATTGCGCCGCTCTACGGGGGCAAGTCCGCGCACGAAGTCATCTCCGCGATTGGACCGACGGGCGAACGCACGGGATACGACGCCGTTCGCGAATACTGGATGGCGCAAACCGGCCTTGCCGGTCCCGGCGGCGCCGCGCAGGGCAACGCCGGTCCACGCGGGGGCGCGCCGACGGGCGCACCTGGCATCGGCGCTCAGAATGCACCTGCCGGTGCGGCACCAGGCGCGAATGTTCCGCCCGCCGGACGTTCGGCTGCTGGTGCCGTGACGACGAATCCGCAGGTCACGGCGGCTCCGAGCTCAGTGCCCTCGCCCGTCGGGCCATCGGCGCCTGTCGCTGGACCGGTCGCCGGTCGCACCACCGGCAGCAATGCCAACGCCATTGGCGCGTCACCGGCGTCACGCCCGCAAGGTGCGCCCGCCGAACAGATCGGCGCGAACGTGCAGAACCCGAGACTGCAAGGCGGTGGCGCGCAGTCCGCCGATCAGGGGCCAGCGACGTTCACCCCCGCGCCCGGGCCCTCGCCATTCGATACCGCCTGGCGACGCTGGTTGAACGACGGCATTGTTCCCGACACGGCGTTCGCGCCGATGACCGTGGCGCTGCGCGGCGACTTCGCATCGGCGTCGGCGGCCAGCGCCGGCGGTCAGGGGCTCGAGGTCTTCTTCCGACCGGACCCGAGCGTCTACGACGGCCGCTTCACGAACAACGCGTGGCTGCAGGAGCTGCCGAAGTCGATGACGAAGATGACGTGGGACAATCCCGCGCTCATCGCGCCGGGAACCGCCGCGCGACTGAATCTGGTGAGCGGCGACGTCGTCGAACTGCGTCAGGGCGGGCGCACGCTGCGAATTCCGGTCTGGATCGCGCCGGGTCACGCACAGGACATGCTGACGCTGTCGCTCGGCTACGGTCGCCCGCGGGCCGGCCGCGCGGGCAGCAACATCGGGTTCAACGTCAACGCGCTGCGGACCACGGCCGCGCCCGACATCCTCACCGGCGTGGAGCTGGTGAAGACCGGCGAGTACTACGATCTGGCGTGCACGCAGGACCACTGGTCGCTCGAAGGGCGCAACATCGTCCGCGTCGCCACCATCGACAACTACTCGGAGGACCCGCAGTTTGCCGCGAAGATGGAAGAGGAGCCGATCACCGGCATCACGATGTACCAGGACTACAAGTACGAGGGGTACGCGTGGGGCATGACGATCGACCAGAACGTCTGCACGGGTTGCAACTCCTGTGTCGTGGCCTGCCAGGCCGAGAACAACGTGCCGGTGGTCGGCAAGGGACAGGTGCTCAACGGCCGTGAGATGCACTGGCTGCGTGTCGACCGCTACTACACGGGTGACGTCGACAGCCCGGATACCTATCACCAGCCGATGCCGTGTCAGCAGTGCGAGACGGCGCCGTGCGAGGTCGTCTGTCCGGTGGCGGCGACGACGCACAGCAGCGAAGGCCTCAACGACATGGTCTACAACCGCTGCGTCGGCACGCGCTACTGCTCGAACAACTGTCCGTACAAAGTCCGACGATTCAACTTCCTGCTGTATCAGGACTGGAACACCGAGAGCATCAAGCTGCAACGCAATCCTGACGTGACGGTGCGCAGCCGCGGCGTCATGGAGAAGTGCACCTACTGCGTGCAGCGGATCAATCTGGCGCGCATCAACGCCAAGCTCGAGGATCGGCGCATTCGCGACGGCGAGATCCTCACGGCGTGCCAGGCGGCGTGTCCGACCGACGCAATCGTGTTCGGCGACATCAACGATCCCAACAGCCGCGTCGCGAAGTTGAAGAAGAACCCGCTCAATTACGGACTGCTGGCCGAATTGAATACGCGGCCGCGGACCAGCTATCTGGCCGTTGTCCGCAATCCGAACCCCGAGCTCGAGCCTGCCCCGCCGAAGCTGCCCGGCAGCGAAGGCGAGCCACCCGCACCACGAGGTGAGGAGAGGTAATGGCGACTCCGGAACATCCGCACCATCGCCAGGCAATCGGCAGCGACGTCGCCGCGCTGATGGAGCGCACGCCGCCCGTCATCACACCGGGCCACACGTTCGAATCGGTCACCGAGACCATCTCGCACGCGGTGCTGTCGAAGCGAACGCCAATCGGCTGGTTCTTCGGCTTCGGCATCGCGTTCATCCTGCTGATGGTCCTCAACGTGACGATCGCCAACCTGCTGTTCACCGGCATCGGCATCTGGGGCAACAACGTGCCGGTCGGCTGGGCGTTCGACATCATCAACTTCGTCTGGTGGATCGGTATCGGTCACGCCGGCACGCTCATCTCCGCGATTCTGCTCCTCTTCCGCCAGCAGTGGCGGACGTCGATCAACCGCTTCGCCGAAGCGATGACGCTGTTCGCGGTCGCCTGCGCGGCGATGTTCCCGCTGCTTCACACCGGGCGACCGTGGCTGGCGATCTACTGGCTGTTCCCGTATCCGAACACGATGGGTTTGTGGCCACAGTTCCGCAGCCCACTGATCTGGGACGTGTTCGCGGTGTCGACCTACGGAACCGTCTCGGCGCTGTTCTGGTTCACGGGTCTCGTGCCCGACATGGCGACGTTGCGCGATCGCGCCAAGTCGCCGGCCGCGCAGAAGATCTTTGGCATGCTGGCGCTTGGGTGGCGCGGCTCGGCGCGGCACTGGCAGCGCTATGAAATGGCGTACCTGCTGCTCGCCGGTATTTCGACGCCGCTGGTGCTGTCGGTTCACTCGGTCGTGAGCTTCGACTTCGCGGTGTCGGTGCTGCCCGGCTGGCACGCGACGATCTTCCCGCCCTACTTCGTCGCCGGTGCGATCTACTCCGGCTTCGCGATGGTGATGACGCTGGCCGTGCCGCTGCGCAAGTTTTACGGCATGGAAGACTTCATCACGATGCGGCATATCCACAACATGACCAAGGTCATGCTGGTCACCGGGTTGATCGTCTCCTACGGCTACGCCAACGAAGCGTTCTTCTCCTGGTACTCCGGCAGCATCTACGAGGAGTACATGATGTACAACCGAATGACCGGACCCTACGCGGTGTTCTACTGGTCGCTCATCGCGATCAACACCGGGATGATCCAGTTGTTCTGGTTCCGCAAGGTCCGCGACAACGTCGCGCTACTGTTCATCCTCTCGCTGTTCGTCAACGTCGGGATGTGGCTGGAGCGCTTCATCATCATCGTCACCAGCCTGCACCGTGATTTCCTGCCCTCGTCGTGGGACATGTACGCGCCGACGCGTTGGGACTTCGGCATGTTCGCGGGCACGATCGGATTGTTCCTGGCGTTGTTCTTCCTGTTCATTCGCTTCCTGCCGGCGATTGCGATCTTCGAGATGCGCACGATCGTGCCGCAGGCAAAGCTCAACGTGGAGCATCACGGGTAAGTCAATGAGTGAAGCTGCCGCCCCGATGCTCTACGGCCTGCTGGCCGAGTTCGAGACGCCGGACGCGCTGGTCAGGGCGGCGGAGAAGGCGCGGCTCGCCGGCTATCGGCAGATGGATGCCTACTCGCCGATTCCGATCGAAGAGCTGAGCGACGCGCTTGGCCTGAATCGCACGCGGCTGCCGAAGCTGGTGTTTCTTGGCGGCGTGCTGGGCGGGCTCGGCGGATACGGTCTCGAGTACTGGACGCAGGCGATCGCCTACCCGATGAACATCGGTGGCCGGCCGTTCCACAGCTGGCCGCACTTCATCCCGGTGACATTCGAGACCACCGTGCTCGGGGCGGCGCTCACCGCGTTTGTCGGCATGTGGGCACTCAACAAGCTGCCGCAGCCGTATCACCCGGTGTTCAACGTGCCGGAGTTCGTGCGCGCGTCGACCGACCGCTTTTTCCTGTGTATCGAGGCCGTCGATCCGCGGTTCGAGCTCGAAGGCACGCGCCGATTCCTCGAGGGCCTGCATCCGGTGGGAGTGTCAGAAGTTGCGCCCTAACCATCGTGTTCTTCGTGTTTGCCGTCAGGCCTTCGTGGTTCCGCTGATGCTCTTGGCCGCCGGCTGCCGACAAGATATGCACGATGCGCCGCGGTATGAGCCGCTCGAGGCGAGCGCGTTCTTCCCGAACGGTCAGTCGGCGCGCACCCTCGTCGCCAATACCGTGCCCCGCGGTCAGCTGCGTGAGGATCGCCATCTCTACGAAGGCATTCTCGACGGCAAGCCGGCCGAGACTTTTCCGTTCCCGATCACCGCTGATGTGATGCAGCGCGGGCACGAGCGCTTCAACGTGTTCTGCTCGCCGTGTCACGGTCGCACAGGCGAGGGCAACGGGATGATCGTCCAGCGCGGCTTCCGCCAGCCGCCCTCGATGCACGACGATCGCCTGCGCAACGCGCCGGTCGGTTATTTCTTCGACGTCATGACGCACGGGTTCGGAGCGATGCAGGACTATTCGGCGCAGGTGCCGGTGGCGGATCGATGGGCAATCGCGGCCTACATCCGCGCGCTGCAGCTCAGTCAACGGACCACTGTGGACGATGTTCCTGCCGACAGGCGGGCGGATTTGGATCGACCAGCCGGCGCTCAGACCGAAACGCGCGAACCGGGCCAACGGGAGGCGCGCTGACGTGGAGATGACCTACGCGCCGCCGGTTGCCGACCTGGCCAAACCGCGCTCGCGCGCACTGATTGTGGGTGTGGTCGGTCTGGCGCTGTGTGCGCTGGCGGTCGTAATCGATCGCGGCAACCTGTTCCGCTCGTGGCTCGTCGCCTACATGGTATTCCTCGGCATCGCGCTCGGATCGCTGGCGCTGATGATGATTCAGCATCTGTCCGGGGGTCAGTGGGGCGTCTTCCGGCGCATCTTCGAGGCCTCGAGTCGGACGCTGCCGCTGATGGTGGCGCTGTTCATTCCGCTGGCGCTCGGATATCAGTCCCTGTATCCCTGGAGCCACGCCGATCTGGTGCAGGCTGACGAGGTCCTGCGTCATCGCGCCCCGTACCTCAACCCGACATTCTTCTTCGTTCGCGCGGCGATCTACCTGATCGGCTGGAATCTGCTCGCCCGCGTGCTGAACAACTTGTCGGCACGCCAGGACAACGGCGACCTCGCGGTCAATCCCACGATGCAGCGTCTGAGCGGCGCCGGACTGGTCTTCTACGCGCTGTCGATCACGGCGGCAGCGATCGACTGGATCATGTCGCTCAACCCGCACTGGTACTCGACGATGTTCGGGTTCATCATCATGGGTGGGCAGGGGATCGCGGCGCTGTCGTTTACGATCATTGTCGCCGCGTTCCTGTTGCCGCGGCCGCCGCTCTCCAGCCTCTTGAAGCCGACGCATTTCCACGACCTCGGCAAGCTGACGTTTGCGTTCATCATGCTCTGGGCGTACTTCAACTTCTCCCAGTACATGCTGACCTACGCAGCGAACCTGGTCGAGGAAATCCCGTACATGATGGCGCGCATCCGTAACGGGTGGCAGTTCCTCGCGCTGTTCCTCGTCATCTTCCATTTTTTCGTGCCGTGGCTGCTGCTGCTGTCCCGCGATCTGAAGCGTCGGCCCCGCCAGTTGATCCGCATCGCCTACTGGATGCTGTTCATGCGCTTCGCCGACGTGTTCATGATCGTCTCGCCCGAGTTCCTGCGCAGCGGGGAGAACGTGCACTTCGTCCATGGCGACGAGGTCATGAGCCGCCTGTTCGTCAGCTGGACGGACCTCGCCGCACCGCTCGCGATCGGCGGGCTGTGGTTGTGGATGTTCTTCACCGAACTCGGGAAGCGGCCGCTGTTTGCGACCGGCGACCCGTATCTGATCGAGTCGCTGCAGAGTGGAGGGGGTCACTGATGGCGCACGGCCACGATACCGGGCCGGTGGTCGCCTCCGAGGAGGAGCTGGCAGGCGCGTCGCACGCCGATCTCGAGTATCTCGTCAACCCGCCGGATACAGAATACGAGCACACCGACGCGAGCGTCTGGACCATCTTCAAGTTCGGCGTGTGGCTGGTCGTGTCGGCGATCATCATCCACGTCGGACTCGGACTGCTGTACGCGCTCTACATCGAGCAGGCGAAGGTCACTACGCAACAGCCGTATCCGCTGGCGATCAACAGCGAGCCGCGGCAGCCGCCGGCGCCGCGCCTGCAGCAGTTTCCGCGCAACGAAATCACCGATTTCCGCCTGCAGGAAGAGGCAAAGTTGAACAGCTACGGGTGGGCCAACAAAGACGCCGGCACGGTGCACATCCCGATCGACGAAGCGATGAAACTCGTGCTGCAGAAAGGGATGTTGCAGTCGCGTCCGGCAAACGCGGCGGAGCCGGCGGGCACGCCTGGCTTGATGCCGTCGGATTCGAGCTCGGGACGGGTCATGGAAAGAAGAAGGCAGTAATCCCCATGGAAGCACGCATGCTGGCAGGTCTCTTTGCGTTTTGCATTTTGCATTTTGCATCACAGGGCGCAGCGTCGGCGCAGACGCCGAATTTCTTCACCGGCTTCAGCGATCCTCCAGGGCCGCCATCGACCTTGAAGCCGGAGCAGTTGAAAGAGGTCAGCTTCCGGCAGCGGCTCGACGCCCAGCTGCCCCTCGATGCTGCGTTCAAGGACGAGTACGGCCGCCCGGTCACGCTCGGGAAGTACTTCAATACGCAGAAGCCGGTTGTCGTTGCGTTCGTCTATTACACCTGTCCGATGCTGTGCACGCAGGTGATGAACGGCATCTCCTCCTCGTTGCGCGCGCTTCCCTTCACCGCGGGCCAGGAATTCGACGTCGTTCTCATCAGCTTCGATCCGCGCGACAACCCGTCGGCCGCATTGGAGAAGAAGCAGGCGCACCTCAAGTACTGGAAGACCGAGCAGACGACGGGTGGTTGGCATCTGTTGACCGGAGATGAGGCCACGATCAAGCGCGTCACCAATGCGGCCGGCTTTACCTACGCGTTCGACAAAGTCACCGGGCAATACGCGCACGTCAGCGGCATTCTCGTGACGACGCCCGACGGACGGCTGGCGCGCTACTTCTACGGGATCGAGTACTCACCGAAGGAATTGCGACTGGCGCTCGTCGAGGCGGGGCAGGGCCACGTCGGCTCGGCGATCGACGAGCTGCTGCTGTTCTGCTACCACTACGATCCCGAAACAGGCCGCTATGGCGCGGCGGTGATGAATCTGGTGCGCGTCGCCGGCGTGCTGACGGTGGCGGCGATGGCGGCGTTCATGATCACGATGTGGCGCCGTGATTCGCAGGCTCCGCTGACACACTGACGCGTATGCTGGCTGGAATCCCGCTCTTGCCGACGCAGGCGTCCACCATCGCGGTGGAGGTGGACAACCTCTATTTCTTCATCATCGCGGTGACCGCCTTCTTCGCGCTGCTGGTGGTGATTCTGGTGACGTTCTTCGCGATCAAGTATCGCGACGACACCGGCCTGAAAGTCGGCGACCCGATCACCGGGTCGATCCCGCTCGAGATCGGTTGGTCGCTGGTACCGTTCATCGTCGCGATGGGGATCTTCGTGTGGGCCGCGACCGTGTACTTCCACGCCGTACGCCCGCCAGATCAGACGCTGGAGGTGTACTCCACCGGCAAGCGCTGGATGTGGCGCTTCCAGCACGTTGGCGGCCAGCGCGAGATCAATCAGCTGCATATTCCGGTGGGACGGCCGATCAAGGTGACGTTCACGTCCGAGGACGTGCTGCACGACCTCTATATTCCGGCGTTTCGCGTCAAGGCCGATGCGATTCCCGGGCGCTACAGCTCGATCTGGTTCACCCCGACCAAGACGGGCGAGTACCATCTGTTCTGCGCCGAGTACTGCGGAACGCGTCACTCCGGAATGATCGGTACGGTCATCGTGATGGAGCGGGACGAATACCAAGCGTGGCTGAGCGGCGGCGGCCTGACCGGTTCGATGTCCGCGCGCGGCGAACAGTTGTTCCAGCAGCTCGCCTGCGTGACGTGCCATCTCAGCGACGGCACCGGACGCGGGCCGTCGCTTGCCGGCGTGTTCGGATCGCAGGTCACGCTGCAGACCGGCCAGAAGGTGGTCGCTGACGAAAGCTACCTCCGCGAATCGATCCTGACTCCGCAGATGAAGATCGTGAACGGCTTCCAACCGATCATGCCGACGTTCCAAGGGCTGGTCACCGAAGAGCAGCTCCTCAGCTTGATCGAGTACGTGAAATCGCTGTCCGCGAACCCGGCGGCCGGCCAGCAGGCGACAGCCGCTGCACCGGCGCCGCCCGTGGCAGCTCAAGGCGAACGAAGGTAACACCCATGCTAGCGACGGAATCCCCAGTCAATTACCTGAACGTCAACACGAGCGTCGCGTCGTGGCTGTTGACGAAGGACCACAAGCGCATCGCGATTCTGTACATGGTGGTCGTCACCATCGCGTTCATCCTGGGCGCGATCTTCGCGGCCGGCATCCGCCTCGAGCTCATGACGCCCGAGGGCGATCTGATGTCCAGCGACACCTACAACAAGCTGTTCACCATGCACGGTGTCGCCATGGTGTTTTTCGTTCTCATTCCGGTGGTCCCGGCCATCCTCGGCAACTTCGCGTTGCCGTTGATGCTCGGTGCCAAAGACGTCGCGTTCCCGAAGCTGAATCTCCTCAGCTGGTACATCTTCGTCATCGGGTTCATTTTCACGATCGTCGCGATGGTCACTGGTGGCGTCGATACCGGCTGGACGTTTTATCCCCCGTATAGCACCGACGGGTCCGACTCCAACGTCCTGCTTGCCGGCATCGGCGTGTTCATCACCGGGTTCTCCTCGATTCTCACCGGCCTCAACTTCATGGTGACGATCCACCGCATGCGCGCACCCGGTCTGACCTGGTTCCGGCTGCCGCTGTTCGTGTGGGCGCTCTACGCGACCAGCCTCGTGCAGGTCCTGGGCACGCCCGTCATTGCAATCACCGTGGCGATGATCGCGGTGGAGCGCGCCTTCGGCCTCGGCTTCTTCGACCCGCGCCTCGGCGGCGATCCCGTGCTCTTCCAGCATCTGTTCTGGTTCTATTCGCACCCGGCGGTCTACATCATGATCCTGCCGCCGATGGGCGCGATCAGCGAAGTCATCGCCTGCTTCTCGCGGAAGAACGTCTTCGGCTACTCGTTTGTCGCGTTCTCGAGCCTCGCCATCGCCATCTTCGGGTTCCTGGTGTGGGCGCACCACCTGTTCGTCGCCGGCATCTCGCCGTACTCGGCGCTGGTGTTCTCGTTCCTGACCTACGCTGTCGCCATTCCCTCGGCGGTCAAGACGTTCAACTGGACGGCGACGCTGTATCGCGGCGCCATCTGGCTGAAGGCCCCGATGTTCTGGGTGTTTGGCTTTCTGGGCCTGTTCCTGATCGGCGGTCTGACCGGCTTGTTCACCGCCGCACTCGGCATCGACATCCACATCCATGACACCTACTTCGTGGTGGCGCACTTCCACTACATCATGGTCGGCGGCGCCATCATGGGCTACTTCGCCGGCCTGCACTACTGGTGGCCCAAGATGACCGGCCGCATGTATTCGGACACCTTCGCCAAGCTGTCCGCGCTGCTGGTGTTCGTCGGCTTCAACCTGACCTTCTTGCCGCAGTTCGTCCTCGGCTACCTGGGGATGCCGCGCCGGTATCACATGTACCCGCCGGAATTTCAGGTGCTGAACATCATGTCGACGGCCGGCTCGTCGATCCTCGCGCTCGGGTATCTGCTGCCGATGATGTACTTCACCTGGTCGCTGTTCAAAGGCGAGAAGGTGGGCGCCAATCCATGGCTCGCGACCGGTCTCGAGTGGAAAACGCAGTCGCCTCCGCTGCCACACAACTTCCCGGTGCAGCCGGTCGTGACCGAAGGCGCCTACGAGTATTCGAAGCGGGAGATCAAAGTTGCCTGACGGAGCAGCGATGCACGCCGACGCGCACGGCCACGGGCACGAGCACGTCCATCATCCGGCGCACCAGCATCACTTCCAGACCATGGAGCAGCAGGCCGAGGCGTCGACCCTCGGCATGTGGATTTTTCTCGTCACCGAGGTGATGTTCTTCGGCGGCCTGCTGATGGCGTACCTCCTTTACCGCGTGTGGTATCCAGAGGCGTGGTCCGAGGCGAGCCAGGAGCTCGACATCGTCCTCGGCGGGTTGAACACGGTCGTCCTGATCGCAAGCAGTCTCACGATGGCTCTGGCCGTTCGCGCCGCGCAGACCGGTTGGCGCAAGGGCACGGTCGTGTTCCTGCTCATCACGATGGCGTTCGGGCTCACCTTCCTGATCGTCAAGTTCTTCGAATACAGGGAGAAGTTCGAGACGGGGCACGTGCCGGGCCCCAACTTCCATTTCGAAGGGCCGTTCGGGTCGCAGGCGGAGATCTTCTTCTCCATGTACTTCGCGCTGACCGGGCTGCACGCGCTGCATATGGTGGTCGGCTTCGGCATCCTCAGCGTCGTCCTGTGGATGGCGTGGAAGAACAGATTCTCGCCGCAGTGGTACACCCCAGTGGAACTGTCCGGGCTCTACTGGCACTTCGTCGACATCGTCTGGATCTTCCTGTTTCCGCTGCTGTACCTCGTGGACAGGGCGCATAACGTCGCTTGAGGGTGAGCGGGTAGATGTCAGGACACATCTCGCCAAAGAGTTCCTACTACGGCGTTTTCGCCGCACTGATGGTCATGACGGCGCTGACCGTCGGGGTGGCCTTCATTCCGCTCGGCACCCTGAACTTCCCGGTGGCGCTCGCGATCGCGATCTTCAAGGCGACGCTCGTCATCCTGTTCTTCATGCACGTGAAGTACAGCAGTCGCCTGACGAAGATGATCGTCGGCATGGCCTTCTTCTTCCTGGCGATCCTGCTGCTGTTGACGATGACGGACTACGGATCCCGAGGCTGGTATGCATCACCGCGCGGCACGGCGACCGCTGGCACCCAGGTGACTGTGACGGGGCCGACTCAGGCCAGGAGACCCGCGGCGGCGGAGGCGAGGTAGCGGCGCTCGTCACCCTTAACAAACACAGAGACACGCAGGACGCAGAGTTTGAAAAGGTCATCCTCTGAATCTCTGTGCCTGTGTGGTTCGTCAAGGGTGAAAGGCGCGTCCAGTCAGAATATCTCGCCGAAATAACTCCACACCCACTCTCGCGCCTTCTCCGGCATCGGGCGTGAACGCCATTGGTCCAGCGTCAGTCTCTTCGACTGTGTGAGGTCGCGCTCGAAATCGGCGCGCAGCCTCGCCGCCAGGCCGCGATCGAAGATGGCGACGTTCAACTCGTCGTTCAATTCGAGCGAGCGGTTGTCGAAATTCGCCGATCCGACGATGCTCAGGACATCGTCGACGACCATGGCTTTCGCATGCATCATCGTCGGCTGATATTCGGCGATCTGCACACCCTGCTGGAGCAGGACGTCGTAATCGGCGCGCCCCGCGTACTTCACCGCCTTCGCGTCGGTCTTGTCCCCTTCGACCAGCAGCCGGACCTCGACGCCGCGCTGTCGCGCCTCGTGGATGCTCCACTTCGATGATTCGTCGGTGATGAGATACGGCGACTCGATGTCCACGCGGTGGCGCGCCGCAGCCAACGCCAGCAGGTAGAGCAGCTTCATCTCGTTCTCACCGCTCTGCGGCGAGCTCCACACGACGATCGACTCGGCACTGCCGCTCGGCGCCGGGCCCTTGGGCCGGACCTCGGGTTCGACCACGCCACCGGTGAGCATCCAGTTCTGATTGAACCCTGCTTCCACGTCCGACACTGCGGGTCCGCGAATCTCGATTTGTGTGTCGCGCCACGGCGGCAGCTCCTTGTTCGCATGCAGCCACTGGTCGGCGATGCCCATCCCGCCTACGAACGCGACCAGGCCGTCGACGACCAGCGCCTTGCGGTGCGAGCGGTAGTTCGCTTCCTCGATCGAGGCGGCGAATACCGGCTTCACCCAGCCGATCGCCACGCCCGCATCCTTCAGTCGCTTCTGGATGTCGCCGTTCAACATACCCGAGCCGACCGAATCGAGGACCATGTGGACGCGCACGCCGCGCCGGGCCGCCGCCTCGAAGGCGGCGGTAAAGCGCTCGCCCACGTCGCCTTTCTCGTAGATGTAGCTCTCGAAACTGATTCGTTCTTTCGCCTTGTTGATCGCCTCGAGCATCGCCGGAAACGCAGAGGCGCCGTTGGTGTGGACGATGTACGCGTCGCCGTGAGTGACCGGACGACCGAGGAGCCTGGCCAGGTAGTCAGGGAAGCGCTGATCTTCCACCGACACTGCCGACTTGATGCGGAGCGTTTCCTGATCCTGGGCGATCAGCAGGCCGCCACCGACGGCAATGGCGCCGATGAGAATGCCAGCCAGGATGCGATGGTGGCGCGCCCAGTGATGTCGTTGCGGAGCCATCTCGTTTCTCCTGAGATGGGCGCACGCGAAACTGGTGCCGTATTCGGGTATTCCGGCGCGCGACACCCCGAACGGGCCCACGCGTTCGCGTTCCGGCGGACGACGCACCTCAGCGGTCGATCCAGTACGACGCTTTGACCATGAACACGTTGGTGGCTTCGCCGCCAAAGGCGCTGCTCAGGTCGCGCCACGGACTGAACAGTCCGGGTCGGGCGTGATCGGTCTGCGAACGGTTCCACACTGCGAACAACGTGCTGCCCTTGACGTACTCCCACCGCAGCACGAGATTGCTGCGCAACGACTTGTGGTTGAAGTCGGGATCGTAGTCGATGGTCACTGGCTGAAAGTCGTACGAACTCGGCCGCACGAGCTTGCGGATATTCGAGTAGTCGCCAACCGCGACGAACGGTTGCACGTAAGCCTGCAACGTCAGGTCGCGCGAGAACGCGTACGTGGCGCGCAGCCTCAGATCCACGACGTTGCGGCGGAGCGTTCCGTAGACGTAATCCGTGATGCCGTCCGCGTCGGCATCGACGTTGGTGATCCACTGCGCGTCGTCGCGGCCGATGTGGTATTCGGCGTCGACGCGCGATTGCAAGCGGTCCGAAGGCTGCAGCGTGACACCCGTTTCGTAGTTCACACCATACGATCCGACCCGGCTCGGGCCGCCGCTGATGTTCATCGTCCAGCGCCAGCGCTTGCGCGAATCGCTTTCCACATGCAGGAAGCCGTAGTGGTCCGACGGCAGGACAATCGGCGGGCCACCGCGTGTGTCGCGATCGTCCATGCGGTCGAAATCGACACCGGTGCCGATGTAACTGCGCCAGAAGTTCAGGAACTGCACCGCGAAGTAGGTCTCGAAGCCGCGCTCGAACACCAGGCGCTCATCATTCCACGCCTGGCCGCCATTGGCGCCGAACCAGAACTGCCGCAAGTATCTCCCGGGGTCCGGCTGGCCGATCTCGAGGCTGCCGTCGACGCGAGTACGATTCGTGCGCGTGCGCAGGAATCCGACGTCGGTGATGCGGAAGTTGGTCCCGAAGTGGTCGGCGTGCAAACTGCTGTTGAAGTGTTTGTGGTTGACGTTGAAGTTCGTCACGCCGCCAACCCCGTTTTTCACGCCGTCGCTGCCGGGTGCGTGTGTCATGACCCAGTGGCCGTTGAATGAGTTGCGGTTGCGGTCCCAGCGCAGGTTGTAATCGAAGCCGCCGGTGAACGCGTCGGCGTCACGTTCGCGTACGACTCCGGTAACGATGGCGCCGACGTTGGATGATCCACGCAGATCGCGCTGGACGCGCGCCACGTTGTACGAGGTCGCCGGCTCAATCAGTCGCGCCGCGCGTCTCGTCGCGCCCGTAGCGGCCACAGTCGTGTCCACCTCCGCGTACTCGCGCCCGGTCATTGCCGACAGCGCGCCGTAAGTCCACCCGGAGTTCTTGCCGGTCAGCTTGGCCGCGCCGAGAATGGTCGTATCTGCTGGCCGATGGATCGCTCGATCGCCCGATGGAATCGCGAATCGATCCGGTGTCCGGCCGATCCGGCGTGAGTGAAACACCTGAAAGAGACCGTACGGAGGAATGAAAGTTCGACTGTCCTCCAGAAAGAACGGGCGCTTCTCCGGAAAGAACGTCTCGTAGATCGACAGGTTCAGTACCGCCGGGTCCTGTTCGACCTGACCAAAATCCGGGTTGAGCGTGGCAGACAGCGTCGTGCCAGGCCCGAGACCGTAGCGGATGTCAGCACCTGCACTGAGACCGAGATCGGTGGTACCAGCCGGGGGATGCTCGGCCCGGGACAACGCGTACGGTGTGACTTCCAGCCTGCCGGGCGGCGCCAGCGGCGAGTCGAAGACCAGATGCCCGTAGCGCGAGACATCGCCGCGCTCGCCGCGCGGCCGCGCCACCCAGAAGCCGGATTCGCCCTTGCGTCGAATCTGCCGCATCGCGTCGAAGCCCCATACCTGCCCCGGCGCGGGCAGTGCCGAGAATCGCAGCTGTGAGAACGGAATGCGGAATTCCGCCGTCCAGCCGGTCTCGGTGACTACCGCGCGCACTTCCCAGTTGGCGTTGTAGTCGCGATCGCTGCGGTCATCGTCGTAGAGCGACATGTCGCCCTGCCACGACGAAGGGTTCGTCTGGAACACGTATCCGGTCAGATGGTCGTGCCGGGGATCGAAGCCGATGTTGATGGTGTCGGTCGGCGGCGACTCGTCGCGGCGGCCGAGGCCGCGGCCGATTGACCCCGGATTGCTGTCAAGGCACGTCACCGCGACGTAGAGAAAGCGGTCGTCGTACGCGAACTGAATCCGCGTGTTCTCCGTCATCGGGCGGCCGTTATCCGGGTCGCGCTGGGTGAAGCCGGTGGCCGCTTCGGCCGCGGTCCAGACTTCATCGGCCAGCCGGCCGTCGATCTGCGGCGGCGTGCCTGTGATGCGGCGCGCGTGGACGATCTTGCCGACCTTGAAGGCGCGCGCTGGCTCGGTGGCGGTAAACACGCCTTGGTCCTCGGACGCAGCGGTTTCCTCGAGCGCTTCGCCCGGTTGTACCGGAGTCACTGCCGAGGCTCTTCCGCTCTGCGTGGCCGCGGCCCCGCGCGAGAGAACCGCCTGCGCGCTCGCCAGTTCGCGTCCCGCGAGGCTCACGAGCAGCGCAACGGTGACAATCCTCAACATGGAGGGGTAAGACAGCTTACCAAGGGTCCGAGTGCTCGGTTTGATCGATTCTGATAGGTTATCGACTGATGCGCGCGATTGTTCTAGAGGACCAGGTCAAGGTCCGATCCGATTATCCCGAACCGGTGCCGAAGACGGGCGAGGTGCCGGTACGCGTCCTGTGCGCGGGGATTTGCGAAACCGACCTGCAGTTGATCCGCGGCTATATGGGGTTCCGCGGCGTGCTCGGGCACGAGTTTGTCGGCATCGCCGAGAGCGGCCCGTTTGCCGGGCGGCGCGTGGTGGGTGAGATCAACTGCGCATGCCGCCACTGCGACCTGTGTCGGCGCGGGCTGCCCACGCACTGCTCGAACCGGACCGTACTCGGCATCCTGAATCACGACGGCGCCTTTGCCGAGACAATCACCGTTCCGCAGGACAATCTCCACCTTGTACCCGACGAGATGCCGACCGAGGTTGCCGTGTTCACGGAGCCGGTGGCCGCCGCATTTCAGATCCCGGCGCAGATCGAGGTGCGGCGCAGCGATCGCGTGGTCATCCTCGGCGACGGGCGGCTCGGGAACCTGTGCGCCCAGGTTCTGGCCGGACTTTCCGATCACGTGCTCGTCGTCGGCAAGCATACGAACAAGCTCACGCTGCTGCAGTCGCTCGGCATTGCCACCGCGCTGCGCGATGAGATCGAACCGCGTCGCGACGCAGACATCGTCGTCGACTGCACCGGGTCGGAGAGTGGTCTTCCTGCGGCGCTGAGCCTCGTGCGACCGCGCGGCACAATCGTCCTGAAGACAACGGTGGCCGGCGAGCAGAGGCTGGCGTGGGCGCCGTTTGTCATCGACGAAATCACGCTCGTCGGCTCGCGCTGCGGTCCGTTCGATCAGGCGCTGCGGGCGCTCGCACAAGGACGCGTCAGCGTGATGCCGCTCGTCTCCGAGCATTTCGATCTGTCGAATGGCGCGCAGGCGATCGAGCACGCGCGCACCAAGCCGGTGCTGAAGGTACTGCTCGACGTGGCGCCGGCATGACCGCGCGATCCTACCGTGCAGGCGATTCCATCGAGGATTACTGCCGCGGCTGCAAGACCGATCGCATGCACACGGTGATGGCCGCCGATGCCGGCGGACGCGCGATTCGCGTCGTCTGCGACTACTGCCGGAGTGAGCACAACTACCGTGGCGGGCCCAGAATCGACGTCAGTCGCGGCGCGGGCGGACCTGTATCATCCGCCGCACCGGCCAATGACACGTCCGCGCGGCCGCGCACGCCTGCTGCAAGCGACCCGCAGCCCCTCATCCGCGATCGTGAAAGGATTGCTCCACCGATGTCCGTCGACTCCACCGCCGATCTCGAGCTCCTGCTGCGCCGCATCATCCGTGAAGAAACGGGACTGACGGCGGTCGCGCCGGCAGAAAAGTGGCGCGGGGGCGCGCTGGTCCTGCGTCCCGGCAAGCCGGGCCTGCAGGAGAAGAGCTGGCCGATCGAAACGTTCTTTCACAAGGTGGTGATGCTGCGGAATCGGTTGCGCACGCTCGAACAGCAGTTGAACGCCTCGGAGCTGCCCGACGATGTGAAGGTGAAGCTCCAGTCGTACATCACGGGCTGTTACGGCTCGCTCACCAGCTTCAACGTCCTGTTCGCGGAGGAGGACGATCAGTTCAAAGGCGCGGGCGGGGACTGAGGCGTTCACCGCGATGCGTTGTCATCCGAACACGGACAGGCCTCCTGGGAGGAGTCGAACGCGCCGGGCACGGCCGGATTCAGTGTCAGCGTTCGCTCACCTGAAGGCGCTTCGACATGTAAATGTCCGGCCGGCCATGACCATTTGCGTCCGGCATGACGCCCGTCACGACATAGCCAAGTCGTCGATAAAACAAGAATGGGTGATTGCGTCCAAGGTCTCGGAGTTCGGCAAGATGTCGCGGCACATCGGGGTACAGATCGACGTTCGCCAGGGACGTCATTCCTGAGTCGTCGTCGGTACCGAGTGTGGCTGTCAACGCCCCCCGGCCGCGGGCCTCGGTCTCGAACGCAGCCACCAGCGAACGGCCGATTCCGCGTCGTCGATAATCACGTCGAACGACTATCGGATGCAGCTCCCACACGCGACCAGCATATTCAGGCAGACCGCCAAGCCAGCCGATGAGCGTCCCGCCTTCAAGCATCGCGCGCGCGAAGCCTTCCCGGAGAACGAATGCCACCTCTTCACGCGCGCCCTCAATTGTCGGCCAGCCGCGGGGTTCGTCAAATTCCTCGACCAACAGCGCTGCTGCCTGCTCGAGAATTGGCCGTAGTTCCTTACCGAGGTCGGTAATGTTCATGATTCAGATGCGTTCGTAGAACGGCGAGCGCTCGCGCCAGCCGTCAGCAGCATCCAGTCGCGAACAAAACCAGCAGATGCTATTGCTGCGTCAGGCGGGCGATGATTTGCTGCGTGCGGCCGCGGGCGAGGTCTTTCGGGGTCTGGCCCTGGTAATTGTAGGCGTCGAAGCTGGCGCCCTTGCTGGCGAGGTATTCGATGACCTTCTCCGACCCGCGCTGCACGGCGTAGTGCATCGCCGTCATGCCCAGGTCGTTCATCGTGCTGACGTCTGCCCCCTTGTCCACCAGCAGCTTCATAATCTCGACCGGGTCGGCACGGCCGGCTGCTTCGGTGACTTCTTCGTCGCCGCCACGCGGCGCGCCGAGACCCGCTGCAGCCATCAGCGGGGTCGAGCCGTCGGTGATCGCCCGGCCGGCATTGGCGCCGGCATCGAGCAGAAGCTTCACGGCGGCGATGTCGGATCCGCGCACCGCACGGTAGAGCGGCGTGGCACCGGCAGGCGGGTTGATCTCGCCCTGCGCCTGTCGCGGCGGGACGCGCTTGGTGTACGGCTTGTTCGGATCGGCGCCGTTGCCGAGCAGCAGCCGGGTGATATCCAGATGGCTGACGCCAGCCTCGGTGTCCGGCGGGTTCGGGCGGTTGGTGTACTTCGCCAGGTTACGCATCTCCATCACGACGTAGAGCGAGCCGTCGTTGACGTCGGCGCCTTTCTCGATCAGGAGCTTCGCGAAGGCGTAATGGCCGTTGAAGATGGCCGTCTGCAGCGGCGTGAAACCGTACTGCGGCTCGGTGACGTTGAGGTTCGCACCAGCAGCGATCAGGTGCTCGGCCGACTCGATCGCCCCCTGGCGCGCCGTCAGGATCAACGGTGTCAACGCGCCCTGCGGCCGATCGTGAATGATGCCACCGGCGCCGCCGGTCAGCTTCTGGAACTTGTATTCGACGGTGCGGGCATTCACGTCGGCGCCGGCGTCGATCAGCGCCTTGACGACGGCTGCGTGGTTTTCGACAGCGGCGAACATCAGCGCCGTCTCGCCGCGGAATGATTCCACCGCGTTCACCTTCGCTCCTCCCTCGAGCAGGAGCTTCACGACGTCCAGACTGCCGCTGTGCGCCGCGGTCATCAGCGGCGTTTCACCGTCGCCATAGGCGGCGTTGACGTCGGCGCCTGCCTTCAGCAGCGCGTTGACCATCGCCGCGTTGCCAACGGTGCAGGCCTCGTGCAGCGGCGTGACGCCATAGCGATTCGCGTGACTGGCTTCAGCGCCTGCGGCAATCAGCAGCTTGACAGTGTCGAGATCGTTCCAGTGCGCCGCCCAGTGAAGCGGCGTCATCCCTTCGGCGTCAGCGGCATTGGGATCTACGCGCTGCTTGATGAGCGCGCGTGCTTTCACGACGTCCTGGTTCTTCAGCGCGGTGACCAGTCGCAGGTCCGACTCGGCGGCTATGAGGGTTCGGCTGACCGCCTCCGCCAAGGCGACGGCGGTCGGCCGTAGCGTTCCGCGAAGGCCGAAGCCGGACACTACGTCGATCGCGCATCTGCCGTCACAGAGACAGCCGATCGCGACGATGGCGGCGGCGCATGCGACAACTCGCTTCATGGCTACAGCTCGATGGCGCCGGAGCTCTGACCGAACTTCTCGATGTCGACGCCGGCCTTCGCGCAGATCGACACTACCAGGTTCGACAGCGGCGTGCTCTTGGCCATCTTGATGTGGTTGTTGCCCTTGTGGGTCCCGGCCCCGCCGCCGATCACCAAGGTCGGCAGGTTTTCGTGATCGTGCTGGTTGCCGTTGCTCATGCCGCTGCCGTAGAGGAACAGCGAGTGATCGAGGAGGCTGCCATCGCCATCCGGCGTCGCCTTCAGTTTGTCGAGGAACTGCGCGAACAGTCCCAGGTGGTACATGTCGATCTTGGCCTTCTTCGCCACCTGCTCCGGCACGTTGTTGTTGTGCGACACGGGGTGATGCCCGTCGGCCACGCCAATCTGCGGATAGCTCAGCGTGCTCAGCTCGCGCGCAACCATGAACGACGCGACGCGGGTCATGTTGCCCTGATAGGCGAGCGCAATCAGGTCGAACATCAGCGTGACGTGCTCTTCCCAATCTTCCGGGATCCCGACCGGTGTCGCCGGCGCTTCGATGCCTGTTTCATCGCGCTGCTGTTCGGCGCGCACGATTCGTCGCTCGATCTCCCGAACATTGTCGAGATACTCGCCGACGCGGAGCCGGTCGCGCGGTCCGAGTTTGATCTTCAGCTCGCTGGCGCTCTCCATCACCGCGTCGAGAATGCTCGTGTTCTTCCGCAGACGCTCCTTGCGCGCCGCCGGCGTGGCGCGGTCGCCGCCGAACATCCGCTCGAAGACGACGCGCGGGTTGATTTCCATCGGCAGCGGCTGCGTCGGTGACGCCCAGCTGATCGTGCTCATGTAGGAGCAGAGGAAATCGCCGGCGCAGCTTCCGAGATGGCTGGAGTGATCCTCGGTGGCGAACTCCATCGACGGAAACGTCGTCTCGCGACCGATGTGCCGCGCGATGATCTGGTCGGCGGTCGTCGAGAGCTTGAGCAGGCTGCCCTTGGCGGGAAACGTGCCGCTCATCCACATCGCGGTGCTGACCGAATGGCCGTTCTCGCCGTAGTTCGCCAGGTTGGTCAGCACCGTGATGTAGTCGCGATACCGCTCCAGCGGCTTGAGGATGGGCGAGAACTCGAAGTTGCGGCCCTCCTGCGCCGGCGTCCACTGCCGCATGATCGAGCCGTGCGGCACGTAGAAGAATCCAAACCGCTGCGTGCCGGTGGCGGGCGTCGCGGCGAGGGCCCTCGCGGCGGGAATCATCGCATCCAGCAGGGGCAGAGCGACGGTGGCACCGAGCCCGCGCAGTATGGTCCGCCGGGCGATGGCCTTCTTGGTGATCATCATGAGTCCGATCTCCTGCGCTGGAAGGGCACGCTCTTCACGATGCCGAGGACGAGAGAGGAGAACCTGTAGTTGTTGCGCGCCGCGTCGTTGACGAGCGCCCGCACGTACGGCATGTCGTAGTACTCGACCCCGTGACCGAGTGCATAGGTCATGAGGTTTTCCGTCAGATTCCGGATGAACAAGTCGGGATGCCGCAGCACGGCGCGTCGCAGCGCGACGGGTCCGTCGACCGTCGATCCATCGAACAGCTGCGCCTTGGTATCGATCGCCAACCCGTTTTCCGACGTGCGCCACCGACCGATGCCGTCGAAATTCTCGAGCGACAACCCGATCGGATCCATCAGCCGATGGCATCCGGCGCACGCCGGATTGCGGCGGTGCGCCTCCATCCGCTCGCGCATCGTCATCGGCTTGGCGGGCGTCTCGTCGAGCGGTGGAACGTTGTCCGGTGGTGGTGGCGGCGGTGTGCCGAGGATGTTGGTCAGCACGTACTTGCCGCGAATCACCGGCGCGGTGCGATTGGCGTACGACGTGAGCGTCAGGATGCTGCCATGCCCGAGAATGCCGCGTCGTGCATCATCGATCACCGGCACACGCCGGAACTGTGAGCCGTAGACGTTCGGAATGCCATAGTGCCGCGCGAGGCGCTCGTTGACGAAGGTGTAGTCGGCATCGAGCAGCGTCAGCGCGCTCCGGTCCTCGAGCACGATGCTCTCGAAGAGAAGCTCGGTTTCGCGCTGCATGCCGACGCGCAGGTTGTGATCGAAGTCGGGGAAGACGTCGGCGTCCGGCTCCTGGCCGCGCATGTTGCGCAGGAACAGCCACTGGCCGGCGAAGTTGCTGCCGAGCGCGCGGGCGCGCTCGTCCTTCAGCATGCGGCGGACTTGCTGTTCGAGGACGAGCGGATTCTGCAGCCTGCCCTGCGCCGCGACCGTGAGCAGCTCCTCGTCCGGAATGCTGCTCCAGATGAAGAATGACAGGCGCGAGGCGAGCTCGAGATCGCTGATGCGGTAAATCGAACCCGCTGCCACATTGGCCGGATCGCGTTCGACGCGGAACAGAAAGCGCGGGCTCACCAGCATGTAGGAGAGCGCGGTCTCGATCGCCTCGTCGAAGCTGCCACCCTTGGCGCGTTCGCGATCGTAGAAGCCGGTGAGTCGCTGCAGCTCGGCGTCATTGACATCGCCGCGATAGGCTTTGCGCGCCAGCGATGTGAGAATCGTGCGCGCACATGCGCCCGCATCGCGATCCGAGGTGGGCCGGCACGCGAAGATTTTGTTGCGGCTCGGCGACGTGGCGGTCGGCGAGACGTTGAACGGTCCTTCGATCGTGACCTTGTCGAGCTCCGGGATGCCGACTGGGGTGATCGGGTCGAGACGTTCACGTTCAAACGGCTGCAGCAGTTCGAGCGTTGTCGCGGAGCTCTTCTTCAGGAACGCGACACCGATCGTGTGCAGGCCGGCGCCGATCTTCACGCGCTTCTGAAAGCGCTTCTCCATTTCGTCGCCCGCCAGCGTCGGCTGCAGGTAGTTGGCTTGTTCGTCGGCGGGGCCGCCGAATCGCGCCAGCACGATCCGCGCGCCGTCGAGCGTGACCTCGAGGTCGTGCGGAAGCTCCAGACCGCGAATGATGTTGACGGTCTCCCGATACAGCTTCGGACTGATGACGTATTCGCCGTCGACCGGGAAATAGTGACGAATCAGGATGCCGCCGCGCGTGCCGATCGGCAGGCCGTCGACATGATCGTGCTGCGAGAGATCGCCGCGAACGCGGAACGTTTCGAGCGCCGGCGTGATGGCGGGACTGGCCACCGCCACGGCGCTGATCTTGACCGCCGCCGCCAAGTACCGCTCCATCAACGCCGGTGACACGCTGAGCACGTCGGCGTTGTTGTCGTACCCATACGCCTCGTCATCGGCCGGCAGCAGCGAGGCGACATCGAGTTCATCGAGCGCCAGCAGATCGCGGATCGCATTGCCGTATTCCGCGCGATTCAACCGATGAATCGTGGGGGTGCGGACGGTTGGCCGCGCCATCGCGGCCTGATCGATCGTGGTTTCGAGGTGCGTGACGAGCCGATCGAGCTGCGCCTGATCGGGTCGCGGCAGGCCCGCTGGCGGCATCATGCCGGCCCGCAGCTTTCGAATGACTTTTTCCCAGACTTCGGCGTGCGCAGTAATGTCGTCGAGGTCTGCGGCATCGAGCGTCAGGTTGGCGGTCTTCGCGCGCTGGTTGTGACACGTCACGCAGTACCGGTCGAGCAGCGCGCGATATTCGGCTGTCTGAGCATGACTCGCGACCGGTGCGACCGCGGTCGATTGCGTGCGCCGCGCGCGCGCCGTGCGTGCCTGCGACGCGGCATCGGGCCGGCTGCCGAGGGCGGCGATCACGCAGACTACGAGCACGACGGAGGCGCCAAGCTTCATCATTACGATCCCGCCCCGGAATGGGGGTTAAATTATAAACCAGTCAACGGGTTAGCGGGTTTATTGTGATCAATGATGGTGGCGGTGCTTTTCTTCGTATTCGAACTGCGCGATCGCCTTGTCTTTGTTGACTTTCTTGGCTCGTTCGCGCGCCTTCGTCAGGTTCTGCTGACGGGTGTGTTCGGTACTGACGGCCACCTGAGGCAGCAGTTTCGACAGATCGCGACTGCCGCACTCGCAGCACGTTGGCGGCGGATCGCCCGAACGCACCAGGGTTTCGAATTCGTGCCCGCAATTTCTGCACTCGTATTCGTACAGCGGCATAGGCCATGGCGGACCTGACACGGTCCGTCCCACCTGGGAGAAATTACCACAGGCTGACGGTCCGGCTCACCATGACTCTGGTCACAGCCGTCGGCATCACCGCATGCCGCGACGCAGCTCCGGAGATTCGTTCGCCCCGAGCGCAGCCGAGGGGAGCCTCCGAGCTCGTCGAGCGCGCCCGTCTCTCGATGGGATCGGAGCTGCGCCTCACGGCCTGGACCGCAGCGGGCGAAAAATCGACGGTCGAGGCGTTCGAGGCGGTGTTTCATGAGTTCGACCGCCTCGAAGCGCTGATGAGCGTGTGGAAGCGGGGCAGTGATGTCGAGCGGCTCAACGCGGCGGCCGGTGTCCATCCGGTCGCGGTCAGCCCAGAAGTAATGGAGGTCCTGGAGGACGCTCGACAGATCAGCGAATGGACCGCGGGCAAGTTCGATGTGACCTTCGCTGCGCTGTCGGGCCTGTGGAAATTCGATCACGATCAGGACAACCGCATTCCGTCGCCGCGCGACGTAGCCGCCAGGCTGCCGTTGGTCGACTACCGTGCGGTGGAACTCGATCGCGCCGCCGGCAGCGCGTATCTCAGGCACAAGGGCATGCGCGTTCACCTTGGCGGCATCGGCAAGGGCTACGCGATTGACCGTGCCGTCACTATCCTGCGCGCGCGCGGTTTGCGCGACTTCATGATTCAGGCAGGCGGCGATTTGTACGTCGCCGGACGGAGAGGCGATCGTCCCTGGCGCGTTGCCATTCGCGATCCCCGCGGGCCTGCTGATCGCAGCTTTGCCTCCCTCGATCTCACCGACGGTACGTTCAGCACATCAGGCGACTACGAACGGTTCTTCATCGATCACGGGCGGCGCTATCACCACATCCTCGATCCCGATCTCGGTGCGCCGGCGCGCGCGTCGCGCAGCGCGACCATCGTCGCCACTCGCGCAGTCGTAGCCGATGGATTGTCGACCGGCGTGTTCATTCTCGGTGGACGCGCCGGCATGGACCTCATCGAGCGGCTGCCGGAAGTTGAAGGGGTCATCGTCACGGATACAAACGAGGTGCTCGTGTCCTCGGGCCTCAAACGCCGGCTAATCCTCCTGACACCACCGACCGACGCTCCCTGAACTCCCAGGTTCAAGACGCCCGACGCGACCTCGAAGGCCAGTTCCGAAGGTCTCTGTTGAGTAAAGAGCCACAGCCGAGGTGCCGACACTTCTGTTGGTGTAGCTCTGGCGTGGCCGTGAGCAAAATCGAGCATTGACCAGAAGGGAATCAGCGGCGCCGGCAGTACGTGTCACGGTATCAGGCAGCGATCAGCGCCTGGTCGCCGCGGTTCTCAATCGACTGATCGACTGGTGGGAGACCGCCGACCATTCCACGTTCGTCGTCTCGAGGGACGTTGAGCCGCTTCGCCCCGTATCCTGGAGCGCGAATACCGCGTCCGCCACCCTTGCCCTTTCTGTGCAGTCCGCATCGATTACCGACAATGCTGCGGTGAGCCGGGTGCACGGCAGCGCAGAGGCGCCGTTGATCGATAAGGCGAAGAGTCACCCCAGACGCGAAGCAGCAAACGTATTACGGCGATATTTCGACTCCTGGCGGCCGTCGATCGCTGCGACGATTGCATACGCGGCGCTGACACTCGCCGTTGGCGCGTCGGTAGCCGTCTCGTTCAGGTCCGGGGATCGGATGTTGCCGTCGCGTTCCTTGCCCATACTCACGCCTGCACCTGTCAGCTTGCGCCCGCCTGCGACATCGCGGCGGAATTCTGCTGCCGCCGTCGTGAACTCGAGGCGCGCGTCCATCGCACAAGTGACACGGCGTCAGACGCCTGTTCGCCGCCTTGCCACCAGGCCGTCGACGTCACGAACGCCAGCGGATTCGGCCACTGGATATCATGCCTCGCTGATCGTCGGCTCGGAGCCTTCTGGTGCGAACGTGCGCGTCGACGGCCGGCCGCTCGGCATTACACCGCTGCGCATCGATCGCATCCGGGCCGGCTCGCACGCCGTGCATGTGACGCTGGATGGATACCCGACGTGGTCCACGTCGGCGACGGTGGTCTACGGCAAGCCGAACCGCGTCCTCGCACGACTCGCTCGATAGCGAGTCATCCGTCACCTCGACCCTTTAGCACTTTGGTCTCGAGCCACGATTCTGTGCAAAAGGCGTGAAATCAGGCACGAATTGCACGTAAACTCAGGTTTTCCCCCTGGCCTGTCCGGCGCGGTAGCGCGGACCTTGTTGTTCGGGCCGCGTCAACTCGAAGGCGAAAGCAGGCAAGCGATGACTACGCAGCTCCAGACGGGGAGGGTACGGCTGGTGATCTCCGGAACCGATCGGCGGCTGGCGTCCGCCGTTCTCGAACGGTTCCTCGAGTGGTGGGATGCGTCCGGCCATCGAGATCTCGTCGTGCCGGTCAACATCGAGCCGCGGCCCGATGTCTCCGCGACCGCGAACACCGCCGTCGTCACTCTGCCAGTTCATTTCAGTGTTCCGATCGGTTTCGAGGCAGCTCACTCGACCAGCGTGGACGGGCCGCAGCTCGATCCCACCGGAGGCTTCGTCGAGTTTCACGCCTTGGCGCGCAGGTCTCACGTTGGTGGCAGTGGCGGGGACTGGATCTTCGAGGTCGTCGACGATGTGCCCGACACCGAATCGATGTTCCCCTCTGAAGCCACGTCACGACGTGCGCTCGACGGCTTTCGGCGCTGGCGTCCTCGTCGAGGTGCCATCACGCGCGCATCGCCACAGGTCGTTTCGGGATTCAGACGGGTCGCGGGTCGCCGGCCTTTCGTCCGAGCAGCTGCCGTTTCTGTCGTGCTCGCGTTGGCCATCGCGGCATCGGTCGCGCGGCCAACCCGGATCGCGACCGTGATGCCCGACACGTACCGGACAGCGCCGGGCCGCCTGCCGGCACGCCCGTTGACCACGAACGAAACGGCGACAGGACCGGCCACGGTTGTGAAGGCGATGGAGAATCCTGTTGTGCCGTCACAATCGCTCGCGATGTTCGCTGCGCCTTCCGACGTTGCGCCGCGGCGGATCGCCAGCGCCTACCTTCGAACCGCGCGCACGGCAGCGCCGAAAACAGAACCGCCGGCACCCTCACACGCGGGAAGCGAAACAGGACCGACGCCTGGCAAATCCCCGCCACCTGATATCGAGTACGTTGGGACACTCGTGGTCGTCTCCGAACCGTCGGGCGCGGCTGTGCGCATCGACGGACGAAACGCGGGAACGACGCCGCTGCAGCTCGACGGCATTCGTGTGGGCTCGCACGCGATCCAGTTGTTGCTCGATGGATATCCCATCTGGTCAACGGCCGCAACGGTTGTCTACGGGAAGTCGAACGACGTGCTGGCTCGGCTCGCCCGATAGCCACTGTGTTCTCGCGTCGGGGTGGTTAGGTGACAGGCACCTTAAGTAGTAGGTTGTAATGCGGCAATTGCATCAACCCAGCTACCTATCAGCCTAGCTACCTAGCCGCCGAGGATGCCTCGCTACCGGTTTGGCGACTTCACGCTGTCGCCGCGTCAGCGTGTATTGCTGCGCGGTGAGCGCGAGATTCGCCTGATCCCGCGCTACCTCGATTTGCTCATCTTCCTGGTCGAGCATCGCCACGAGGCGGTGCATCGCCGCGATATCTTCGATCGCGTCTGGACCGACGTCATCGTCTCCGACAGCGCATTGGCTCAGGCGATCCGGACGTTGCGCCGTACGCTTGGCGACGACTCGCGCGAGCCGATCTTCATCAGGACCATTTCGCGCCACGGCTATCAGTTCGTCTTTCGCGACGTGGTCGAAGAAGCGGACGAGCAGCGCCCTGCGATCCCGGTCGCTCCCGCTGCGGCCGGGATCGATCACAATTCAGCGCAGGCAAGTTCCGTCCGCGAAGACGAGTTCGAGCCTCTGTTGCAGCGGCTGACGCACCCGCCTGTTGACGTCCACGATGAAGCCGATCAGCGCGAGGCGGCTGAACGACTCCATGTGCTGGGCACAGAGGAAGCACTTGCGCGACTCGGGACGCGGCCCGGTCACACGCACGCGCGGGCCGTGTTGCGCGATACGCGCTGGGATGTGGTCGACGCGGGTCCCGTCCCGATTCTCGGCGAGCCTGGGGGACTGGATACGGCGGCCGCGCTCATCAGGCTGCGCATTCGCCGCGTGGCGCGCCTGACCGCGCGACGCTCGCTCGCAGCCGCGGTCGGCGGAGCCGCGGCGGGTGCGATTGCGGGAGGAGGCGGAGGGGTGCTCCTTTCACTCGCGCCCGGCAGTCTCGCCCCGCTGAATATCGCAGCCGTGCTCGCGTTGATCGGCGGCGCCTGTGGCGCATGGGGAGGTGCGGCCGTTGGTGTGGGCATTTCGATCGCCGAGGCGGCGGCGCGCTCCCGGCGCGCGCTCGCCGTCATTGCGAGCGCAGCATTGGCCGGCACCGTTGCCGGTCTGACCGCGCAGTGGATCGCACATGCCGCGCTGGCCACACTCGTTGGCGTGCAGGTGGCGATTGGGGGGCCACTTGAAGGTCTCTTCCTCGGGGCTGCCGCCGGTCTCGGCCTGGCGCCGGCAACCGCCCGCGCCGAATTCGGTCTGCCCGCGCCGCGCGGCCGACGCCGCGTGACGACCGTCCTGCTGACAGCCGCCAGCTGCGCGCTTGCCGCGCTCGTCCTGGCTTTGACCGGAGCCCCGTTGGTGGGCGGCACCATTCACGCGATCGCGCAGGCGGCTGGCGGATCCGAGGCGGCGCTCACACCGCTCAGCCGCATCGTTGGCGAGCCGGACTTCGGTCCGCTGACCCGAGCCCTCATCGGAATGGGCGAGGGAGCAATGTTTGGCCTCGGGGTTTCTGTCGGACTGACCAGTCGTCCGCTCGACCCCCGCTGATATCAGACACATCTCACCAGCTGCTCACAAGTCGCTCACGACTTGGCCGCGCCGGTCGCCGATCCTCGGGGCGGGAGGACACACCCATGGACGCGGCGGCAACGCACGCATCTCAACTTTCCCAGTCACTCGATTCGATTGCCGACACCGAGCTCGCCCACATGACCGTTCGCCACGGCGAGGACGTCATCAGCGTGACCATCACCGTGCGCGGTAGCTCGCGTGTTCACACAGGGCGACTGCGAAGCTCCTGGACCCCTCGACTGCGCTCGGGGCTGGCGGAGCGCCGGTTTGCCGAGGCGCTCGACCCCTCGACTTCGCTCGGTGTGGGGGAATGAGGGTCAAGATGATCCTGCCGGCGCTGACGGAAGCGAAGAGTCCGTTCTGGCGTCCGGTGAAGTACTCACTTTTTCCACCGCTCGGCCTGGCTACCCTCGCCGCTTACCTCAATGACGATGACGCGGTCGATCTGCAGGACGAGCACGTTGAGCATCTGCACCTCGACGACGATCCGGAGCTCGTCGTCATTCAGGTCTACATCACGTCCGCCGCTCGAGCATATCGGCTGGCGGATCACTATCGGAAGAAGGGCGCGTTTGTGGCCCTCGGCGGGTTGCATGTGACGTCGCTGCCCGACGAAGCCGCAGAACATGCGGACACGATCTTCCTCGGTCCGGGTGAGGACACCTGGCCGCGCTTTCTCGACGACTTTCGTCGCGGCGAGCCGGCACGCCGGTATGTATCGACCGTTCGCACCTTGGCCGGTCTTCCACCAATACGCCGCGATCTGATCAAGCGCCACCTTTATCTGGTCCCGAACTCGATCGTCGTCTCGCGCGGCTGCCCGCACGTGTGCGACTTCTGCTACAAGGAGGCGTTCTTCGAGGGCGGCCGTTCGTTCTACACGCAGACCGTCGACGCGGCGCTCGGCGAGATCGAACGACTGCCGGGCCGTCATCTCTATTTTCTCGACGATCACCTGTTCGGTCTGCCACGCTTCGCCGCAGCGCTCTTCGACGGCATGCGAGGCATGGGGCGTCTCTGGCAGGCGGCTGGCACGGTGACATCGGTGCTCGCGCCCAACCTGCTCGAGAAGGCGGTCGCATCGGGCCTGCGCAGTCTGTTCGTTGGATTCGAGACGCTGGATACCGCCAATCTCCGCGAGCAGCGAAAACATCACAACCTCAATCGGAGTTACACCGCGGCGATCAAGCGGCTACACGACCTCGGCGTGATGATCAACGGCAGCTTCGTGTTTGGCATGGACGGTGATGACGAATCTGTATTCCGACGCACGGTCGAATGGGCGATCGGCCAGGGCATCGAGACGGCGACATTCCACATCCTCACGCCGTATCCCGGCACGGCGCTGCACGCGCGGATGAAACAGCAGCAGCGCATCACGACGGAAGATTGGGATCTGTATGACACGCGTCATGCCGTGTTTCAGCCGGCGCGAATGTCCGCCGAGACGTTGGAACGTGGATACCGGCGCGCCTATCGCGACTTCTATCGATGGGGATCGATCCTGCGCGGCGCGTCGGCCCACGCCACGCCACGCGCCCGCCTTCGCCACGCCGCGTATTCGGCGGGATGGAAGAAGTTCGAGCCGTTGTGGGACTGGGTCATCAGAGCGAAGCGCGTTGGCGCGATGCTCCCGATGCTGGAATTGATCCTGAGCGAGTTCGGGCATCGGTCACCCCAACGAACCACACCCCTCGACTTCGCTCGGGGTGCCCTGAGCGCAAGTCGAAGGGCAGAGACACAGAGGCACAGAGATCAACAAAAAGGTTCTGCTCCTCTGCAGCCCGCGATCGAGCCCATGGTCTGGCACGGAGCCACACTACGCCGGATGTAGCGGATGTACGTCGTGCCCGGCTTTCGCCGAACTGGCCGGCACCGCAGCTCCCGCCACGCGGCGCGCCAGGATCTGTTCCTTGCGAATGATGATCAGGTGGTGCGGGCACTTCGTGGTGTCCTCGTACAGCCGTTCGCAGTCATCGCAGCGCACGCACTCGGTGAGAACGATCTGCGGGCCGCGGATGGCACCCCACTCGCACGTCTTCTCGCAGATCCGGCAGTGCTTGCACTCGCCCCAGCGCTTGATGCGGAACATCGTCAGCTTCGACACGACGCCGAGGAACGCGCCGACCGGGCAGAGGAAACGGCAGTAGAGGTTGCGGACGAACACGGTGGCGAGCAGCAGCAGACCAAGCGCGACCCACAACGCCGGCGTACCGTGGAATCCGAACAGCCAGAACGGCTCGACGTAGGGATAGATCAGCGGGTCGCGTGTGATCAGGAAGTAGACGATCACGCCCGCCAGCACGACATACTTCACATATGAGGCGCGGCGCTCGAGCGCGCGCGGAACGGTGACCTGCCACCGTGCCGGCACGATGCGATCGACCAGCTGCGTCAGCGCGCCGAACGCACACATGCGCCCGCAATACACGCGGCCCCACAGGATGGTCGACGCCAGCGTCACGATCGCCAGCAGATACCATCCGAGGTTGTGGCGGAAGATCGGGAGGTTGCCGCCGAACAGACCGAACACGTTGACGATGGAGACGAGCTGGCTCTTGGTGAACCCGAGATAGGCAACGGCCGCGACCAGCGTCACGATCTTCAGGCGCTCGCTCTTGCGGAAGAAGCTCACGAACGCCAGTGTGGTGAACGCGCCGACCAGCGCGATCTCCACCGCCTGCGCGCGCACGTCATCGCTCCACGTCGGAACGTCCTCGTCCTCGTCTGGAAAATCGAACGGGCCTGCCTGCTTGTCCGCCGTAGCCTGCGCGAAGGCGGACGCGCGCAGCGTGGACGCCGCCGCCAGCAGGCAGATGAGAAGCAGGGCGCGCCTCGTCAGGCTCGTCGCGGACGCGCGCCCCAGGATCCTCATTGAGTGGCGGGAGGTGATGTCAGCAGCATACGGGCTGCCCGGCGCACGCTGCCGCGGATCGCGCGCGCGGCGCTCGACATGGTGATCGTGGCGCGCGACACCGCGTCGATGTCCTCGCCCAGCTTGAATGGAGCGCGAACGTCTTTCCCCTTGAACTGGCGCGCGAACTCAGGGCGCTCGATCGAGAAGTCGCCGTATGGCTCGTGATGATCGACGAGGATCAGACCGGTCATCATCCCTTTGAGATCGAGGCCGACGAGCATGACGATCGGGCCGCCGTAGCCGCGCTCGAGCGGAACGAGGTCGGTCGTGTAGAACGCGTAGCCCAGCACCGGCTGCTTGCCGGCCGCGCCCCCTCCATAGGCCGTGATGTGAGGAGGATCGCCTTCCTTCGGCGAAAAGGCCGCCGCGGCCGGGAACAGCTGCTTCAGGCGCGCCTGCTGCCGTGCCTCGGACTGCGACTGCGCACCGGCCATCACGAGCGTGGCCGCGGCGAGGACGAGGATGGAAGACGTGGCGGTCCTGTTCAAGGCGCTCCGGAACGGCAACTATTCTCGCCTGAATTCGCGCAACACCCAACTCCCAACCTGACAACCCCAACCGCCAATGCTTTGGGAATGGGGACACGCATCGAGTTCGAGGTTGGGAGTTCTGAGTAAGAATGTTCAGCCGGAGAAATCAATGCGTCTTCTCATCCCCGTCCTGGTGCTCCTCATGGGCAGTAGTGCCGTCGCCGCGCCGCAGGGCAACGAGCCACCCAACCCGCTCGCCTCGGTCAAATCGCTGAAATGCCGCTTCCCGGTTGCCGCCGCGGTCGCCTGGAAGGAAGGGGAACCGAAAGCGGAGATTCGCAGTCAGGAGCTCAACTTCGAGGTTAACAACATCGACACGCAGGACGGAACTGCCGAGTACGTCGGCACCGCCGGTCGGGTGTTCGTCAGCGCGGTTCTGTCCGGCTGGAGCATCTATTTCGTCGAGACGTCCGTGGGTCAGCTCAACGTGACGACCGTCTTTGCGCAGGAGGCGTCGCCGAAGAAGCTCAAGGCCGTGCACGCGCGCCACGGCTATCTACAGATGTCGGTCGGCAAGTTCATCTCGGAGCCGTCGGTGTCGCAGAGCTATGGCACCTGCGAGCTTGGATCGTGAGCGTCTGCTAACATCAAAGACGTGAAAGCAATATTTCTTTTCGCGATGCCGTTGACCGCGGCTGCGCTCATCGCGGGGCTGGTGGCGAACGCGGGCGCGCAGCAGCCGAATCGCGGCGAGCAGATCCTCAATGCCGCATGCTCGGGCTGCCACGACCTGCGGCCGATTCAGACCTCCGCGCACGACAAGGAAGGCTGGAACGACGTCGTTCAGAACATGCTGCAGAAGGGTGCGGACGTTTCCGACGCCGACGTTCCGGTGCTGGTCAACTACCTCGTCGAGGCGCACGGTCCAATGCCCGACGGCAAGGGCAAGGATGTCGTGCTGAACGTCTGCACCATGTGCCACGACCTCGCGCGCATCCGCAACGGTCGGCGCTCGCCTGAAGAATGGGAAGAGACGTTGAACTCGATGCTCAACGAAGGCGCGCCGCTCTCGGACGCCGACTTCCCAGTCGTTCTCGCGTACCTGGCGAAAAACTTCGGCCAATAGTGAGCTGGAGGTAGACAGCGTGCAGTAGGCAGAAATAGAACGCCCCGACCATCCAGATGGATGCCGGGGCGTTGGCATTACGAGTGCGTTCGGTCTGCCTACCGCCTACTGCCTACTGCTGATCCGGCGTCCGCTCCTTACAGAGTTCGACAACGCAGATGGAGTCGACGATGCGGTTGGGCGGCGGGACGGGCATGCCGCGATCGGTCATCAGCTTGCGCAGCAGCGCACCGGCCTCCGGTCGAGCCACAGCCGACTGCACACCCACTCGAACGAGACCATCGGCATAATCGACTGCCTGCCACGTGTGCCCGGCGAGCACGGAGCCGACCTTGTCGGTGTCGCGGCTGCCGTTGTCTCGTTGATCGAGCCTGGCGCCGCGATCGACGAGCAGCTGGATCACATCGGTGCGACCCTTGAGCGCCGCACCCATCAGCGGCGTGCGGCCGTCCCGATTCGGGTGATTGGGGTCGAGCCCGAGGTCGAGCAGCATCTTGACGGCCTCAAAGTTTTCCTTCGCGGAACGTTCGTAGGTGACCCCCTCGACCCAGCCGATGCCGGCCGCGACCGTGAGGGCGCTGTCTGCATAGTTGGTCTCGATCTTCGGATCGGCGCCGTAGTCGACCAGCAGTTTCATCAGCGCCGTGTCGCTCGACTGCGACGCGCGGACAAACGCAGTCGCGCCGTCCTCGAAGAACCACTGCATGGTGAAGATCGTGCGCGTCAGCGTGTTGTCCTTGATGCGGGCGTTCGGATTCGCCTTGTGATCCAGCAGGAACTTGATGAACTCCAGGGAGTCCATGTCGGGCCGCGGCACCGGGTAGTCGCCACCTTCGATGTTGCGGATATCGGTGGCGAGATAGAGCGGCGTCCAGCCGCCCTTGTTCGCGATATTGACGTCGGCGCCGCGCTCGATCAGGTACTCGGCCAGTTTCCAGTGGCGGTTGTTGACCGCGGTGAGAAGTGGCGTCCAACCGTACTCGGACGTCTGGTTCACATCGGCGCCGGCGTCAATCAGCGCCTTTGCCGATTCCATGTCGCCTTCGCGGGCAGCGAAGATGAGCGGCGTGAGGCCGCCACCGCCGCTTCCGACCAGGCCAGCGACCACGACTTCGAGATCATCGGGATCGAGACCCGCCGCCGCCGCCGCCGCGGCAACTTCAGGGCTGACACCCGCAGCGCCGCCCTGACGAGCGCCCGCCTGACGTCCACCCGCGGCGCCCTGACCGCGTTGCGCGTTCTGGCCCGCCGCACCCGCACCCTGTCCGCGGGCCGGTGCGCCTGCCGGCTGAGGCGAAGCCGGATCGGGCGCTCCGCCGCCAGCCGTATTGCGATCCGCATCTGGTGCGCCTCCGGCTGCCGACGTGCGCGCGCGTTCGAGCGAGGCGCGATCGCGTGCCGCCTGGTCAGGCGGCAGCGGATTGCCGTCGGGTCCGAGCGGAGTCGCCAGACCGCGTTGGCCGCCCAAATCGCGACCTTCCTTCTGCTCGATCGCGAGTTGTTCTTCGTAGGTGCGACCGGCGGCGACCGCACGTTTGTATCGCTCGGCCGCTGCCTTGACCGTCGTGACGTTCACGCGATTCGCCATGTAATTGCGCGGCAATCCCGCGGGTCCCGACTTCGCGGCAACATCGGCGCCGAGCTCAATCAGCGCCTTCACCGCTTCGGGATGCCGCTGCTCGGCGGCCCACATCAGTGCCGTGGTCAGACGGAGACGCTCCCTCGCATTGACGTTCGCGCCCGCCTTGACGAGCAGCTTGATGATTTCGGGATTGCCGTTGCGCGCGGCGAACATCACCATCGTCTCGCCGTTCGGCGCGACCTGTTTCGCGTCCGCGCCGGATCGCAGCAACAGGTCGACCATCTTCGTGCTGCCGAAGAGCGACGCCATCTGCAGCGGCGTCGCGCCTTCACGATTGGCGAGATCCGCCTTCGCGCCCGCCTTGATCAGCAGTTCGGCGGTGGCGACGTCATCCCAATAGACAGCCCAGTGCAACGCCGTGGCGCCATCGACTTGTGTCGCGTTGACGTCTGCCTTCTGCTGCAGGAGCTTGGTCAGCGCGGCCTTGTCGCGCTTCTTGACCGCATCGGCGACGTCGCTCCTGGCGGCGGCGACGGCCGACGCCCCGGCGCAGAGGAGCGCAATCGCCAGCGACGCAACGATCTGTCTTGCTTTCATGTCCTTCTCACAGCGCGAGGGCCACCTGAACGCGGCCCCGACACGTTCACATGTCGGCGCCTCCAGGCGGACCTCCGTTACACGAGCCGCGGCAGACGACCGGTACTGTCGCCCTGCTTCTCGTTGTGAATGCCGTACAGATCCAGGATGCTCAACAGGAGATTGCCCGTCGGCATCGTCTTGCGGTCGTAATGCAGGTGCCGATTGCCTTTGAGCTGACCGTTGGCGCCTCCGACGAGGAAGTGCGGCACGTCATAGTGCTGGTGCTGATTCGAGTTGCCCATATTCGTGCCGTAGAGAATCAGCGAGCGATCGAGCAACGTTGCATCGCCGTCCTTGATCCCCTTCAGCTTTTCCGCAATGTAGGCGAGCGTGGAGACGTGGTAGCGATTGAGGTCCGCGTACTTCCGGATCTGGATCGGATCGTCCTGATGGTGCGAGCCGCCATGGAAGCTGACGCTGACGCCGCCATTCGGGAAGAGGTCGCTCTTCGGGAACGGATATACGCGGCTCGTGAGGTCGCGCGCGCCGAGCAGCGTGACCACTCGCGTGATGTCCGCCTTGAAGGCGAGCGCCGCAAGATCCATCTGCAGCTTGATGTGCTGATCGAACTGTTCGGGAATCCCGGGCGGCAGATCCATCTCCGGTACGTCGTTGGATGCCTTCGCCGCCAGCTGGATGCGCCGCTCGATTTCGCGGATTTCGTCCGTGTACTGGGTGATCGTCTGCAGGTCGGCGGGTGGCAGATCCTTGCGCAACCCGGACAGCTCCTCTAGGAGCGAATCGAGGATGCTTCGGCTCTGCTTCATGCGCTGCGCGCGCACTTCCGGCGTTGCGCCGCTGCCGAACAGGCGCTCGAACACGACCTGAGGATTGAGCTCCATCGGCAGCGGGCTGGTCGCCATCATCGTCTTTTCGACGCCGGGACCCTCCGGCGATGGCAGACCGACCCACGAGATCGAATTCGTGTACGAACAGCTGTAGCCTTCGCCGCAGTTGCTCGAGCTCGAGTTCGGGTCCTCGACAGCGAGCTGCAGCGACGGCAACAGCGTCTCCTGCCCGATTTTCCCCGCAATCTGCTGATCGATCGTCGGGCTGCCAACGCTGGCGTCGGAGCCCGCGGTCTTGCGCGGCTTGATGCCGGTGAGGAACGCGGCCGCCACCCAGTGATCGGATCCGGTTGTCCCCTCAGGCGGTTCGGCGGACTGCGACCACATGCCCGTGAGGACCGTTGTCTGATCCTTCACATTCTTCAGGCTCTCGAGAACGTAGGGCAGCTTGTCCGGGAGCGGACCGTCGGCGCTGCCCGGTTCCCAATGACCTGGCGCCATGCCGTGCGGATAGAAGATCCCCATGAAGCGCTGCTTCGGCTGACCGGCAACGGTCTGCGCCAGTGCCGTGCTCGCAGGAATCATCGATTCGAGGAGCGGCAAGGCGAGCGTCACGCCCGCACCCTGAAGGAACGTTCTGCGTGGAATGTGCTTTTTCGTTATGAACGACATGGCTAGTTGTTCCTTCCAACGCTACTAGTCGGGTTCGCCGCGGAAGCCTCGAGCCCTTCCATCTTCATGTTCATCTGGAACGGCTTGCTCTTGACGACGCCCAGCACGAGCGCCGAGAACTTGTTGCCGTTCTTCTCCGCATCGCGCGCGATGGCGCGCACCAGCGGCATGTCCTGCCACGCGCCGGCGGTCACGCCAACGCCGCGGCCGAGCGCGTAGGTGAGGAGCTTTTCGGTGGCCACCTGCACGAAGGCGCGCTGATACTTCGCCACCAGCCAGTTGCGCAGCTCCACCGGACCGTTCACGGTCGTGTTGTCGAACAACTGCGCCTTCGGGTCGATCGGCTGCCCTTCGTCATGACTGCGCCACAACGCGATCGCGTCGAAGTTCTCCAGTGAGAACCCGATCGGATCCATCAGGCGATGGCACTGCACGCAATCCGGACGCACGCGATGCGTCTCCATCTTCTGGCGCATCGTCGGTTCCTTCGCGTTCGGGTCCGCGGCGCGCGGCGGCAGCGGCGGCACGTTCGGCGGCGGATCCGGCGGGCTCATGCCGAGGACGTTCGTCATGATCCACTTGCCGCGAGTCACCGGCGAGTTGCGTTCCGGTTTCGCGGTGGTGGTCAGAATCGCTGTCTTCCCCAGCAGTCCACGGCGATAATCCATCTCCGGCGGCAATTCCACGCGGCGGAACGCGCTGCCGTAGATGTGCGCGAGGCCGTAATGCTTCGCCAGCCGCTCGTTGACGTAGGTGTCGTTGGCGGTCAACAGATCGACGACGTTGCGATCCTCGCGGATGATGCTTTCAAACAGCAGTTCCACTTCGCGCCGCGCCGCCTGACGCAGCGGGTCGTCGAAGTCCGGATAGAGCATTGGAATGGGGCTGGTGCTCTGTAACCCGCGCAGGTTCAGCCACTGTCCGGCGAAGTTGATCGCCAGCGTCGAGGCTTTCGGATCCTTCAGCATCCGTGTGACCTGTTGTTCGAGCACGACTGGTTCGCGCAGCTTGTTCTGGCTGGCGAGCTTCAGCAGCTGATCGTCTGGTCCCGTGCTCCAGAGGAAGAAGGACAGACGGGACGCGAGATCGATGTCGCTGATGCGATACGGCTCGCCCGGCTTGACGGCAGGCTCCTCTTCGATGCGATAGATGAACTGCGGCGACGCGAGCACGCGCGCCAGCACCATTTCCACACCATCCTCGAAGCCGCCTTCCTTGCGGCCGAAGTCGTAGAACTCCATCAGCGGTGCGATGTCGTTCTGCGTGGCCGGCCGGCGGAACATCTTCGTCGCCAGGTTAGTGATGATCTTCTTCGCGCATGCCGCTTCGTCGGCGGCTGTCGGCGTGCAGACGAAGATCCGTTGCCGGCTCGCCGACGCCTTGGCGGGCTGCGCCTGATAAGGACCCTCGATGCGAATCGTGCCGACGTGCGGGAAGAACGTGTAGCCCGGCGTTGGACCCGTCTGCAGCGTGGATCGCATGAAGTGCTGGTCGAGGTCCAGGATGGGCGCGTAGTTGGTGGCGAGGAACGTGGCGCCGACCGTGTGCTCACCGGCCGTGACCTTCGTCTTCACGCGCATCGGCGTGCCGCCGCGGCCGCCAAAGAACGCTTCCGGACCGGCCTGTCCACCCGGGAACGCCACGGTCTGCGTCGCCTGTCCATTCGCGCCGCCATTCCCGGAGCGCGCTCCAGCACCACGGCCTCGGTTCGCGTCCGGACAGTTCGTCGGCACGTTGCGTCCGCCGCCGTTCCAGTTCATCAGCGCCGCGCGCTCGTTGTCGATCAGGATCTCGAGCTTCTCGCACGGCACCGAGCCAAAGCCGGTCGGCGACATGTTGTCGCCGAAGATCGGCGTCACCGTGATCGTGTATTCGCCGTCGGAGGGAAACGTGTGCTTGACGAGCAGCCCGCCCCGTGTGCCGAAGGGAAGTCCTTCGACGTGATAGTCCTGCGACGTGTCCTCGGGCGTGCGGTAGACGACCAGCGTCGGCGATTCCGGCCTGCCGAGCGCAAGGCGCGCAATCTTTTGCGCAGCCGAGACGTACGCCTCGACCAGCGTCGATGACAGACCCAACGCCGCCGCCTGATTGTCGAAGCCGTGCGTCGAGTCGTCGCTCGGAAGGTACTTGGACGCGTCGACATCGAGGTCGAGAACGTCGCGAATCATGTTGGCGTATTCGGTCCGATTCAGCCGATGGAGCCCTGGCGGCGGCATATAGGTGATCGCGTGCTTGTCGAGCTCGTTCTCGAGGAACGTGATCATCGACTCGTACACCGGCGGATCGGGCCGCCGCATGCCGGTAGGAGGCATCATGCCCGCGCGCAGCTTGCGCACGACGAGCTCCCATTTCTCCCCATCCTTCATCACATCAGCGGGATCCATCGCGTCCAGCGTGAGCTTGCGCGCCGAATCCATTCCGCTGGCCTTGGCTCGTTCGCCGTGGCAGGCGACGCAGTACTGCGTCAGCATCTGCTTTTCCTGCTCTGCGGTCGTGACGAGCTGAGCCTGTGCGGGCTGAGTCGCCGGCGTTTGCGCCCGCGGCCCCGCCGACGGCGCGCCAGGTGCGGGTGTTGAGGTCGCCGGCGGCGTCGCGGCACCCGGCTGTTGTGGCGCAGCCGTTTGCGCCGCGACGACGGCTACCAGCGACCAGGTCGCGATGCAGCCGACCACCAATGATCTGTGTGACATTGAACAATCGCTCCGAATCACTCGACCACGACCTGCGGGACGCGTGGCGGAACGCGCATCCTGAATCCGGGCGCCCTCGCGGGCAACGGAAAACCCTTGTGGACTAATTAGGATATCGAGATCTCCGGGACCCGGCAACCAGATCGGTTGCAAGAAACGCCCCGTCTACCATGGCCTGGCCTGTGAGATGTCACCAGACCCCCGCTAATCAGGCGTGGAAATGGACCTCGACGGGCGCCGCGGTCACAGCCTCCACGAGAAGAGCGGACAGCCGAAGACGCTCGACCGCGCGCGCCGTGTCCTGCCGTTAATCGCGGCGAGGAGTGCCAGCTCGCCGGCATTCTCACCCTCGTGTGCACGCGAGCCGGTAATCCCGCCGCTGAAGATCAAATTGCCGCGCGCGTCATACAACAGCGTCTGTCCCGACGTGGCCGCGCCAAACCGAGCCGCCTCGGCGCCGGCATCATCGCGCGTGACAGTCACGCCCGGCAGCGCCATCGCACGCCGCCACAGCTCCGTCTGCTCCCACTTCGCCTCGAAGCCGTCGGGACGAATGAAGACGACGTAGGTCCGGAGTCGCCGCTTCGAGTGCGCCAGGACCTCGGCCAGTTCGGTGAGCGACGCGCGGGTGCAGGAACAACGTGGATGCGCGAGAAAGACCAGCGTCGCCTGACCGTCGGTGCGGGCGAGTCGCGTGTCGGCGGGCCATTGTTGCGGCGCACTCGCGGCGGTGCCGGCTCGATTGTCGTAAGCCCAGAGCACCCACAGCCCCACAGCGGCCAGGCCGAGCCACACGGCGACGAGCGTCGGAACGAGGAAATGGCGCGATTGGAGGCTCACCGCATAGTCTGCAATCGGCAACTCATCTGGAATCTTAAAAAAACTTCCAACTACCAGCGTCCAACTTCCAAACGTCCCCGCTAAATGGCGGCGCCAGCTCGCGAGCAAGGTGGCGTCGTGCTGGGCAACGGCCGTGGCCGGTTCCCAACATCCGGCCGGCGAATAGCCCGGTCGTTTGGCAGTTGGAAGTTGGAGATTGGGAGTTCAGCGATGATGTGATTGGATGATCGTCGTGACCAGCACGTCCGTTCAGGATGCCGTCAGCGCGGTGTACGAAGCCGAATCGCGGCGCGTGCTGGCGACGTTGATTCGCCTGCTTGGCGACTTCGATGCCGCTGAAGAGGCGCTGCACGACGCGTTTCGCGCCGCGCTCGAGCAGTGGCCGCGCGACGGGATTCCTGCCAATCCTCGCGCCTGGCTCGTGTCGGCGGGCCGCTTCAAGGCCATCGATGCGATGCGTCGCCGCGCGCGCTTCTCGTCGCTGGACGAAGCGGGAGAGGCCGTCGACACGGCGGTGGTCGACCCGATCGAGTGGGGCGATCAGGAAACCGTCGAAGACGATCGCCTCCGCCTGATCTTCACCTGCTGTCACCCGGCGTTGTCGCCCGACGCGCAGGTCGCCTTGACGCTGCGTGAGGTGTGCGGCCTGACCACCGAGGAAATCGCGCGCGCCTTCCTCACGCCCGCGCCGACACTGGCGCAGCGCATCGTTCGCGCGAAAGCCAAGATTCGCGACGCGAAGATCCCGTATCAGGTGCCGACCGAAGCGGAGCTGCCCGATCGACTCGACGCCGTGCTGCGCGTGATCTATCTCGTGTTCAACGAGGGATACGCGGCCACCTCGGGCGTGTCGCTGACGCGTCACGATCTGTCGGCCGAGGCAATCCGGCTGGGACGGCTGATTGTCGAACTGCTGCCGGATCCCGAAGCACTCGGGTTGCTCGCGTTGATGCTGCTGCACGAATCGCGACGGGCGGCACGCACGTCAGCAGACGGTGAGGTGGTGCTGCTCGAGGATCAGGATCGCGCGACGTGGAATCGCGCCTACGTCGCGGAAGGAACGCAGCTGGTGGAGCGGGCGTTCGCGTCCCGACGCGTCGGTCCCTACTGCATTCAGGCGGCGATTGCCGCGGCGCACGCCAACGCGCCGTCGGCCGCGGGCACCGATTGGAGCGAGATCGTCCAGCTGTACGACGTGCTGGCGCAGATCGATCCCTCGCCGGTGATCGCGCTCAATCGCGCCGTCGCCGTGGCGATGCGCGATGGTCCTCAGGCAGGACTCTCGCTGATCGACGACATCCTAGGTCGAGGCGAGCTCACCAGCTATCGCCTCGCCTACGCCGCGCGCGCCGACTTGTGCCGGCGTTTGGGCCGCGTCGCAGAGGCGCGCGCAGCCTACGAGCAAGCGCTCGCGCTGACGCGTCTCGAGCCGGAGCGGCGGTTTCTGGAAAGGCGCTTGAAGGAACTCTGAATTTTCAATCTGCGATGTGCAATTTGAGAATTGATTTGAACATTTGGAGATGTGGAGATTTGCACATCTGAATTTGGTGATTTGGAAAATGAAAAAATCCAATAATCAAATCTCAAATGCTCCAATGACCAAATCAATTCTCAAATCGAAGATTTGAAATCGAACATTCAAGGAGCGTGAATGAAGTATCTGTGCCTGGTGTATCTGGAGGAAGACAAGCTGCGGGCGGTGTCCGACACCGAATGCAAGGCGTGCGGCGAAGGATTTCGGACGAGCGGTGTGTTGCTGGCCGCGGAGCCGTTGTACCCGGCCAGTACCGCGGCCACCGTCCGCGTGCGCAACGGCAGGATGTCGGTGACCGACGGCCCGTTCGCCGAGACGAAGGAGCAGCTCGCGGGCTTCTATCTGCTCGACGCGCGCGATCTGAACGAAGCCATTCAGATGGCGGCAAAGATTCCACCGGCACGCGAGGGGAGTGTCGAGGTCAGGCCCGTTCGCGAGTTGGACGCATGATTCAAGACAGCGCCATCGAGGCTGTCCGTGATTGGGTAGCGGGCGCGTCGCGGATCGTTGCGCTGACGGGCGCCGGAATCTCCACGGCCTCCGGCATCCCTGATTTCCGCGGACCGCAAGGTGTCTGGACCCGGGACCCGGAAGCGGAGAAGCTCTCGAACATCCACTACTACATGTCCGACCCTGCGGTGCGACGGCGAGCGTGGAAGAGCCGCGTCGATCATCCCGCGTGGCACGCTACGCCTAATGCCGGACATCGCGCGCTCGTCGATCTCGAACGTCGTGGCAAGCTGCACGCGCTGATCACACAGAACATCGACGGTCTGCACCAACGTGCCGGCAATTCACCGGACACGGTCATCGAAGTTCACGGCACGATGCGCGAGGTGATGTGCATGGCGTGCGGCCGGCGCGGCGATATGCAACCGGTGCTGCGGCGTCTGCAGTCCGGGGAGGAGGATCCGCCATGCGAGCACTGCGGCGGAATCCTGAAGAGCGCGACGATCTCGTTCGGGCAGGCACTGGTTCCGGAAGTCATCGAGCGCGCCATGCAGGCTGCCGAACACGCAGATCTCCTGCTCACGATCGGCACGAGCCTGCAGGTCTATCCGATTGCCGGCGCAGTCCCTCTCGCCAAGGGGGCAGGCGCGCGCCTCGTCATCGTCAACGCGGAGGCCACCCCGTTCGACCATCTGGCCGACGCGGTGTTCCGTCAGCCGATTCAGGAAATCTTGCCGGCATTGTGCGGCGCTGGCACCGTGTGACGGTGACTGGGCCTGTCCGCCTTCAGGCGCTCACCAAAGGTGTTCGTCTTTGGCCCGACATCCGTTAACATAGGCAGGACATTTCGCGGAGCGTCCCGTGTTTCCGACGACCTTTCCCTCCATGCGCCTGCACACCGTGACCGCGCTCGCCGTGAGCCCGGTTGTCGTGCGCATCGACGCTCGGGCAGGCGAGTGCACCGAACAGCACCGCTACAGGTCGCTCGGATGATGTAGACCGGGAGCAGCTTCCAGTCAAAGGGCCATCATCCGAGCAGGGTGATGGCCCTTTTGATTTTCGGGCGCTGCGAAATGGCGTGCTCGGACGTTACTACTTCGTAAAGGAAGCCCTGTAGTTTGGGTAGCGCGGGTCAGGTCCGCAAGAGCTCGGTAGCAGACCGTATGAGGTCGGCCCAAGAGAAAGGAGGGTGAGACAGTGTCTCCGGTCACGCGTACACGGTGGGTGACCTTCGATTGCTACGGCACGCTGGTCGATTGGCAGGCGGGGTTTGCCGCGATTCTGTCGCGAATCGCCGGGGACCGCGTCGACGAGCTGCTGCGCGCCTACCATCGATGGGAGCGCCGGATGGTTCGCGACTCGCGCCACACGCCGTACAAGGACGTGCTCGCGTCTGCGCTGCGCAGGGCAGCGGACGAGACGGCGGTGTCGCTTCCAGCCACTGACGCGCCAACATTGTCGCGCTCATGGCAGGCGTTGCGTCCGTTCGACGATGTCGAGGGAGCGCTGGCGCGGCTGCGATCGAAGGGTTACAAGCTGGCGGTGCTCACCAACTGTGACGACGACCTGTTCGAGGTGACGCACCGATCGTTCCGCACGCCGTTCGATCTGTTCGTGACGGCGGAGCGGATTCGCGGCTACAAGCCCGCGCCGTGGCACTTCCGGGCGTTCGAGCTCATCACCGGCGTGCGCAAGCGTGACTGGGTGCACGTGTCGAGCAGCGTGTATCACGACATCGCACCGGCGCAGGCGTTCGGTGTGAAGAGCGTGTGGCTCGATCGCGGGCGCAGCGCGGAAAACGGTGCGGCGGGATCGATACGCGTGCACAGTGCGGCGGATGTCGTCGCCGCGATCGATCACCTGTTCGAGCAGCCGCAAAGGTCGCTGCGGACAGCACCGCAACTCTGCTGACGTCTGCTTGACGGTCCGGGGCACGGCGCGTAAGTTGAGCGCCGTGCCCGTCGACCGTCGTGCCGTGCTGACGTGCGTCGCCCTTTTCGCGGCGGCGCAAATCCTTTTCCTGATTCACCTCGGCACACCGACAGGGCTCAACTTCGACGAGTCGCACTACGTCCCTGCCGCGCGGCAGTTCCTCGACTCGCACACCGACCCGAACCGGGAGCACCCACCGCTGGGGAAGATCCTCATCGCCGCCGGCATCGCGCTCCTCGGCGATCGACCGCTGGGGTGGCGCGTCATGAGCACCGTCTTCGGCGCGCTGACACTGGTGGGCATGTATGTGTGGGCTCGTGCGCTGTTCAAAGATCGGGCGCTCGTCCCGAGCAAAGTCGAGGGGCTCGCTCTTTGGACGGCGCTGGTGACGCTGGTCAACCATCTCCTCTACGTCCAGGCCCGGATCGCGATGCTCGACACCTTCATGTTCGCGTTTCTGGCGTGGGCGGCGGCTGCAGTGACGGCGATATGGGATGTCGACATCGCGCCCGAGCGCAGGCGTCGCTGCTTGGCATTGACCGGCGTGATGCTGGGGCTGGCGATGGCAACGAAGTGGTTTGCCGTGGTCGCGTGGGTCGCGTGCCTTGGTCTAGTCGTCGCCGCGCGCAGTCTCTTGATGTCGCAGATCGGCGCGACGTACGGCGAGTTGGCGCGTTACCTGGTCGTGTATCCGCTGCTGGTCTATTTCCTCTGTTTCGTTCCGCGAATGGTTGGCGAGCATCAGGGTCCGTGGTACGCGGCTCCCGTTGATTTCTTGAACATGCAGGTCGGAATGTATCAGGGGCAGATCAACGTGCCGGGTCAGCATCCGTATATGAGCCGGTGGTACCAGTGGCCGTTGTTGAATCGACCCATGTGGTACGCGTTCGAACGTGACGGAGGCAACGTGCACGGCGTGTTGCTGGTCGGAAATCCACTGGTGATGTGGGGCGGCGTGCTGGCGCTGGTGTACTGCGCGATCGACTGGCTGCGTCGCCGCTCGCGCCAGAGTTTCCTGATTCTGTTCTTCTATCTCTCCTTTTTTCTCAGCTGGGTCGTCATTCCGAGGCGACTCTCGCTCTATTACTACTACTATCCCGCTGGAATGATCTTGAGCTTTGCTCTCGCGCATGCGCTGCGTGATCGCGCTCCCCGCGCGGGCCGATATCGCGTGGCAAGGTGGGCGTTTCTTGTCGCCGCCACAGGCGTGTTCGTCTATTTTCTGCCCGTGTTATCGGGTTCGCCGATCGGCAGCGACGAGTTCAGAAAGTGGATGTGGTTCCAGAGCTGGATTTAAACCTAGGACTCGCTGGATTACTTCTTCGGTGGATACCCCGAACGCCTTCTTGACCACATCGTCACCAATCCGGCGACGACCGCGCCGCCCTGCTCGTTCAACTCTTCGCCGACGCGACCCCGGTCGGTCGCCGACAATCGCAACGCAATCGTTGGTGCAGTATGCGCAACTTCCGTCGTCATTCGACCATCGTCGCACGGCAAGACACGGCGAGGGCCACTGCGTTTTGGACGCTGAACCCCGGGTGGAATCAGCCGTCGGCGGGGTCGTCCGGGCCTTGGTGCACCGCGGATGAACACGTATACTTTCGCGCAACTACGACCAGATCGACGGGCAAGACTGCGGCGAAGGGATCCGTGTCGTTCGGGCGGCAAGGGTCTGACGTTACTAGCGTTACACGTCGAGGGTATGCCGATGCCGGACCAGTTCACGTACGACCTCTTCATTTCCTATAGCAGCAAGGACGCGAAGTGGGCCAAGCGTCTGGAGACGGATCTCTCCAAACGCGGCGTCAAGAAATGCTTCCTCGACCAGTTGCGCCTTCGAAAAGGAGAGAAGTGGGAGCAACAGCTGCTCGGCGATTTGCTCGCCAGCCGGCATTTCGTGGTGCTCTGGTCCGATAACTCGAAAACGTCCGATTGGGTGAGCCAGGAGCTCTACCGGTTCAAAGGCGAGATTGATCCCAAAGGCGAAGGGACCCTCAACAGCGGTCGCATGCTGCACGCGATCAACCTCCAGGGGCAGAACGCCACGCTGTCGGCCTTCCAAGGGTTCGACCGGCAGGAGCTGCAGCAGGCGTATGCCGCCTCCGCGGATCCGGACAAGCTCGACGCCGCGGCGGAACAGGCGTGGAACGAGGTGGTGGGCGAGCTGTCGTCCGCGCTCGTCGGCGGCAGTCTGCAGGTGCCGTGCGCGGTGCTCGCCCTCACCGATACGCTGTTGGCCAAGAATCCGCCGGAGCTCACCGACTACGACGTGCCGGATCTGAGTACGTTCCTCACCGGCGTGGGCGTGGGCTCGGTCCCGCAGTGGCAGCAGCGATACGGCGCCGACTCGTTCGCGTGGCGTCCCTTCGGCCAGGACACGATCAAGACGTTGCTGCAGCGGCTGGTTGTCGATCCAAAGACGGGCATCAACGTCCGCTTGCAGCTGCTCGGCAAGCAACCGATCAAGTGGGCCTGGATCGATGTGGTCTCCCCACCGGTGCCGACCGTGGAGCAACTGGCCACGTCGTTCCAGGCGGGTCCGAGTCTGCTGGTGATCGATCCGATCTCGCTCTTCAGCTATCCAATCTACCGGCGTTACGTGGCGCTCAAGAGCTGGTTCATCAATCCGCAGGCCGCCGTCGTGCTGCTGAATCCCATCGGCCTCAACCAGCCGTTGGAGTACTTGCAGCAGTTCCTGGCGACGCAAAGCAAGCCGAACCTCGAGTCGTACTACGAGCCCATTCCGTACAACCCGGGGTTGGCGGCGTGCGGCATCAACGTCGCCGACACGACGGAGATTCGCCGTCTGATTCTGACCAGCATCGGCCGTCAGACAGCGGCGCCGACCACATCGGCCGCGCGGGCGATTCTCGGAACATAGGCCGCAGTTCGACTGAGGTCGTCACTCGCCGGGATTCCCAATCGAGGGGCACCAGTGATCTACACGTTCTACTCCTTCAAGGGCGGCGTCGGTCGATCGATGGCACTGGCGAACATCGCCGAGTGCTTTTATCTGAAGGGCCTGCGCGTGGTCATGCTCGATTGGGACCTCGAAGCGCCCGGCCTGGAGAGCTACTTCTTCGAACGGCCGACGACACCAGCGACGTCACCGGCCCTGCAGGGCATCGATCTCGTGCAGTCGCGGCTCGGGCTGATCGATCTGCTCACCGAGTACAAGCGTTCGTTTCCGGTGCTCGCTCCCGCTCCTGTCGCACCGATCGGCGAGTGGGGACCGAAGTCGTTTCGCGAGCGCATCGCCGAGGAGCTGAATGCCACGCTGCAGCAGCCAGCGGACTTCTGGGCTCACCTCGACGAACATCTCTCGCTCTCCACGTATCTGTTTCCGATTCATTCGCCGCAGCCCAACGCCGCTGCCGGTCCGACGGCCGGTCTCTGGCTGCTGCCGGCTGGCTGGCGGCACAAGGAGCGCTTCGAAGCCTACGCCGAAGCGGTGCAGGCGTTCGACTGGGAAGACTTCTACATCTCGTTCCGCGGAAAGGAATTCTTCGACTGGATGCGCGCGCGTCTGCTCCAGCAGGCCGATGTCGTGCTCGTCGACAGCCGCACAGGCGTCACCGAAATGGGAGGTGTGTGCACTCGTCAGCTCGCCGACGTTGTCGTCTCGTTCTGCGCGCCGAATGGGCAGAACCTCGAGGGCGTGGCCAAGATGGTCAAGTCGTTCAAGCGGCCGGCGACGCTCGAAGCCCGAGACCATCGCCCGCTGCAGACCGTGGTCGTTCCCACTCGGGTCGATCCGCAGGAGGTGCAAAAGCTGAAGGAGTTCCTCAAGCGGTTCGACGACACCGTCGAGGAGTCGACGCACGCGCCCGACATTTTTCTCGAAGTGGGCAGCCGCTACTTCGATCTGAGCGTTCCGTATCGCACGATCTATTCCTACGAGGAGCGGCGCGTCATCGGCGAGGGAATCACCGATCTCGATCCGACGCGCGGTCTCGAGATCGCCTATCGAAAGATCGCCGATCATCTCGCGTTGCTGGCGCCCGAGGGGAGCGTCATCCGGCAACGGTTTGCCACGGAGTTGCAGCAGCAGTTTCCGGCGCTGCTGCCGAAAGTCGCGATGTGGGGCGACGGCGACTCTCAGGTCCAGGCGCGAGAGCTGCGAGCCCTCCTCAGCGCCTCCGGTATCGGCGTGTGGCCCACCGAAACGACCACCGATGCCAGCCGGTGGAACGAGCTGCTGCCGCACGCGATCCACGTGGTGATCGTCACGTCGGAACAGCCCGATCTGTCGCCGTTGCGCCAAACGGTGAGGCTGGCGGCGCAGCTTGGCCGATGGATCCACGTTGTTGGGCCGGCGCCGGGATGGCGGCCGCCGGCGTGGCTGCAACGCGCACGGATCTACTCCAACGAGCGGCAGTCGGAATTGATCGAAAGCCTGCGGACATCGAAGCCGGGGGTGCGGTCGCCGCAGATGGCGCCCCCGCTTCCGGCGGGCTACGTCGCACGATCCGAGCTCGTGCAGCGCGTCAAGCGCTTGTTGCTCGGGGCGTCCAGTGGCCGCCCCTGCTTCGCGCTGTGGGGTGAGGCGGGAACAGGGAAGACGACGCTCGCCGCGGCGGTCGCCGCCGACGAGGAGGTGGTCGACGCGTACCCGGACGGCGTGCTCTGGCTGAACGCAAACGATCCGTCGTCGCTCTCGCAATTGTTCAGCGCGCTGACGGGTGACGCCGCTTCCAGCGACGTGCCGATGGCGCGTCTCAACGAGCTGCTTCGCCACCGTCGCTCGTTGCTGGTGATCGACGAGGCGTGGGCGCTGGGCGATCTGTCGCGTCTGCTCGAGATCGGCGACCAGGCGACACGACTCGTGCTGACGCGCAACCTGAATGTCGCGTCCACGGTGGCGCAGGAAGTCGTCAGCGTCTCCGCCATGACTCCTGAAGAAGCAGGCGCGCTGCTCACCGGCACGCCGCAGCCCGTGGAGCTCACGGAGAAGCTCGGGAATTCGCCGCTCGCCATCTCGTTGGCGAAGTCAGCGCTGGAAGAGCTCCTGGCAAGCCAACAGACATTGCCCGATGCGCTGGGAACCCTCGAGGAAAAGGTCGCGCGACACGGCATCGTCGCGTTCGACCGTCTGGTAGATGCCACGACGGGTGCGCAACCAAACGAAGCGTCATCGGCTCGCAACCAATCGGTCGCGACATCGGTAGAAGCCACGTTGAGTCAGCTCGCCGGATGGCAGCGTCGTCGTCTGCACCAACTCGTCGAAGAGTGTGGTGCGTCGATGGTGCCGTTCGACCGCGTCTTCAGTGCCTGGACTCGTCGCGGTAAGGAGGCCGGTGAACCCTATCCGTTCGAGGGACGAGAGCGGACACGGCTGCTGCAGCTTTATGCGGGACTAGGACTCATCGAGCTCGGCAAGACGGCGGCAGGCGGGGGCCGCTCGCGATCGGAGGTCGAGGCTATACAGCTTCGACCGATGTATCGACGGCTGCTGGAGGCGCAGGGTGTGATCGGGGCGCGGGTCACGCGAAGCGTGAAGCCGCACGTCAGCAGCGCAGGCGACCGTCGCAGCAACACCGACATCGATCTCGTCAAGCGCATTCTGGCCGGGCAGGCGACGTCGTTTCCGGAAGCGCTCGCCTTGTTCAAGCGTTTGAAAGCCGCCCGCTACTTCGGTTACGCGCGGCAGCTGATGACGCGCATCCGTCGCATGCCTGGCGCGACCAACCCGCGGTATCTGGCGCAACAGCTCGCCCTCTGCACCTACAAGGACGCCGATCTCGCCAGCCAGCAACGATTCGAACGGGCGCTGGACACTCTCGATGAGGCGGACCCGCTCGCCAATTCCACCGATCAGGAGACGCTCGGCCTTGCTGGCGCGGTCTTCAAATACCGATGGCGCAGCGACGGACAGATTGCAGACCTGGAGCGGTCGGCCGCCTACTACCTGCGTGGGTACGCGCTCGGAATAGAAAACGACTTCGGCTACACGGCAATCAACGCGGCATTCGTCCTGGATCTGCTCGCCGCTCAGGAAGACGCATCCGCGAGGAAGGCGGGAGCGCAGGCGCTGACTGCCGAGAACAGGCGCGAGCTGGCCACCCGCATTCGTGGCGAGATTGCCGACCAGCTGCCGAACCTTGCGAAGGAGCCTGGCCGCGAAGGCGTGGACAAGCAGTGGTGGTTCCTCGTCACCCTGGCAGAGGCACTGTTCGGGCTCGGCCGCCACGAGCAGGCGCGTTTCATGCTCCGCGAAGCGCTGGCGACCGAGGTCGTCGAATGGGAGTTCGAGACCACGGCGCGCCAACTCGCGGAGCTCGCGTGGCTGCAGAACGGCGGTGCGCCACCGGAACAGGGTTCGGCGGCAGCGACCACTCTGCAGGTGTTTCTTGGACACGATGCCCCGGCAGTCGAGAGCGTCATCACCGGCAAAGTCGGTCTGGCGCTTTCCGGCGGCGGCTTCCGAGCCTCGCTGTTTCACGTCGGCGTGCTCGCGCGTCTGGCCGAACTGGACCTGCTGCGGCGCGTCGAAGTGTTGTCGTGCGTGTCCGGTGGCTCGATCATCGGCGCACACTACTACCTGGAAGTCCGAGACCTTCACCAGTCCAAGTCCGACGACGAGATCACGCAGCAGGATTACATCGATCTCGTCAAACGGGTCGAACGCGATTTCCTCGCCGGCGTACAGCGCAATCTGCGTGTGCGGTTGTTCGCCAATCCGTGGGTAAGCCTGCGCTGCCTGCTGTCGCGGCAGTACACGCGGACCGATCGCCTGGGCGAGTTGTTCGAGCGACATCTGTTTTCGCGCGTCGGCGGTCGTGGGGAGACGAAATGGTGGTTGAACGATCTGACGATTCAGCCCAAGGACGCCGCCGACGGGTTCTCGCCAAAGCTCGATAACTGGCGCCGCCGCAACAAGGTGCCGATCCTGATCCTCAATGCGACGACATTGAACACCGGCCACAACTGGCAATTCACGGCAACGTGGATGGGTGAGCCGCCGGCCGGTGTCGGTTCGGAAGTGGACAGCAACGATTTGCTGCGGCGCATGTATTACTGGGAAGCGCCCAGGGGATACCGCAGCATGCGGCTCGGCCGCGCGGTCGTCGCGTCCGCATGCGTGCCGGGGCTGTTCGAGCCGATCGAGATGGCGAAGATGTTTCCCGCCCGACGGGTTCGCCTCGTTGATGGTGGTGTGCACGACAATCAAGGCGTCGCCGGCCTGCTCGAACAGGAATGCACGGCGCTGCTGGTCAGCGATGCCAGCGGCCAGATGGAATCGCAGTACAGCCCCGGGGCGGGCCGGTTCCAGGCGCTGCGCCGTTCGTCGGCGATCGCCATGGCGCGCGTGCGCGAGAGCGAATTTCGCGACCTCGACGCACGCTTCCGTTCATCGCAGCTGAGAGGGCTGCAGTATCTGCATCTGAAGAAGGGACTGGAAGTTGATCCAATCGATTGGGTTGATTGTCCCGATCCCTATGACGTCAGTGCCGACGCCAAGCCGGTCGAAGCGCGTGGACCGCTGACGGCGTACGGCATGCCGAAGACGATTCAGGCGCGACTCGCCGCGGTGCGTACTGATCTTGATTCCTTCTCCGATCAGGAAGCGTTCGCGTTGATGTACAGCGGCTATCGGATGGCAGGCGCGCGTGTGCAGGAGTGTCTCCCGGGGCTAACGCTGCCGTCGTCGACGCCGTCGGTCGATTGGCGGTTCCTCACCATCGAGAAGACGATCACGAAGGCGAAGGACCACGAAGACGCGCACGACGATCTGAATCGGCTGCTGGCGGTGGGACACTCCAATGCGCTTCGAGTGTGGCGCCTGCGCGGGTGGCATTGGTTGCTGCCGCTCCTGCTGATCGCGACAATCGCAATAGTCGCGCCCCGTGCAGGCGGACAGGTGGTGGAGGCGCTGCTCGAGTCCGCCTATATCGCAGTGTATGTCCTGCTTCTCGGCGCGGAGGTTTCAATTCTCGCGTTGGGCCTCTACGTGCTCGTGTGTGGAGGCCTGCGCCTGGCGGGATGGCGGCGACCGTTCACTCGCATCCCGAGCAGTCTCTTCATGTCGACCGTCGGCTGGATCCCGTGGGCCTTCCATCAGCACATCGTCGATCCGCTCTTCCTCGACCGCGGCGCCGCACCAGACGTGCCGGCGAAAAAGAGACTGACGCACATATGGAAACCGATCGCGTTTGCGGTCGCACTGGTGGCGGCGACGACGACGGTGCTGGTGGGTGACGCGCGCGAACGGAGAAACGAAGAACTCGCCCGTGCTCGAACGCGAACGGAAGCGTTCGCTTATCTGGCCAAGTCCGACTGGCAGCAGGCCGTCGTGGCGTTGGACCGCGTGGTCGAGTCCGACGAGAACGACGTGGAAGCCCGTCTCGGCCGCGCCTGGGCCAATCGCGAGCTCGGGCAGTATCCGCAGGCAATCGCCGATTACACAGTGGCCATGGATCGGACGCTGCCGGATGACATGCGTGTAAAGGCGTTGCTCGATCGCGCGTGGGCGTATCAACTCAACGGAAATGCCTCGCAGGCCGGCGCCGACAAGAACAACGCGCTGGCGGTGAAACTCCCACTGCCATCCGACGGGAGCCTGCAGCAGCTGCCGAAACGGACGCTTGAAGCGGTAACGGCCCAACAGCGCGCGTGGGCTTACGATTATCTCGCTCAGCGGCGCTGGGACAGGGCGGTGGCCGCGTGGAATGTCGTGATCGCCGCGGATGCCAACGACGTCGATGCCCGTCTCGGCCGTGCGTTTGCGTATCGGGAGCTCGGACAGTTACCGGCGGCCATCGACGATTACACGGCTGCGATCGGCCAGCCGATCTCGGGCGCGCAACGCGTGCAGGCGCTGCGCGATCGCGCGCGGGCATATCGACTCAACAAAGAGCTGCCGCAACAGCAGACCGATGAAAAGGCCGCGGACGAGGAAGAAGCCAAACTGAATCCCGATGTGAAACGTCGCGTTCGCGAAACTGCGCAGGCGCCGCGCGCAAGCGTCACCAAGCCTCGCAGCGGGGCTACGGATTAGCGGACTCGCCGATACAACGCGATGCCGGGATAGCGCACGGTGTCGCGCCGATATCGTCTGTCGCCTCTCACGTACGAGTCTTCGTAATGCGCATCGCGGCTGGCGGCGATGAGCACCGCGCTGCCCGGCTCGTAGCGACAGTCGGCGAAGTGGCGTTTCATCAGGTACTGGAGGACACCGTCGTAGCGAGGATTCAGCACCGCGGCGAAGCCCGGTCCTTCCGCGACATCGGCCGCGCCGCCATCGCACAGATCGTTTACGGCCGACACGATATTTCTGTAGGACCACATGGCTGGCGCCATTGCGCGATCGGCGTGCGATGGTCCTGTCCAGACCAGAAAGGTCACACACGCGCACGCCACCACCGGCACAGCTCGGCGATGCTGCAAAGGCCGCGCAAGCACTTCCCTCAGAAATGCAGCCGGGACGATGCTGTAGAAAGGTGCTAGCAACGTAACGTAGTGATAGCCCGCCAGCGGCCGACGCATCAGCAGAAAGAACAGAGCCTGCGCGATGACTGCAGCGATCGCCGATACGGCGAGCCACAACATCACACATGTTGCAGCGGCTGCCTCCGGATCCGTCGCGCGTCGTCGGGCGCGACGTGAGAGTGCGACGGCGACGATCGCCGCCAGCCCGGCACCCACACTGAGAATGGCGACGGGTGGCAGCCCTGCGGATGCCAGCATTCCCGTCGGATCGATGGCAATGAGGAGTGTCCGCCGCGCCGTATCAACGGCGAGCGGCTGCGTGTCGCTCGTGTGCCGAAGGTGGGCGACGATGGCGCGGGAGTTTTGCAATCCGGTCCGCGCCTCGGCTAGCAGATATGGACCGAGTGCCACGATGGACAGAACAGCGACCGCTGCGCTCGCGCGGCGCGACAACGGACGCTGAAGGGCCTCGCGGGCGCTCACAACCGCCAGGATTACAACGACTGGTGTGGCAACGATTGCCGCCAGATGCACCTGCAGCGCAAACAGAGCGGTCAGCATCAGCAGCGCAATCTTCAACGCACGTGGTCGCGACAGACACGAAGCTGCGAGGCCCAGCAGCAGCAGACCCGCCGGCAGGAGCAGCGTATTGACCCACAACAGACCCACATTCCACCAGACCAGTCCTGTCGCGGCGAACATCCAGAACCACAGCCACGCAAATGGCGCATCGATGCGAAGCAGTACGACAAAGGCGAATGCCGTTGCGCCGGCGATCAGCATGCTCGTGACGACGTGAATGCCGTCGATAGCAAAACCAAGCGCGACTGGAATACCGAACACGATCGCGCCGAGTGGCCCGAGCGCATGCGCCGTCGGCCGTGTGTCGGACATCGTCGGGCCGAGCAGCGCGTACGGGTCGCCACCTACCAGCGACTCAAAATTCTGAAGCTGATCGGTTTGATCCTCGAGAAACACCGATTCGTGGACGTGCCGCAGCGCCAGCCACGCAAACACCAGCAGCGCCACGATGGCCAGGACGCGTGCGACCCGGTTCGAGTCGGCGGTCATGACGCGCGTGCTTCTGAACTCACTGTCTGTCAGTCACTTCCGGGAGGAACGAGAACGGAGTGGCCATGGAGCATGCCGTGATGGGCTGGCGGCCGGTTGCGAGAATCCAAGTTGACAGTTTTCATCCGCGGTTTGCGCCTCTCGGGACATCGGCAACGCGGTAGGCGGGCCTCGTCAGGCGCGCCGCGGAGGACAACTACCATGACACACACTTGACTGAGAAGGCGGAAACACGTTCGTTCGATCGCGCCGGCGAAGTTCGCGAGTTTCCCGGTGACGGCTGGAGCTGGTCACGATCGGCGGCGCGACCATTGGCCGCGGCATCTTCGAGCCCGGCTGGCGCTGGTCCACGTCTGTGAAACCGATCGCCAAGACCAGGAGCTGCGAGGCGCCTCACCTGCAGTACCACGTCTCGGGCACGCTGCGGGTCCTCATGGACGACGGCACCGAGTTCGATTGCCGCCCGGGCGACGTGTCCTCATTGCCTGCCGGCCACGATGCCTGGGTCGTCGGCAACGAGCCGGTCATCGTCGTCGATTTCCAGGGAATGACGGACTACGCGCGATCGCGTTAGGCTTCGCCTATGCCCTCGGATCGGTGGAATCGCGTCGAAGAGCTGCTGCACGCCGCGCTCGAGCGCAGTTCCACCGATCGCGCGGCGTTTCTGAGCCAGGCGTGCGCCGGTGACGACACGCTGCGCGCCGAGCTCGACTCGTTGCTCGTGCTCGAACAATCGGCCGAGGGTTTTCTCGATGCGCCGGTGCCGCTTACAACGCTTGCCGAGACCGACAGCGATGCCGGCGACGTCAAGGCCGCGCCTGATGCGCCGGTCCCCGATCGTATCGCTCACTACCGCATCATCGAAAAGATCGGCGAAGGCGGGATGGGCATCGTCTACGTTGCCACCGACGATCGCCTCGAGCGACGCGTCGCGCTGAAGCTGCTGCGGCACGATTCGGCGGATCCCCGCGGGCACGAACGGCTCGTCCGCGAAGCGCGAGTGGCGGCGGCGCTCTCGGATCCGCGCCTGTGTCAGGTGTTCGAGCTCGGTGAGTGGAACGGCCATCCCTTCATCGCGATGGAGCTCGTCGTCGGCACCACGCTGGCGTCGCGTCTGAGCGCCGGACCAATTCCTCCATCAGAAGCGATCCAGATCGCGTTGCGGGTCGCGGATACTCTCGGCGTCCTCCACGCGCACGGCATCGTCCACCGCGATCTCAAACCGTCGAACATCTTCCTCACCGCCGCCGGCGTCAAGATTCTGGACTTCGGCCTGGCGCGATCGTTCCTGACCGACAGTTCGACGACGATACCGGTGACGCACGCCGGCACAATCGTCGGCACGCCGCAATACGCGGCGCCGGAACAGTTGACGGGCGCCACGCTGGACGGTCGGACCGATCTCTTCGCTCTTGCCGTGATTCTCTTCGAGATGGTGGCTGGTCGGCCGCCGTTTGCGGCGCAAACGATCGCCGGGCTCATTCACGCGGTGCTGTTCGATGCGCCACCGGCGCTTGCCGGATCGCCGGCGATCCTGGCGCTCGATCGCGTGCTGCACCGCGGCCTGGCCAAGCGAGTCGAGGATCGCTACGGTGACGTGGTGGCTTTCGCGACGGACCTGCGTGGTGTGCTCCCGCTGTTCGATGACGAACGCGTCACGGAAGTTCGTCGCGTCCTCAGACTTGCCGTGCTCCCGTTCCGTCTGCTCAAGCCCGATCCCGACATCGACTACCTGCCGGCGAGCGTGGCCGATGTCCTGGTCAGCGCGCTCTCCGGAATGGAATCGCTCGTCGTGCGATCCAGCCTTGCGTCGGCGCGCTACGCGACGACGCGGCCGGACCTCAACGTGCTCGCGTCCGAACTTGCCGCCGACGTGATTCTCACGGGCTCTATTCTGCGCGTCAAGAATCGACTGCGCGTCGGCATCGAGCTCGTCTCCGCCCCAGGTGGCGACGTGTTGCTCACCGACACGATGCAGGGGGGATCGATGAGGTGTTCGATCTGCTCGAGGACGTGGCGGCACGCGTCGCCGCGGCGCTGCCGCTCACTAGCGGGGATCATTCACGCAAGCCGGCCTCTCGATCGTCGAGCACCAAAGCGTTCGATTTGTACCTGCGCGGGATGCAGTTGCGCATGGAGACGAGCAGCTGGAAGCCGGCGCGGGCGTTGTTCGCGCAATCCGTCGAGATCGACAGTTCGTTCGCCCCGGCGTGGGGCGGAGCGTGGGCGGCTCGATCGCGTGCTCGGCAAGTACGAAGATCCCGGGCAGTTGCAGCACGCAGAATCGGCCCTGATGCACGCGCTGGATCTGGACCCGGACAACGCCGCCGCGCACTACTACTACGCGCAGCTCGAGATCGATCTGGGACGAGTTGACGCGGCGCTGGCGCGGCTGCTGCGCCGCGTTCGTGAGCGGCGCGTGGAGCCGCAGATTCACGCAGCGCTCGTTCATGCCTGCCGCTACGGCGGGTTGCTCGACGCATCCGTTGCCGCGCACCGCCAGGCGCATCGACTCGATCCACAGGTCACCACCAGCGTGCTGCATACCTATTACATGCAGGGCGCTTTCGAGCTGGCGCTCGAGGCGGCGCATCGAAGCAGCGATCCTTTCGAATCGCGCGTGCTCGCGGTGCTTGGACGCAACGACGAAGCGATCGAGACGGCGCGCCGGGAAGAGGAGCGCTTCGCCGCGATGCCGCTGTTGCGCAGCTTCTCGTCGGCGCTGCGCGCGGTGCTCGAGAATCGGCGCGAGGATGCGCTCGCGGCGTTGAACCCGTTCGATGCGTTCGCGTTCAACGACGGAGAAGGACTGTTCTACGTGGCGGAGATGTACGCACGGCTCGATCTCGGCGATCGTGCGATCGCGATGCTCGAACGCGCCGTGACCGCAGGGTTTCTCTGCGTGCCGGCATACGAGCACAATCCGGTACTGGCACGCCTCCACAACGACCGATGCTGGCGTGAGCTGATCGAGCGCGTCCGGGCGCGACAGCGGCCGATCCTGGATACGTTCGCCCGCGCCGGAGGACCGACGCTTCTTGGCGTCACGAAGATTCGAGCTCGCGGAGCAGCCACACCTTCGCGAATTTCCAGTCGCGCATCACCGTTTCCGCTGAAACCTGCAGCACTTCAGCGGTCTCCTCGACGCTGAGGCCGCCGAAATACCGCAGCTCCACCACCTGACTCTTGCGTGCGTCCAGCGCGGCGAGCGCCTCCAGCGCATCGTGGAGCGCGATGACGTCGGGCGTCTGGGTGGGAGCACCGATGCGGCCGGTGTCGAGATCCGTCTTCACCACGTCGCCGCCACGCTTGTGCGACTTCTTCGATCGCGCGGCCTCCACCAGGACCCGACGCATCAGCCGCGCGGCCATCGCCAGAAAGTGGGCGCGGTTCTGCCACTGCACGCGGCGCACGTCAATCAGCCGCAGGAATGCTTCGTTGACGAGCGCCGTCGGCTGCAGGATGTGACCCTGACGCTCGCGGGCCATCATGCGGCGCGCGATCTGCCGCAGCTCGTCGTGCACGAGCGGAACCAGTTGGTCCAGCGCCGACTCGTCGCCGGCGCGCCAGGCGAGCAGGAACGCCGTCGCTGGCGAGGGGTCGGTCACCGAGCGGTCCTCCTCCCCGTTTGAAGCGTGCCAGTCCGCCGTTGATTCTAGCGGGTGAGGTGGCCAGCCTGCTGGGCCGTTGCAGTTGCCGCAACGAGCTGTCCTACGCCGCGAGCGACCGAACTCGATCGATTTGGATCGCTCCGTCGCCGAATCTACTGCATCGATGTCGAAGAGGGGCTGGGTCGCCACGCTCGTCGGCAGGCAGATCCGCCGCGCATCACGGAATAATTGAGATCTACTCGCCAACGAGCTGAATCACGACCTCGCGCCGCCGCGCGCGTGTGTCGCATTCGAGCAGCATGATCTGCTGCCACGTGCCGAGCACCAGCGCGCCGCCGACGAACGGAATGCCCACAGATGGCCCCATCAGCGCGGCGCGCACGTGGCTCGAGCCGTTGTCATCGCCCCACCGCAAGTGATGCTGATAGTCCGCGTCGCGCGGGGCAAGCGCCTCGAGCACGGCGTTCAGATCGGCAATCGCTCCCGGCTCGAACTCGATGGTCGTGACCGCCGCCGTCGAGCCGACCACGAATACCGTCGCGACACCGTTGCGCAGCCCGGAGCGACGGACGGCGGTGGCGACCATTTCCGTGAGATCCTTGGCATCGCCTTGCCCGGATGTTGCGCAGTCGTGCTTCTCGGCCTTGACCACGGCCGCAGTATAGGCTGCGGGCAAACAGGTTGACGATGACGACGGCGGTGATCAACGCTGTGCGATTCAGGAGACCCAATGACCCAGTCGAACCGTGTCGCATCGCCCGGAGACCGTACGGTCATGATGAACAACCGCTGGTTCCAGCTCGGCGTGTCGCTGGTCTCGATGATCATGATCGCCAACCTGCAGTACTCCTGGACGCTGTTCGTCAAGCCGCTGCAAGCGGGCACCGGCTGGAAGCTGTCGGACATTCAGTTTGCGTTCACCCTCTTTATCCTTTTTCAGACATGGGTGCAGCCGCTCGACGGATGGCTCATCGATCGCCTCGGTCCGCGCGGGTTCATCAGCGCAGCCGGTCTGCTGTGCGGTCTCGGTTGGGCCGGAATGGGTTACGCGACGAGCCTGCCGATGCTGTATGCCCTGTACTGCCTGGCCGGCACCGGCGCCGCGTTCGTGTATAGCGGCTCGATTGGATCGGCGCTCAAATGGTTCAAGGATCGACGAGGGCTGGCATCAGGGATCATGGCGGCGGGATTCGGCGGCGGGACGGCGCTGTTCATCCCGATCATTTCGAGAATCATCGCGAATCGCGGCTACGGGGCCGCGTTCATCGCGACCGGTCTGTTCCAGGGTCTGATCATCCTCATCGTCGCGCAGTTCATGCGGCATCCGGCGCCTGTGCCGGCGTCGCCGCCGGCCGCGCGCGCCGCTGACGCGCGCTTGGGAGGCAGGCAGTTCACGACGCCGGAAGTGCTGCGCACGCCGCAGTTCTGGGCGATGTATGCCGCGTTCGTGCTGATGTCGACCGGCGGTCTGCTGGTCACCGCGCAGGCGGGTCCGATCGCGCAGTCGTGGGGCTACACGGCGGCTGTGCTCACGCTCGCCGCCTCTCTCAGTCCGCTGGCCAACGGCGGCAGTCGCATCTTCTGGGGGTGGGCCTCCGATCGGATTGGCCGCGAGACGGCAATGGTGATCGCATTCGTACTGCAGGCATTGTGCCTGCTGTTGGTCGTGGCCTTTGGTCGCGTCTCGCCAACCTGGTTCGTGATCTCGCTGATCCTCGTCTACTTCACGTGGGGCGAGATCTATTCGCTCTTCCCGTCAACGGTGGGCGACTACTTTGGCACACGCCACGCCACGTCGAACTACGCTGTGCTGTACACGGCCAAGGGCGTCGCGTCGATCATCGGCGGATGGTTCGGCGCGTTCCTGTTCGAGCAGTTCGGCACCTGGTCGGTCGGTTTCTATGGCAGCGCGGTGATGGCGCTCATCGCCGCGGGAATTGCCGTCGGCCTGCGTGCCTCGGTCGCGCCGCGTGGCGCGCAGGTCGGCGTCGCGGTGGCGAGTCGTTAGAACACGTTCGGATCGTTCGGATCGTTCGAATCGCTCGGCGCATGCCACTGTTGCGAAAAGCGGTTGCCGTTTCGTGCTTTGCCGCCGTCGTCGCGGTGTGCGGCACGGCGCACGCCGCTCCCGGCGTGGATCTGGTGGCGCAGCTGCACGCGCAAGGGACGGTCGCGCTGTTCAGGAGTACCGACGAGAGCGGCTGCGTCACGACGGCCGTCTTCGTCGTTGCCAACGCCGATACCGAACGGCTGCTCCCGTCGCCGTCGACGCGCACGGCGCAAGTAGCCGTGGTGATCAGCCAGTTCGATCTGTGTCGCTTGGTTCCGCTGCTCACCGGAAACGGCGTGTCGGAGGACGCAACCGTCGTCGTCTCGCCGAGTCTACGGGAAGCGACGGTGAGCGCTGTCGTGCCGGTGCTCAATCTGTCCAACGGGCAGCTGGTCGATGTATTCGTCGACCTCTCGTTCGTCTCCAACTCGATTCTGGTTGCAGACGACGGAGACGAGCTGAATCTCGACGTCGCGGGCTTCATCATCGACACAGCCTTCGACCACACGTTCCGCTATGCCACTGCCATCGGCTCCGTCATGACTCTTGACGGCGAGCTCACGCCCGAGCCGTCGGAAGAGGCGATGATCGAGCACGTGCGGGCGGGAACGGTCGTCATCGCCCATCCGTAATGCACTCCCTCGTCCGGTCGATCCGATCAGGCTTACGCGATGCCGCCGACGCTGCGCGTGCGCGGCAGATGCAGGCGTTCATGAAGTCGTCGATGCCGTATCTCGGCGTCACAGCGCCGTTGCACAAGCGCATCTGCCGGGAGACGCTGCGCGCGCATCCGTTGTCATCGTTCGACCAGTGGACGAGCGTCGCGCTGGAGTTGTGGCGGGGCGCGAGATTTCGCGAGGAACGGTACGCCGCGATCGCGCTGACCGGCGCGGCGCGATATCGATCGTTCAACACGATCGCCGCGATGCCGATGCACGAGGAGATGATCGTCACCGGCGCGTGGTGGGATTACGTCGATACGATCGCCGGTCATCAGGTCGGCGACATTCTGCGCGCGGAGCCGCGACGCATGAAGCCGTTGCTGCGACGTTGGGCGCGCGACGAACATCTGTGGAAGCGGCGCACGGCGATCCTCAGCCAGCTCGCATTCAAAGAGGACACCGACCTCGATCTGCTCCATGCCTGCATCGAGCCGAATCTCGCCGCCCGAGACTTCTTCATTCGCAAAGCAATCGGATGGGCGCTGCGCCAGTATGCGTGGACCAACCCGCAGGAAGTCCGCCGATATGTTCGGCAGCACGGGGCACAACTGAGTCCGCTCAGCGTCCGCGAGGCCCTCAAGAACATCGGCGCAACTCCACCACCGCGTGCATAGGAGCCACCCTCGGCGGCCTTCCGCGGTGTCCGATCGCGGGACGACCGATCCCGCGGCCGGACGTGGATCACACGCTGAACCCGCCAAAATGCTGCTGTTTTGTGCGGCACGACGCTTGATATACCTGGTCCTCGACATGACCTCCGAACCAGCGCCGCGCGTTCTCGTTGCCGACGATCAGACCGACGTCGTCATCGCACTGCGGCTGCTGCTGCGCGAGGAGGGACTGCATGTCGATGCGGCCGGGTCGGTTCACGAGGTCCGCGCGCGGTTGCACGCACAGGATTACGACCTGCTGTTGATGGACCTTAACTACGCGCGCGACACGACGTCCGGCGCGGAGGGACTGGAGCTGCTGACCGAGCTCCGCGGACAGGATCCGGTGTTGCCCGTGCTGGTGATGACCGGGTGGGGAAGCATTGACACGGCCGTGGAGGCGATGCGTCGTGGTGCATGCGGCTTCGTCCATAAGCCGTGGGACAACGACGCCCTGACGGCCGCGATTCGTCGTGAAGTTGAAGACGGTCGCGCGCTGCGACGTGCGCAGTCGCGTGCGCTGCGCGAACAGCAGGAGGCGCAGACGATACAGCGCGCGTTGCTGCCGATCGAGATGCCCAATGCTCCGGGCCTCGAGATCGCCGTGCGCTGGCAGCCGGCGTCGACCTTCGGCGGCGATCTGTATGACCTGACGCCGCTCGCCGATGGGCGCGTCGCCATTTCGATCGGCGACGTGTGCGGAAAGGGACTGCCCGCCGCTCTGTTGATGGCCAACGTGCAGGCGAGCGTTCGCGCGTTTGCGTCGATCGATCCGTCGCCGCGTGCCCTTGTCGATCGATTGAATCGCGAGCTGTGCCGCCATCAAGGCCTGCGCCGATTCGTGACGTTCTTCTTTGCCGTGTACGATCCGGCGAGCCGGCGATTGACATATTGCAATGCCGGTCACAATCCACCGGTTGCCGCGCATGCAGACGGTTCGGCTGCACGGCTCGTAGCGGGTGGCATGGTTCTCGGCGCCTTCGATCATTGTGAGTTCGACGAAGCAACCATCGATCTCCAACATGGTGACCGCCTCGTGCTTTTCACCGACGGCATCACCGAAGCGAGCGACGCCGACGATCGCGAGTTCGGGGACGACGGCGTGCTCGAGGTGATACGCCGTACGCGCGGCTGTGGCAACGCTGGCGCGCTGGTCGATGCGGTGTTCGAGGCCGCGGCGCAATCGGCAGGCGGTGAATTCCAGGACGACGCTACGGCGCTCGTCATCTCATTGGCGTCCTGATGCGATTCGAGCGCGTACCCGCAGTTTCGCCACCTCGCCGCCTCCTGTCTGGACCGGAATATCGCGAAGGACGCCGGTCCGAGGCGATCGGCATCATGCCTGCCGATGTCGATCTGATGAGACTGTCAACGGATCGCTGGAGGGCTGATGATCGTCTCGGTGCCCGGGGCAGAGCTGTTTTGCGAAGTCCGCGGGAGAGGTGTGCCGTGCATCGTGCCGTGCCTGCTCGGCACGAGGGTGTACGAGCGCCTGACCCCACCGCCACTCACCAACCATTTCCAGTTTATTTACGTCGATCTGCGAGGTGGTGGTCAGTCCAGCGGCGATCCGGTCGCGTTGACCTTCGATGTACTGGCGCGTGATCTCGACGCCGTCCGCGTAGCCGTCGGAAAAGCGCGCACGGCTGTCCTCGGCTACTCCATCCTGGGGGTAGCGGCGCTGGAGTACGGCAGACGTTTTCCCGAAACGGTGTCGCACGTCATTCTCGCCGGCACGCCGCCTACGGGCGACATGCAGAACCTGGCAAAAGCATCGACCGAGTTCTTCGCGGCCGACGGTTCGGCTGAGCGCAAGGCCCTCCTGCAGGAGAACCTGGCGAAGCTGCCGCCGGGGACGCCGCCCGCGCAAGCGGTATTCGCCCAGACACCGATGCGATTCTTCGATCCGCGATTCGATGCAAAGTCGCTGTTCGCCGACGCGCAGGTCAACCCGCAGCTGTTCGCGCACGTGTTGGGGCCATTGACGGCGCAGTGGAACGTGCTCAGCGGAGTCGATTCGCTGCGCGTGCCGATCCTCATCGCGCATGGACGGTATGACTACACCGTGCCATTCACGATGTGGAACGGCATCGTCGACAGGATCCCGAATGCCACGCTGCACCTGTTCGAGCGCAGCGGGCACCAGGCGTTCTTCGAAGAGCCGGCTCGGTTCGCCGAAGTGGCGCTCGCCTGGATCAACTCAGGGGAACGATAGAGTCGCGATCCCTGTACTCACGCACCAGCGGTCTCCGCCCGCAGCGCCCGCGACGGATCGGGGGTTGACTGGCCGGCGAGGTCGCAGAACTCCGCGTATGGGAAGTCGCAACCGAGACGCCGCAGTTCGGCCATGCAGTAGTCGTCAATCCGGCGCTGCTGCGCCGCCGTGAGCAGCTCCGACGAGCCGCCGTGCGCGCCGCGGCGCACCATCGTGCCCGTCTTTCGCCACGGCACCATGCTCCAGTTCGCGAACTGTTCGTCATGGCGGCGCATGTACTCGAACGACGATTTCTCGCACACGCGGTCGATCATCTCGTCGGAGGCGCGCACGTCGAGGAACTCGGCGACCCGGCGAACCGTGGCGCGCAGGTCCCGCTTCATCGCCTTGAAGGACAGCACGAGCACGTTCGGACGATGGCGCTGCGACCAGTAGCTCGCGGTATTGACCGGCCACGATTCCCACACGAACTGCTCCGACAAAAACGCGTTCAGCCACGAATCGACGGACAGCGCGCCGCCGACGGCGGCCCTGGCGAAGAAATGGTACCCGGACACCGCAACGTCCTTCGGGTCCCTGATGACCGAGATGTAGCGCGCATCGGCGGAATACGGCAGCAGCTTCCAGTCGAAGTGCGTCTTGATCACCCGCTTCTGTTCGGGAGAGCGCTTCCAGATCGACTGATCCTCGATCGGAATCGCGTAGGTGCGCATGCGGCCGGTGCTGATGTCGGGCCACGGCACCACGCAGTGAACGTGCTCGAATTCCGCCTCGCCGTGATTCAGCAGCTGATGGGCGATCTGCATCATCCAGTTGGTGCCGCTCTTCACGTAGGTTGCGACGAACACGTCGTGACTCGTCGGCACATACCCGTCGAAGGCCTTCGAGCTGGCGAGACGCTTGTTGAAGCGACCCATCAATCGCGGCAGCACGCGATGCGTGAGGCCCAACGTCTCCAGCGTCCACACGGCGGGACGAATGATGCCATCCAGCATGCCGCCCATGACGCAGCGTGCGAGCAACGGCGGCATCTTCCGTTGGAACCCAACGGCGGCCGGCGCGGGCGATTCCGTCATGAGGCGAGAGGCTACACGGCGGCGGCGACGAACACAACCGCGAACCTGTGTTCTGGTTCCGGGTTAGCGGCTACCAGTTGCCAGACGTTCCCAGTTCTGGTTGGGAGATTCGGAGAGTTCGCGTTCGACTTCCGAGCGGCGAGTCCCGGACGCTCACGCAGTCAGGCGTTCTGCCGCTTGCAGGCCTGTTCTGAACGAATGCGCACGCGCGGACGCGAGACGCAGAGTGGCCAGGCAGTACTTGCTCAGCGATCGCTCGCGCAGGTCCAGGCAACCGAACGCCTCGATGGCAGGACTGCTATTTGTGAATCCCGCTTGCTTGACTTCGGCGATCACCAGCCCGGGCAGTCGCTCGGTTGTGTCGCGGTCACCGAACTCGATATTCCAGTCGAAGGTGAGGCGTTCGTGAATTCCATCTCCGACCAGCGTCAGGCGCCAGAACGTCACCCATACCAACGGCATGAGGCGATCCGCCGGGATCGGGCAGTGCTCGTCGACGAATTGGCGCGCGCGTCCAGCGAGCGTCGTTTGCCACGGCATCGCCGGCGTCTCGGTATCAGCGACGCCGCCGCTGAACGGCATCTCGAGCCGGGCTTTGCTGGTGCAACCACCTTTCTGTTTCACCTCGACGAAGGTGAGACGGCGATCGCAATGATGTCTCAGGCGGACCTTATAGCGAGGACGACGTCCCCGGCGATGATCGTCGAACAGCTGCCGATCGGCAGTATCGAAATAGATCGTCTCGTAACGGCCGACGAGGACGTCTCCCGCGTGCGCCACCCGATAGTCGGCGGCAAGACGCTCGAGCACGGTGCCAATGAGCGGCTGCGGCACCAGATATTTCCGGTCGACTCGCTTCTGGAGCGCGCGAGCGGCCATGAGCTCGGGCGAGGCGGTGTCAAACCGTGCTAACGCGTCAGCGACTGCGAAATCGTTCGCCGGCGAGGGGACCACACCGTACCTATCGGTTGCCTCCGTGGGAAGTTGAGGTAGTCTCCCGGCGCAATTTCGACGCACTCTCGACCGTCAACTTCGGCGGCGCGTACTGACGTGGACGCAATCAACTCCTAACGCGCTGACGCGCGGGGCCAACTTCCAACTCCCGATCGAGAGGTTGGGAGCTTGTGGTGGGAATTGGAAGTTGGCAGTTGGGAGTTGACGATTTTTACCAGACGCCCGGGAACGGCTTGCCGACGAGAAACGCGGGATTCGCGCCCTTGCGCGGCGTGTACTTCTGCACGCGCCCGGTTCTCACCTCCGCGGTATAGAGATTCCCTTCCTTGTCGGTGGCGAACCCGTGCACGCCCCACTGACAGCCCTGGCACGTCCCAAACGTGCCCCACGAATAGAGGAAGTGCCCGTCGGCGTCGTAGGCGAGCAGTTTATTCGAGCCCTGGTCGGCAGCCCAGAGCACGTGGTCGGCGCCCACGTAGATGCTGTGGATGTTCATCGGCGGCCGCGGACCGAAATCCCACTGGTCGAGGAACTTGCCATTCTCGTCGAACACCTGCACGCGTCCGTTGTTGCGATCGTTCACGTAGACGCGGCGCGTCGTCGGATCGACGGCGATGCCGTGCACGCTGTTGAAATAGCCCGGGTGCTTCTCGTTGGGTGGCGTGCCCTTCATGCCCCACTGCAGGAGCTTCTTGCCCTTCATGTCGTACTTGATCACGCGCGTGCCATCGTAGCCGTCCGCCAGATAGAAGGTGTTCGCGTCCATGAACGCGAGGAAGGTTGGGCGTGCAAAGTGGCTGTCGTCGGTGCCAGGTACGCCGGGCGTCCCCAGGGTCAGCAGGCGCTGCTTGCCGTCGTTGGTGAACTCACTGACGAAGTGATTGTCAGCGTCAACGATCCAGATATGCCTCTCCGGATCGTACGGGCTGATCTCCACGTCATGCGGTCGGCCCCAGATGCTGTCCCACTGCGACCAGTCTTCGACCATCTTGCCATTGCGATCGAACACCACGATGACGTGCTCCCAGCGCCAGTCGATGCCGGGACGGCCGTCGCTGCCATCAGCGTCGGCCTTTCCTCCGCTCGGCGTCGCACTCGCCGTCTCACGCACCGGCAGGCCGCCACCGATGGGGAACTTGATGCTCGGCCCAATCTGCGGAAGCCAGGTGGTGCCACGCCCTAACCGGAGGACCGGCAGCTCGCCCTTCTGCGTCACCAGAACGCGGTCGGGACTCTCCGGGAAGATGTCGGTCGACTGCGACCACGTCCAACCCTCGTGATTGGGCAGGCTCTCGGCCAGCGGCTTCGGCCAGTTCTGAACCGGATCGTACGGGCCGAACACGTCCTGACCGCCCTTGAGGCCGGCAACGGCGGCGAATCCCTCTCCCGGTGCCGCCTTGCGCTGCCCCTCGATCACGCCGATGCGATTGCTCACCACCATGAACGCAATCACGCCGAGAACCGTCGTGATCCGTTGCGCTCGTCGTCTCATACATGCCTCCGCGGTCGCAACCATACGCTCGGCTCGTCCCACGAGTCAAACGAGCAGACGCCCCCGACCTCTCTGATCATTGGCAACCGCCGCCTGGTACAGCGCCGGCAGCTCCGGCTCTGACTATCGCACCGACAGCGTCAGATGGCACTGCACGGACGAGTGAAGCAGTATTGCACCGACACGGCGACGCAGACATTGCACCGACAAGCGACGCGATCAACGTCGCCGTACGGTCAGGGTGCGACGCAGCTGAAATTGGCCGCGTCGTCGATGCTCCCCTGACCCTTGTAGCGCGCGACCTGCGGATACGGACAAAGCGGGCGCGAGCGCACGACCTGATTGTTCACGACCTTGCTGGCGATCAACTGATCGGGGGCCTTGCCCTTTTCCACCCAATCGATCACCGCCGTCACCGCGTCGGTACGATCGGGACCGATGCCGCCGCCGCAATGGGTCATGCCGGGCACCATGAACAAGCGCGCAAAGTCCGGGGCCTTCTTGTTCTTGGCCACCACCGACTCGTAGTAGCGCACGCCCATCAGTGGTTGCAGAATCTGATCGGCCCATCCGTAGGTCATGATCAGTCTCCCGCCCTTCTTCGAAAACTTCGAAAGGTCCGCGTCCTTCGCATCCGCCAGCTTGCTCCAGCGTGCGACCAGCTCCGGAGCCCGATCGAAGTCCAACGTCAGCGTGTCGTAATTCGGCTGCGGCGGATCGAGGACGAGATATTTGAAGACGCCTTCGGCGAGATTGAAGTCGGCCGGTTTCGCGCCCGGCTGCGGCGCGATGATCGCATTGGCCCATGCACTCGCCGTCGTCCCGTTGGGGCCGGTCGTCAGCTGCTCACTGCCGATCATGAAGCCGGCGAAGAACGGTTTGCCCTTGCTGACGGGACCTCCGTAGATCTTCTCGAGCGCGATGGCCTGCGCCGCCGTCAGACAGTCCGACGCGTCGGCACCCTCGCCGCAGGCGGGCACATCGCGCGCCGGATCGAAGCTGCATTTGCGCGGGTCGTCGATCAGCCCGTCCTTCAGGCCGTCCACTTCGTCGCACTTGGCCATGACGTTCTCGGCCACCAGCCTGATCTTCTCGAGCGGCACGGGCGCGTCGGTCAGCGCCTTCTGGTTCCAAATCGCGCCGATGGTGAACCCGGTCTGATCGACCCAGGGCGCGTTGGCGACGATGCCGTCAAAGTCGTCGGGGAAGCGCTGCGCCTCGAGCAGTCCCTGCCTGCCGCCGTTCGAGCACGAGCTCCAGTAGGAAAACGAGATCGACTTCGCGTAGTACTCGGCGGTGATCTTCTTCGCCATGTCGGCGGTGACGTGCACCGCGCGATACGCGTAGTCGATGGCTTTCTGCGGGTTGCTGAGAATGAACGATCCGCTCGGTTCCTTGCGTGCGTCGTGACCGGTGTTGGTCCGTGCCATGACGAATCCGTTGGTCAGCGCCGTCCCGCGCTCCGAGTTCATTGGCGTGTCGACCGGATCGCCGGCGAGCCCGCCGTTGCCGGTCATGTAGAAGCGGCGGTTCCAGCGATCGGGCAGGTCGACCTCGAAGGCCACCTCGGGGCGAATCATGCCGACGACGCGACAGTGCTGCGGCGTATCGGCGGTGGCCGGGACGACACGCGCCGCGATGGAGATGATGTCGTCGGTCTTGAAGGACGACAAGCTCTCGCACGACCTGGTAGGCGCGACATCGGCGACCGAGTACTTCGCGAGCGAGCTGCTGGCGTTCGAGAATGCCTGCGCTCCCGCAGAAGCAGCGGTCGCGCACAGGAGACCGAGGGCAAGCAACAGACGCATGACAGCTCCTTTCATCGATAGCGGAGTATACGTTGCCGGACCCGGGAGCCGCCGGAACCGGGAACCGCCGGAACCGGGAACCCCGGAACCGGGAACCCCGGAACCAGGAACTTCGGAAACTTGGAACCGGAACGCCAGTGTTCACCAGTGTCCTTGACTGCGATCCCGTTTCGTGGACAATCGCATGAACGCGTCGACACGCGTTTCCCCCAACACGTCGTCACGCAAGAACAGGTGCGGCCTGGCGCACGACGCGCTCCCGTCTAGCTACGCGACGGTATCAACTGATGGTGCTAGGGTCACGGCAGCCTTTCGGCGACGGTTTCGCGGGCCAACCAAGCAGCGTCCCCGGCGAGCGCGTTTTGCGCTCTGGCGTGGGCGCGGGCCGGCCCGGTCTCGGAGTCGGAACTACATACCAGTAAAGGCGATCTTATGGCATCGGTCGCAGATCTCTGGCCACCGGAAGAAGCCACATCGACGCCGCGTCTGGCGAGTTGGTACACACCTGGCCGGACCGACGGCTTCGGCGACCGGCTGTTGATGTTCGATCACGGCGAGCCCGACGGCCTCGAGCTCCTTCGATTCCACCCGACGCTTGGTGCGACGCCAGGCTTCGAGGAGGCGCTGCGCACGCGCGTGGGACGGCTGGCGACGCTGAAGTCGCCCGCGTTTGCAAGCATCCGCGCCGTTGAACGTCTCGAGGCCGATGCCGCCTTGGCACTCGTGTCGATTCATACGCCGGGCCGACCACTGTCGGAGCTCCTGGATCGACCGCCGGGCGCGCTGGATCTGCCGCTGGTGACGTGGACGGTTCGCGAGGCCGTGGCGGCCCTGACGACACTGCACGGCGTTGGATCGGACATCGCTCACGGGGCCCTGAGCGCCGACCGCATCGTGGTGACGCCCGACGGCCAGTTGAAGATCGTCGAGCACGTGCTTGGCGCGGCCCTCGCCCATTTGGCCCTGTCGCCGGCGCAAGCGTGGTCTCGGTTCTCCGTGCTGGTGCCTCCAGGCGAGGCGGTCTGTCGGTTTGATCCGCGCACCGACGTGTTTCAGATCGGCGCGCTGGTCCTATCGATGCTGCTCGCGCGTCGCATCACCGGCGCCGACGTTCCCACGCTGCCGCTGTTGCTGGCGCAGTGGAGTCACGGCACGACGCATCGTGGCGTCGAGGTACAACGGCTGCGGTGCTGGCTGGAGATGGCGCTGCAGATCGCGCCGGGGAACAACGGGTTTGCGACCGCCGCTGAGGCGTATCAGGGGCTGCGCCAGTTGCCGCCACCGCCAGAAGCGAGCGGACTGAGCCTCCTGCAATCGATCGCGCCGCCGCCCGTAGAAACGATGCGCGCGTTGCCGGCGCCCATCGACGGCGAGCTGCGGGACAGCCATCCTCGGCACGCGGACATACCGTCGGCACCGCGTGCATTGCTCGAGGCCGGCCCGACGCCCTCGACGCCGAAACCCTGGTCCGGAGTTCCCGTGTGGGTCGCGGTGGCGATCACGGCAATCGCCGTCGGGGAGGCCGCGCTGGGACTGGCGATCTGGCGCACCTCCAAGGAGGTCGGCCGCGCGCCGCTTGTCGCATCCGAGGCGAGGACAGGCGCAGCAGTGCTGGCGGCGCCGCAGGAGCAGCCCGTCCTCACGCCTATCGCGCCCGCGGTCGTGCAATCTTCAGCCGGTGCTCCTTCGCCGACTCCGGCGACTGTCACCCAGACTTATGCCGATATCGAGTTGCTGACGGCGTCGTCCAAGGTCATCGCGGCGCGCTCCGCAGGCATCCGCCTCGTGACGCCGATCGAGTTGCACGTCGTCGAGGGCGATCGGGTGTTGGGTTCCTCGACCGCTGGAGCGATCATCGCCGCGCCGGGCACGCACGATCTCGAATTGATCAACACGGCGCTCGGCGTGCACGTTCGCCGGGCGGTGACGTTCCGGCCCGGTCAGGTCACGCCCATCACGATCCCGCCGCCACGCGGGCGTATCAGCATCAACGCCAACCCGTGGGCCGAAGTCTGGATCGACGATCGGTCAGTCGGTGAAACGCCGCTGGCGAACCTCGATGTTGCCGTAGGCGAGCATGCGATCGTCTTCCGTCATCCGCAGTTCGGTGAACGGCGCGAGAGTGTCGTGGTTCGCGCCGATGCGGACGCCCGCGTGAGCGCCACGTTCCAACCGTAGAAAACCGGGTTTGCCTCGATGCACACGGAAATTACACCCGCTTTCATGACGCGGCAGCGCCTCGCGCGTTCAGCAATATCTCGAGTTCGCCGACCAATTCGTCGAGCATCGGACTGCGCGTGAACAGAGCCAGTGCGAACGACTGGCTGACCCGTTTCTCGACCACCATCTCGGTGAGCTGAAGCAACAGACGCAGCGACAGCGTGTACAGCGGCAGATCCCCTCGGCTGTTCTTCAGATCGCCAAGCCGTGTCGCCGCCGGAAAAAGCGGCGTCAGGATTCCCAGACCGACGTGCGACTCGCCCTCCTGCTCGGTAAAGGGTTCATGCGGCGCAGTGCCGTTGGTGAGCCGCGCGATCTCGGTGGCTGGTGTTTGATCGGTCCACACCGCGACGTGGATGAACACCTGGCGTCGCGCCCGCCATCCGCCAGCGGCGAGAATCGAGGAGTGCTGATACGACCCGAACACCACTTCGAGCTCGAGAAATCGGCCAAGAGAGATGACCAGATCCTCCAGTGCGCGATGTGACTGCCCCCCGGGCAGGTGAATGCACTGCTCCACGAGTTGACGCGCTGTGGCGAAGTCCGCAACCCGTTTCGTGACGAAACGCCGGAACCGTTCGCGTGGCGTATCGAATCCTGGCGCGTCGTCGAGCAAGCCGACGACCGACAGCAGTTGCTCGAGGGTCAGCTGCACGTCATTCCTGGGAGGCGGACGGTTCCTCGCTTGACGGCTGCACGCTGGTGAGGACGACTATTTCCGACGGGCGGTCGGCTGTAGCCGCATCCGCGGTCACAGCGATGCCGATGACCGCACGCCGAATGTCGCGCGGCTCCTCCACCAACGTCGCAGTGCCGTCGGCCTTCGATGTGAGCGTGCCGGCGGGCACGGGGCCGAATCGGGTCAGCAGCCACACATGGTAGGCGCGGCCGGGCGGTGGAGGCGGGACTTGTGATGCGCTGATCAGAAGACCGCGCGATCGGCTCCATGAGGCGCGGCCCGAGGCGCCGGCCCCGCCACTGCCGGACACCAGACGATAACGAATCACATCCGGAGCCGCCATGATCTCGCCGATGCGCTGGGCGCGAGTGGCGACATCGCGCGCGCTGCTGATCTCGCGCGCCGCGTCGGTCCGCGCGGCGTCGGCCCGGCGATCCGCATCGGCAACGGCGCGCCGGGCGGTCGTTTCGACCTGTTGCACGCGCGCGGTGCTGGCGCGCATCTGATTGCGCAGATACCAGCCGAACGCCGCCACGATGGCGACGGCAATCACCGCCGAGACGATGACCGGCTTCCATGACTGCCATGGCGCTGGGACGTGTTCGACTCGAGCGGACTCATCGCCGGCTGACGACGGCGGTGCTGCTGGCGCAGTCGTTTCCGCATCGCTGTGCGCCGATCCTTGGACAGAGCTCAGGCGGGGCCTTTCGAGAATGCTCAGACCTCGCGGCTCGTGGTCGCCAGGTGGTTGCGACACGCCCGACGAGCCCCGCAATTGATCGTGCAGGCGCGTGACATCGTCGAACGACCACGGCGCCCCGCTGGGTGAGAGGCCGAGATCGGCGGTCGGCCGCAAGCGGATTTCCGCCAGCGCCGCGTGCACCTCCCGCGTGAGCTCGCCCATTGTGCGGTGGAATTCACTTTCGAAGGCGGCCAGTCGCGCTTCCGCGCGATCGAATCCCTGCTGGGCGGCACTCGCGGTGGCGATGCAGACTTCGGTCAGGCTCGACGCTTGCTGCCGCAGTTCCGTGACCGGCTGCTCATGGATCCGTCGGAGAGCGGTCCACTCGCGATCGACTACTGTTTCCAGACGCTGCAGGCGATCGGAGGCGTCTTCCTGCACGCGGCTGGCGGCGTCCTTCCACTCGTTGACATGTGATTCGAGCTGCGTGACGGCGCGAGCATGCCACTCGATCGCAAGCGCCCATCGTTTCAGGTACGCGTCGTATTGGTCGGCAAGTGCGGCCAGCCGCTCCTCTACGGGGACACTGCTGTGATGCGCTTTGTGCGAGAGACGATCCAGCTGCGCCTGTAAATCAGCGAGGCGCAGTTCGAGGTCGCTTATGGTTGATGGCACTGGGGCTTTGGCGCCGCATGATACACCGACACAGCGGATTGTTTGCGTAGGCTCTCGCGCTCTGTGTCTCTCTGTTCATGGTCATGAGTGATGCTCGATTCACCCTGCTTCAGAAGATCCGGAGAGGGTTTCGGCCGCGACTGCACGAAGGGCGAATGCCGGTCCGAGATCTTGAAGTAGCCGTGCGCCATCGCAGCCGCTGATTCCTCGTGCATGCACGTAATCAGTTCCACTTTTCACTTTCTACTTTTCCACTTTTCCACTTTTCCACTTTCTACTTCCCCTTAGGGGACGTGACCGTGTGGATCGATCGAAAATTTTTTTGTGCGAACGTCAGATCGCGCTTGACAACCACGCGACGACTCTCTACATTCTCCGACGCTGCGCACGTCGAACAGGGACAGCAGCTTCGTTGGTTCGCTGGTGCAAGCGCGGATGGGTTGGCGATGTGCGAGGCTTTTTCGCAAGAAGGAGCACGCGACTCGCAGACCTCAGATGCAGGCGCAGTAGCGGGGAAGAGAACACAACGGTTCTCGGGCAGAAAGGCGCAGAGCGTCATTGTCGGTGAAGATGCGCAAGCATGTTTGCCGCCGATAACGTGAGCGGTTTTCTGAACGAGAGTTCGGAAGTGTTCTCGAAGCAAGGGCGTGCAAACGCCTTTGGCCAGCAGGCAGTTTGTTCCGCTCGACGCGCGTAGCGCTTTGTACGGCCGCGTGATGCAATAGCCACCCACGTCGCCAGCGCACTTGTTCGTCGTGCGAGTCGGAAGTACTCTGCGACGATGTGCCGCTCGAGACGCGCCAGTTTTCCCCCAACTCCCATTTGTCGTGCGTTGTCCACGCTTACTGTTGTGTGCCTCGGCGTGGCCTGCCGCTCGACGCCGCCGCCCGCGGCCGCCCCGCCGGCAATCTCGCCCGACACCTACGCCACGGTCAACGGCAAGAACATCACGCGTGACGAGGTCGAGAAGGCGTTCAAGCAGATTGGCGACCCATCGCAGCCGCTGTCGGATGAAGAGGCGCTGACCGCCAAGCTCGGCGTTCTCGACGATCTGATCTTGCAGGAGATTCTCCTGGCCAGAGCCCAGCGGCAGAACCTGCAGGTCATGGACAGCGAGATCGACATGGCGTATGCCGATCTGAAGAAGAACATGACCGAAGACGCCTTCCAGCAGCAGCTCACGCAGCGCAATCTGACGATTGCCGATGTACGTGAGGGACTGCGCCGTCGCCTGCTCGCACAGAAGCTGCTCGATCGTGAGGTCACGGCGAAGGCGACGCCCACCGATCAGCAGGTCACCGATTTCTTCAATGCCAATCGCGCGCAGTTCAACCTGCCGGAGGACGCCTTTCATCTGGCGCAGATCGTCGTCACGCCGGTTCGCGATCAGCAGATCGCGAATCGCACCGGCGACGATGCGACCACGCCGGAGGCGGCAAACGCCAAGGTCAAGATGTTGATGGAGCGGCTCAATCAGGGCACGCCGTTCGCCGATCTGGCGCGCGACTACTCGGAGGATCCGGAATCGGCACCGCGCGGCGGCGATCTGGGACTGGTCGCGGCCTCGGCGGTGAAGCAGGCGCCGCCGGCGATGCGCAACGCCGTGCTGCAGATGGAGCCGGGCCGCGCCCGCGTCGTCAATCAGAACGGTGCGCTCATCATCCTTTACGTCGTCGCACGCGAGCCGGCCGGCCAGCGCGATCTGTCCACACCGCAGGTTCGCCAGCAGATCACGGATGCGCTCAAAGGGCGCAAGGAACAACTGCTGCGAACCGCATATCTCACTGAGGCGCGCACGGACGCGCAGGTGGTGAACTATCTCGCGCGTCGCGTCGTCGCGGCGCAGGGCAAGCCGGCGGAGGACGCCGCGGCACCGAAAAAATAGTCAGAGCAGGGCGAGCCCCGTGCGCGGTGAGCGTCACCGCGCACGGAAACCGATTCTTGGCGGATTTATTTCGTGCCGGTTGCGTCAGCCTTGCGTCGGAGTTCGACGGCTCTCACGAAATCGGCTTTCGTTTGCGGCATCTCCGATGTGTGGACGTTGATGTAGCGGTCGAAGTCCAGCTTCAGCTTCTCGAGGACGATGGGAGCGAGAGCCTTGACGTGATCGTTGGCCGGCTCGCCCGGATTCGGGAGCGAGAAATCGCCCTGGAACAGAATCTTCTCCTTCGGCAGGTAGGCGATCATCAAGCCGTTGGAGTGAGGAACCGGCGCGACGTGATAGATCTCCACCGCCCGCGTCCCGTCGGTGTAAACCTTCTTCTCGCCCACCCCTTCGACCTTCGCCTTCCTGGGATTCTTCGCCAGCGTATCGTTCAGCAGCGTGCGCGGCGAGTTGAGCGCCTTCTCCAGAAACGCCTCGTTGTTCTTCTGCGTGATGATCGTCGCGCCCTCGGCAACCAGCACCGGCAACCCGCCCGTGTGATCGGAGTGCGGGTGCGTGTTCATCACGTAGCGAATCGGCTTGTTCGGGAACAGCTCCTTCGTCTTCGCCACGTATGCGAGCGCGCGCGCCTCGGACTGTCCCGCCTCGAGCATCATCACGTGGTCTTTGAACTCCACAAGGATCGAGTCGTAGCTGCCGGGTCCGGTCGTGAGCCGGTACAGACCCTCACCGAGCTTCTCGGTGGTGACCGTCAGCGCAGGCGGCGCGCCGCCGCGGCCCGCGCCACCCGCCGGCGGAGCGCCGCCACCGGCGCGACCGGCAGGCGGTGCAGGCGCCGGTGCCAGCGAGGCGAGATCAGGAGGATTCGCCTTCGCCGCCGTCACCTCGACTTCGAAGAACGGCCATCCACCGCGCGTCTGCACGATCCTGGTCGGCGCCATCGCTCCGCCGAAGTCCTTCCACCCGGAGTAGGTGGCCAGGATGTGCATGTCGCCCATGATGTTTTCGCCCACCCACGTCTCGACCCGTTCGATGAGGTTCTTGTCGTTCACGTAGCCGTTGATCACGTAGCTCTTGCCGGACGGGGCCTTGACGGCAGGACTCCAGCTCAGAACGGTGAAGCCGCCGCGGCGGGTGGCGGTCGCGTTGTTCTCGGCGGCGCCCTTCAGAAAGCCCCATGGCGTGAGATAGAACTCGAGCGAGTTGGCCCACGGCTGCGACACGTCCGCCTGTTGCGGCGTGACCTGCTGAAAAAACGTTCCAGGGGTCACCGTTGTCGAACCACCCGCCCCGATGTTCCTGGTTGCGCCGGTGGCGCGCGATGTCGGCGCGGACAGATCGATCACGCGGACGTAGTTGGCGATCGGCCGCATCGGATTGTGCGTTTCCTTGCACACCATGTCGGCCGCGTTCGCTCCGCACTGCTGGAACGCCACATCCTTCGCCGATCCCGAGTAGGTGATCGACTTGACGTCCCCGAGTGCCTTTTGCGCGTTGGCGATGACGGTTTTTGCGTCCTGCGCCAGCGCCGTCCCGGACAGGTACGCCAGGCAGATTGCGACGAGCGCCAGTCGTTTCACCACAACTCCTCCTTTACCGGTCAGTCCAAGAAATGATTGCGCGGGACCGTCATCGTATGGGACGCGCGAGCGCGCAGTCAACGATCTGCCCACGCCGTTTCGACATGCGGCTGAGGCATGCGCCCGGCGATCGGCCGGATGCCGTCTTATGATTGGCTCCGTGGGTCGCGCCCGCCGTATCGCCGTCCTCGTCCTCGCGCTGTTGGTCGCGCCCGCTCCGCTGGCGGCGCAAAACGAGCACGGAACCTTCCGACTCCACAAATTCGCGCAGTCGATTGGCGAGGAGACGTATACGATCGCGTCCGATCGTGCGGGTGTCACGCTCGAAACACGCTTCACGTTCACCGACCGTGGAACGGAAGTTCCCTTGACGGCGACGCTGCGCGCGGCCAGCGACTACACGCCGCGCTCGTTCCGGATCAGCGGCAACACGTCCCGCTTCACCGCGGTTGATCGTGAGGTAACGGTGAGCGGGCGTCGCGCCCGGGTGCGTGACGGCCAAAACACCAACGAGGTGTCTCTGCCCGCGCGCTTTTTCACGATCTCCGGCTACGCGCCCGTGGCGCTGGAGATGGCGCTGGTCCGCTATTGGCGCGCCCACGGCTCGCCGGCACGTCTGCCCACCGTGCCCGCTGGCGAGGTCGAGATCCGCGATCGAGGTCCCGAGACGGTCACCGTGGATGGCCGTGTGATCGAACTTCGTCGCTACAGCGTCGCAGGCCTCGTGTGGGGACTCGAGACGCTGTGGCTCGACTCGAGCGGCACGATCGCCGCGCTCGTCACCCGTGACGCCGAGTTCGATCATTTCGAGGCGATTCGCGAGGGATTCGAGCCGGCCTTGTCGACCTTCATCAGCGGCGCCGCGCGCGACGCGATGGAGGCGCTCGAGACGCTGGCGCAGACGCTGCCGGGTCGCCGAACCGGTCTGCTCGCGCTCATCGGCGCAACGCTCATCGATGGAACGGGCCGCGCGCCCATTGCCGACGCGACCGTCGTCATTGACAACGGCCGGATCGTCGCCGCCGGTCCGACCGCCTCCGTGGCGATTCCCGCCGGCGCCGCACGAATAGACGTCAGCGGCAGGTACCTCGTCCCGGGCCTGTGGGACATGCACGCGCACTACGAACAGGTGGAGTGGGGTCCGATCTACCTGGCGGCCGGAGTCACCACGGTCCGCGACGTGGGCAACGAGTTCGACTTCATCAGAGTCGTGCGCGATACGGTGAACTCAGGGCATGGTCTCGGTCCATTCATGCTGCTTGCAGGCGTCGTGGACGGCGACGGACCGAATGCGCTCGGCGTGACGCGCGTCAACTCACCGCAGGATGCGATTGACTGGGTCAGGAAGTACCACGACGCGGGGTTTCAGCAGATCAAGATCTACAGCTCCGTGAAGCCGGAGCAGGTGAAGGCCGTCGCTCTGGCCGCGCATGCCGCAGGTATGACGGTGACCGGACACGTGCCGAATGGCATGGACGTGTATGACGCCGTCGGCGCGGGCATGGACCAGATCAATCACCTCGAGTACGTGCTCGCGCCGCTGCGCCCCGCCGATGTGGATCGGGCCAGCGCCACTCGCGAGGAGCGCCTGCGCGCGCAGGCGCGAGCCGACGTGCATTCACCGGATGCCGAGCGGCTGATCGCCTTTCTGAAGGATCACCGCACGGTGATCGATGACACCGCGTGTCTGAACGAACTGCTCTGGCGTCCGGCGACGGATCCGATCTCGACGATCGAGCCCGGCGCTCCCTACGTCGCACCCGAGTTGCGCGATCTGTTCGACGGCGTTCCGCCGTCACTGGCCGAGGCCGCGAAAGGGGCGTTCTCGCGGATGATCGAGTTGCTTGGCGCCCTGCATCGAGCGGGCGTCCCGATTGTGGCCGGCACCGATCAGTCGATCCCCGGGTTCTCGGTATATCGCGAGCTCGAGCTGTACGTGCAGGCCGGGTTTACGCCGATGGAAGCGTTGCAGGCGGCGACCATCATTCCTGCGCGCGCGATGAACGTCGAACGCGAGACGGGTACCGTTGAAGCGGGGAAACGCGCGGACCTGATCGTCCTCGACCGCAATCCACTCGACAACATCCGTAACATCCGATCGGTTCGCACCGTCGTCGCCAATGGCGTGCTGTTCGATCCCGCGCCGTTGTGGAAGAGCGTCGGATTCACGCCGCCCACGGCTTCGCTGGCGACTCCCTGAACTGGAGCAACCCACGAGCACGTGAAGCACTTGTCGCCCCAGGTCGACTGGCGCGCCGTACGTGAGCGGCGGTGAACGATGTCGGCGCGGCTGCGCGCGAACGATCCGAACGGCCCGAACGACTCGAACGACCTGAACGACTCGAACGGCCCGAACGACTCGAACGACCTGAACGACTCGAACGACCTGAACGACTCGAACGATCCGAGCGGTCCAGATTGCGTTACCATTTCGCCCCGTTCCCCCACCCATCGATGCGTGTTCGTTTTGCGACTGGCGCACGTTTACGCGTGCGTAGAATCCCTGCCGGAGGTACACGTGACGCTCTTCACTGTGCGGCGCACTGCGGTCGCTGCGATGTTCTGCCTGATGCTGTCGGCCGGGAGCTCGGTGCCCGTGCTGGCGTCGGATCACGCCGACCCCATGCGGCTCAATGATCCGGACGCGAACCTCACTGACCTGTTCTTCTTCCCGAAAGGCGACCAGTACGTGGTCATCCTCTGCGTCCACCGCGCTCTGACGGCAAACGGGCCGTATGACCTCCAGCAGTACGAGTACACGATCAATTTCGACTGGCGCACCGGCGTGACATTCGACGATCCGTCCCAAACGGCACGATATGGAGGGAAGATCGAGAATCCCGGTCAGATTCACGAGGACGCATCGATCAAAATTCACATGAACAATGACGCCTCCTTGAACAGCAAGCAGTTCCAGGGGCTCATGAACACGGACCAGATCCGCGTGTTCACAGGTGTCCGTGAAGATCCGTTCAACTTCCCCCGATTTTTCCGGAAGAACACGATCGGCATGGTCATCAGCATGCCGATGAGCGCGTTTCCGCCGGACCGGACGCACTTCCTCATCTGGGGCACTGCATTCAAGGGCGGCACCCAGATCGATCACGTCGGGCGATCGAACCGCACGCAGCAAGCGAGGTTCGACGAGCTCAACACCCTTCACCCAAGCCAGCATGTGGACGCGATCATGAAGCACATGGCGAAGTGGGATCGCGTGTTTCGGTTCGTGAACGGCATGCGACTGACGCAGCCATTCGCGGATGCGGTCAAGCTGCTGGAGCTGACGCGCAAGTACGACCTCGTTCCAGATGTGATGATCTACGCGAAGGACTCGCCGCTCCCCAGCTTCCCCAACGGGCGTGTCCTCACCGACGATGTAGCGGCACAAACATGCGCGGTGGGCGACTGCATCCTGCAGGAGCTGTCGTTTATCGAAGCACCAGATGATCCGCAAACGAAAATGCCACTGTGGCCACGCCGGACGGTGAATGAGCGGCCGTTCCTGGACGATTTCCCGTATCTGGGAGAGCCGTACAAGGAAAACGAGTGGGCGCCCACGCCTCCGCCGCCACCGTACGTCATGACCTGGATCGTCGTCGTTGGCGTCATTCTGCTCGTGCTCGGTATTCTCGCCCTGTATTTCATGGTCAAAGGTATCGCCGCGTTCGTCGGAGAACGCCGGGAAAGACGTGCGGCAGTCTTATGACCCCGCGCGGCGGCTCGTTCGCCGCAGCAGCCATGACGATCCTGATGACCGTGCCGCTCGCCGCGCACGACTTCTGGATCGAGCCGTCGACGTTTCATCCACAGCCTGGCGCGCTCGTGAGCGTCGGGCTGCGCGTGGGACACGGGCTTGCCGGCGAGGGCGTCGTGCGGTTCTGATGCGTTGGGCATTCAGCGTCGTGGTCGTCGCTCTTGCTGTCAGCGGCTGTGCGCCACGCGACGAGGCGACGCAGGCAGGTCGGAGCGGTCGGTCGTTCATCGACGCGATCGAGTCGCGACAGGGGACGGAGGACTACTTTCGCGAGATGGACGGCGGCGTGGCGCTCACGCCCGCCGAACGACGCGGACGGGAGACGTGGCTCCTCTGGACCGCAGGCAACGATCGCTTCTGGGATCGCATGACGCGTCTGAGCGGCGGCACGCTCGACTTCATCAAGATCCTGTCATCCCACCCGATGCTACCCGCGTCGCGCGACACACGCTGGTTGCGCCTCGGACTGGTCAACGAGCCCTGCTTCGAACAGGCGAGAAACGGCCGTGGCGATCGTTTCGGCCTGTGGCTCGACGTGCGCGTCCGCTCGCCGGAGTGTCCGCCGGATCCATTCGAGGACGCAGCGACGTATCCAGGTGTCAAAGTCGGCGCGCGTGGCACGATCGTCCCCATTGGATCGTTCTACGGCTATACAAGCGGTGTCGTTGGTTTGCGGATCTTTCCGAATCCCGATTTCGATGCGGCCGCGGCGAGGGTGTGGGACGCGAACAGGTACTACGACGATCCGGAATATGCGGCGCGCGCCGTTCCACCATATCGAGTCGGCATGTCATGCGCGTTCTGTCACGTCGGTCCCAATCCGGTAAACCCGCCAGTCGATCCCGGACACCCGGCATGGCGCAATCTGAGCTCGAATGTCGGTGCGCAGTATTTTCGCGTCGATCGCATCTTTGCGTGGAAGGCCGAGGAGAGCAGCTTCTTTTTCCAGCTCCTGCACTCGTCGCTGCCCGGCACGCTCGACACCTCATTTATTGCCACCGACAACGTCAACAATCCGCGGGCAATGAACGCCGTGTATCAGCTCGGCCCGCGCCTCGACGCCGCCGCTCGTACCGGCCGCGAAACGCTGGCTGGAGGGGCACTCGACAATCGTCAATTGAACGAGTTCGTTCCCGCCGGGGATCCGCTCGTGCGCTTCTTCGTGCCCCCCTCGACGATCTGGACGCCACGCGTGCTCAAGGATGGCGCCGATTCGGTCGGCCCGCTCGGCGCTCTCAATCGCGTGTTCGTCAGCATCGGGATGCACGGGGACGAGTGGCTGCGACATTTCAATCCGTTGATCGGGGGAACACATCAGACGCCAGTGCCGATTGCCGGCGCGCGTGCGCGCTCGGCGTACTGGCAAGCGACGGAGCTGCAGACGCCGAACGTCGCACGATTCTTCCTGCGCGCCTCCGCACCGCATCTGCTGTCGGCGACGCCAGCGGGCGCGGCGCTGTTGGCGCGCGACCGCGAGGCGATCGCGCGCGGCATGGTCGTGTTCGCGGAGACGTGCGCTCGCTGTCATTCGAGCAAGCTGCCGGCGATGCCGCCCGAGGTCGCAGGCATCGCATCGTGTACCGGACCGGAGTACCTGGCCTGCTGGTCGCGCTACTGGGGATGGACCAAGACCGACAGCTTCAAGAGCGCGATGCGCGACGTCGTGCTCGCCGACGACTTTCTTCGCGACAATCTGCTGTCGACGGACCTGCGTGTGCCGGTGACGCTTCTCGACACCAACGCCTGCAGCCCGCTGGCGAGCAACGCGACGCGCGGTGCCATCTGGGACAATTTCTCGTCGGAGTCATACAAGACACTTCCCTCGGCCGGCACGGTGTTCGTGCGCGACCCGTATACGGCGGCGGAAGTCCAGCGGCGATTGCCCGAGGGCGGTCGTGGCTACACGCGGCCACCATCGCTGGTCAGCGTATGGGCATCGGCGCCGTTCTTGCTCAACAACTCCGTTGGCCGATTCAACCCCGATTACCCGGCCGATGCGCAGTACGCCGTGCAGCTGCCCACGCCGGCGCCCACTGTTGCCAATCGGCTGCGCAGCTTCGACGAAGCCTTCGACCAGCTGCTGTGGCGCGAGCGCCGACCGCGCGATCCGGTGTTCGCGTCACTGCCGATTGGTGCGCGCGGCACGGGGATAATCCTTCGGACCACGGCGACCAGCTATGTACGCGTGCCCGCCGGCTACTGGGGTCCGTTCTCGCGACCGATGCAGGGGCTCGTTGGGCGCTGGCTCCCGTGGCTGTCCAGCGATGAAGGCGTCGAGCTCGGTCCGATCCCGAAAGGCACGCCGGTCAATCTGCTCGCCAACATCGGACTCGTCAGCGACGCCGGTGCCGGCGATGAGCGGGCGGCGCATCTCCGTCGGTTGGCGCAACTGCTCACCGGCCTGAATAGCGCGCTCGCAGCACTGCCGCCGCATGCGACCGATGCACAGGCGTCCTCGGCGTTTTCGCCTCTCGTGCCGCAGATGCTCGAGCTGAGCACCTGCCACGATTTCGTCGTCAACCGCGGCCATCACTTCGGTGATGGTGCTGACGGCGAACGACGGCTGACCGATCGCGAGAAGACGGACTTGAAGGCGTTTGTCCGCACGTTCTGAATCGCGAGCGTCGGTGTTCGAAACTCATCACGCCGCCGTTATTACCGCCGAAGGACTGGCGCGTGATCCACGCGTCGTGCAATGAGGATTGTTGCAGTACGGCGGGTGTGTGATAATCCGCGCACTTCCCTCGTACTCACACAAGCACAGTTCGATTCCACGCGCGGTCCTGCGGCTGCCGCGACGTGGAGCGCGTCAGCCGCGGAGGGCTCGTCGTGCCAAAGCTCTCTACGCCACTGTTGTCGGTAATCGCCGCCGTCGCGATCGTCGGCTGCGGTCGCTATGACGACAGCCGGCTCGATGACGAAGCGCTGCAGCGCGCCAAACAGCAGAATCGAACGGTTGAAGACGCGGTGGCGGACTACACGCCGCGGAAGATCGACAACTACTTCGCCGGCATGGACGGCATCGTCGCGCTCCCGGAAGGCTTCGCCTACCAGCTTGTCGACAAGGCATCGCCGGCGCTGCTCTCTGCACATCCGCAGCTGAAGGATCCGATCGCTGATGCCATGGAATCGGAAGTATTCGGCCGGAACACGTGGATGTTGTGGGCCGGCGGCAACGAGGGCTTCTGGGACTGGCTCAGCACCACGTTCGGCTTCATCGATCTCTTGAAGCTCGTGGAGACGCCGCGCGATCAACGCTTCGCCATCGCCGGCTTGATCAACGAGCCGGCAATGGAGAGGCGCGGCTCCGACGAGTTCGGGTTGTCCCTCGATGTTCCATCCGACCCGGAAGTTGCCGCGTGGCGTCGCCAGTACGTGCGACTTGTCTTTCATCTGGGCAGCGAGTGTTCGGCGGCACCGAGCTATGCTGGCGGCTCCGGATACAGCGGCACGCCGGGGCCCGGCTACGGTGGAGCCGCGGCCGGCGGCGGCTACGGAACCGGGACCGGCTATGCCGCAGGCGATGTTCCCCAGTCGTTGGCCAGGAAGATTCCGCCGCCGGGAATCTACGGTCTGTCGAGTGGCGTCGTCGGTCTGCGGCTGTTTCCCAATCCGAATTTCGACGCCGAGGCCTGCAAGGCGTGGAGCGCGCGGAAATACCACGACGATCCGGTTGGCGATCCGAATCTGGTGCGCCCGTATCGCGTCGCCATGAGCTGCGCCTTCTGCCATGCCTCGTGGCATCCGCTCAATCCGCCGCCCGATATGAAAAATCCCCGGTGGGAGAACATCTCCGGCAATATCGGTGCGCAGTATCTGCGTCCGCTCAAAGCGTTCGGCAATCTGCTGCAGAAGGACAACTTCATCTACCACCTGCTGGACAGCCAGCCGCCCGGCACGATCGACACCTCGCTCATTGCCTCGGACAACATCAACAACCCGAACACGATGAACGCGGTATTCAACCTGCCGCAGCGAGCGGTCATTGCCTTTCGCAACGTGCGCGAGAGGCAGGGCGCCGCCAGCAGGCAGAAGCCGTCACTGTGGTCGCATCCTGAGCAGACCCGTCCGGACGTCGCCCCGTACAGCCCCTATCCCGACGCCGTAGCGGAATCGGTGGCGACATTCTTCGACGCCGAGAAGCTGGGTGACGAGCTGCGCGGTTCGAAGCCTGGTGAACGCGATCGTCGTGTTTCGCGCATTCTCCTCGACGGCGCCGATTCGATCGGGGCCTGGGGTGCGTTGGCGCGCGTCTATCTGAACATCGGGACCAATTGGGAACAGTGGAATTCCCTGCACGCACCCGTTGTCGGGTTTCGCGCACAGAAGCCGTTCACTATCGCCAACACCGAGCGGCACTCGGTGTATTGGCAAGCCACGGAGCGCAGGGTCCCGGCGCTGCGCGACTACTTTCTGGCAGTGACGTCTCCGATGCCGTTGTTGGCCGCGACCGACACCAAAAATCGGACGGGCGCCGCTCCCGAGAAGGAGCGACATCGCTACCTCGACGTGAGTAAGCTTGCGGCCGGCCGCAAAGTCTTCGCGCACCACTGCATCACCTGCCATTCCAGCATTCAACCCGACGATCGTCAGAAGGAGCTGAACTCGGCGCCCAACGGCGAGTATTGGGATCGCGACCCGGGCCGATGGCTGACTGATCCTGTCTATCGCGACTGGGCGGAGAAGGCGGTGGAGACCCCGGAGTTCTGGCGCAAGAACTACCTGTCCACCGACATGCGCATCGCGGTGAACTTCGTCGGCACCAACTCATGCCGCGCGATGGCCACCAACGCAATGAACGGTCACATGTGGCAGGACTTCGCCTCGGACAGCTATCGCTCGATGCCCTCGGTCGGCAACATTCCATTCTTCAATCCGTACAAAGGCGAGCGTGGAGGAGACGACGAATACCTGCCGAGTCATCGAGTCGACAACGCACCGGCGGGCGGTGGAGGTCCCGGCTTCTACCGCGTGCCGACGCTGGTGTCGATCTGGGCGACCGCGCCCTTCCTGCACAACAACAGCCTCGGGTTGTTCAACAACGATCCGTCCGTCGACGGCCGTCTCGACGCGTTCGACGATGCGATTCGCAAGCTGCTGTCGCCTGCGAAACGACTCGAGAGCTCGAGCTACGACGAGGCCACGCCAGCGCGCCTCAAGGACGATCACGGTCTGATCTGGCGTACAACGACCGAAACTTACATCACGCTTCCGGGTCCGTACCTGCCGCGGGCGCTGGGATCCGCCGTGCCGTTCATCGGTGAGCTCGAATACCGGTATCCGTGGTTGATGCGCATTCGCCCGGCGTGGCGGCCGGTGCCGGCAGTAGCGATCCTGCTCCTCGCGGCCGCGATTCTCGTACGGACCTCACGTTTCAAGATCCGTCTGATTGGCTATCTGTTGATCGTGCTCGCGCTCGTGGTTGGCGCCGCCGTCTACTTCTTCAACGGTGGGTTCGGCGGCCTGCGGGTGGGACCAATCCCGAAAGGCGTGCCAGTCAACCTGTTGGCCAACATCAACCCTGAAGCAGGCACCTCGCAGCTGCTCCGAGTCGGCGCGAAGACGCGCGACACGTTGACCGAGATCGCCTCGTCGCGCGCCGATCAGAAGCGCACCGAACAGCTGCTGCGCACCCACCTCGCGCCCGAGCTGATGACGATCAGCAAGTGCCCTGATTTCGTGATGGATCGCGGTCATTACTTCGAGTGGTTCACCGGGATGACCGACGCCGACAAGGATGCCTTGATCGAGTTGCTCAAGACCTTCTGAGGGCCGCCGCCCATGACACAGGACGCTTCCGGCTTCGATTACATCATCGTCGGCTCCGGTGCCGGCGGCGGACCGCTTGCCGCTCGCCTCGTTGCCAACAGCACGGACGTGCGTGTGCTCGTGCTGGAGGCCGGGCCGAACCACGTCGCCGACGACACGCCGGCACGCGAAGTGAGCCTCGTCCCCTCGTTCCACGGCCTGTCCACCGAGCACGAAGACCTGAGCTGGGAGTTCTTCGTCAAGCACTACTCGAATCCGCCGGCCGGCATCGATCCGAAGGCGCATCCACGTCCCGACGACCCGCGACCGCTGAACGACATCTTCTATCCCCGCTCGTCCGGTCTGGGCGGGTGCACCGTGCACAACGCGATGATCACCATCGCGGGTCCTGATTCCGACTGGGATGATCTCGCCGATTTCGTTGGCGATCATTCCTGGCGCGGCGGCGTCATGCGCGGCTACTTTCAGCGTCTCGAGCGCAACGAGTACCTGCGGCTGCCGACCCCGCCGCCGACGACCTGGTGGGGACGGTTCTGGGACAACGTGAGGTGGCTGTTCCGGTTCACCCCCGATCACGCACGCGGCAAGCATGGCTTCTCGGGATGGCTGCACACCAGCACCGCCGATGTCTCGCTCGGCCTCGGCGATCGACAGTTGAAGGGCGTGCTTGGCGGCGCGCTCGTGCAGGCGCGACGCGCGGGACTGGATCGCGCGTGGACGCTGGTGCGGCGATTCGTCAAAGGCAATATCCACGAGGCGCTCGATCCGAACCACGCGCAGACGCAGGCCGAAAGCCCTGAAGGCGTGGTCGCCGTTCCGCTGGCCGTATGCGGCACACGGACGTCAATTCACCAGAACAGCGAAACACCGTTCGTCATGCGCGGTCGTCGATCGAGCCCGCGGGAGTTCCTCCTGGAGACAAAGGCAAAGTGTCCCGATCGTCTGGAGATCTGGACCGACGTGCTCGTGACAGGCGTGTTGTTCGAGGATCCCGAAGGCGCCCAACCGCGCGCCGTCGGCGTCAGCTTTCAGAAGGGCAGTCGTCTTTACCGCGCCACCAGGCGGCGCGTCGAGGAGCAGGTCCCCCCTGACGGTGAGCCGGGGACGGTGTTCGTAAAGCCGGGCGGCGAGATCGTCCTCGCCGGCGGCGCGTTCAATACGCCACAGCTGTTGATGCTGTCTGGCATCGGCGACACCGCTCACCTGGACGCCATTGGATCGAGTGCGCCGCGCAGGGAGGGCTGCGTGCTGCGCGGCAGCAACGGGCAGCCGTTGCGCGACGACTCAGGCGCATTCCGACGGATTCATGTGCCGGGCGTCGGCGTCAATCTGCAGGATCGCTACGAGGTCACCCTGATCAGCGAGATGCGTCAGCCGTTCTCGGTGCTGAACGGCGCGACCTTCACGCTGCCGGGCAACATGCCGCCCGATCGCCATTTGAAAGAATGGCGCGCGCGAGGCCGTGGTCTCTACACGACCAACGGATCGGTCCTCGGAATCTTCAAACGCTCGCGTCCCGATCTCGAGCAGCCGGATCTCTTCATCTTCGGCATTCCGCTTCCGTTCAGGGGATACGACATCGGCTATTCGGCCGTCGGCGATGAGCACCAGCAATTCACCTGGGCCATCCTCAAGGGTCACACCAGAAATACCGACGGGACGGTGCGACTGCGCTCGGCCGATCCGCGCGACACGCCGGACATCAACTTCCACTACTTCAACGAGCTCACGTGCGGCGACAAGAGCATCCTCGACCCGGATTTGGCGGCGCTTGTCGAAGGCGTGAAGTTCGTTCGTGGTATCGCCGACCAGAGTCGCAAGTTCCCGCTGCTGATCACGTCGTTTGGTCCGCGCCTTGGGGAAGAGATTCATCCCGGATACAGAGACGTTCCCGACGGCGACGAGGAGGCGATGAAGGCATGGATCCGCAGGGTGGCGTGGGGTCACCACGCGTGCGGAACGTGTCGCATGGGACCGGAAGGCGACGAGAACGCCGTGCTCGACAGCCGCTTCCGCGTGCGCGGCGTCGCCGGCCTGCGCGTTGTCGACGCGTCGATCTTTCCGAAGATCCCCGGCTACTTCGTCGTTACCAACATCTACATGGCGAGCGAGAAGGCCGCCGACGTGCTGCTCGAGGACAGGACCTACGGTCGCGCCGACGCGCCTGTCTACCCGCTGGAGCTTCGCGCGCGTGAGGCCGCCGCGATCGCAGAGCGGCGCAAGAACGTTGCGACGCGGCCCGACGAACCGGCGCTCGAGCCGGCGCCCATCGACCACCATGCGGATACGTGGAGCGAAGACGTCACGGGGCTCGCGCTTTCGGGCGGGGGAGTGCGCAGTGCCACGTTCAATCTCGGCGTGCTGCAGGCGCTCGCCCGCTGCCGATGGCTTCGGCGCGTCGACTTCCTGTCGACGGTATCCGGTGGCGGCTATGTCGGGTCGTTCCTCGGCCGATGGTTCGATCGTCTCCGTCCACACTCGGAGTGGGGTGGAGCGCGCGCGCCGATTCAGGAGGTGCCCGATCGGATTGAACGTGAGCTGAACGACGAGGAGTCGCCGGCCATCCGCTGGCTGCGCGCCAACGGCAATTATCTGGCGCCGCAGGGCGGAGCCGACGTGCGCACGGACGCGGCGGTGTTCCTCCGCAACTTCCTGAGCGTCCACTTCGTGGTCGGCGCGCTGCTGTTTGCCTTGCTCGGTACGCTCGATTGGGTGCGGTACCGCCTGTTTGATCCGGTGTTTGCGGTGTTGCTCTACGGGTGGCAGCCCGTGGCATTGGGCGGCGTCGCGATGGCCATTTGGACCGTGGTGTTCAATCTGTTCGCGAGCCCGTGGCTTCTGCTCGCTGGACTGGTCGTGCTGTTCACCGTGGTCCCGAAGATCGCCGCCTACTGGATCGTGTCGCAGGATCGCCACGGCCGCTTCTCCGGGCCGCCGCTTCTCGCGCTGCTCGTCATCGTCACCGGTCTCCTGCTGGAGGCGTGGCTGCATTTCAACCTGATTTCGTTGATCGCCGCGATCGCTCTGCTCACGTCGTTTCTGCACGCTGAACTGGCGTGGTGGCGTGGACGGCGGCGAGAAGAGGCAATCGGGCGCGGCAGCGTCGAAACGCAGCGCCTCCGAACGCGCAATCAGCTCACAATCGAGCTTGGCGGATCGCTGAGGCTCACGCTGGTCGCCCTGGCCTTTGCCGTGATTGACGCGCTCGGTCACGGGCTGCAGCAGCGCGTCGCCGGTACGCAGGCCTACGTCGCCGCGTTTGGTGCGATGACCGCCGCGATGACAGCGCTGGCGCCGATCACGCGCTGGGTGGCGAAGCTGTTCGCCGGCGAGAAGACCGGCAGTACGTCGGCGCTTCGCGGTCTCGTCAAGGCACAGGTCGCCGCCGGCATGCTCGCCGCCATCCTGTTTGCTGTGCCGCTCGTCACCGTCTCATTGGTGACTCACCTCGCGTACGACGGCGGCGTGAACGTCGCCCGCGGACTCGCGCTCACGCTGTTCGCATGGGTGCTGTCAATCATCTTCGCGCACCCTCGCGCGCTCGCGTTCGTCAACAGGTCCTCGCTCGCCCAGACGTATGGGGCGAGGATCGCGCGAGCGTATCTCGGCGCCAGCAACCCGGTGCGTCACCGGCCGCAGGGTGCGAACGTCACCGAGGTCGTGGCCGGCGACGACGTGGCGTCGATTCGCGATTACGAGCCGTTCAGGACCGGCGGACCGTTTCATCTGATCAACACGACAGTCAACCAGACGATCGACTTCACCTCGCAACGCGGCAACCGCGATCGCAAGGGCGACAACCTGGCCGTGAGCTGCGTCGCCATGACCGTCGGCGAGCGATGGCATGCGGAGTGGAAGGATCGCGTCGGTCCCGTGCGCGAAGGGCTCGGCCGCAAACGGCCGTCGGGTCTGGCTCCGATTGGCTACCACCGCGGCGGCGATCATCCGCTCGTCGACGAAACCGGGCGGCCGGCGAACCACGCCGAGATGCTCTCGTTGCGGCAATGGGTGGCGATTTCAGGCGCCGCCGTCGGTCCAGGCATGGGCCAGACAACGAAAGCCGGCACGGCGCTGTTGTACGGCCTGGCGAACCTGCGTACCGGTTACTGGTGGAACAGCGGGATCACGGACGCGGCGCGCGACGGCTTCCCCGTCGTGACCTTCTTCCGTCGCCTCGGCTACGTCTTCGAGGACATCTTCCTCACACAGTCGCTGCTGATCGCGGAATGGCTCGCGCGGTTTCCCGGTCCCTGGAACCGGTTCTGGCACATTTCCGACGGCGGCTTCTTCGAAGTGCTCGGCGCCTACGAGCTGATTCGTCGTCGCGTGCCGCGCATCATCGTGTGCGACGGGAGTGCCGACCCGCAGTATCAGATGGAGAGCGTCGCCAATCTGATGCGCAAGGTGCGAATCGACTTCGGTGCCACGATCGAGCCGTTCACTGCCGACCAAATCGCCAAACATGTTCCTGAGGGTCTGCAGGGTGCGATCGGGACGCTCGACGATCTGCGGCCGACGACGACGTCGCCGACTGGCGCCGCCGTATCGACGAAGCATGCGGCGTTGTTCTGGGTCCATTACTCCACGGCGCCGGCGCGACCCTCCGTGCTCCTCTACGTGAAGGCCAGCGTGACCGGCGACGAGAGCACCGACGTGCTGCACTACCGAACGGCGCATGCCGACTTCCCGCACGAGGGGACCTCCGATCAGGTGTTCGACGAGGAGCAATGGGAGAGCTACCGCTGCCTGGGTGAACACGTGCTGTCGCCGCTGTGCGGCGCCGGGGCGTGGTTCTGGTCGATACCGCTGGAGAGTGCCTGATGATCATCGACTCGAAGCGTCTGGGGCCCGTGCGATTCACTGCGGAGGATCTCGAATACAAGGGATCGCGATACTCGGACGTCAGAAGGGCGCTGTTCGCGAACCGCTACTACCTCACGTGGGGAGGCGCCGATGAACCGCCGCTGCCGGTCTACGCCGTGCGCCTCCGCTACGCGCTCGCCGGGCTGCTGCGGCGGCGCTGGCGGTTTCAGCAGGCCTCGGACCGCATCGTCGATTCGCGTGCCGATCTGCGGTGGGGCGAGGATCACCTCGGGGCTCGTCGCATCCTGCATCCGAACGGCGTGTGTCTGCTCGGCACCTGGTCGATCGACGGCGGCGACGCCGAGTATTCAGGCTACTTTCGTCCGGGCTCGCGCGGCCTGGTTATCGCGCGCTACTCCGTCTGCTGCACCGAGACGCGCCGCGGTCGATACCGATCCCTGTCGATGGTCGGCAAGATCTATCCGACCACCGATCCCAACCACGCGCAGCTGCTGCGACCGGCAAACTTCATCACCCAGGAGGACCTGGGCGGATCGCGATCGCAGAACATCGGCGACGTCGAATTGCGGAACGCGCCCGATGTGACGCCGTGGCGCCGCGGGTCGGGCCTGCCGGTGTTCCTGCTCACCGGCCTCGTGCTTCGCCGCACCGACGTGCAGACGACGATCCGCCAGTTGTACGAGATCGCCGAGCTCGGCATGCCGCCGCGGTCGTTTATCAAGACGCCGGTCTTCATGCGGCTCGTCACCGATCCGGCGCAGCAGCGGAGCGACGATCCCGACCTCGATTTCCGAGACGAGATTCTCGGCCGCATCTACAATCGCGGCGACGCGACGCCGCGACGCACCTTGACGTTCCACGTCGAGGTTTCGGATACGGGAACGCGTCGCGGTCTCCTGGCGCAACGGCAGCGCGTCACCGGCTGGCAGCGGATCGGCCGTCTGGAGTTCAGCGAGGCGGTTGCCTCCTACAACGGCGACTTCGTCCTTCATTACCCCCACCCGGCATGGCGCGATGATCCGAACGACGCATCGACCGTTCGTCGACGCCCCCCTCGAAGTCAAAAGTAAGAAGTCAAAAGTCAAAAGTAACTCTCGAGGTTGGCTGTCCGAAACTTGTGACTTACTTTTGATACGCCGAGGCGAGTTTCTCGGTGGTCATCGCAGGTCGTACTCGTCGTGGCGACGCCACCAGATGCCCTCCTCGTTTCGTCCTTTGGGTGCGCGATCGAGCCACGGGTACATGCCCCAGACCGCATCCAGTCCGCGCGCGTAGGTCGAATACGTGTGGTAGACGACGTTGTCCTCGAGGACGAAGGCGCTCATGCCGGGCCTCTCGCGGGTGTACGTGGCCACGTCCGTCCCCGTCATGGCCGCGTTGTCTCCGACCGGCGTGCCCTGCATCCGGCTCGCGAACCCGTCGTCCGTCCGTACTTGCCACGGCTTCTCGCGCCTGTAGTTGTATTGGATGGCTCCCTCGCGTTGTTGCTCTTCGGTGAATGACACGCTGAAGTCGCCGTTGAAATCGCTGCCGAATGAGGACGCCCACGGGAAGCTCCACCCCATCCGCCGCTTGTACGCCTGCAGCTTCGCGAGCGGCGCCCGCGATACCGCCGACAGCGTGACGTCGTGGTTCGCGAGGTGTACGACGAAGCCGTTGAAGCCGTCGGCGATGTTCGAGCAGGTGGCACATCCCGCTTTGTAATCGGGTCCGAACATGAAGTGGTAAACGAGGAGCTGCGAGCGCCCTCGGAAGAGATCTGCCAGCGTGGCGCTTCCTTCTTCGGTATCGAATCGATACGCTTTGTCGATCCGAACCCACGGCAGTTCCTGCCGTCGCCGTGCCAGCTCGTCGTTGCGGCGCGTGAGCTCCTTCTCCGCTTTGAGCAGCTCGAGCCGTGCCGTCAACCATTCTTCACGTGTTCCGATCCTGTGTGTCGTCATCGCTCTTTCCCCTTCGTCGGACGTGCTTGCGGTCCGTTCCGTTCTCGAGCGACCGCCCGTTGGTGCTCGTGAGATAGATTTAGCGCGCGTGCGTCGACGGGCGGGAGTGACAAGTGTGGCGGGATTCCGATGGACTCGCTGATCACGGCCGCGGCCCGTGCCCTGGCGGCGGGTGATCCGCTCGGCGCACTGAAGCGGGTTGCCCTGCGCGACGACGCTCCCGCACTTGCGTTGCGAGGTATCGCGATGGCGCAGCTCGGCGATCTCGTTCGAGCGAAGGCGCTTGTGCGACGGGCAGCGCGTGCTCTCGCTCCCAAAGAGGCCTTGGCCCGGGCCAGGTGCATCGTCGCCGAGGCGGAGATCGCGCTCGCCTCTCGCGATCTCCGCTGGCCCGCGAAGGCGCTCCACGCGGCGCGGGCGACGCTCGAGGCGCATGGCGATCTGGTGAACGCCGCGCATGCGCGGTATCTCGAGGTCCGCCGCCTCCTTTTGATCGGGCACCTCGAAGACGCCGAGCGTGCGCTCCGCGAGCTTGATCCAGCGCCCTTGCCGCCTGCGTTGAGAACGGCGCACGCGTTGGCTGTCGCCGAGATCGCGATTCGCCGATTGAAAACGAGGGCGGCGCGTGATGCGCTCGATCGTGCCGAGAGCGCAGCGCGGCAGGCGCGCATACCAGCGCTGAGCGCCGAGGTCGAACGCGCCTGCCGCATCCTGAACACCCCTGCCGCGCGCGTGATTGCGGGTGGCAGGGAGCGACTCCTCCTGCTCGAGGAGGTCGAAGCGTTGCTGGCGTCGAAGGTGTTCGTCGTCGACGCGTGTCGTCACGCCGTGCGTCAGGCTGGTGCGGTAGTCTCGCTCGCGACACGGCCGGTGTTGTTCGCCCTCGCGCGCGCGCTGGGCGAAGCGTGGCCGGCAGACGTGCCGAGGGACAGGCTCGTTGCGCGAGCCTTTGGCGCCGCGCATGCCGATGAATCGCATCGCGCGCGCTTGCGGGTCGAAGTCGGACGCCTTCGCGCGAAGCTGCGTACGCTCGCCGACGTGACGGCGACGAGCCAAGGATTTGCGCTGGCAGCGCGCCGCGCTCGCGAGGTCCTCGTTCTGGCGCCGCCGTCCGACGGCGAGCATGCTGCCGTTCTCGCCTTGCTCGCCGACGGCGAGTCGTGGTCGAGCTCGGCCCTGGCGCTTGCGCTTGGAACGAGTCAGCGCACCGTGCTGCGAGCTCTCGATGCGCTTGCGGCAGCAGGAACGGTGCAGTCACTCGGTCACGGGCGAGGTCGTCGCTGGATGACACCGCCGATGGCGGGACTGACGACGACGACCTTGTTACTTCCCGCTTCTCTGCCGACTGATTAGGATCGACGCATGGTGCGTCGATCAAAGGCCCAGATCATTCGTGAGTATGGACCTTTTCCGGGTATCGACCGGGTGCATGGAGTCACCTACGACGGCCAGCGCGTCTGGTTTGCCGGCGGTGACACTCTGAGCGCGCTCGATCCCGAGAGCGGCAAGACGCTGCGCTCGATCGATGTCGCCGCGGACGCAGGCACAGCGTTCGACGGCCGGCATCTGTATCAGCTGGCCGAGGATCGGATCCTGAAGATCGATCCGAACACCGGACGCGTACTCGCGACCATACCGGCGCCTGGCGGCGGCGCCAACTCGGGGCTTGCGTGGGCCGAAGGGACGCTGTGGGTGGGGCAGTATCAGGACCGGAAGATCCATCAAATCGATTCCGAAACAGGTGCGGTCCTTCGGACGATCGAAAGCAATCGATTCGTCACCGGGGTTACCTGGGTCGACGGAGAGCTGTGGCACGGGACGTCGGAAGACGACGAGAGCGACTTGAGGCGAGTCGATCCGCGAACGGGAGAGGTTCTCGAGAGGATCGAGATGCCGCCAGGAGTCGATGTCTCCGGGCTCGAGTCCGATGGCGGTGATCGGTTCTTCTGTGGAGGAGGAAGGAGCGGGAAGGTGAGGGCCGTGCGCCGGCCGAGGCGAGGCGACAATCATTCCTGACGTGAGGTGATCTCGTGTTGTCTTCGTCCCTGCCTCAAGGGAAGTTGCCCTAATCACGACATCCGAGACACACTAAACTAAGGTTTGCCTCAGTTGAGCAAACCACGGAGCTACGTCGAACACGGAGAACACGGAGAAACACACCATAAAGTTGCTCCGTGACCTCCGTGTCAACGTTCTCCGTGGTCTCAACACAGGTGAACTCTGGGATTAAGTCATCCCAATCGTCTGCCGTCTGGTCCTGGGGGAACTGTGTCCGACGTGACCCGCGCTCTCGAAACGTGCGACCACACCGTCTCGCCACTCGTTGCCGTTCAATCGTCCTCCTCGCCCGCATGCGACGACCTGCCAGCTCCTGTTCGCGAAGGACTGCCGTCTACGTACCGGATGCGCGCTGACGCGCATTATGTCGACGAGCTCGACACCCCGTCGATCGTCAAGGTGCAGATGATTCGCGTGCACGCGATCGACGCCGGCGACGAGGGGAATGCGGCCGCGTTGCCGTCGCTGGTCGATTCCATTCACAAGCACGGCGTGATCGAACCGCTGATCGTCCAGAAGCGCGAGCGTCGCTATCGATTGATCGCGGGCAGCAAAAGGCTGGCGGCGGCGAAGCAGGCAAAACTGCAGGAGGTGCCCTGTCTTGTGCGACGCATCGACGACGACGAAGCGAACCTGCTCGCGGCCGCAATGAAGAACGCGGTTCCGCCGGCCGCGCCGCTGTCGGCGCCGGAGCTGCGCGTGGTAAGAGAGCCTCACGGCGTGCACACGGCAATCGGTGACGTCGCCGCGAGCGAATCGCGACTGCCGAACCTCCGCCTGCACGATGATGCGATGGCCGCATCACTCGACGTCGTCCTCTCCTCGACGGCGCTGCTGAGCGAGAATGGCCCGCAGCTGGCGCGGAGCGTGGCGTGTGACGTGATTCGTGCCGAGGCTCGCCGCGCATATGCGGCGCTGCAGGCTGCGCGGGCGATGCGATACGGCGTCGTCGCGGATCAGCGCAGCGTATCGCCGGTAGCGCTCGTGCAGAACGTCGTCGAGATGCTCGCGCCTGAAGCGCAGTTGCGCCGATTCGCGGTCAGAACCGCGATTGACGTCGGCGAAGGCACGATGATTCGCGTCAATCAGGATCTGCTGGCGCACGCCTTGTTTGGCGTGGCCTTGATGATCGCGGCGCCGCTTGCGCGCGCCGACAGCGCCGCTCTCACCGTGAGCGCGTCGCGCGAACCCGCGGGCAAGATAACGCTGTCGCTGGTGCAGCGGTGTGTTCCTGTGACTCCAACTTGGCCCTCGGCCCCAGATGTTGGAGACGGTCCAGCGATCGTTTCACTCGTTGCCCTGAGACACGCCGCGCAGGCCTACGGCGGTCTCGTGTTCACGACTCGGCTTCCCGACGGCGCACGTGTTGCGCTCGAAATGCCGCTCGCAACCACCGCCGCCTGAGCTCGTTGTCGTTGGCTTCGCCAACGGGAACGGCCGTTACCTCGGCGTGACACGGAACAGGCCGCCGGGATTGCCGTCCTCGATCATCCAGAGCGCGCCGTCTGGAGCGACTTCCACGTCGCGAATGCGGTGGCCAACGTCCCAGCGTTCGGCCGGCGTGGCTCCGCCCTTGCCGTCGAAGCGAATGCGGTTCAGCGTGCGCGAGGCAATCCCGCTGATCAGGGCAGAGCCCCGCCACTGCGGAAACATCGCGCCGTTATAGAACGTCAGGTTGCCGGGCGCGATCACCGGCGTCCAGTAGATCACCGGCTTCGCCAGATCGGATCGCATATCCGGGCTTGGGATTGGGACGCCGTTGTAGTTGACGGCATATGAAACGAGCGGCCAACCGTAGTTCTGGCCCGGCTCGATCAGATTCAGTTCGTCGCCGCCTCGCGGACCGTGCTCCACTTCCCACAGCCGGCCGTCCGGTCCGAACGCGAGGCCGTAGGGCGTTCGATGACCGCTGGTCCAGATCTCCGATGGTGCGAGATTGGGCCCGGTGAAGGTGTACGTGCTCACGATGGGCGCTGTCTTCGCCGCTTCGGTGTCGCGCGGTGGATTGATCAGCGGAACAGTCGCCGCGCCGGTCTGTCCCGCCCTCGGATTGCGCGGAGCGGGCTTGCCGTCGAGCGTCAGACGCAGGATCTTGCCAAGCGCCTGGTCGGGATCCTGCGCCGGTGTCATTCGCTGGCGATCGCCGACCGTCAGGAACAGATACTGCCCGTCGGGTGAGAAGGCGATCTGCCCTCCGAACTGTCCGCCGCGGCCCTTGGGCATCTGACGCCACAACACCTGCAATCGATCGAGGCTTGCCGTGTGCTCCCCGATGCCCAGGCGCGCGCGTGCGAGCGCGAGGCTGGAGCCGCCGTCACCGGGCTCCGCATAGGTCAGATAGACGCTGCGGTCGGTTGCGTAGTGCGGCGACACGAACACGCCCAACATGCCACCCTGGCCCTGGTACAAGACCTCAGGCACGTTCTCGACCGGCGTCTTGTCCCCGTTCTGTGTGACCAGCCACACCGGTCCGACCTTCTCGGTAATGAGCATGCGCCCGTCGGGCAGAAAGGCGATGCGCCACGGCAGGTTCAACGTCGTGACCTGCGTCATGGTGAACGGCAGGCTCGCTTCGGGATTCAGATTACCCGCGTTGATCTGAGCTAGCGCCGTGACCGACACGAGCGTGAGGAGCAGCGCCGCGTTCAGAAGCATCTTCATGAATGTCGTCCCTCGCCGACGGTGAACGACAAGAATACGCGCAAAGTTGCCTTTGGGGCAGCACGAGGAGAGGATCGCCTCCGTCATGACTGAAGTGGGAATCGTCGGTGCCGGTCCGGCCGGACTGGCCGTCGCGCGCTATCTCGCGTCCCAGGGATTCGAGCCGGTGCTGTTCGAGCAGGGAGACACGATCGGAGGGCAGTGGAGTGGAGATCGGACCCGCAGTGGAGTGTGGCCGTCGATGCGCACCAACACGAGCCGCATCTTGACCGCCTTCAGCGATCTGCCGCACCCGGCCGACGCGCCGGTGTACATCCCGAACCAGGTGATCCACGAATACCTGTGCGCCTACGCGGAACGGTTCTCGGTGACCTCGCGGATCCACTTGCGTACGCCGGTCATGGCGCTCGAGCGCGGCGCCGGCAGGCGACGCTGGCTGCTGCGCACGCCGGCGGGCGAACGGGCGTTCGCGCACGTCGTTGTCGCCACGGGCGCCTTCCATCGCTGGACGCTCCCCGCGGTGCCTGGCTTGAATTCGTTCTCCGGCGTGGGCGGCGTTTTACACACGTATCAGTATGCGGACGCCGGCAGCTTTCGTGGGCTGCGTGTTCTCGTCGCCGGCGGGGCGATCAGTGCGCTCGAGATCGCCAGCGATCTGGCGATGGCGGGTGCGGCGTGCGTCACCGTGACCGTCCGCCGCCAGCGTTACGTCCTGCCGAAGCTTGCGGGCGGCACGCCCAGCGATCACGTCGTGTTTACGCGTTATCACGCGCTGGCGGAGGAAGCGTTTTCCGCGGAACGCGTGGATCGGATGTACACCGAGGTCGCACTGCGCCTCGGCGGCCGGCCGGAATATTACGGGGCGCCGGCGGCCCGCGCCACCGTGGGTCAGGCAGGAATCACGTTGTGCCAGCACTTCCTGCCGCTCGTGGCCGAGGGCCGCATCGACGTACGCCCGTGGATGAGCGATATCGACGGACAGAGGGTGCGCTTCTCCGACGGACAGGCGGGCGAGTTCGATGCCATCCTGTTTGGCACCGGCTTCGACGTGCACCTGCCGTTCCTCGCGCCTGAGATCCGCGACACCCTCGGCCTCGACGCGCGGCACATCGAGCTGCACAGGCGGACGTTCCATCCTGCGCTGCCGGGCCTGGCGTTCGCTGGGCTGTGGGATCAGGCCGGTCCTTACTTTCCGCCAATCGAGCTGCAGGCGCGCTGGATCGCATACACGTGGAGCGGCGCTGTGCCAGCCCCATCCGAGGACGAGATGACCGCCGGTATTACGGCGTATCGCGCACGCCGCGGGTTGCCGCAGAAGACACGAATGAACGTCGTGTCACTGCAGTTCTCCCGGGCCGCACGCGTCGAGCCGTCGCTGGAGCGCTGGCCACAGCTGGCAATGCCGCTGCTCTTCGGTCCGCTGAGTCCGGTGTCGTTCCGGCTCGAGGGCCACGACGCGCTGCCGGATGCTCCTGCCCGTGTCGCTGCCGAAGCCGAAGCCTTTGGATGTGTGCTGTCCGATGGTGCGACCGCCGAGCGGCGCAAACAGATCGACGACCTGGCGGCAGCGAGCCGCAGCGCATCGCTGGCGGCCGCTCTGGGAGTGATCTGAAAACCGCGCGCGATGCCATCGTGTGACCAACACCTCCGCGCGAGCGACGCTCAACCACAGACCTCGCCGTTGCTCGAGCCATTCTTCGTCGACCGGATGGAACGCGATCCGCGACGTGAAGACCAGCCGGATTGTGATCGCGTGCGGTTCAGATCTCCAGCAGATCCTGACCCAGGACCACGTCCCCGCCGAAACTCGCTCGCGCGGCGTCGATCCACATTTGTTCGCTGACCTGCGGATCGTCGCCCGGCACAAAGTGCGACAGAACCAGCGTCTTGACGCCAGCTGCTCGAGCGATGCGGCCGGCGTCTTGCGCCGACGTCTGATGGGCGAGGATGCTACTTTTCAGCGCTGCCGCGTTCGGCACGCGGGCGACGAGGCGATCGATCGCTGGCGGATACATCACGGAGTGCACCAGGACATCCGCGCCGGTGGCGAGCTTCACAATGTTCTGCGAGGGTGCCGTATCGCCGGAGATGACAATCGATCGATCGCGAGCGTCGAAGCGGTAGGCGAACGCAGGAACGACGGGTGGGTGATCGACCAGTGCGGACGTCACCCTCACGTTGTTATCGGACATCACGAGGCCACCCGCCCGGAGCTCGTGAACGTGTACGAGCGGCACGATCGGCGACCTGCCCTCGTTGGCAATCCGCGCGTCGATGTCGTACTTGTTCATCTCGAAGAACAGCTTCGTCATCTTTCCGAGTGGCGGCGGTCCCCAGGTGTCGATGCGCGTGCTCAGACCCGCCGTCCATGCCAGCCAGATCAAATTCCCATAGTCGGCGTCGTGATCGGAATGGTGATGCGTGATGAAGACGTGACGCAGCATCGCCAGCGGCACGCCTGCACGCGTCAGCTGCCGCGCAACACCGTCGCCGCAGTCGATCACGTACGCAGCGTTGCCGGTGACGATCACTTGCGCCGAGGCGGCCCGTGACGTTTGCGGTCGCGGTCCACCGGCCGTGCCAAGGAGAATGAGCCTCGTTCGTGCGTTCTCGGCGGGCGCCCGCTGATCAAGTGCCCCTGCAGTCACGGCGAGCGTGCTCGCCAGAAATCGGCGTCGCGTGATGGCTGGCAAGGCGAATGTTCCAGTGGCCGAATCTTACCGGGAGAGGGACATCTTGTATCTGGCCGACGGCCGGTCGCCGAAGAGTGTAGACTTCCGCTCGCCAGGGAGGAACCAAGAGTGCGAAAGCCGCTTGTCGTCGTTGTCGTTTTCGTCATCGGGTTGCTGGGTCGATCGGCCTTCGCCCAGGAGGTGGACGCGCGCGCGGCGCTGCAAGCCTCCATGAAAGCGATGGGCGGGGAAACCGTGAAGACCGTCGAGTATTCCGGCGCGGGCTTCACCTCGCTGATCGGTCAGCAGTACGCCGTCGAAGGCGGGTGGCCGACCATCGAGATCGCCGACTACACACGCGCGATCGACTACGACGCCAAGTGGTCGCGCGAGGACTATACGCGGCGGCAGGGGAACTATCCGACGTTTGGCCGGGTGCCGCTCGCAGATACACGGATGACGTCGATCGTCAGCGGCGCGTATGCCTGGGACGTGCGCGACAACATGCCGGTGCCGCTCACGCGGCCGTACCTCGACGGCGCGCCGTTTGGTGACCTCCGACAGCTGGAAATCGCGATCACGCCGCACGGCTTCCTCAAGGCGGCGCTCGCGGCGACCGACGCCAAGGCGATCAAGATCCGCTACGTCGGCGCCTCCGACTTCGGGCTGTCGCAGTTTGGCCGATGGGTGACCCTCGTCTCATTCAGCTATCTTGGCAAGTACAGGATCGTCGGCACCATCAACGATCAGAATCTCGTCGAGCTCGTGGACACGTGGTTTCCCAACCCGTTCTACGGCGACATGAACTACGAGATGCGCTACACGCAGTATCGAGACTTCAACGGCGTCAAGTTCCCGATGCAGTTCCACACCCATCAGGGCGACCCGCGGATGAACCCCGCGCACAACTATTACGAGTACCGGCTCACCGGCGTGAAGATCAATCCACCGGTGACGAAGATGGCGGTGCCAGACGTGGTGCGCACGGCCGTCACACCACGTCCCCGCGTCGAAAGCACAACGCTCGCCGACGGCGTGTGGCTGCTCGGCGGCGGCACGCACAACAGCCTGCTCGTCGACTTCAAGGACTACGTCGCCGTGATCGAGGCGCCGAACAACGAAGCGCGGTCGCTCGCGATCATCGCCGAAGCCGAACGGCTCGCTCCCGGCAAGCAGATCAAGTACGTGGTCAACACCCACCATCACTTCGATCACTCGGGCGGCCTGCGCACGTTCCTGTCGCAAGGGACGACCATCGTCACCCACGACACCAACAAGCAGTACTACCTCGACATCCTGTTCAGCCCGGCACCGCGCACGCTCGATCCTGACCGCATGGCCGAGTTCAACCCGATGTACTGGATCAGCCGACGTCCTGCGCCGATCGAAACGGTCGAAGGCGCCGCCAACACCACGGGAAAGTACGTCATCACCGACGGCGAGCGGATCGTCGAGGTGCTGCACGTGCAGGACATGGCCTACGAGCTCGGCGATCCGTCGCTTCGACAGGGAAATCACGGTGAGGACATGCTGATGGTCTATCTGCCGAAGGAGAAGATCCTGTTCAACGCGGATCTGTATTCGCCGCCCGCGGCCGGTGCGCCCCCGGCAGCGCCGACGGTGGCATCGCGCACGCTGCAGCAGAATCTCATCAAGTACAAAATCGCGCCCGAACGTCACGTGCCGGTTCATGGTCGCGTCGGGACGCACGCCGAGTTCCTGGCGATGTTCCCGAGCGCGAAAACGAACTAACGCATGGCGGCGATGTCGTGCCCTGCACGCGCGGGAAGGCAGTGCGGGACCGTATGTCCGGAGAAAAACCGTGGCAAGTGTATTGGCACAACCTGTTGATCGGCAGCGGAGCTGAGGGGCGTGGATCAAGGCGGTTTTTCGGAGCGACAGACGGTTCCGCGCTGCATCACGCGAGCGCGACAGCATTGAACATGACACTGCGGTTCGAGCGTTAACCGCAGGGAGTGGGATATGAAGAGAACTCTGATCCTCTCCGCGCTTTTCGCGCTTTCGTGCCTCGCGTCTTCCGACGTGGCGGCGCAACATGGCATGCAAGGCGGCACGCCGATGACGTTCTTCGTCACGAGCGAGCCTATCGGTGACGGCGGCAATCTTGGCGGTGTGACTGGTGCAGATGCGCATTGCCAGAAGCTGGCCACCGCGGTCGGCGCGGGTGACCGGACGTGGCACGCATATCTGAGCACACAGGCTCGCCCTGGCCGGCCTGCCGTCAACGCACGCGATCGGATTGGAACCGGTCCCTGGTACAACTTCGAGGGCGTGATGATCGCTCGCGACCGCGCCCACTTGCATGGCGACACGATCGAGCTCGCGCGGATGGGCAACAACCTGACGAAGCGTACGGGGCTCACGGAAAAGGGCAGATCGTGCCGGGCCTCAACGACTACCAGGTTCCGCGCGACAGCGACTGGGAGTACACCAAGACGACGCCATATACCAATCGACACGAGATGCTGACGGGTTCGCAGCTTGATGGTCGGGCGTTCCCGCCGGGTGCCGACCATACGTGCAACAACTGGACGAGCAACAAAGATCCGGTCCCCGGACAAGCGCAAGGCGGACTTGACGCCGACCGGGAAGGGCCGAACGCGCAAATCGGGTTTCCCGATCGGAACGGCGGCAACAACGGCTCGTGGAACTCCTCCCATGGTACGACCGGCTGCAGCCAGACCGCACTGAACAGGACACATGGCGTCGGCATGTTCTACTGCTTCGCGACGAACTGACCGGGTATGAGAGCCATATCCGCCTCCGTCTTCATCGGTTGTTCGATTCTGTCGGGCGTTGCGATCGCACAGGAGCGAGGCAGACTGCCGATGCCGACCTCGGATCGAATCCCTTCGAGTCTGATGACGTTCTTCGTGACCAGTGAGCCGATCGGCGACGGTGCGAACCTTGGCGGCCTGGCCGGCGCGGATGCGCACTGCCAGAAGCTCGCCGCCGCCGTCGGGGCCGGCGGCAAGACGTGGCGCGCGTATCTCAGTACTCAGGCTCGTCCCGGGCAGCCGGCCGTCAACGCGCGAGATCGGATCGGGAAGGGCCCCTGGTACAACTCGAAGGAACGGCTCCCGGATTATTTGGGGCGCCGGCTCAATCGCCCGATCATCCAGTCCGAAATACACGGCGACACGCTGGACGAAGCGCGCCGAGGCAGCAATCTGACAAAGCAATTCGCACTAACGGAAAAGGGCGAATTGATCAACGGCATTGGTGATCCGTTGCCGACCCGCCACGACATCCTGACCGGCTCGCAACCCGATGGACGCGCCTTCACCGATGCGGCGGACCACACCTGCAACAACTGGACGAGCAACAGCACGGGCTCGGCGCAAGTCGGCCATTCCGATCGCGTCGGCAACGGCAACCAGTCATGGAACTCCTCGCACGCGACGACCGGCTGCAGTCAGCGGGATCTGGTGAGCTGGGGCGGCGTCGGGTTGCTCTATTGCTTCGCGATCGACTGAGCTGAGGACGGGTGTCAATCAAACTGGGGACGGCGATCGCGCTCGCTGTGATGCTGGCGGTGCTCGCCTCGTGGTACCTCGCGGGTGCGCAAACCGGCCAGACGCGAGGCGCCTCCACTGCGCGGGCGCTCTCGCATGGCGAGACGACTGGGCGTGTGCTGTTCGCGGAGTGGGCGAAGATCCGCGAGCCGCTGCCTGGTCCCGCCGCGGCGGTTGGTTCGTATGCTGCTGGTTGTCTGCAAGGCGCCGAGGCACTGCCGCTCGACGGTGACGGTTATTCGGTGATGCGTCCGTCGCGCCACCGATTCTACGGTCATCCATCCCTTATCAGTTACATCACGAACCTCGCTTCGACGACGCGAGCGAAACACGGAACGCAATTGCTCATTGGCGACATGGCTCCGCCGCGCGGTGGCCCGATGCCGACGGGACATGTTAGCCACCAGAACGGACTCGACGCCGACGTGTGGCTCACGACGCTGACGAGGCATCCGACCGAAGCGGAACGCAAACGGCTCTCGCCAACCAGTTTCGTCGTTGGCCGCAAACGTCTGCGGGCGAACTGGGGCGAACCGCAGCCGCGGCTGCTTGCTGCAGCGGCTGACGACGATCGTGTGAACCGGATCTTCGTCAGCCCGCCGATCAAGCGATACATGTGCCAGAACTATCAAACAGCCGGCTGGCTCTATCGCCTTCGTCCGTGGTGGGGACACGAGGATCATTTTCACGTGCGGCTGCTGTGCCCGTCCGGAGATGCGCGCTGCGAAGAGCAGGATTCGCTCGATCCTGCTGACAGCGGCTGCGGCGAGACCCTCGCCTGGTGGTTTTCAGCCGAAGCCGATCGCGAGTGGCAGCGGCTGTCGACATCCACCGAGCCAAGGCAGTTTCCGGCACTCCCCGCAGAGTGCAGCGCGATGACCCGGTAGCGAACGCTGATCCTTCGATCTCCCATGCAGAAGTTCTCCAGCAGGTTTGGCGCAGGCGCGCGATCGGATTGGAAAGGCGCCCGGTACGGCGAAGATATCGTGGAGGGCACATGACGAACGCACGCATATCATTTGTGGTGCTGCTGCTCGTAGCCTCAACTCCGGCGGTCAGCACGGCCGATGTGGGGTTGCTGCGTACTGCCCAGGCTCTCGACGAGGCGCGAGGCTACTGTGTGGATATCGCCGGTGCCGGCGCGACGCTGCGTCTCGACGATCCACTGCAGGCGCACACCTGCAAATACGGGGAACCGCTCGACGATCAGCGCTTCGAGCCGATCGCGAACGGCGCGATTAGAGCCGCCGTCTACGATCGCTGCCTGGCGGCGACGACACTCGAGCCGGGCGCGAAACTCGTCGTTCGCCCGTGCAGCTTGGCGCCGGCACAGCGCTGGACGATGACGTGGGGGCGTCTCAGTCCGGAATCGCGGCGCGATCTCTGCGTTGCGATCGCAAATACGAAGGGCGAGATCGCCGGCACACCTCCGCTCATCTCGCCGGTGTACCGGCGACGCGATCTCGCCCTGGAGCGGTGTGACGATACGCAGCAGGCTCGGCAGTCATTCCGCTGGTCGCAGGTCGATGAGCGCGGCGCGAGCAGCGCTGACGTCGTGCGCAGCGGCATGCCGGCCGACGTGGCGAAGCAGCTCGCCGCGTTCGGCACCGAGTTCGACGGCGATGTTGCCGCCCAGACGGCGAAGATCTATTCGACGCAGCCTCACGTCTACGAGCCCGGTGAAATCAAGGTGGTCAAGAATCTCGCCTACGGTCCGCACGAGCGGCAACAGCTCGACATTCACACTGCGACCGTGCGGCGGTCTCCTGCCCCTGTGCCGGTGGTCATCGTGTTTCATGGCGGCGGTCTCATCGGCGGCAGCCGCACGGCAACGGTGAATGTGGCGGACTACTTCGCGAGCCTCGGATACGTTGGCGTCAATGGCAGCTATCGCCTGGCGCCCGATTCGAAGTGGCCGGACGGCGCGCGCGATGTCGGTGCCGCGGTGACCTGGCTGAAGAACCACGCGGCCGAGTACGGCGGCAATCCCGATCAGATCTTCGTGGTTGGTCTGTCGACCGGCGCCTACCACGCCGCCACGTACGTCTTTCGACCGGAGCTGCTGCTGCCGGGCACCGCGCGTGCCGCCGGCGCCATCCTCGTGTCCGGCCCGTACTCTTTCGATTTCGCGTCACCCTCGAAGGGCGAGCTGACCTACTTTGGTGAGGATCGGACGCGATGGCCGGAGATGGTGATCCCGGGTCACGTCACCCGCGCCGACATTCCGGTGCTCTTTACGACCGCGGAATGGGACAACGCCCGGTACCTCTGGCCGCAGGCCGCGCTGTACAAAGAGCTCGTCGAGAAGTTCGGAGCGCGGCCGCGTTACAAGCAGAGTCCGGGACACAATCATTCGTCGCAACTCTGGTCGCTCGGCACGTCCGACACGAGCGTGTCGCGCGAGCTGGTGGACTTCATCGAACGCACCGTGAAGCGCTGATGCCGCGAATGTTGTCCCCGATGCGCCGCCTTGCCCGCAGGCAGGTCCTGGCCTCGTTGTCAGGCGATTCGCGTTCGCGCGACCTCTCCGCCTGACCCGATAACTCGCTCCCGAATCCGAGACGAGTTCGCTCGGGGATTCACGCGAGCGAAGTCTGGCTGCTCAAGGTAATTGGTCGAAAAAGAGATACACGGCGGCAATCCGACCGTTCCGAGCAACGATGAAGTCGGTGCCGGCGTACACCGGTGCCTCACCAGCAGGGCCGGAGACCCAGCGGATTCGCCCACCGTTGCCCAATTCCTCGGGAGCGGCAATTGGCTGATATCGAAAGTCCGGGTGAGTCGCCCTGATCGCGCCGGCGACGCGATTGATCTCGTCGCGGCCATGGTACACACCCCGCGGCTCATAAAAGACGCAATCGTCGGTGAAGATCTCGTCGATGGCCGCGCGTCGACGCGCAGGATCGTTTTCACCGAACACGTCGTCAAGATTACGGGTCAGTAGCGTCGAAATCGTGTAAGACATGGCGTGGTTCCTCACCATTGCGAAGCGCGCTTCGAGCGCGCCGGGTATCTGCCGAAAATTTATGTAACGCGCGCCTCTGCCTCGGTCGCTGGCGAGCGAATCACGGAGGAGAGCGGAAAGGGCCGGCGAGCTGTTTCCCCCATGTCGAACGGGGTGCGGCGTGACCGACGAGAATCGCCCGACGTTCTGCGCAGCCAATGCGCCCTTCGTCAGCGCAATGTCACCCGAGTGCTTTGGTTGTGGTCCTGCCAACGCGAGATGGTAATCTCAAGACGCATTAGAGGGCGTCGATGGCAGGACTGCGGTTCTCTCCTGGTTGTGACGAACGACATCTGCGTCGTGTGTGGCAAGGCGCTGTCATCGGTGTCATCGCTTTCGTCGTGTGCACGGATCCCAGCGCGCAGGTGGCCGGCGATCGCGACCAACGCATCATGCTTTTCACTCGATACCTCGAGTCACTGCGCATTCAGGCGGGCATCCCTGGGCTCTCGGCGGCGATCACGTCCAACGGCCGCATCATCTGGGAAGGCGGACTGGGCTTTGCCGATCTGGAGGCGAGAGTTGCGGCAGCGCCGCACACGCCATATCCAATCGCGTCTATCACCAAGACCGCGACCTCGACACTGCTGATGCAATGCGTCGAGGACGGTCGGTTGAATCTCGACACCCCCATCAGGAATTACACAACCACTGTGCCGGATGCAAACGCCACGGTGCGACACGTCCTGGCGATGGCGTCGGACGCGGCCGCCGGTTCCGCATACCGGTATGACGGGGACCGGTTCGTGGCGCTGACGCCCGTTGTGGAGGCGTGCACGGGCGTCTCTTATCGGGTCGCATTGGCCAGACAAATCCTCGATCGGCTAGGCATGTCCGATTCGGTGCCCGGCCACGATCTGGAGTCGCCGACCGAGGCGGCATCCGCGGCATTCGACCCGGCGACGCTCATGCGTTATCGGGCCGTGTTGGCGCGGATCGCGAAACCCTACGTGATCCGCGACAGCCGTCCGACGTTGAGTGAGTACCCACCGAAAGGAATCAACGCCTCGGCCGGTCTCGTGTCGACGGTCCGGGATCTCGCCCGGTATGACGCCGCGATCGATGCGCACGTGTTGATGTCATCGTCAACGCAGCTGATCGCCTGGACTCCATTCCGGCTCGCTTCCGGTCGCGAAGCGCCTTACGCACTCGGCTGGTTCGTACAATCGACGGCCGCGGGCCGTGCCGTCTGGCATTACGGACAGTGGCCTACGTTCTCGTCGCTGATACTCAAGCTGCCGGATCGCGGTCTGACGTTGATTCTGCTGGCCAATAGCGACGGGTTGAGCAGTCGATTTCCGTTGACGTCGGGGGACGTTGCCGTCTCACCGTTTGCGCGTGCGTTCATCCAGGCCGCTCGATGACGTGCCGTCTCGTTGCGGTCTGGATCTGCGCGCTGCTTACGATGGTGCCGTCGGAAGCGACCGCCGACTGGTTCGTCCGGCCGTTCTTCGGGGCCGCGTTGGATCCGAAACATGGCTTTGTCGATCTGGAGCAGACCTCTGGCAACTCGAAGCTGGTGTTGGGCGCGGCGGCAGGGTGGCATCCGCACGCGATTGGTGTCGAATTTGAGCTGAGTGTCCTACCTCGCTTTTTCGGCGACCCCGGTGACCTGATCATCGCGGGAAGGGTCACCACGCTCATGGGAAACGTCACGTGGCGATTGCCGACGCCGCACGAGTCGTCGCGCCTGCGCGCCTACGTCGCGGGAGGCGCCGGTATCGTGCGCGTCCGTTTGGAGGATGCGCTCGACGCGTTTTCGTCCAGGACGTCGCTTGCGGCCGGAAACGCAGGCGGAGGAGTACTCGTTCGATTGCGACGACGGCTCGACCTCAATGCCGACGTGCGGTACTTCAAGACGCAGTTTGGAGATGTCGACCGAGCCGGATTCAGCGAAGAGTTCGTCTCGTTCACACGCCTCACGACCGGCGTGGTGCTGCGGTTCTAATCCCTCAGCTCGGCTCCGTCCAGACCATCGATCCGAGCTCCCTGCAGCTGGCGCTGGCAAGTTGACGTGGCCTGTCGCTCCTTGTAGGCTCCAGCCCCGCGGCACAATGGGCAGGTTCCGTTGGTGAACCTCGCATCGAATGCAGCCACCGCATGGTGGCGAGGAGATCATTGATATGGCTACCCGGGGGAACACGACGCGTCGGGTGTGCGTGACCTCAACACTTCTTCTGTCTCTGTTCCTCATCCCCGGCGTCGCACGGGCGCAGGCGACCATCACCGGTACGGCAAGAGATACCTCAGGGGCCGTGCTTCCTGGCGTGACGGTCGAGGCGACGAGTCCGGCCTTGATCGAGCGCGTGCGATCCGTCATCACCGACGGCACAGGCCAGTACCGCATCGTCGACCTCAGGCCCGGTACCTACACCGTTACGTTTACCCTTCCCGGCTTCTCAACCGTCAAGCGTGAAGGCATCGAGCTGTCGGGAGCGTTCGTGGCCACGATCAACGCCGAGCTGCCCGTCGGCACGTTGGAGCAAGCAGTCACGGTCACCGGAGAAAGCCCCGTTGTCGACGTGAAGAGCGCGCGCCGGCAGCAGGTGGTCAATCGTGAGTTGCTGACATCGATTCCGAGCGCGCGCACGTACCAGACGATGGTCGGATTGGCGCCGGGCGTGACGACGAGCGGCAGCCAGGATGTCGGCGGCCTCAACAGCCCCGCGACCCGGACGTTCGCGATTCACGGCGGCCCGCAGACCGAAGGCAGGGTGATGGTCGACGGCATGAACTCGGGGGGCGCACGCGGCGGTGCCGGCGTCTCCAACTATCAGGTCGACGTGGCCAACGCGCAGGAACTGACCTACACGTTGTCGGGCGGGCTGGGCGAGGCGGAAACGGGCGGACCCATCATGAATGTCGTGCCTCGCACTGGCGGGAACAAGCTCACCGGGTCGCTGTTCGTCAGCGGCGCCAACAGCGCGATGCAAGGGAGCAACCTCACCGACGAACTGCGGGCCGTCGGCTTGCGCGACCCCAATGAACTGATCAAGGCGTGGGAAGTGAACGGCGCGATTGGCGGACCGATCGTTCGCGACCGTCTGTGGTTCTTCCTGTCGGCGAAAAATCAAGGCACGCGTCAATACGTGTCGGGCATGTACTACAACAAGAACGCGGGCAATCCGAACGCGTGGACCTACGAACCCGACCTGAGCAGACGCGCCATCTACGACGGCACCTGGATGCAGGTCCCGCTGCGCCTCACGTTGCAGGCCACACCCCGCAACAAGTTCAACATCTTCTGGGACGAGCAGCGGATGTGCCTCGAGTGCGACGCCGGCGGGCCGGCCGGTGGTTCGCCGACGGTCGCACCGGAGGCATCGGGTGGCACATGGGACACCGACTTTCAGCGGTTCCACCAGGTGACCTGGTCCTCGCCGATTACGAGCCGGCTGCTGGCGGACGCCGGTTACGGGCACTTCCGCACGAAGTATGGACGGCAGAACGCGAACGCCGATCTTATCTCCGTCACCGAGCAGGGCGGCGCCATCCCAGGGTTGGTGTACCGGTCGGGAGGCTGGCTCCGTAACCTCACCGACACGCCGCGCTGGCGTGCGTCGCTGTCCTACGTCACCGGCGCCCACAACATGAAATTCGGCTACGAGGGTCAGCACCTGTCCACCAATGGCGGGACCTACTATCCGTTTCCGTCAGTGGAGTACCGCTTCAACAACGGTGTGCCCAACCAGTTGACGATGCGGGTGAATCCGGTCTTGAACAACGACCGTGTGAACGGGACCGCGCTCTACGCGCAGGATCAGTGGAGCGTCCGCCGATTCTCTGTGCAGGGAGCCGCCCGCTACGATCGCGCGTGGAGTTACAACATCGAAGAGCCGTTCGGGCCGACGCGGTTCGTTCCCGCGACGGTCGTCCTTCCCGCCGCCACGGGTATCCATGCCTACAACGACCTGTCGCTGCGAGGCGGGCTGGCGTACGACCTGTTCGGCGATGGCAAGACCTCCCTCCGCGTGAGCGCCGGCCAATACCGCGACGCGCTCCAGGTGGGCGGGATCTTCATCGCCAATAATCCGGTCGCACGGCGGGTGACTTCGACGACACGCGGCTGGACTGATTCGAACCGTAATTTCGTGCCCGATTGCGATCTGATGAATCCCGCGTTGAACGGAGAATGCGGGCCGTGGGCCAACCAGAATTTCGGAAGCTCGATTCCTGGCACGCGCTACGACCCGCGCCTCCTTAATGGGTGGGGCATCCGTCCCGCGGATTCGCAGATCGGTGTCGGAATCCAACGGGAGCTTCTGCCGCGCCTGTCGGCGGAGGTCACCTACAACCGAAGATGGTTCTACAATTTCACGGCGACCGACAACGTCCTGGTCACACCATCGGATTACAGTCAGTACAGCATCGTCGCGCCGGTCGATCCGCGTCTTCCGGGCGGGGGCGGTTACACGATTAATGATCTGTGGGACATCAACCCGGACAAGTTCGGACGGGTGGACGACCTGGTCGTGCCGGCGAGCGACATCGGCCACCGAATCAGCTACTGGCACGGCGTCGATGTCAACATCAGCGGCCGCATGCGTAACGGCCTGATGTTTCAAGGGGGCACGAGCACGGGGCGTGCGGTGACCGACACCTGCGACCTCACGCCGAAACTCGATACGTCGACCACGCCGTCGGCAACGAGCGCATCGCTGAACGGCCCCAGTCGGCGTTTCTGCCACGTGGCAGCGCCGTTCGCCACGCAGTTCAAGGGGCTGACCTCGTACACGATCCCCAAGGTGGCGGTCCAACTGAGCGCGACGATTCAAAGCGTGCCGGGCGCGAGCCTGGCGGCGAACCTCGTGGTGCCGTCGTCAACGGTGGCGCAGACACTGGGACGCCCATTGTCGGGGAACGTCAACACCGTCACCGTGAATCTCATCGCACCGCAGACGCTGTTCGGCGATCGGATCAATCAGGTCGACTTCCGTGTCGCCAAGGTTCTGCGGTTCGGAGGGACCCGCGCACAGGTAGGCGTGGACATCTTCAACCTGATGAACTCGAACGTCCCGCAGGGTTATATCCAGACGTACGGCCCGACATGGCTGCGGCCAACGTCCGTCATGGACGCCCGCTTCGCGCGCGTGAGCGGGCAGATCGATTTTTGATGCCGAGCAAAGTCTGGCTGGGGCAGCGATTCGGCGTCTAGACCGGAGTTCACTTCAGTTGATGATCGAACCACGAAGGTCGCTCCGCGACAGACACAAAGATCACGAAGATATTTTGATCTTCGTGGCCTTCGTGAGTGCCGTCAAGCTTCGTGGTTCATCAATGCAAGTGAGTCTTGGCTCATGATTTATCACATCGTCGCGCGTCTTACACGCCGGAGCGGGCATCGACATGTCGGCCGACGCCTCCGGCTCCGCCCGCCGGAAACTCGCCCTCCGACTCGGTACTCTGTCGCCCGCGCGTCGACTAGCAGCTGCTTCGCCACAGAGTCCGCGTCGCGCAATCGGACCGGCGGAGCTGCTGCGGGCGTCCGGGAGCACGTGGACGGAAGTCGACGCGGAAGGCTCGCTGCGGGCGAGTTTCGGCTACGCGGTGCGGCGGCGGGCTCCGCAGTCGGCGTCCGCCGACATGTCGCTGCCCTCTCTGGACCGGCGGCATGCCGCGTGACGGACCGCGTATGCCAGGCCGACGCACGCCGCAGGCGGAAATCGGGCCGAGCGATTCATCCGCGCGTCTTCCTCCCAGTGCGTTCGAGTTGCGACGAGTGAGCTCGAACGTTTCGAGCCGGCGGCGCATGCCGTCGCGAATCAGCCGCTAGACG